>Ga0070749_10001720_pt1 | contig 14796 bp, 17 predicted proteins | sample VirMetDEL_Nov_18_FD_75180 | JGI IMG/M metagenome (GOLD analysis project Ga0070749, IMG submission 75180) | Aqueous microbial communities from the Delaware River and Bay under freshwater to marine salinity gradient to study organic matter... | ecosystem: Environmental > Aquatic > Marine >...
CCAGCTATACCAAACCGGTCATTACGTCCATCTCGGCTACAACCCAAGGCGTGACGATCAATTGGAGCGGATCTATCGCCTCGGTGCGGGTGCTGACCGACCTCGGATCGACCATCTATGCTGTAGGATCACTGCCCGGTGGCGTGCTGGATCGAGCCTGGGTGCAGGGGGAGACGTTTGTCTGCGTCTTTGCTCGGGACGATCAAGGCGTTGAGAGCAGCGATTCCGATGCCTATCGCTGTGTCCCGGTTCAAGTAGGCACCGATACGACTCCACCCACGATCACCAATCCATTCCCGACGGACAATTTGACGCTGCCCGCCGGAACGACCTCGACGACCGGCTCCGTCACGACACAAGAAGCCGCGACGTGTCGGTGGGATACGACGAACAAAGCTTACGGCAGCATGGCCAACACGTTCACGACCAGCAATAACCTCCAGCATTCCGCGACATTTACCGGGCTCTCCAATGGTGTAGCCTATACCCGCTATGTCCGGTGTAGCGACACCGCGGGCAACGCGAATACGACCAGCACGCAATTGACATTCAACGTCGCCGGAGCCGGAGGTGATACCACGGCTCCCTCCACCGTGGCCGGGGTCAGCGTCGCGATCCTCTCCAACACCCAAGTCCGGCTCTCCTGGACCGGCGCCACCGATAATGTTGCGGTCGATCATTACGACATCTACCGGTGCGAGCTGTCCGATTGTCTCGTGGTCAATGTGATTGCGACGGCCACAGGGTCGCCGCTGACCTTAAGCAATCTGACCCCCGGCGCGACCTACTTCTTTGCGATCAAAGCGGTCGATACCTCGAACAATTCGAGCGCCGCGTTCAGTAATGTCGCCACCGCCGCTCTTCCACTCTCGTCCGATACCATTCCGCCTCGACGACCGGAAGCCTTCTCCGGGGTACCGCTCCCCTTCCAACGGGTCCAGCTCAAATGGGCACGCGGCACCGATTCCGGTCTCGGTGTGCATGGGTACAGCATACAACGCTGTCTTGGGGCGACCTGCGCCAATTTCACCGAAATTGCATTCACCACTGACGTGCAGCTTGAGGATATCTCGGTGGTCGCGGGCAAAACCTACCGGTATCACGTGAATACGGTGGATCGTGCCGGAAATGTCTCGCCGCCTTCGACCACCATCACCATCACGGTGCCCTCCCCTCCAACTACCGGCTACGGCATCTGCGGATGCCGGAACCGCGCCTCCAACTAACCCCAAGGATTGGACTATGCATTTCGTTTGGCTCTTCGTACTTGGCCTGTGGCTGATGCCGACATGGGCGGAGGCGGCGTGTCCCCGCTATGTCGATGTCGTCATGGATACGCGGGGTAATATCATCCCGGACGCCTCCATCAGCGTCTATATCTCGGGGACCAATACACTCGCCACGTTGTACACCACGTCGAGTTGCACGACGGTCACGAGCAACCCGGTCACCTCGGATGCCAGCGGCGTGTTTTCCTTCTACATCAAAGACGCGACCGTCGATATGACATTCAGTAAAACGGGGTTCACCTTTCAGAACTTGACGGATGTCAAGATTTTCGCGCCGTTCGGTGAGAATGTCGTGAGCATCGGTGAATATACGACGACGGATATTTGCGAGACATCCACCGGAGCGATTGACGCGATTGGCTCGACCGTCACCACACTGGTCATCAATAAACCCGCCATCTGTTCCCTCGACAAAACCATACCGTCAACCCTGAGCCTCCGCTTCGAAGGCCAGGGGACGGTCACGGTGGCGTCTGGGAAAACCCTGACCGTCAACGGCCCCGTCTTCGCTCCGGCGGGTCGAGCGGTGTGGGCCGCCGACGGCACGCTGGTCTGGGGCAGCGCCTCCGGGCCGAATCCATACGGGCTCAACGGGATCGTGACTCCGACCTACGACACCTCCGTCGATATTAACGTGGCGTTGGGGCAGACGTTCATCATCACCGTCACCGACGGCAACAACTTCACGATGGAAGCGCCCTCCGCGAATTTCTACGGGTGCATCAAGATTCGGCTGAAGAACAGTTCCGGCGGAGCCGTCGGCACGATTACGTGGAATGCGATTTACAAGAAACCCACCCTGACCTCGCCAGCCAATGGTTTCCAGCGGACCTATCCCTTCTGTTTCAACGGCACCAATTGGGTTTTCGAAACCGACGACGCTGACACCCCGAACTAAGGACTCCCATGCCGATCATTGGCGTACCCAGTATCACCTCACCCGCCGTCCAGTTCGATGAATTGATTCGTCGCGTCCGTAACGCGCTAGGGTCCGACGCAAAGCTGACCGAAAACGAAATCGAGGAATTGGCCCGGATGCGCTACGAGTTCGTGCACGATACATGGGATTGGCCGGAGCGCCAACGGACAGCCCACCTCTCGACGATTGCGCTCGCACAGTCTACAGCTTCAACCTTGGCGACCGTCACCAACAACTCCAACGGGGTCAGCTTCGCCGGAACCCCGATGCTCTCGACCTACAATAACGCACAAATCCGGATCGGAGAGGAGGAGATCTACTTCTTTGTCAAGTATATGACCGCCTCGACCATCGAATTGTACCGTGACCCGGACCTCCAAGACGCCGCGCCGTGGAACCGCGACAGTGGGGGCGGCAAGAGTTGGACGCTGTTCAAATCCGTGGTGCCGGTCGCTGAGGATATGGCCCACATCTTGTCGATTGTCGGCAAGTTTCAATTGGAGCCGTTCGACGGCGGGACCGAAGCCCTCGATCTCTACGACTCCTATCGCCTCTCCACCAATTCCCACAGCACGCATTGGGTCTACTACAATTCGCCGCGTGTCACCAACGGCCAACAGCGCGTCGAGTTGTGGCCTGCGCCGACGGAAGCCCGCACCTACAAATGTCTCTATCTGAAAGCCGCCGCTGCGGCCATTCTCCCGACCTACGTCGATATTCCGGTTCCCCCGCTCCAAGCGTTCATCACCGCCGATAGCTGCCACCTGCTTCACGCAAAGCAGGGCTCCAGCGAAACCATGTGGGAAAACAAGGCGCTCTTCTTTGAACGCCTCGGCAACGAAATGCTGACCGATTACAAGGTGGACCGCATCGAAAAGCGTCAACCGCCGACGCAACTGGGTCGTTACTTCCGCCACGCGCGATTTGCCGGAACGGACTTTGCCGTTGACCATCACACGGATTTGATCCCCTAATGCCCATCGGACGCCAAAAACTGTTTATGCCCTCCGCGCCGGGCGGCATTCGGGCGGATGTCGCGGTCTATGATGTTCCACCCGGGCAATGGAGCGCCGCATCAAACTGGTTGGTGCGCCTCGGCAAGAGCGGACCACGCCCCGGGTACAATACGTTTTCGTATAGTCAGGTTGCGGCGGCAGACCCCCTCATGGGCTTCAATTGGAAGAACACGGCCAGCGGCGGCAACGGAGGGTTGGTCGGCCACACCGCTACGGCGGCCTATCATCTGCCGACAGGAACAGACCTCACCGGAACTTGGGCGGCGCTCGATCCTACGACATCCATCCGGCCACGTCTGGCGGAATATTTCAGCAATGGAAACTACCACACGGTTCGAGTCAGTACCGGCAATGCCGTGGATCGCTGGGACGGGGATCTCGCCAACGATTTTGTCAACGCGACCGGCGCAATGGCTGGCGTCGATCTCACGGTGGTTGAGCCGTATTTGATCGTCGGCGGCGTGACGGACGGCAGCTCTCCAATTGATACGATTCGATGGTGTGACGCCAATAACTGCGACTCGTGGCCCGCGATCAATGCGTTGAGCTTCCGCGAAGTGCCCGGCGCAGTCAATGCGGTGCGGGCCCTCAATGCCACGTCATTTGCCGTGTATAAGCCGGGGGGGTTATGGCTCTGCTCGCTTCAAGCGGCCCGTACCGCGTTTCAAAAACAATTCATCGGCGCGATTCGCGGACCTTCGAATCCGGCAGCGGTGGTGCAGGCTGAGGGGATTCACTACTGGATGGCCGAAGATGGGGTGATTCGCAGTTTCGACGGGCGAACGGTGCGGATCGTCAATTCGTCCGTCTCCAATCTGGCTGAGACGTATATTCCGCTTGTCTTTTGGGGCTACGCATCCGGCGTCTATGTCAATGGCCCGGAATCCGAGCTCTGGTTTTTTGCGCCCTACATAGCCGGGTCAAACACCTATGCCATTGCGCTGAATCTCACCACAAATACCGCCTCCTTCCACGTCTTTCCCGAGCTGTTCTACGCCGCAATCACCGACAATATTTTCAGCACCGCGAAGTTCCCCAACATCATTCTCGGGAATGCGACCGGTGTCGCGGTGACATTGGCCGCGGACACGTTGACCGACAACGGTACCCCCATCGAATGGGCGTTTTCTTCCGGCTGGCTCCCCGCCAGCGAATTACGCGAAGAAACCGAAATCAGCGGCATCACGAATTATTGGAAAAAGACCGACGATCCCCTCGCGGTCACGACCACATTGACGATCTCCAATAGCCTGTCCGACGATGAAACGATGGTCGGCGCGGGCACCTACGATATCTCCGCCGCTTCGAATGAGCATTTGCTGGAGTTTGGCGACCTGCGGGGGAAGTTCTGTAAAATCACCCACAGCGGTCAATCGGTCGTGCAGGATCTCGAATATCGAGGGAGCGCTGTCATCGGCTGGACCCGTGCGCAGGATCGCAATAATCTCTAATGGCTAAGCTTCCGCTTCGCACGCAACTCAATCCCATCCCCACCCCGACCTCTTGGGAGGACGTCCGGAAGAGTCTTGAGGCGGTCGTCGAACAACTGACCAGCCGCATCGACGAGATGGTGAGTTTCTACAATGACACCATCGTCAATTTCAACACCACCGACGATCCGCAACCTGCGACTCCCGCCATCGACGAAGTGTTGGCGTACAATCGAGCCAATGGCTTTGCCTCCCTCGGGGTCGATGGGGTGTGGATTCCGCTGATCTCCCATCCCGCGGTGATCCGCACGGTGACGACCACGCCGGTCACGCTCACAGCGACCGATGGGATCGTCTTTGTCGATTGTACGAGCGGAAATCGCACCATTAATCTCCCGACGGCGGTCGGCATCGACGGACGCGGGTATTGGATTTGGAAAATTGACGCGAGCGCCAACACCGTCACCGTCGATGCGGCGGGCACCGAAACGATCAGTGGCAGCGGAAGCAGCGGATTGACACTGACGATCTCTTCACAATGGGAAAATCACTACGTGCTGTCCACCGGAGCCAATTGGGTTGATTGGATTTAAGGAGGACCGATGACAGACACCCAGACAACGTGGTGGGGAGCGATTGGCGAGGCCATGAAAGCCGCCGCGCCGTTCGTCCCTCCGCCGTTCAACCTCATTCCGCTTGGGCTTGGCGCTATGTGCACGGCCATCGCCTTTTATTTCGCCAAGGACAAAGAGCCGACGGTGGTGAAAGGTGACACCCGACCAGCTCAATAGCCTGACCTTCTTTCGGGTAGGAGAGCGGCAGCTCGACGGCACCGAAGTCGAGTGGGCCACCTATGACTATGAGACGATGCGAAAGGTCGAGGAGCTTCGACGGTTCGTGGATGCACCGATCCGTCTGATTCGCGGAGCCCACCCCGGCAAACCGACGGCTGTCGATGGTGTCTGTCTCTCGGTGCCGCTCACCCGCGTCGTGATGGAGTTGACGAGAATCCCCGGCATCTCCTTCGGGGTGTATTCCGGGAACTCCTGGCACATCGACCGGCGCGAGGGGCCTCCGGCCCGCTGGTTGGCCATTCGACCCGCCGAACGTCGCTATTTGACTGACTATGACGTAGCGCATCTCGTTACGGTGGAGCCGAAGGACGGTTGGATCTACCTGCCGTGGTCGGGACCGGATGGTTGGCCATGCCTGCAATTGGTCTGCACGCTGGCGCAACGAGCGCGAAGCTAGCTTTTTTTCTTCAAATCTTGTATACTAGAATGGACTGTGCATGACGAGCGACACCACATCATCCGAGACGCCGACCCCCTGGTGGGCCAAAAATGTATCCGCGTTCTACCTGACGATTGGACCCAGCACCCTGGTGTTGGTCGTGTTTTTGGGGATGTTCACCGGCTGGATTGATTCACCCTTATTGGAAGCCCGCGATTTGATACGCAAAAATCAAACCTATCTGGTCGATCATCTCAATACGATGTATCAGGATCATCACGCCCAAACTCAATTCCTTTGGGCCATCTGCATGAACACCGCCGGAGCGGATCGGTCTGCGGCAGACCGGTGCCAACGGGTCATGGCGCAGCAGAGCATCAGCCAGAAGGGGAGTTATCCGTGACCTGCCGACGATGCGCCGGATTTTGTTATGAGGAGCGCGTCCCATTCACCACGCAGACCCACGATTTTGTGCTCTATCAATGGATCTGCGTCAACTGCGGAGCACGAGGTGATTCGAGTCCCCCGACTGTACCACGCCCTCATCCTGACATGCGCTAGTGTGCTTGGCGGCTGTCAGTTGAGTTTTGCGAAGGACCCCTTGACCCCTGGGTTCCCCCCGTGCCCGCCCGGTGTGGCGGGGTACTGGCAACCACTCTCGCAGTACGACAAATCGACCAATACGGTTCGCGTCTGGATCGCCATTACCTCCATCGACTATCTCGACCCGTCCACCGTCATTTGCTGGATAGATCATCATGGCTTCATCGAGCAAAAAGATCCCGAACAGATGAAGTCCCACACCAATCCAAAGATTGAAGTCCCGCTGGACCCGAAAGAACAGGCGGGAGCTCCCCATCTCAATCGGTTTCTCTCCCGTCGATGGCTGTCGAATTAAACGACAACGGTGAAATCGTGCTGCCGCGCCGCGGGTCGATGGAACTGGTCCGATTGAACCGCACCACGGCGGGGCATGCGGCGCTCTTCGAGCGGGTCATGAGCCGGGTCTCCCAATTCAGCTTTGAGCACGGCTGCGACCCGGCCAGTCTCGTGCAGGAGTTGTGGGGCGCGTTCTCCACGATGAACCCGCTGTACTGCGTATGGGCTGGCGTGGAGCGCGGCAATGTCGTCGGCCATCTGCTGCTGGCGGTTCAAAACAAAGACGGCTATCCCGTCGCGTACATTCTGCAAGCCGATTCCGATGTCATCCTTCCTCGACGCATGATTAGAGAGGCGCTGGTGGCGCTGCATCTGTGGGTACAGGAGTTCAACCTGTGGGCCGACAAGGCCGCGCCCCATCTGCATCTTCGTTGGCTCTATATGGAATCTCACCGGATGAGTGAAGCCTGGATGCGGCATGTGGGATTCGAGCCGCACCGCATGATTTTCCGCCGGGCCGTGCTCTAACCGTCTTCGCTCCCGCCTCTCTCCCCTTTCATCTACGAGGTTTCCTATGGGTGGTGGTCACACATCAAGTACGAGTTCTTCGCTCCCTTCGATCCCGCCGGAATTTAAGCCGCTGGTCACTCAGTCGGTCAATCAGTTGATCGCGGCGCAGAACCAGAATCCGCTGACGCAATATAGTCAGGCCCTCCCGCTGCAAATCGCCCCGGAGAGCTCCTACACACAGCAGGGGTATACGCTCCTTCCGCAAATGCGCGGGCCGCTCCCCAGTCAAGCTCCATGGGTAGGCATGCAGCCTCAAATCCAGCAGACGATCCAAGGACTCAACGAACTCGCTTTCAACCCCCGCTTCCGTAATCCCTACCTGTAAGCTCAACGAGGTGTCTCATGGGCGGTGCCGCCGGTCAACCAACGCCAGGGAGTCAAATGGACTTGTCGCAGGTAGGAATGACCCACGGTCAACCATCGCAAGTGAGTCAAATGGACTTGTCGCAGGGGACGCAATCGGGAGGAGCCGGTTCCGCGCTGGCCGCACCCAGTTATCCGCTTGCGGCGGTGTCCACCGACAATGCAGCCACGCCCCCCTCCACAACCTCTTTCTCCGCAACAACACAGCCTCCGCCCGATCCGGTCGGGTCCTCCGGGGTTCCCGCCTATCAAAACTACGGACCAAGCCCCAATCTCGCGGGAAGCCCGTCGGGTACGTCGTTCGGCTCGTTGCAGAATCAAGCCGCCCAAAGCTACAATCACCTCCTCGGCCAGAGCAGTCAAAGCGGTCTCTCCGGCTACACGGACGCCGCCATCCAGAATTACGAGCGAAACATCCTGCCGCGTATCCAGAATCAATATGCGACCATCGGACTCGGCAGTTCTCCGGCGATGGCGGATGCCATTACGGCAGGGTATTACGCCGCGTTGCCCGATATCTATCAATATCAGCAGCAGGGGCAGCTTGGCGCGGCCCAAGGACTGTCGAATCTTGCGGGGACCACCAGTCAGCACGGCTTGGGGTTGACCGGACTGCAAAATCAAGCGCTCGCCAATCAGGCCAACTTCCAATTGGGTTTGGCGAACAATCTGAACGCCCGCGATCAGACAGAACTGGCCCGCCAGCAACAAGCGTTCAACAACTATATGACGGCAGGCAACCAGAATTACAACTGGATGCAGTCGTTCAATGATGCCAGATACAACGACATGCTGCGCCGAATGGGCCTCTCGCAATTCGTCATCAATGGAGGATTCGGCACGCCGATTGGTGCTCAAACATCCGGGACGCAACGGAGCGGGAAGTAAGGAGCCGACATGGGCGGACAAGACGCAATTCGCTTGGGGAGCACAGCCGGAGGTGCCACGCTTGGAGCCCTGCTTGCTCCGTTGACGATGGGCTTATCCATTCCAATCGGCGCGGCAGCGGGCGGCGCGTTGGGCGCGGGCGCAGCCACGGCTGGAACCGGAGGCAAGCTCCGCGATTCTCTGCTGAACGCCGGATTGGGCGGACTTGGTGGAGGCGCACTAGGAGCCCTCGGCGGTCCGGCGCTGAGCTCGCTGATGACTTTGCCGGGGGCCTCGACCCCTGGCGTAGGCGCATTGGCCGGTCCATTGGCGGCCCCGGTCGCGGGTTCGGGCATGCTGCCTGCGGGTACCGGGATCAGCACGGCATCGGTTGCCCAGGGGCTTCCGGCTTCGCTGGCCAAAACGGGGACGACGCTGCCGATCAGCGGGACCGCCGTGTACGATCTGTCCAAGCTCGGCGCATTGGCGTCAGGAGTCACCCCGAAAGATCCTCTGACCGCCTTAATGATGGCCGGGATGCTCTCGTCCATGACCAATCCGCCTCCAATCCCCTATCAGGGTGTGCAAGCTTCCAGCACACCCGGACGGGGCCTGCCTGCCGGGAATTTTGATCCCGCTCAATATATGATCCGCCGAGAACGGCGAGGCTGACGCATGGCTGATGAAACACCCTTCGGCTCTTTGTGGGAGAGTGCGCTCCCCCTGCTGGCCCTCGGCGGTGGTTTGTGGGCTGGTGCTCGCAACCCCAACGTCGGCCCGACCATGTTCAACCAGGCCAACGCCGCCATGAACTGGCAGCGGATGAATGAATACAACAAGCAAACTGAACGCCAGCGCGAAATTGACAACAACATGCAGTTGTTGAAGATGGCCGGAGATACCGGCGATTTAACGATGGGTCTCTACGCCATCAAACAACTGCAACCGCTCGGCTATAACATTCCAGCGCAGGATTGGCTCAGCGGACGCAAGGCTGAATTTGATGTAGGAGACCAGATACGTCGCGAGATGCTGGGGATGCCGACCGAGCCGCCGGGCGCGGCAGCCGTCTCGCCGTCTCCGATGAGGCAAGCTGCGGCATCTGTGCCCGCCGCGACGATGGGTCAAGCTCCACAGATGGCGGCTGCTCCGGCCCCGCCGATGTCCGGCATGGATCTCTCAGGACTCTACCAGCAGATCCATGAAGCGGATGCCGCCAGTGCGCCGGGTGCGCCGAACCGGGACGCCGCCATCAACCGGATGCTTGAGCTAGCTCAGCAATTGCCGAATGTCACAGTGCCACCGTATCCGCAGGTCCAGGACGAGATAGCAGCGCGGCAAGCCCAAGCTCCGCTGCTTTACCGTCAAGCCGAGGCTCAACCGCCCTCGACCGTTCCGGTGCCATCGACCGGACCGTCGCTGCCGCCAGCGCCGACGGCTCCACCTGATGACGTGCCTCCGGCGCGGATGCGCCCCGTCCGTCCCTTTGGCGCGACTGTTCCGTTCAAGAGTCGCCAAGGCCAGGGCACGCTCAATTTCAGCGGGAATGAGGCCATTCAGTCTAACACCGCAGAGACCAATCGGGTGCTTACGGCGGTCGAGCGGAATATCAATCAGGTCGTCAAGGATTACCAAACTGATCCCGGCCTTGTGCTCGATGAAACGTCGCCCATCCTGCATCGCAAACAGATTGATGATTGGCTCCGTCAGCACAATGTCGTGAATATGGATGAAAAGCAGACAGAGCGGTTGGATAAAGCGCATCAGAAACTCAGCGATACCGTCGGAAACATCTTGTTGCGCTCGGACGATTACACCAAGGATGTCGCCGGACGGCAACGCGCCGCGCAACGCGCATTTGAACTGACCGGCATGTACCCCACATGGGCCGGAGAAGAGCTGAAAAAGCAGTTCACGATCAAGGATGTCGAGAATTACGTACCGCCGATGCTCGGGATGGAGATTGAAGCCGCAAGGCGACATCGTGCGCTGACCGAACGCGGTATTCAGGAAAAGGAAAAAGAAACCGAGGCGACGACCCGAGGACGTTTGCGGTCCGAGAAACAGGTGGAAGCGGAAATCACCGTTCCGGCCATTGCCGCAACTATGCAGGCCGGTATTCGGGCTGTTGAATTTATGACCAAAGACGCGGGATTGACCGATGTCACCCTCGCCAATATTGATGCGTGGCTTGGGCCTTACGCCCAAACGCCTCAAGGAGCGGCGGTCGCAACGTATGAAAATCTCCGCGAAACCTACAAGCCGCTGTTTGCAAGAGGTTGGCTCGGTCAGGTGGGGAACCTCACTCCGGATGAGCAAAAGACGGCGAAAGAAGGCTTGCCACCGTTCAGTCTCATGGTGTTGAATCCAGCAGAGTCGAATTACCGGATCTCCGTCATTGAGAAGGGGATGCAGACTGCGTTGCGGGACCCGGAGTTCACGCTTCTGCGTGTGCCGGAGCGGGGTCAAACGTCCTCCTCCAGTACAACGCCATCGGCAACACCGAATCTTGACGCACTGGCAGAAGCCGAGCGCCGCCTCCAGCAGCGGAGAGATCAATAATGGAGTTCCCTACACTTCCCTCAGGTCTATCAGAGGCGGTTGAATCGGTCCGTGCAGGGGCTCGCCAACTGACGCCTCTCATTCCAGCTTCGACAGCTTACGAACAATTGCAAGACGTGCTGAGATCGCCGGACTTCCAAACGATCAAACGCGCCGACGAAGCCGAGGGCGGGAATCGTCGTCAATTGTACTGGACGACGCAGTTTCTCCAGAAATTTGCTCCGGATGTCATGGCGGGACTGTCGCCGGAACAGCAACAAGCCTTCGCGCTTCAAGAATTGACAAAAGCCAGCACCCCCACGCTCGGAGAACGCCTTCAAGGCGGGCTTGAGCGGCAGATGCCGTTTTGGGGTGGGACGACTGGGATGATGCTCGGCATGGCTCCGGCCATTGCGACGATGAATCCGGTCGGAGCCGCCCTCGTGGAAGGCACCGCGGCGGCGGCAGGCCGTACTCTTGGCTATATGCTCCCCGAACTGACACGGCCAATCCTGACCGGCCAATTCGGTAGTCCGCTTGATGCCGTGACGCGCAATCTCCCGGACATTGGAGCAGAGGGCCTGTTCGGTATGGGCGGACGCGGCATCGGTGAAATGGCTAGCCGGATTTTCGGTCGCGCTCGGACCAGCTGGATGAACCCTGAGGCTGAATCCGACACCACACAGGCCGCTCGCCGCATTTTGGAACCGGCTGGAGGCGTTATCACGCCGTACCAGCAAAGCGGTGAAGCCTCGCGTGGTCCGGTTCGAATAATCGAGGACACCCTCCGCAATGCGTTCGGGTCCGCCAATATCTTCCGAAAAGTCGATCAGACCAATGAACACATGCTGTTCGACAAGTTGACGGAAGTCAAAGATCAATTACAGCGGGCGTTACCGCCAGAGGAGCTCGGACGGTATATCCTTGCGGAACGGCAAGCCGGACGCACGCTCGAAAACCAAGCGGCCAATGCGATTTGGGAGTCGATTGGCCCACAGATTACACGGGTAGAAGCGGCGCTCCAGAAACCATTTCGGGTCAACACCGATGACTTACTTGACTTCATTAAACGAGAAGGTGCCGCCTCCAATGTTGAGGGCGTACTCCGAGCTCTCGGCGGGTCATCCGGTCTTGATCGGTGGTTGAAAACAACTATCGGATTCGAGATACCTGCCATCGGACTGATGCCGACCATACGAAGACGCCAGGTCGCTGAGGCCGACTACGACCAAATTCGAGAATTTATCAAGCGAACGGGCGAGTTGGCTCGCACAATGCCGGATCAAGGTATGGCGGCAACCGCCAACAAGCTTCGAGTGATGGCCGAAAAATCGCTGGACGACACCATGATGGCTTTTGGTGTACCGGAACTCCGGCAAACCTACGCAAACGCCAAACAAGCGACACGGCTCCTGCATGAACGCTTCGACAACGATCTGTTGATGAGCCTGGTTCCCAAGCTCGAAAAGGAACCGGAGCTGATCGCCAACCTGATGCTCTCCAGCACCAGCAAAAAAGAGAAAGACTCAATGCTGAAGGCGCTGTATGCACTTGGACCGAAGGTCCGCACCACCGTCCAAGAGTCTATGGCCAGTCGATTGATTGAACAGAGTCTTGAGCGCGACGTGACAACCGGATCGTTCACAAAATTGGGCAGTCTGAATCTCGTCAAGGCCATCAAGACACACGACCCGCAATTCCTTGAGCGGGCGCTGGGCCGTGAGACAGCCGGAAACTTACGCGAACTGGCATCCGCCATTGAAGTCACAGAACGACGACCGAGCGGGGGCGCGTCGGTCTGGATTCGACTGATGCAGGCTGGTCAACTTGGAGCGGCAGCCAGCTCCTTGTATCTTGGTCAGAATATCGCACAGCGCTTTGGTGGCGCTGCGGCAGTGCTCCTGACACCTGCCGTTCTGGCGAAGATTATGACCAGTAAAACAGCGACAAAAAACTTTGCCGAGGGGCTGATCGGCGGTCCAGGCTCCGGAGCCTTTCGACGATTGAGCACACAACTTGCGGTTGAGCATGGACCGGGCGAAGCGACGACTGAGTTCTTGGGACAGTTCGGGGCACCGCGCAGTTCCGGTGGGCCGCCACCTTTACCTGAAGGCTTCTCGACGTCCTTGCAGCCTTTGAGCGCCCCGCTGCTCCCGACCGAACGAGTCCGCCCGATGGAATTACGTATGGCGCAACGCCCGACATTCGACGAGGCCATCCAACAGGCATCACAAATGCACGGGCTCGACCCGAATCTCATGCGGGCGTTGATCTCCATTGAGTCGGGGTTTGACTGGCGAGCGAAATCCAAAGCCGGAGCTCAAGGCTTGACGCAATTGATGCCATCGACAGCTCGTGAAGTGGGCGTCCAAGACCCGTTGGACCCCTACGAATCCATCCAAGGAGGAGCGAAACACTTCGCTCGACTCTGGAAGAAATACGGGGGAGATGTCGCGCTGGCTTTTGCCGCCTATAATGCCGGAGAAACCGCCGTGGATAAGTATCACGGCATCCCTCCATACAAAGAGACACGTGAGTATGTGCAACGCGGGTTGAACAAGTACCGCGAGCTCACCAATCGATAAGTCTAGGAGTATGGTCGTGCGCAGAGACAGGGATAATCCTACGTATTACGACCGCGCTGTACTCCAGCCTGCGGAGCAACGGGCTGACTTGCTTCGAGCGCCACACAAAGAGCAATCGACCGCCTAAACCGGTTCACAACTGTACGTCTACCGCCGTCGATAGCCTTCGACTGCCACGGCCCTCCGGTCGCGGCAGTTTTTTTGTGCCCTCCGGCGTTGACAAGCGGTTGGCAGTGTGGTAAGGTTATGGTATCTGGGGGGATATAGTTCATTTTTTCGTTGTAAGCCGACACCCAATTGGTTTGGGTGGGTCGCCTTGGCGTCTCGACTGAACCGAACGGGGTTATTTCTTCTCCCCGCGTGTGATCGAGAGCGCAGGACCGTACCAGCATTCGCTGACCTCGGTCCCCTTGCGGTGGGCGGCCCATTGGCGGACGCGCTCACACGCGCTATCGGTGGAGAAGGGGCCGATCTGCTCAATGCTGGTATTGTGTAGCACTAGCATGAAGTAATAGGCCACGACCAATTCAAATCCGGTTGTCATGGTGTACCTCCGTTGTGTGATGCACCCGAGCTCCATGCACGTCAGGCTTCAATGGATTTGTCACGCACTGCAATCATAGGGATTTATATACTTAACTCCCCTACTTCCCCTCGGGACGCTTGTCCAAACCATTTTCTGTGAGAATTGCCGCCACATCATCAATGTGGAGACAATCGACCAGACAGGCGTAGTCATTGGCTGGCTGGACTACTGCGATGTTGCCGTTGCAGTAGTCGTTTCCTGGCACTGCGCTGTGCAGTACCCCGAAGGCAACCACTTTCCCGCCTTCCAATTTCACAATCTTGTCCCCATTCTTCGCCTCACGGCCATTGCGGTAATGCATAATGCCTCCTCCTAGTTACCCTCCGTCGAGGGAGTTAAATATGCAAATCCCCAAGCATATCCGCCCCCCGTCCACCGATGGGATATGCCGGGCGCGAGGATGGCGCGGGCAGCGTTGTCGATCATGGCGCATCAGTCGTGTCCCACATGATCGACGCAGCCCCGAAACGATCCCCCTGACAGACAAAGGGGCATGGGGAGAGCCGGAGAACTCCCCC
>Ga0070749_10001721_pt1 | contig 14783 bp, 20 predicted proteins | sample VirMetDEL_Nov_18_FD_75180 | JGI IMG/M metagenome (GOLD analysis project Ga0070749, IMG submission 75180) | Aqueous microbial communities from the Delaware River and Bay under freshwater to marine salinity gradient to study organic matter... | ecosystem: Environmental > Aquatic > Marine >...
ACGGGCGATGAACGGACGCCGGCCGAACTTTCGGCTCAGCTCCATGTCGTTCGTGTAGTCCTCGAGCGCGCCGGCCCTGGTCGAGAGCAGCATCTCCGAAGTCCAACTCGTGCCACCGCCCTCGAACATGAACATGCGGCGCAGCGTCGCGCCTTGCTTCGGTCCAGCGATGATCTCGATCGTGCACACGATCGCTCGCATGCCCTTCTTGGTGACGTGGCGGTAGAACTCCTTGATGTGGGCCGGATACTCGCCGGGCTCTTCGAGATACGGAGACGGGGCGTTTTCGGGGTCTTTGGGATTGAACGAGGGCATTGGTCTGTTCCTTGGGTGTGAGGTGTTGGCTAGGGGTTGTTGGGGTTGTCCATCGCCTCGATCCACATCGAGATGTTGGGGACTTCGACTGGCTTGAGGCGCTTCGAGCCCTTCACGATGAAGCGGCCGGACTCACCCTCGAAGACGACCTCGCGGGTGACACCGCTGCCTGTGAGGTTCGGGACGCACCGCAGTACGCCCGAAAGCTCGAAGTATCCGGGGAATCGGGGAATGAACTTCTGCCCCTCGAAGTTGGGACGGATCCCGATCGTCTTCGTGATCTCGTCCGTGGTCTCGAACGCCTGCGCAAGCACGACCACGTGCATGGGCAGGCTCACGAGCGCACGCATCATCTTGTCGAGCTCGGAGAAATACTTGCCGTAATCCCCAAGGCTGAGCGTCCCCTTGCGGCCGGCGTTCTCGAGCGCCGTGCGATCCGGTGAAGTCTCGGTGATCCACCGACGGAGTTGGTGACCAGCCTCAGTCGCCGAGTCGAGCACGAACGTGTCGAACTGACGCGCCTCCTGACTGTCGTGCGCCCAGCGGATAGCCTCCCAGAGCGACCGAAGATCGGGCGCTTCGATGACGCCCTGGTCGGGGTTCCACTGACGGATCGTCGGCAAGGCGATCGCCTCGGTGACGACCGTGACCCCGTTGGGAACCGTGGTCCCGAGCACCGTCTTGCCAGCACCGGACAGGCCGGTGATGCAGATGCGGTGATGCTGACTGCGCGCAACGTTACCCGCGCGTTGGACCAGAATGCCGGTCCTGATCTGAGGTACGGCGCCCATCAGGCCACCCCCTCTCGCGGGTAGGCCCACGAGGGCAGGCCGACGACCATCGGCTTCTGCTCGTACGGGTTGAGCCACTCATCGGCCTCGAGGCACGCGGCTAGGTCTCGGAGCGCGGTGCGGTTCGCTTCGTGGCCGAGCTCGATGGCGCGCATGTCGAGCTCGTAGACGGCGACCTCGTAGGGGGCCGTCGTCGAGATGACGACGTGCGCGAATCCGTGGGGCTCGCCGGTGAGCTGGATCGCGGCGTCCAGGTACCAAGCCGCTTGGCAGTGGTAGCTGAACGCGTGGATCTTGCGCGACCATGCTTCGGGCGACGCGTCGGTGGTCGTCTTGAGGTCGACGACCATTCGGCCGACCTCTCCCCCTGTGATCAGCTTGTCGAGTAGCGCGCGGCAGGGCAGGGCGCTCTCGTCGTCGTCCCAGATGATCGCGGCTTGCGTGGGGCCGGCGAGCGCGAGCAAATCACTGGCGAATGGGGAGCCGGCGAGCGAGGCGCACATCGCCTGCGCGGTCTCGTACTGCTCGGCCGTAACGACGTATTGTCCGAGCTCGGCCGCCTCGGCGAGACACGCGGCCCACGCCTCTTTTCCGGCCTTGGTGCGCCGGTCGACCGTGGGCGCGACGGCGAAGCGCTGCTCTCCGGGGAGCAACAGCAAATCGTCGACGAGCGAGCCGAGCAGCATCGCGGGTGTCTGCTCGCGGCCCGGTAGCGTCTTTGCGACGTGGACCGCGTGGAACCGGCGCCGGCTCGCGCGAAAGTCGGCGAGTTGCGAGTTCGAGATCCGCTGGCTCTGCGCGTGGTACTGCTCCGGGGTCCAGTCGACGAGGGCGGCCGGACGCGCGTCGGTGGGCGGGGTAGGGGCGGGCGCGTTCACGCGGCCACCTCGCGCTCGGCCATCGCCCGCAGTTCGATGCGCACATCGCCGTCGACGCGGGCGACGAGGATTCGCGTACCGTCGATCTCGAGGTCGACGGCCTCGTCGGTCGTGCCGTCGAGCAGGCCGATCGCCTGCAGGACGCACGCGACCGCGACGCTGTCACGATCTGTCGACCGATCGCTCGTCGATCGCCACTGTTCCAGGCGCAGCCCCGGGCCGTCGGCGTGCCACCGCTCCACGCGACGCACCGCGAATGCCTCGTGCTCGTCCGTCGCTGGCAGGCGACATCGTGTCGTCGTGTAGTCGCCGACACGGGCGACCGTCTCGTCGAGTACGATTCCCGACCTGGGGGTGGATGGGATGGGTGACGTGGCTTGCACTTCTTCTTCTGCCTTTCCGTGCGCAATGCGCACTTGTCCTGTCGTCCGCCGGGATGGCGGGAGATCTGTTCAGCGACGAGCGCCTACGAGGCCTGCTTCGTTCCTCCCGCGGCCAGGTAGCGCTCGAGTCGCACGCGGCTGAAGCGCAGCGCTTTCCCGATCCTGATCACCACACCAGGGGGGAAAGCCCCGCGCTCGACGTGGGCATAGAGGGCCGAGCTGCTCATGCACAGCATCTCGGCCGCGTCGGCGACCTTGATCAGGTCATGTGCGGGCTTCGGCGTCTCCATGCTTCGGATGATAGGCGTCCCGTGTCCGTTGTCAACAAATTTCTTTCAGCAGTCATCCGTCGACGATTCTCTGTTCCATCTGTTCCACGAGCGAAGCAGACGCGCGTCGACTGTCGAGACGCGCGATGACGCGGGAGATCGCAAAACCGTGAGATAGCGCGCACGCGCACTGTGGCGCCGGGAAAAGGCGTGTTGAATCAACGACTCGGCCTCACGCCTCGCCAGGGTTCAAGTCCCTTTGCCTCCACCAGAAAGCCCCGTCAACGAGCGCGTTGGCGGGGCTTTTTCTTCTCCGCGGCCGCCTGTTCCATCATTGTTCCAAAAGCGTCGAGGCGGGCCACGGCCTCGTCGCTCGGACCGGGCGCGTGATGCACGTACCGCCTCGTCGTCGTCAGGCTCTCGTGGCCGGCCAAAACCTGGATCTCATCGAGCGTTGCCCCAGCCATCCGCAGGTGGGTGCAGTAGGTGTGCCGCAGGATGTGAACACGCCCTGTCACGTCCAGCCCAGCCTCCCGCTCAACTCGGCGGACCGCGGAGATCAGCCACTTTGCGGTTACGTCCCGCCCATCGGTGCGACGGAGGATCCGCTGGTCATCCCGGAGCGGCCTGGGGAGCGCGATGAGGGCTGCTCTGAGCGCCGATGTCATGGGCACCGATCGGAAGTGCCCGCCCTTCAAATCGTGCTCGTGCGTCCTCCTGGGCTCCTCAGCCCCAATGCTGCCCCGCCAAAGGGTCCTCGAGATCGTGATTCGCCCGCGGTCGTCGGCGAACCGAAGATCCGAATGCCGAAGCGCCGCCATCTCGCCGCCGCGGAGGCCACCATGCGCGCCAAGTAGGATCACGAGCTCCTCGCGGTGGCCGACGCGACGAGCGGCCGCCACAATCTCGACGAGGACCCCAGGGGACACGAACTCCGCTTCCCTGCTCGGGAGACGGTTGAGGCGGATGCGCGGAGTGCTTTCGATGATCTCCTCTTCGTCCTTGGCGTAGCGCAGCATCCCAGACAGGGCGGCGAGCACGTTGTTTTGAGTCTTGGGGCTCAGCTTGCGGAGAGCTCTCCTGAGCTCCGCAATATGCCGCGGCCCGATCTCGTCAATCGGCACATCCCCGATCGCCTCGTTGATGTGGACCCTGAACATCGACTCGAGCGCAGCCAACGAACTCGGCTTCCAACCGCGGCCCGCCATCGCCGCGCGATAGACCTCGGCATGGACTCTCACCAAGGGCGCGGAGATCATCGTCCCGCCAGCCGACGGAGAGATCTCCTTGCTCTCGTTGGGACCATGGGAGAGCCAGTGTGCGAGCTGCCGCTGCGCCCAACGCTTCGTCATTTCCTTGGAGGGGTGGGGCGACTTGCGCCGCCTACGGTACTTCCTGCCCTCGAAAACGAAGGCGAAGTCGACCTCCCAGCCCTGCCGGCCCGAGCGCTGGTAACGTCTGACAGTCAGCATTCTGGAGTCATCCTATGCCGACGGGCCCCGCGCATCCCTCCGCCTGTTCAGTGACGCATTCTTGCAAGCATGTGGCATGAATACTCCGTGGTCGACGCGCCAAGCGTGCGCGAGCTGCTCAAGCTCGACGATGAGGAAGATGCCCACCTTGAGGACCTGAGGCGGCAGTTGCGCATCTCGAAAGAGGAGCTGATCGAGATGCTCGAGGTCCCGCCGAGGGACGCCGGCTCGCGCCAGGTCGGATTCCACGCGCTCAAGGATGAGCGCGACTGGCTGAGGGACCGCGCGCAGGAGCGAGGCCTTTCGGTCGCCCGCTATCTGCTGCTTCTGTTCAGGGCGCATCGTCGCTCCATCGAGCGGAAAGGCGGCTGAGCTCAAAGTCGAGGTCTTCGGCAAACTCGCCCGCGGTGGCGTCGTCGTGAGCGGCACGCAACTCTGCGACAAGCGCGACCGGCAGCTTGAGGTCCGTCGCGTGTAGCCCTCGCCGCTCCGCCTCCCACGCCTCCGCCTCCGTCAGCAGCCACCCCACCGCGCACCGTCGCCCGTCCGCCATGATGTAGTGGCACCGCCCGGCCTCGTCCACGCACCCGCGTCCCTGCTCCGCCAGCCGCTCTCGCACGTGGGCGATCGCCGTCTCAGGTGTCCATCGTCTCTCGCTCGATCTCGCATAGTTCATCTCACCTCGCTCGCTGCCATCGGCCAACCTGCCGATCCGTTCCGCGCCACCCCAACGTCGATCACGGTACAGACGATCTCCCGCGCGGGGGCCGTACTTTGGTACAGGGGGCGTCCACGTGATCCGGGTGAGATCGGCAGGATGCGCGAGCGCCTCACCTGTAAGCGGGTGAAAGCGTCCGTGATCCGATCGGGATCGATTGGCAGTTGCGAGGCCCGCGGGCCGGAGACGTCGCCGCCTAAGGTGCGTCGGCGGCGAGGTAGCCGAGAACTGTCTCTCTGAGCTCAGCGGAGTGCTTGAAGATGTCGCGGATCTCCTCGAGCTTGATCCTGCGCTCCTTCTTCTCCGCGTCGAACACACCGAGGTACTTCACCGTCGCGCTGTTGAAGTGCAACCTGCAGATTGGCTTTCGGTTGTTGTCGTCCAACAGAACGCCGCAGTAACTCTTCGTGTCTCGCATGACGACCCTTTCGGTAGCGACGACCTCGGCGACGATGGCCTTGACCATGTTGTAACCGTCGATCTCCTCCTGCGTCGTGACGATACCGTCCGCATCCTCCTCGGGCTCCTCCTCGGTCGCCGGCGCCGTATCGCCGGCCGCTACCGCATCGCCGCTCATGACGTGCTTCAGGCGCGCATTGAACTCCTCCGAGATGAACTGAGCAAACGACCGCCGAGTGACCTCCGTGAACTGCTCGAGTACCTGAGCAGTCATCCTGCCGGAATAGACGCGTGAGCCGAAGAAGCGCACGAAGTCCTCAGATGGGGCCGAAAGCTGCTCCCGGAGGAGCTTCTTGATCTCGCGCGTGAACTTCAATTCGGTTGCCGCCGTGACCATGCTTTCGGCGTCGAAGTTGTCCCGTGCGAGGCGCTTGAGCTCGGCGGCCAACACTTCGTCGACGTTCAGGATGTTGAACTCAAGAAACGGACGCTCGTCCATCTTGTTTGGTTCTTCAAGGTCGGTGAAGAGCCGGTACTGCACGCCGTTTGTCAGAATGCCGACTTTCGCCGCCGTTGTTGTGAAGTACCGAAACAGCTGAGCGTGATCGCCGTCGAGGCTGTTGTGGGCGCACTTGCACTCGATGAGAATGGCCGGCGTGCCGTCCACCATCAGCGCGTAGTCGACTTTTTCGCCCTTCTTCTTCCCAACGTCTGCGGTGAACTCGGGGACGACTTGCAGAGGGTCGAACACGTCGTATCCGAGCGCGTTGATGAAGGGCATCACGAAGGCGTTCTTCGTTGCCTCTTCTGTTTGAATGTGGGGAAGTTGCTTGGGCACGCGCTCCGCGATCTGCTTGAGTCGATCAACGAGATCCACTTCCAACTCCTTTCGAGAGGGGGGGTGCATCATCGCATAGGAACCGATGTCGGCCAGCGGGCCGGTCGGTCCCGCACCAAAGGACGGGTGAACGCCTGCGCACTGGACCTCGTTCGTGGCGGCGGCTACGACTTGGGCATGCGCTTCCGTCTCGTCGCCGCCCTCGCCCTGCTCCCCCCCACAGTGGCTTGTGCAAGCGACGACGATGGGAGCGCCCTCGATTCATCGGCCGGCGATGGCGATGGCGATGGAGACGGTGACGGCGACGGGGACGGTGACGGCGATGATTGCCCGGAGGCCCATGAGGGCTGTCCGTGCACCGAAGAGGGGCTATGTCTGGAAGGCCTGAGTTGCCTGTCCGGGCTGTGCGTGGATGCTGGTGGAGACGGAGACGGAGACGGAGATGGTGACGGCGACTGCTACCCTGGGTTCCACAACTGTCCATGCGGTCCCGAAGACTACTGCCACGAGGACATGCTCGAGTGCATCGACGGCACCTGCCAGGGGTGCGCGGAAGCCGAACTTGCGCTGGTCGGACCGTGCGCGAATGAGTTGTGGTCGCAGGAGTGCTCCGACCAGGTCGAGTCTGAGTATCAAGACTGCATCGAGAACGCGGGCCAGGGCTGCGAATGCGGAAGGCAAGTCGGCCAGAACGCATGCGAGTCCCAATGGTACGCTGCGCAATTGGTTGAGTGCTCGGACATCGCACCCGACTGCAACGAGCACATGGGATTCGACCTAATGCTGTGCTGGATCGAGTGCATCGCGGGGAACGTCGCCTGCATCGATCTGATCTCCGATGAGTGTCTACCTGGTGACCTGCAGGCTTGTGAAACTGCCTACAGCGAATGCAGAAGCGCGTGCTGAAATGAGCAGCGACGACTAGAGCGCCGCGAAGTAATCCGCAACCGTGTCTGCGTAGAGCGTAGAACCCGGCTCCGCCAGGTGGATCTCCGTGTACCAGCTCGAGGGTGTCCCATCGCTGGCCCACGGCTCCGGGTGGGCCGCAGTCTGGTCAGGATACGTTGGCTAGCCAACCCGCTCGAGCCGGTAGGCGCCGCAAATCTGCAGCCACCCCTTGGTCCGGTTCTCGACGCTCACGCCGAGGCCCATCTGGCCGCGATAGAAGCCGACTTCCATGCGGTCGTGGTACGGCTGGCTCGGCATCCCGCGCGGCCCGAAGCGCGCTCCGGAGATTCCCGTGTCGTCTGAGCAGACGAACGCGTAGCCCATCTCCGTGTTGGACGATGCCTCGATCTCGACGATGACCGGCACCATTCGATCGGGCACGTCGATCTCGGGGATGATGACCTCTCGGGTGTAGGTCCCGTCCTCGTTGCGCGGCGGAACGTTGGCTTGGAACTGGTACTCCATGACTCTCTCCTATTCGAACGTGACGTCTGCGTTGCAGTAGAGGGGGGACGCCGCGATCGATGCGCTCTTGTCGACGCGAACCGACACGTAGGCGCCCTTGGGGGCGTAGACCCGACCGGTGGCCACCGCGACGGTCGTGCTCGTGTTGGAGACGGCCACCGCGAGCGCGTCGACGCCATTGACCTCGACCGTGTAGGTGATCGTCGCCGCGCCGGTGCCGGCCGTCTGGTGTTTGGCCCGGATCGCCGTGATGTAGCCAGACCGCCCGACGTGCATTCCGATCGCGCCCGCCGCAGCGACGCCACTCGAGTCGCCACCCGGCGACAGGTAGCGAGGCGTGGTCGTGGTCGAGATCTGCTGCACACCGAAGTGCAGCGTCTCGGGGTGTGCCCGTTGTCCGAGTAGTTTCCCCATCTCAGAGCTCCTTGCAGTAGATGTCGACGTGCGTGGCGCCGGTTGGAACGCTGGACGCCGCTGCGATCCGGATGACGTAGTTCCCCTTGCCTGGCGCGTTCTCGCCGGTGAGGAGGACCATCTTGTAGGGGGCGATCGGTCCGATCAGGTCACCGCCGACGGCAACTTGGGAGAGACCAGCGGCACGCTCGACGATCTCGACGACCTCGAAGGTGACCAGGCACGAGCCCGTCGCCACCTTGGCGCCGTTCCCATCGACCAGCACGGCGCAGAATGCCAGGCCGTTGCCCTTGCGCTCCTGGCCCCGTAGTTCGTAGGCATCATCGGTTGGCAGTGCAACCGTCGCTGCCCAGTCGGCCTCGCCGGCCGCGGCTGTAGCCTTGAGCACGTGTCGATGCAGTTCGAAGTCCTCGAAACTCTTGTTCTCGGTCATGATGTTGTCCTTTCGTCAGGTGGCTTTCGTCTTGGTCGCGGCGGTCGTGGCAAAGTTGAGGGCAGCGACGATGTTGGACTTGAACGTGGCGCCGCCATCACCAGCGGACACAGCCGCACCAGCGATGGCCGCCTTGACCTTGGCGAGCTCGGCATCGACCTTCGCAGCGAGTGCGACGAAGTCTGCCGCAGCCTCGGCCCCGACGTTCACGATCCCCGTCGCACCCTCGATGTTGAGCACGACGCCAGTGGGCCCGGTGATCTTGAGGTTAGAGGGCGTGCCGACCGGTGAGGACTGCGGACCGAAGATCGGCAGCACCATCCCGTCCGAGTAGTCGTGACGGCGGCCTGTCTGCGGCGGCGCGGGCACCTTCATGTTGTCCAGCCAGGCGTGGATATCCTCGTCCGCGCAGACGACCAGCACGGGATCGCCGACCGAGAGGCCCCACTCCAATGCCCAACCACCACCACCCGGGAAGAGGACGGGCAGGCTCGGCAGCTGTGGTTTCGGCTCGACGGTCCCCGACTTGCGACGGTCCATGATCATCGGCTGCACCGACGCCTCGGCCAACTTGCCCGGCGCAGGCGACGGCACGAACGTGACCACCGTCGCCACGGAGACCTTTTGGATCCCCCGCTGGGCGGCTGCAACGATCAGGTCCACGACCATCTCGGGCGAAGGCTGGCGGTCAGAGCCCACTAGGCGAACACTCCATCGACGCGGAGCGCAACGCGCCGGGCGTAGGAGGTCGACGCCGCACCAACATTGCGCATCTGGAAGGCGAACGTACGAGCGCCGGCCGCTGGAAGCGTGTACTCGACTTCACGGACGATGTACCGCTCATCGGCGGCTGTGGAGCCGACGCGCATCACTTCGATCTGCTCCGCGATCGGCTCATTGGTCCCGTGCGTGGAGTCGAGGACCTTCCAGGCGAACGTCGAACCGGCGGCGGCTGTGCTCGCCTCGAACGAGATCCGGATCCGAACCTTCCCGACCACCTTCGGGTGATACGGTGTCGCGAGGACGACGCTGCCCTTGGTCGTGTAGGTATCGTTCCCGTGCGTCTGGAGCGTGGACGTATACGTGAACCCCGTGCAGAAGCCGCCAGGCGTAGACCAGAGCCCGTGCCAAAGCGCGTTGAGTTTCGCGCGGACCTGATCGAATCCCGAGTGCACGGTGATGTCACCGTCTGCGGACGAACTCGGATCCGTGTCCTGGGGGACCATGCGAAGCGGCGCACGAGCTGGCGATGTCGCGTCGGCCTGCAGGATCGCCGCGTAGCCGTCGCCGGCGCTCGAGTCCGCCTTGAGCGCGGTCGCGTCCCCGGTGCCCGTGGTCGCCTTGACCGCAATGGCGTTGACGGTCGCTGCGGCGGGGGTCGTCCCTTGGATGCCGGTGCCTGCAGTGTTGGTCGACTCGCCGAGGATGGCCGCAGACACGGTCGACGACTCACCCTTGACCCCCTCACCAGACGTGCCGCCACCGATGCCGCGCACCCCTCGGCCAGTTGCGCCCCCCGTGGCCTCGAGGCCCGCGCCAGTACCATTGCCCGCGAATGTCGCGCCTGGGCCCGAGTTCGTGTGCACGGCCTGGACGGCCGGTTGTCCCGCGGCTGTGCCCACATGCCTCGAGGCTGGCCCCGTCGTCCCTGAGTTCGCCAGTACACCTGCCTTGCCGCCAGCTCCGTTGCCGGTCACACCGACCCCCGAAGCGCCGCCGCCGCGCCCGATGATGGCGTCACCATCGCTGTCGGGCTGCACATCGATCGTCCGGCCCTTCACGTCGCCCAGCCGCGGCACCGTCGAGAGCGTCGCCACGGCAGAGGTGACGTTGTTCGTGTCCGTAATGACCTTGCAGATGTGCGTGTAGCCGGCCGTTGGCGTCGGCTCAGCGCCGCCGTTGGTGGTCTCGTTGTACTCGAGGTTCGCGTCCACATCGACGCCGACATAGGTGTCCTTCGACGCCGTGAAGGTGTGCGAGGCAACCGCCTGGATCTCGACGAGAACGCCCTCGAGGTAGACCTCCGAGTAGGGGAGCGCAGCCTGCAGATCCGCCGAGGTCCCGTAGACGCCGGCCGTCTGGATCCACGATGCGATCATGCCCGTGTCACCACGCACAAAGCGGAAATGAACGAATCGCGTCAGCCTCGTCACCGCGCGATCGAGCCAGTTGCGAAACGAACTCGAAGGGTCTTCGTTTTGCTCGTATCCGAGGTTCTGCTTTGCCGTGTCGGGCTTGACAACGTTGAGGTCGTCTTCGGCCCACAGGGCTGTCTCGGTCGTGCCGTTGGGGTTTTGCGGTCGGTCTTGCGGTGGCATCGTTCAGCTCTCCAGCGTGTAGGAAAAGGCGTTGCCCTGGTCGAATCCTGCGCCAGCGGTGTCGAAGCGAAACGCCGTTGCGCTCGCCTCGGTGACGTGGACCAGGAGGCGCACGCCGTAGGGCTTGATCCCGCGGAGTAGCGACGACCACCAGGCGGCGGTCGCCGTGTCGAGCTCGGCGAGCGTGACCTCGATCGTGGCCGGGTACCGCTCTGCGTAGGAGGTCACGATCAAGGTGCCCGTTCGCAGCGCACGCAGCACGCCGAGGAACAGTTCAGGACTGCGGCGCTGGAACAGGGCAGGGAATCTGACGAGCAGCAGGGCGCGCCACTGCTCCTCGGAGAGACCTCCTCGCTTGAGGCCGAGGTCCGCGCCGAGCATGTCGAGCGTGGCCCCGGTGGCGGTCGAGATGCAGCGGTACCAGTGCACCGCGTAGCGCTCGATCTCGAGCGCCTGCATGCGCTCTCCGATGAACTCGACCACTTGTTTGAGCGTGACCGAGTCCTCGAACTGCTCGAGCATCAGGGCCTGCAACTCGGTCGGATGCTCGAACGTCGGACCACCACCGAGAAACGAGCCATATTCGTCGCCCCACTCGGTCTCGCTCATGGGTCGGCTCCGATCACGTCGATGTTGGCGGTGTCGAATGTGGCGATCTCACGGTCCGCGATGTCGAACACCGTCGTGACCGTCGGCGGGTCCACGTCCTCGACCTTGATGACGATGCCCTCGATGCCGTCGACGGCGCCGTGAACCGGAATCATGAGCTTGGACGCCACGACGTCGTCGGAGACGCCCTGATTCGCGTCCCCCCAGTCGGCGACGGCCTGCTTGATGGCGGATGCCGGGTCGCCACTGGTGGGGTAGCCCTCGCCCTGCGTGACCGTGATCTCGATATGGATCGCCACCGCGGTCGGCCGATTGAAGTAGACCGTTTGCGTGTTGCCGTCGCTGTCGAAGATCGCCTGCGAGGTAGTCCCCTGTAGCTTGATGCCGGCTGGCTTCCACAGCCAGATCACCGCCGCAATTTCAGCCGCGTCGCCGCCCCTGACGAGGACCTCCATCCAATGGGTCTCGCCGTAGAGTGCGTCCGGATCGTCGGTGTCGTTCTGGAACACCTTGGCGAAGGTGACGCCCTCGAGCTTGAGCAGGGCGGCCACCACGCCGCCTTGCTGGACACTCTTGCGGGCGCGCTCGCGATACTCGGCGTCGGTCTCCTCGTTTTGTCCCACGTCGGCATCGGCCGCATTCGAGACCGAATTCCAACCCGTGACCGAGTTGACGATCGTCCAGGCGGACGACGCGTAGGCGGTCAGCGGCCCACTGTTCTCGGCGGTGGCGGTGACCGGATAGCCTCCGGCCCCGATCGAGGTCACCTCTTCGTCGGTGAGCCAGACCGTGCCCGTGTCGTCGAGCTTGACCCTGGAACCTGCGGTGACGGTCACTGCCGCGTCGAGGTCCAGGGTCAGCGTGACTGTCGAGTAGGTCGCCGGTTTTGGGGGCCCGATGACAGGCCCCAGTAGAGATTCGAGAGCGACGCCATCAGCGGAATCGCGGAACCCGGCGTTGTAGGTTGCTTCCTGCGCCTCCCACCATTTCGACTCCGCGACCGAGAGCAACGAGATGAACCGACCCTCGGGCGACTCGTCGCTCGTGTCGCGGTTCTCGCCGGCTTTCGATTTCCAGTCGACCACGTTCTCGGCTCGGATCTCCGCGTAGGTGGGCTTGTAAAAGCCGGTATCAGTCAGTCCCCATGTGTCGCGTGACATCAGCTCACCTCCAAGATCGGCTCAGAGAAGTCGATGATCCCGAGCGTCCCCGCGCGCGCTCGGAAGGTGATCGTCAGCTGGCGGTCGTCGTCGAGTTCGAGGAACGGCCCGCCACCTTCCGGGATTTCGGTGATTCCCCGCGTGCCCAGGATGTGGCGCCGATAGATCGCGACCAGCGCGGCCGGGTCGCGCCCCTTGCCGAAGAACTCGTCCAGATCGGGGACACCAAGCGCGGTGTTGTAGGGCCACTCACCCGCGAGCGTGCGCAGGCGGATCCGTAGCCGCTGGGCGACCTCCTCGAGCCCCTCGATCTCGACCCAGCGCCCGTTCTCGGTCACGAGCTCGGTGCACGTCTCCTCGTCGAGCTTGAGCGACACCATCAGAGCACCCCCGGGATCGTTTCGAGCTTGGTCAGCTCGGCTGTGCTTGTGAACTCGCCGCCGCGCGACGCCCCGACGTGACGGACCTTCTCGACCCGAAATGCGCCCTGGGCCTTGGAGGTTGCGAGTGCCACCGCCTTGCCAGGTTTGAGGCCGTGGTCGAGCAGATGGACGAGCTCCCAGGCGTCGCCCTCGATGGGGTTGAGTGCGAGGAGCCCGGTCCCCTGGTCCGTCACGACGAACGGCGGTTCGGGCAACGTCGTGTCAGAACCGATCAGGATGAACTCGCCATCCTGGAACGTCCAACGGACATCGATGTACTCGAGGATCTGCTTGAGCAGCGGGTAGGCGGGTCCGTAGGCCGAGAACCCTCGGCCGAGTTTCACGTCGTGGATCTTGTGCTTCGACTTCCCGGCGGCGATACCGATGATCGCGGTGACGGTGCCCGGGTCGATGGATCCCCCCATTGCTGAGATCAGGTCGAGCACGACGGTGGAGATCGGTGTGCCCTTGGCGTAGGGCATGGCGATCTTTCCCTTGGTGAGGCCTTCGTGCCCGTCACCGCACTCGAGTTCGGTGATCCAATCGACCCGCTCGTGCCAGTTGCGCACGTGCTTGGTCGTGCCCTCGAACAGTTGGCCGACGTTGCGCTCGTGGCCGGCGAGCAGCGTGACACCGACGATCTGGTGGCCATCCGTGGTCACCTTCGAGAACGATCCGAGGTCCGTCCCGGTGACCAGCTTGCCGCTTGGGGTGAAGATGAAATCGTCCGAGAAGTCGATCGTCGAGCGCACCGTGCCCGTGATGAGGTCCCGGGTTCGCTGTGCCAGATTGAAGATGCGCACGGAGCAGCGGTTCGCCGCGAAGTCGAGGGACTTCTCCACCTCGAACTCCACGTCCAGGCCGCCCTTGCGGTCGACACGAAGGTCCAGAAGCCCAGCGGCGACGCCGAGCTTGAGCTGCACCTCCCGGCCGAACCTACGCGGCACTGGCCACCTCCTCCGCGGTCAGGTGCACCAGCTTGACGCGCGAGCCCATGTCGTCGCGCCCAGGGTCACGGTCCTCGCCAGAAAGGTCGACTGGGACGAGGGCACCATCTGGCAGACGCTCGTCCGTGTGGTGGCGCAGTAGGTTCTCGCCCACCCGCACGAAGACGCCTCGGAGCAGCGGGGTGCCGGCCTGCTCGCCCTGGCCGACGAGGATCGACATCGACCACGCCTCCGCATAGGTGTTCCAGTCGAGGACGAACGTGAAGAACCTGTCGACGCCGCGCACGGGCAGACGGTCACGCCACGCGAAGCGGGGGTCACCGTTCAGTTGCCACTGGAGCTCCTTGGCCATGTCTAGATGCCCCCCGCGGCCGCGGCCGCCGCTGCCCCGCTGGCTTCTTTGCCGCCCTGGATTCCTTGCAGGACTTTCGTCGCGGCCTGGTCTGCGACCTCGGCCGCGATCGCCTCGGCGAGCGTCGTGTAGCCGAACTCCACCTGGCGGAGTCGGATCTGATAGATGCCAGCCTTCGACCTCGATGGCTCGCGCACACACACGAGGGATCCCTCTCCGTCGAACATCATGTTGATGTAGGCCTCGTGCCCGGTGACGAGGATCATCGGGATTCCCGAGTCCTTGAGCTCGAGCAGCTGTTGCCAGGCCGTGCGATGAGCCTGGGGGTCGAAGTCGGGCCGCAGCTGAACGCCGAGGACTGGCTTGGTCGGAGAGACGACGACCTCGAGCGATACCCGTCGAGGCGTCGGTCGTGCATGGTCGTCGAGGTCCGCGCCTCCCTCGACGGGGTGCTGGGTCAGCTCGAGCCCGGCCTCGTGGGTCTCTGTCCGCGAGCAGTCGAAGACGATGTGGCCGAGCCTGGGGCGCTGGTCGATGAACAGGTCCACGAACGCCATCAGGCCACCGCCCCCCGGATGTGGTCAGCCATGACGCGGTCGCGCCTCTGTAGCCGGTTCTCGATGAGACCGGCGACGCGCTGCGCGAAGTCTTG
>Ga0070749_10001726_pt1 | contig 14763 bp, 16 predicted proteins | sample VirMetDEL_Nov_18_FD_75180 | JGI IMG/M metagenome (GOLD analysis project Ga0070749, IMG submission 75180) | Aqueous microbial communities from the Delaware River and Bay under freshwater to marine salinity gradient to study organic matter... | ecosystem: Environmental > Aquatic > Marine >...
AAGGCGACAGGGAGAACAACGGGTTGTCCGTCAAGTGCGAATGCAGGCGCACTGTGGCGGTCCACGCGGGTGTGTCAATCGACTCCCCGTAGTCGACGGATTTGACCCAGTCAAAGCCGTTCAAGTCTGTCAAGTCAACCCACGTCTCAGAGCCCCAGGTGTGAGCAGAGACACGGGTCATTTCGACTTTGATCCATGTCCGATACCCTTGCGAGGGATGCTCTAAAAGTGCTATGTCTTGCTGCGTCCGGGTTCGCATTTGTTATTTGCCCGTTGCCTCGTACAGTGTAAAGTCGACCGTTGCGCCGCCCGCTTGCCAGCCGAGGGTTGCGTCTTGGAAGGGTACGTTGGATACGCGGTTAACTTGACCGTAGCACTTGACCCACCGCTCGCCTGTGCCAAGGAAGTCGCCATGGACGCCCAGGGGCGTGAGACCCGGTGGTAACCGGGTGTCTGTGCCGCTGTTATACAGCGCGTTGGCCATTGCGGCAGGCATCGCGAAAGGGTAGATTTGAAGACTGCCTATGGGACCAGGGGCTGTGTTGTTGCCAGCTGTGCCCGCAGAGCCGAGGGAGAGATCGCCTGCTGAATTCTCTATGTCAAAGTATTGCCTTGCCCCTGACCATGTACTATCAGAGCCCCCCAGCACCCCATCAACATAAAGATAAGCTGTGTTTGCAGAGCGATCATAAACAGCGCATAGATGGTGCCATCCGGCAGACAAGGCAGAATCGACAGCAAGCAGTGAGCCAGAGAAGCTATGGACCAACTGAAAAGTAGGCTGGTCGGAGGCATCTAAATATACCACTGCACGCGGGGCTCCGTCTCCAGTGTCGAATATGTATTGACTTGCCCCTGTCCCCGTCTTCTGCACATTGAACCAAGTTGCAACCGTAAACCCGTTAGTGTACCCACTAACGAACGTATCGAAGTCCAGCACACCCGCCGGCCTTGCGCCGTTGCCACTGCCATAGGGATCTGACCCTGGATCAATCGGTGCTGTGGGGAACCCGTCTGTGGGTTCTTCCATCTGAAAACCGTCCACGTACCAGGTCTGCGCACTGGCTACCGCGTTCAAGACCAAAACACGAAGACCAACGGCCGTGGCGCTAGTGGTTTCAGTGGTGTAAATCCTAGTCCATGCGTCGCCTGTGGCGGGCAAGGTAAATGAGGAAGGGGTGCCGATAGTACTGTACGCCCCACCGCCACCGGATAAAGTTTCTTGTAAGGCAATTCGAACTTGTTCCCCCCCGGACGCGCCCTTCACAAACACAGAAACCGTAGTGCTGACCCCTGCAGTAAACCCGGAAGTTACATTAGGCGTCCGCAACCCATCGCCTGTGTTTGCCCCGGTGATTACCTTTACCGAAGAAGAGCCTTCCCAATAACTGGCTGTATCGTCGGCTTTTGATGCGGACCCCGACGCGTTTTCGATTATGAATACTGTGTGGTCACTGCAATCGTAGGTGGTAGCAGCAAACAAGTTCGTCGTAGCAGGCTCAACCAACAGGCTTCCCGTGCTGCCCTCAAACGCACCATATGCGTTGCCATTCCAATCGTAAACCCTAGCGCCGTCAGCGCCGTACGCGGCTGCTATTGTGCATTCAGCTTCGGCTGTCTGTGGGATCCGCCGTTTGTCCGAGTAGACTTCAGAAGACGTATTATCTGTAACGTAAGCAACGCCGTCGGACGCAGCCGAGAGGTCGAACTTCCAACTGTCGCCCAGCATGTTGATCATGTTCGCCAGTGCCTGGGCTTCGTCCCGTGGCAAGGGGATCGTGGTGAACCGCCACGCCCGTCCTATGTGATTGCGACCGAACTGGTAGTTGCCGCCGGGACTGTAGCCGCGTCGCCCGAAGGTTTCCTCAAACGAGATCTCACCGCCTTGGCGGGTCTTGACCTGGTATCCATTTATGTGTAGATATGCCATTACGGTCTATACCCCGGGATAGAGAAGCCGGATCTTCCACCGCTACCGGATTGCGCAAAGGGCCCGGCGTTGGCAACGGAAGCATAGTTCGATTCCGACACAATTTGCTCAACTACCGCGGCACTGTCTGTAACGCCGTTGACGACGATATCACCCGCTACGTGGATCGGCGGAGGCGCTGCGCCTGCGGCTTCCTCTACTAGACTTTGGGTCGTAGTGGGGGCGGGGCCTGCGCCTGTGCCGGACATAGCGGGCGTGGCAACATCCGCCGTTGCGTTTTGGAACGAAAGCAATGCTACCTTTAGGCCTTGCGGTACGTTGGTGAGTTGTTCGTTCATAGCGTCAGTGGTTTCTTTGAGGGTGTCAGCCCCGCCGCCTAGCAATGCGGCGATCTCGTCTACGGCATCCGTGGCCTCATCAAGCCCCTGAGTCCATTCCTTCCGAGTGCTCGCAATCTCGACAGCTTCGCTCACGCCGGCAAAACCATTTTCTAGCATTGATGGGTCGAACTCAGGCAACGGCAAAGACTCCAATGCAAGCGCATAAGACGCTGCGTCCACGGCGAAATCGTCAGCCTGACTCTGTAACCAATCTGAATATTGTTCGGCTGCGTCAACGTAACCCTTATCGATAAGTTGTTGAACCGTGACACCTTGATCGAACAGGGACCTCATTGCCTTGGAAGATCGCTCTGAAGTTGCCTCGGCACGAATAGCAGCCGCCGACTTGCGCCTGGCTTCAACTTCTTCGTCAATCGCCTTCTTGCTACCGCCACCGAAAAGACCAGCAAGGCCATTCAGCATCCCGGAGATCTGATTAACAAACGCCGCAACTAATTGCCACAACGGTTGGAACGCATCAATGATAGCAGCCGCGGCTTCAACCACTCCGTCAAAGGCCTCTGACAGCTCCTTAGCAGAATCCGAAGCCGCAATCGCCTGACCCAGGAACTCCATACCCGCGCCAACGAAGTCCTTTTTGAACAGTGCGTTCAGAGTCCCGCCCATCTTGCCGAGGGCCGGAGCCAGGAGACCGCCGATAGTGTCTACCAGGGATTCGTGTTGTCGTTTTTCTTGCTCAGCGATCGCCTGCTTTAACTTAGCATTTTTTTCTGCTAGGTCCGCATCAAACAATAGTTGTTCAGACAAGGACATTGATGCATCGGCTGCTTTGCCCGCACCGTTGAAGAAGTCCAGCAAAGACATATCCAAGATCTTGTCTTTCGCTCCACCTACTTCACCTGTAATAAGATCTCCTGAGTCTTTGAAATCAAACCCTAAGTCAAAGTCCCCTGTCGCGACTTCAATGTTAAACTCAAATTCAGCCTCGGCTTTTTTAAGTCCTTTTTTCACGCCTGTTGTGGTGGCGTCAGCTACGCCTGCCGAAAGTTTTTTAGCTAATGTTGATTGTGGCCCCACAGGGGCATCATCCCAAGCCCCATTACGAACTTCTTCCGCAAGGCGTTTCATGCCCGTTATACCTTCACTGGTAAACGTAGCCATAACTTGCAACCCACGCATTGCCCATTTGGCAATCTCTGTAAAGAACTTTGCTATTCGTGCCAATGCTGGTATTAAGTATTTGCCGAGCTCCTCCCCCGCGTCGCCCAAATCGTTCATTGCCTGATCAAACTTGCCGAAGTCCGTCTTGGCTAGCTCTTGCGCCATACCCCCAAAACGCGAACTCAACAGCTCAGTCGCCAGTGCCGCGCGCTCTGTTTGTGTCCCCGTCTTAAACAACGCTTTCTCTGCATCAGTCAGGGCGATGCCGTAACGCGTTAGGTCTGCTTCGCCGGAGGCGACTAGGCGCCCAAAGAGCTGTGCAGCCATCCCGAGATCGCGGCCCGTAGCTGCCGCGAAATCTTGAATCCCGGGCAGCAAAGTCATGATCTGATCTTCGGTGAGTTTGAAAGACGTAAGCAGTGCCGCGGAGCTTATCGTTGCCTCATCCCCGAACGTAGTTACTTTTTGCAATGAAGCCGCATAGGCTTTGATTTTTTCGGCATCAATCGCTGAGCCTGTTGCTTTAATGGCGCCAGCTAGTTTTGTCTCCGCCTCTATCTGAGTTCGCGCAAGCCCTACTAGCTTGCTACCAAAGGCCACCAAGCCAACACCCGCCAAGGCTCCCTTGACCGACATCATGGAGTCTTTGAGCTTAGTCATAGCCCCCTGGGCTTTAGACAGGGAGTCCCGAAATTGTTTCGTGTCCCCGAGGAGCTTAAAACTTATGGATCCAGCGTCGGCCATTGTCTACTCATCTTCGTGGAACAACCAGGCAAGCCCACCACGACGTATTAGCGCCTGCGACACAGGCTGCTTTGTGTTAACTCCCAGCCCTTCATAGGCGTCAAACTTCCTCCCCTTCTTTGCGAATGCGGCGCCTAAGCCCCGCAACACTGCTGATACTCGGCTGATCAGGCTCTGTCTTTCGCGCTCTTGGTACGCGTTGATTGCGTGATTGATCTCGCCTAACGTTAGGCGATAGAACTCTTCGACGCCCACCCCTGCAATCAACGCTTGTTCCATGTACCAAGGCCACGTCCACTCTATTGCGCGCCCTCGGCGTTGGCTTCGGGCGCTTTGTCGTTTGGGCTTTCGTCTTCCGTTTCCGGTTGCACGATGCCCAACGAGTTGATTACCACAGGCACGATCTTCGCGCCTAGCTCAGCCACGAGTTGGAACAAGGGTGTCTTAGTCCGCTCGGCTTCGGCGTCCAACAGCTTGCAAACCTTGCGCCGCAAGCCATCTTGGGAGATCTTGCGGAAGTCCTTGTGGTCCGCTAGGCCCGCCATGATTAGTGGAACAACGAAAGCGAAGTCGGACAGAACACCAATGGCACCACCCACTTCGTCGTCTTTCAGGCCGTCAAGCCGTTGGAAGATCTGGAAGGGGGTTTTGCCAGTGATCTCTGTCAAGGCCCAAAGGTTCGTGGACTTGTATTCGAGGTCAAGTTCAATGGTGCCGAGTTGCACCTTGATCTCGCCTTTGTGTTTCAACGCTGCCATGTTTGCCTCCGTGTAGCGTGAAAGGTTGGAAGGAGGGGGCGGGCGTTATGCGGCGCCCCCGGGGGACATTATCATCAGGTGGTCCAAGACGTATCGCGCGTGATGGTACCGTCGTTGACGAAGCTGAAAGAAACGGTGATCAGTTCGTCGTTGCCGCCGGTAACACCCGTGGTCTCAACAAGCGCATCGAAGATGTACATGTCTTCGTTGTTGCCGTTAACTGGAGCGTACGCCATACACACCTTGGTCTTAGCAAACGCCGCCGCAAGGAGGCTCGCCTGTGCAGAATCCGTGGGGTCGAACACACAGTCAATCGAAAACGAACAAGACCGATTGCCGTACTCAGCAGAAGTTGAGCCCGCGTCATCGTTATTCGTCGCGTCAACCATGTTGTTGCTGAGATCCCAAGAGATCCCTTGGATGCCGCCGACCGCCGTGCCACTATTGTGCATCGTCTGGGCTTCCGTGGTTCCGGTGGACGCATAATAGATCACCAAGCTGTTGGTGCCTATGTTCTTTGCAGTAATCGCCATATTTTATCTCCGTGGCCTCAATGGCCCGTTAAGGTCCAAACCGAAGGGCTTAGGACCACGTGTAAGCTTCGAATCGCATGTCGCCGAAGTTAGCGTCGGCGGAATCAATATGCAAAACGCTACCGCTTTGAAACAAATCCGCAGGCACCCTAAGCATGAAAGCCTCGATCCCGCTAGCCGGGACAGAGTACGAGATACTGAGCGATTGCCCGTATGAACTACGGCCACCGGCTGCGAGCTCCAAAGTGAAAGCCACTGCCGCCCCACCATTAGTATTCTCGGCACGCAACATCAGGTTCGGCGTCTTAGTCGCGTCAATCGTGTGGTCGTTGGCCGCATCACCGGAGGTCTGCGTTACCGTCGTAGCGGCACTGAAGTCCCCTAGGTTGTTGACCGTGATCGCTGTCCTAGGCATTACTGACCGCCTTTCTTAGCGGCGCGTGCCGCCCGCAATAGCATTGCATGTTCAGTGGCCTCTTCGGCCACCTGTAGCTCACGCGCCTTCTTGGCGTTGGTTTGGGCCCGGGTATGGCGTAGGACCGCTGCGCTCTGCTCAGCGGCCGCCTGGGCCTCATACGGTGCGTTGTAGATGGCGAGAGTCTCTTCGTCGAACGGGGGTTCTTCGCCTTCGGGGTAGGCCCACCGCGCGTCAATGAGAGCTTGCGCCAGATCGTCGGGGAGGTTGTGACACAGCCCGGCACGGAACACGCAATCGCGGAACCGACCGGACTTCATTAAGACAACTCGGAGCATATCCTATCCTATCCTATTGGGCTATGCCCACCGTCATAGTACCAAACCGTGGGCGGTTTGTCAAATTACTTGCTCTTTGGCTTATTCGGCATATCTCCGCTTGGTGTGAACCCGATACCGGCTTTGAAGTAACGCCAAGCCGTTTTGGCTACCCTGTGCACAATACCGATCTTAGCGCCTTGAATTGCATTACTGAAGTAACGCGGCCCGCCGACGCGGCTCTTCTTCCAACCTGTGTCCCGCATGCTTGCGAACGCGGCTCGTTGCTGTTTACGCGCCATGTCGATCACACGAAGGCCCGCGTCAACCGCTGCCGCGTATTTGACACCAAAGCCGATCGTTACATTGCCGCGCAGGTCGGGGTGCGTAACAAAGTGACTGTTGCGCAATCGGCCGGTTACGGCCGGCGCCTTTTCAGTGGCCTTGCCGATGATGCTTAGACCTTCAACGTACATAGCCCCGCGAAATGCGTTAATGCCCGCCTTACCGTGTTGACCTAAGCGTTTACGTACTTTGTTCAATCCACGAACCTGGACCTTGAACCCCTTCGCCACCTTACGCCTCCAACTTCCGCAACCGAACCGTGATCAGGAAGTAGTCCGAGCCGGCGTCATCACGATCAACCCACTGGGGATGCGAAGTCATAGTCTTGGCGTCAACGTAATTTGCCGGCGGGTTATCATTCACTGCGTCAAGAATCGCCTGTGCGGACGTGCGAGTAGTCCCGTAAGTCAGCGGCTCACCGCGCACGATGATGTCGACCAACCACTCCTTCTCTTCAACGCTTGAAGACCGGTGTACAACCGGCGGCGACCCCGAAGCGAAACGGACGAACACAGCCTTCTGTGGAATCGGGTGTGAGCCGCCCACGACACCAGGGGGGAGCACAGGGCCACGGAAGAGATCGGTGTCTTCAGTGTACGCCGTTGCCGCGTCAATAACCGCGAGGATGTCGCTTTCAACGTCCGCTGCCATTATTTACCCAATGCGTAAATGTAATATGAATATGAGCCGTCCAACGTCTTCGCGAAGTTGCGCGCCAAGATCCGCAGCGCGTCGCCTTGGTCCGTCGTATCCGAGCCAGGCCCCCACACAAGCGACTCAAGGGGGATGGCGGTTGTGGTCGCGAAGTTGTGCGTCGTGGCCCGTTGCTCACCGCCGCTCATGGTGGTGACGCTGTACCTCTCCTCCCATCGGCCCGTTGCCGTGGCCTGGGCGCTCTGAGTCATATCGCCGTCAGAGAAAGACGCTGGCGAGCTGTACGTGATCGTATCGATGAATAGGTGTCCGAGGTCCATTAGCCGAACAACCCCCGCTTGTAGCGCCTTAAGATCATTGCTGCCGAGGGGACATTGGCTTCGAGCCAAGAGCCACCGCTGCTGCCCATGGCCGTCGCGTACGTCTGCTGTGCTTCCATGAGCCGTTCGCCTGTGAGCGTGGGGTCACGGCCCTCGGCACGATACAGGGCAACCGCAATCGCGATCACGGCTTGCTCGATATCGTATGGTAGCGTGCGTGTCACCGAGCCGCTATCGTCATCTTGCTTTGGTGTATACCATCCGCCATCATACGCGAACGTCCACACCATACGGCCTTGGCCCGAGTAGACGGTGCGTGACGCGTCACCGAACAGTACGTCAACGCCGCCCCAGGTGCCGGACACGCGGTAGACCTCACCAACGTTGGCATCATGGATCTCGTAAGACGAAGAGTCTTCTGCCGATTGCGTGAGGTACGTCACCGACGTGATGCTGTTGATCGGCGGTTGTTCCAACACAATGATGGGCGTATTCTGCCCCGGGTGCTTCTCTGAGATCGCCGTGTTGCGATAGAAGACGCGGCCCGCAAAGGCCTCGGCAATGGCGCTAGCCTGGTTGATTACCCGTTGCAACCGAGCATCTGCTGACCCGGAGGCAAGGCCCAGCACCGCTTCCATAGTTGCCACGTTTGTCAACGCATTTGTTGCTAGCGCCATGCCGATATCCTATAAGGGGGTGGGTGTTGGCAGGCGACCCCCAGGCGCCTATCATGCCTCCGTTATTAGCTCTTACGGGTCAACGCGCTCGTACTCCCATGGGTACTGACGATCTTCGTCTGTCGGGATCCCATGCGTCTTGGGAAGCTTGCTTCGGCCTTTGGGGTCCAACTTGTCTTTCTTCGGGTTGGCTTCGAGATACGCATCGACGCCGCCGGCTGCTTTGAGCTCAGACGGCCTAACCTGTGAGATCTCGACAACGAGACGGCCATGGCGTTGGTGCCACGCGGCTTCCCGCGGGTCAAGCGAAATCCGGTCGCCTGCGATAACATTACCACTCGGCTTATCCGGCACACCGCCGTAAGGACCGCTTACAAGTACGCGACAGATAGCCACGGGATCATCGTCTGTCAAAGGTTGTTCAGCATGGAACGCGGCTTCTTTCGCGCTCATTGCCGGTTGCTGTGTTACTTCGACTTTACTCATTTTGGTTGCCTCCAAAAGGTTGTGGGAAGGGGGCATCAACTAAGCGCACCCCCATTCCCGGTTATATCTTAGCCGACGGTTTCGTCGCTATCGGTGTGCGCGGGCAACTTGCTGTTGTCCCATGCGCCGCCGAGAAGTCCACTAACGTGCACGGTACCCGTATCGGTACCAGAAGCGCCGAAATTGGGGGTGACATTGATGCGGAAATATTGCTTGCGGTCGCCCAGGTACACCTTGTAGGTGTTCGTCTGGCCGTCAGTGAAGGCGCCGCTGGCAGTCTTCACGACCGTAGCCGCATCGATAGCAACCGCGGTATCCCAAGACGAACCATCGGCGCTCTCTTGGATCTCAACCGCTAGGCTGAAAGTCTCGGTATCGGCCAGGTTCAAATAAGACGAGACCACCACCAGCAGGCTTTGGGGCATGCCGTAGGTCTGCCTGTTGATCGTGTTACCCACGATTTGAGTATTGTCGCCAGCGCCAGCAGCAACGATTAGCTCAGGCGCGCCGCTACCCGGGGTAGCTTCGACGGTATTATTCGCACCCAGGAACACCGCCCCGGTAATGTCGAAAAGGTCAGTTGAGGGAGCCATTGCCATTGTGTTTTTATCCTTTATAAGGGCCCCCCGGGGTGCGCATCGTTGAGAGGCGTGGGGGGCAACTATTCTTGGTTATCCGAACTCGTTACCGAGCTCTATTACACGCCCCAATCCACATCGCTCAGAACCGCAATGCTGTTGCCGCGGGTCACATCGACCATGCCGATTTCGGCGTGCAACGCGAACACTTGCTGGTTCGAAGACAGAGCCGAGACCAACGTGCCGGAGCTGTTGGCATAAGCGGCGGTGTCAGAAGTCACAAGGCTCATGTCCTCACCCACGCCAACGCGGAGGTTGCCGGTGTGATACAGGTAGATCTCGGACTCAGAGCTATCCGTCACAGACAGATTCTCGGGAATGTTGCTCACGCCCCAGCTGGACTCACCGGCGATCGGCGCGCCAAGGAGACGGCCTGCCAACATGTCAGCCTTGAAGAGATAGACGTCCGTTCCGCGGAGACCCATGAGGTAACGGGCAATGCGGGGGCTATACAGGAAGCGGAGTTGCGGGATGCTCAACCGCACGTTCGCGGCCTGAATGGCTTGGAACAAACGGAGCAAGTCCTTCTCGGTGTTGGCCGTGGAGACAGAGGTCTGAACGGTCAGCACATTGCCACTAGCTGCGAGGTAACGCAAGCCGATCGGCGTGTTGCTTACGCCCAACGAACGGATCAGCTTGTTGTCAATCCGCTCATTCAAACGGGTCTTGAGCTCAGCCTGCACAGCGGCGGAGGCCATCGGGACAGAGCGCAGCATTTTCTTCGAAATCGAAGTGATGATCCGCACGGCTTCGGGCCGCAGGGTCACAACGTCAAAGCTCGCGTCGCTGGCGTTGGCAGCCGCATTCTCAGCCACCCACCGGTCGGTGGTGCTGGTTGAGACGTAGGGGTATTCCATCTGGCCTTGAACGCTATCCTTGCGGATGCCGGGATCGCCCACGATGCCGGTCTCGCTGAGCAGGGCTTCAACAACCTCGGTGGACATCTGCGGCGTGAACATCGCGCCACCAGACGAAAAGTCGTCAACCCCGAGGGCCTTGGCGACACTGGCTTCGTGCTGCCCGAGGGCCTTAGCCTTCATGGCGCTTTCGACGCCGCGGGCAACCGAGCCCTTGCCGTGCAACAGCACGTGGGCGTAACCGTCACACAGAGCCTTCAGAGCCGTGCCTTCTTGCGCTTCGTCCTGCTTGACAACGCCGAAGCCTTGGTCCTTCAACCACGCGAAAGCGTCTTTGGCTTGGAACTGGTTGGCGGGGTCGATCGGGGACGCCTCTTCGGGACGGCCTTCGAGCGCCTTCTGCGCGTGCTCAGCCTGTTGCGCCTTGTACGCCTTGAACATTTCGGCGAGCTCGGCCTTGCCAACAAACTTGTCACCAAGAGCGTCACCGATCTTGTTCGCAAGCTCATCAACGGCGGACTTTGACGGCGTTTCGGCAACCGCCTTTACGGCCTCAGAGGGAGCCGCGCCCATAGGATCATCGATCTTCGGCATTACTTATCTCCATTGTGCGCGGCTAATCGCGCGTAGTAATTAAGGGCGTCCGTCACCGGATCGCCCGAAGGGACAGAGTAGGCAGTCTTTCCTAGCAGTTCGTCTAGGGCCCGTTGCACTAGGTCTTTGGTCTGCGGCACCGTAAGGCCAGCGCTTTCGGCAACCTGCGCCACATGGGCTTCGTCGTCAGCCACGGCTTCGAAGAGCTCAGCAACAGCCTTGGCCTCTGACGTGTTCTTCTCACCGCCGGCTGCTAGGAGCACGGCCCGCGGGTTCATAGGCACAGGCGTGACGGATGTCTCTATAAGTTCAGATCTGATTATATTGAGTGGCATGTAGCCGGCCCGGTCCTGGGCTTCGCTGTACTCGCGTAGAAGGATCCCGACGGACATAGCTCGCACGCCACCGGCCTGGATCATGCGAAGCACGCGCTCGGCCGTGGGGTTGGCATCTTCTTTCAAGAAGGTTGCTCTTACTAGGATCCGTGTCTCTTCCTTGGCGACTTCGGCCGGTGTACCCAGGACGAACTCGGGCAGGTCCGCGCGATGGCCCCAGAGAATGGAGCCGTAATTGCGAAATTGTTCTACGTCCACGCCTTGGGAGATGATGACATCACCCTCACGGTCCGCGCCGCTGTCGGTCATGACGAAGATTGCGTCACGCTCACCGGGTGCTGAGAGTCCGGCCTCTTCCGCATCCTTCGACAGGAAGGGCACAGAGCGACGATACGGCACTTCCGAAAGGAAAGCCGTCCGGTCATCCGTAGACTTGAGCAGGCTTTTGAAAGCCAGGGAATATTGCATTTGCTATCCTATTCAATCACGTTATTGCGGACTTGTCAAGTTACCAGGGCCTACGGCTTAACCCCCAGGATGTCCATCGTTGCCTTCTCGATGCCTGCATAGAAGTCAGAGATCACCTTGGTCGCCTCGGCTTCCCACGGCCCTTGTTGTGCATCGAAAGCTTTCATCCGGCCTAGGTGTTCGTCTGACCCGAAGTCGATTGCCTTGCCGTGCTCGGGGTCAAATGCGATTGTGGTACAAACACAGTTGATATCATGGGCCGCAACGCCGCTACTCCCGGGCGACGTAGTACTGCCAGCCTTGCCTGGCTCCAATCCTGGGCTGAACTCAAACACCTCTTGGAGGCCTACGATCTTGCCGTGCAACGCCGCGTGGGACGCGCGGGTTGTAGGTGTCAGTCCAGACAGCCATTTCTTCTTCAGGCCCGGTAAGCCACTTGATCGCCATGAGACCTCACGAGCTAGGTTCGTTGATCGCACCGTCTCTGTCCGCGCGATCATGACGGCCCGCCACGTTTGATCGGTAGCGCCCGCGGCCTCAAGCCTACTGGCGATCTCGCCAATCGACTCGAAGTTCATGATCCCCGCTTGGATCTCAGCGTTGGCCAAAGCCCGCGACGTGCCGATGGGGCGCTTCAGTCTGTCAAGTCCGAACTCGCGCACGTGGTCTTCGATCAGCGGATTCACGACGTCCCATGCCGGCGTAACACCTAGGGCGCTGAGCTCGGCTGCGGCGATCTCCTGCATGCGCGTTTGCCACATGGGCCCTAGCTTGTAGGCCAGCTCTTCCGGTGTGTACAGCGCCAGGATGGCATCAATCTGCGCTTGCGAGATCGTAGCGGCTTCAATCGCCGGCGTTACCGGAGCGGTGCGGGTTAGGATAGCGCGTGCAACTTGTTCGATTTCGTCTTCGTCTGGCTCTTCGCCTGGGGTCTTGTTGGGGTTGCCGCCCGGTGGTGCTGCCGCAGCTGGCACCAAAGCCGGAGGCGGCTTCCGCAGTTCGTCGCCACCTTCGACGGGTGGAAGCAACGCCTCGGCTCTGACTTCGTTGTCCGTAAAACTGGCCGGGCTGACCTTCATTAGCTCGATCCGCCGTTCGTGATCTTCTGGTGCTGGTGACGTGTAGCTGAGGGTCAGACGGCCGGTCTTATCGAACAAGGGAAGCCACTTGAGACCGACTTCCAAGACGAACATATTGAGGTTAGGGATCAGGACATTGGCAGCAAAGTTCTTTTGCGCCATATAGGACGTGGCCCTGTTGGATCCCTCGACTTTGCCGAAGAGCTCCGGGGGGACCATGAACGTCTCTTCAATCGTCTGCTTTTCATGGTCACGGAGTTCGAGCAACTTGAGCTCAGAGAAGGCGTGGGACAGTTGCGTGTATTTCACACTGTCCGCTTCCACAACCATGAGCTTGCCGGCCTTCTCAACTCCCCGGTGACCAAGCTCGTGATCCCGACGGGCTGCCTTAAGGGCGTCTCTATCAGCCCCTGTGACGGCTAGGATACCATCCATCAGCCCCTTGTTCGCGAGGGTAACGCGCATGAGCTGGCTTGCGTATTCGTCTGTGTCGACTTCGTCGCGTAGGCTGTCGCCTGTGCCTGCGCCCCTGCCATAGGGGTTCATGACGTCCGGGTCTCGGACCCACAGCATGAACTCATAAGGCACGCGAATGTTCTTACTGCTGTTGCCCCAGCGGATCACGAACTCGCCATCTGTGTCGCCAGGCACTTCGTCAACCCAGTGCGGCGGGATGACCATCCAACCCACGTCGTTGTCAGTAGGTACAGCCATCCAAAAGAACTCGCCTTTGAGCAGGTAGTAGACCCAAGACAGCAACATGCCGCTGCTGCCAGGCATGAGCGGGTTGCCCCCGTAAAGGAAGTCCAAGAACGTGTGCTCGGTGATCTTCTCTTCGGCTGCGGACGGGACTACTTTCGCGACGCCCTTGCCGCGGGCTTTGAGCGCCTTGGCTTTGGCCGCCTTGGCCGTCTTCTCTACTTCGCGGTGGAACTCTGTGGCTGCCAGCTGGTTGGCGATCAGCCTCACCACCTTGCGAATGTGCGGATTGTCACGGTAGGCCGCCAAGAGCTCCCGGCTACCGCGGCGGAGACCGTACGACGAATCGAACATACTGAGGGAGGTCGAGCCTCCTTGCATGATGCCGCCTAGGGATTTGGTCGCAACGATGCCCGGAGCGTCTGCAAGCCCCAGGCCAGATTTCAGGCCGTCGAAAAATCCCATGGACCTACCAGTCTATTGTGTACACACCGCCGGATTTCTTCTTTACCAGCTTTATCCACTCTTCCAAGTGCAAGGTACATCCTAACATAACCTGGGTAGTGCTGTCAACCTGGTCTGAATCGGATACCTTGGGAAACCGGGTTAGTTCGGAAATGTAAGTATCCACCCACTCGGATTCTGCTGGGATCCACACGCGACCCTGTTCGAAGATCGGCGACACGGCCCGCAACCGCTGCTCCTTTGAACCATAAGGATTGGGATTAAACGCAACGATATTGGGTACTTTGTGTTTCAGCTCACTGATCACCGCAGGGCCGTTAGCCTTGTCCTCGATTACCGTGAAGTCCGCCTCAGGCCAGCGCAAGGCCAACCGCTCTATCGCCCTCTTGGTGGCGGCGTAATCCAAGTGTTCGCGCACGATATCGACCAGGGTGAACCGCCGTTCATGTTGATCATCCGGCGCATTGACTTTCCACACTGTGCCTACAACCCAAGAAGACGTCTCTTCGCCCTTAAACGCACAATCCCAGGAAACCACGGTCCATGGTTCGTCACGCCAATGTGTGTCAGACACCCACCTTTGGAACCACCCGGGCTTGATGATCATACCACCCGCCGCCGCGGGCTGCTGCTGATACTGCGCGTTGAACGTATCACTCCCCAGGCCTTCTTTGTCCTTTTCCAGCTTTTCCCTGGTTTGGCCCCGCTCGGGAAGCAATACCTCCCCTGGCTTGCGGCGGTCCCGTGGGTGCCGGTGCGGCATGGCGGGGTCACACACTGCGTCGAAATTCAGGATCTTCCATTCGCCGGGCTCGGCTTGCAGAAGGCGTCCCACGGGATCGTGTGCGTGCAACCGCTGCATAATGAGCAAAGCCCGCATTGCCTCGGGGTCGTTGATACGCGGCCGCAGGAGGTACTGCACGGCCTGGTACGCCGCGTCAAGATCT
>Ga0070749_10001727_pt1 | contig 14754 bp, 9 predicted proteins | sample VirMetDEL_Nov_18_FD_75180 | JGI IMG/M metagenome (GOLD analysis project Ga0070749, IMG submission 75180) | Aqueous microbial communities from the Delaware River and Bay under freshwater to marine salinity gradient to study organic matter... | ecosystem: Environmental > Aquatic > Marine > Coastal...
AGAGTTGACGAGGGTGAAGACAATATATTACCAATAAACATAGAATATAGAGATGTGGAGTTTGTTCGTAATTTTGATATTGTAATTGTCAGTGACTATAACAAAGGATTTTTAACTGATGAAGATATTATATTTTTCGGTAAAAACTCAAGTTTATCTATTTTAGACTCAAAGAGAGAATTAAATTCTGAAATTATAGAATCGTTTGATTTTGTTAAGTTAAACGAATTTGAAATGAAGAAAAACAAAATGTTTTCCAACTATAAAAACATTATTGTAACTATGGGTTCAAAAGGTGCGGTGTATGAAAATACCTCATATCCGACACTAAACCCAAAAGAAACAATTGATGTTAGTGGTGCGGGAGATACTTTTACCGCATCATTTATTCTAAAATATTATGAAACTAAAGATATTCCAAACTCTATAGTTTTTGCAAACAAAATGAGTTCTATTGTGGTCTCAAAAAGAGGCGTAACAACACCTTAATTTTTTATAGTCTTATTTGACTTACTTACTTCATCTTTCTATATTTATAAGGGTAAGGTAAATGTCATAATGTGTGACAGCTAATAGACCAATCAAAATTTAAAATTATGTTTACACAAGAAGAAATTAAATCCTTCCTCGAAGGTAATGACCCCGAAGAACATATTGTCGCGGTCGAGTTCGATTATGTTACGGACTCAATTTACAAAATCAAAGAAATCCCTGGTCAGGGTAAAGTCATTAAGAAAGATTCGTTCACCGCATTTGCATGGGTTGGTGATTTACGAGGACTTAACTTTTACAAAACATCCAAAGATTTACAGAAAGAGGCGATGACCAAATATGGTATCGTTATCGATAAGTTAGAAACCAAAGGTGATGAGCGACTTGAGAATGGTCTTAAGTATATGGTTAAATCGCTTAAGGGTTATCGTACACTTATCCAATTCTTTCGTGATGGTGGTTTAGACCCGTGGTCAGAAAAGGCTAAAGATAAAATAATGGTATTACCACCTGTAGAACAATACCTCATCTCAAGAGAGAAACGATTGTTCAAAGGGTATGAAGAATACAATGACATCACTAGACTCGGATTCGACTTAGAGACGACTGCTCTTGAACCTAAAGATGGTCGTATCTTTATGATTGGAATCAAAACCAATAAAGGATTCCAAAAAGTTATTGAATGTGCTGACGAAGACCAAGAACGAAGAGGTCTTACTGAGTTCTTTAGAATTATAGACGAACTTAAACCATCAATCATCGGTGGTTATAACTCATTTAACTTCGACTGGTATTGGATTTTTGAAAGGTGTAAAGCTCTCAACTTAGATATTAAGCGTATTGCCAAATCATTAAATCCTCAACGACCAATCTCACAGAAAGATGGTATGTTGAAGTTAGCGAACGAAGTTGAAAGATATACTCAAACCACTCTTTGGGGTTATAACGTAATCGATATTATACACTCTGTTCGTAGAGCACAGGCAATCAACTCAAGTATTAAGTCTGCGGGTTTGAAGTATATTACACAATATATTGACGCTGAAGCTTCTGACCGTGTGTACATCCCCCATGAAGACATTGGGTCAATGTATGCTAAGAAAGAAGAGTATTGGTTAAATGTTCGGAACGGTAAATACAAAAAAGCTGACCGACCTGAGTTCAAAGACTTAGATAAGAAGTTCCCCGATGTTTATATTAAAACAACAGGTGATAACATAGTGGAGCGTTATCTTGACGATGACTTAGAAGAAACGTTGACTGTGGATGACGAGTTCAACCAGGGTACGTTTCTACTCGCATCGATGGTACCAACGACATATGAACGTGTAAGTACCATGGGTACTGCAACACTATGGAAAATGATTATGTTGGCGTGGAGTTACAAACACAAATTAGCAATTCCACAAAAAGAAGAAAAGACTGAATTCGTTGGTGGTTTATCACGACTACTTAAAGTGGGGTATTCAAGAAATGTATTAAAACTTGACTACTCGTCACTATACCCATCTATTCAGTTGGTTCACGATGTATTCCCTAAGTGTGACGTTCTTGGTGGAATGAAAGGTATGTTATCTTACTTCCGTAACGCTCGTATCATGTATAAGAACTTAGCCGCTGAGTGGTACGATAAAGATAAGAAGAAGTCACTTTCTTATGACCGTAAACAATTACCGATTAAAATCTTTATCAACTCGATGTTCGGTGCGTTGTCCGCTCCACAGGTATTTGCTTGGGGTGACATGTATATGGGTGAACAGATTACCTGTACAGGTCGTCAATATCTTCGTCAGATGATTAAGTTCTTTATGAAACGTGGATATACCCCTCTTGTGATGGATACGGACGGTGTGAACTTCTCTAAACCTGAAGGATGGGAGAATCGTCGTTACATCGGTAAAGGATTAAACTGGAAGGTTAAGGAAGGTAAAGAATACACAGGTGATGATGCTGACGTTGCTGAGTTTAACGACCTATTCATGAGAGGTGAGATGGCATTAGATACTGACGGAACTTGGCCATCATGTATTAATTTGGCTCGTAAAAACTATGCGGTTATGGAGTCAAGTGGTAAAGTTAAACTTACAGGTAATACTATTAAATCTAAAAAACTTCCTCTCTATATTGAGGACTTTTTAGATAAAGGTGTAAAACAATTACTTGAGGGTAAAGGCCAAGATTTTGTTGAGTGGTATTATGAATACCTCACAAAAATATTTAACAGAGAGATTCCATTAATGAAGATTGCTCAAAGAGCAAAAGTTAAATTGTCTTTAGATGATTACAAATTTCGTTGTACTCAAAAAACTAAAGGTGGTTCATTTATGAGTCGTATGGCTCATATGGAATTAGCGATACAACATAAACTTAATGTTCAGTTAGGTGATGTAATTTATTACGTTAACAATGGTACAAGAGCGTCTCATGGAGACGTTCAAAAAACCAATAAGTTAAAAAGTGGTTGGAGAAAAGAAGATTTAGAATACTACACATCAACTTATGGTAAAGAACCCGATGACTCAATGGATTCTATGGTTAGAATTAATTGTTATATGTTAGACCAAGGTGAAATTGAAAATAACCCTGAAATGAGAGGTGAATATAATGTACCAAGAGCGATTGTAACATTTAATAAACGTATAGAACCATTACTTGTTGTATTCAAAAAAGAAGTTAGAGAAGGTCTTTTAGTTACTGACCCTGAAGAACGAGGTTTCTTTACTAAAGAACAATGTGAATTGATTAATGGTGTTCCATTTAAAGAAGGTGACCAAGACAGATTACAAGAAGATGTGTTAGATATTAGTGAAGGTGAATTGAGGTATTGGGAGAAACGAGGATTAGACCCTAACTACATTTATGATTTAGCTGAGCCAGGGTGGGAAGAATATGTTATTTAATCCATCTTGATACCGTCAGATGACATAATATACCAACCACCATCAATCTTTTGTAGTTCAACACACGCCCCTTTACCAATAGTTAATTCGTCATAATCTTCATCGATTTTAGAATTGATTGGTCTTATAGTTGTGTTGGTTAAAGATTTTATTGTTACAAAATCATTACTATTTTCATTTAAAAAAATGGTTGCTGATTCATTAGTTTTAACTAACAACAAGTCTTCGTTGTTTACAGTAAACTGTTGAGTGTAAACAACTTTGGTAATATTGGTTACTGGCTCAATTTTTCTTATCTTACTTAAAGTTTCCAAGTCTAGTAAATAATTTTTATCACTAACTTGTTTTCTTCCTAAATTTCTTCTAAACGACATATTAAATTACATATATTTGACGAGGCATTGCTCTAAACTTAAGTTGTTTATTTAAATTTTCAGCTAATAACGCTTCTCTTTCCATAACCTTATCAGGTTTTAATCTAGCTAGTGTACCTTCAGCACCTATTAATTCCTCAACTAATTTTAGTTTTTCATCTTTACCTTCAGTTAATAGACTTTGATAATCCATAGTTAATTCACTATCAGGGGTTTTTATATTACCACTAAATTTACCTCTAACACGACCTAAAGTTTCTTTACATGTTGCAATAAAATATCTTCTAACCCATTGTTGTGCAGGATTATTTAAATCAACCCAAGATATTTTATCAAAAGGAACATCTGAAGGTAATTTAATGATGTCAGGATTATCTTTTAAACATTTATCTCTATCATCAGGACCAACATCATAATACCAATACCAAACTTTACCTCTCATTAATGTTGCATTACCAAAATCAAACTTACCACCTGGTGTATTCATCAAGTGAATTCCTTTTTTACCATCAGGTAACGCGGTTACACGATATGTTAAATCACCTGCAATAATTCTTCTCTGAATATTAATCTCTTGCATTCTCAACAACATATCAAATGCGGGCATCATAAAGTATGAACCTGAATAACCCATTTGAGAATACCCCGCTGGACCACCAAGACCAGCACCACCCAAAGCTCCAAAAGTCCAAGGGTCAAATAATAAATTATTTAACTCAGATGGTGTAAACCATAACAATTCGTTTAACTCTCTACCCGCAGGTATTTCGTAAATTTGTTGGTTTGGTACCAATTGTATGTAATCCTTTTTAAGTACCCAATCACCACCAGCTTGTAATCCAACTATTTTAGAGTAAGCATAAGTGTAACGAGTTTCAAAATCCAAACTTTTTGTTAAGAATGCTCTTGATAATGATTGTGTGTCTAAATTTAAATTCCACAAACTGGTCCATTGCGATTCTATTAACCAATTTTGAATATATTGTGAATAATCGTCTATAGCGAATTCTAATAAAGAATCCATTTGTTCATCCTCAAGTTCGACTGACCTAAGAGGCGCACCTAAAATGTGTCTAACTTTTTTATATAGAGCCTCTCTTTCGTTTTGTGGTATAATAGCCATAATATCTTTTCTATATAAATATTATGATAGAGTATAAATTAAATCTTTTTCAGGAAAAACATAATCACCACCAACAATCTTGGTGTTGTAATTTTTAAATATTAAAACTTCTTTATTATTTTTTGTAAAGATTAACCAGTCTGTTGTATATTTTTTAACATTTGCGGAACCATAAACAAATAACTCACCATCAATTTTTTTAAATGAAGAAAATGGTTTTATTTGACAGGTTATTTTTTTACCTTTAAGTATTATTTCACAATCAATACCACCTATCATATCCGCCTTACTACCTAACTTACCAACAGGAATTACATTTTCCTCACCAAATTTTTTCTTTAATATTTTAATAGTTTCATCTTCTCTTTTTTGACCCCAACTATCTGTTTGTGTCAATACTCTCATTATGTTTTGAAAGGTTGATGATTCTCTATTAAAAATTCTAAATTTGTAATCATCAATAAATTTCACAAATTTTTTAGTTTGTATTAATTGTTCTTTTGGTGTTAAACCAATAATTTTAATTTCTTCTTTACCACCATGTTTTAATACTTGATTAATATCATTCAATAAAATACAAAAACAACTGTAATTGGTGTTTAATTTATTTATAACAGAACGACCTTCCTTTTCTAAATCATAAACACCCGCAGTTTCACCCTTTTCATATTCATTAACACCAAAATAGTTTTCATTAAAAACTTCTTTTAATATTTTATTAATTGCGTCTTTAAAAGTGTCTTTTATAATTGGGTTTACATTAAAAACAAATCTTATTGCTTCGGTTTCTTCTTTACTGCATCTTTCTGATTTTCCTTCAGATAATACAGACTTTAATTGTACGGTTTCATTCAATTTGGATTCTATTTTCATCGTGTATAATTTATTAACAAAATCCCAATTTACACACTTCCAAAAGTTTTTAATGTATTCATCTCTTTTGTTTCTGTATTTTAGATAATATGCGTGTTCCCATAAGTCTAATCCCAACAAAGGATAACCACCATCTTCAATAACATTCATAAGAGGGTTGTCTTGATTTGGTGTTGATACCACTTTTAATCTGTTTGTTTTAGTCAAGACCAACCAAACCCATCCTGAACCAAATCTTTCTTTAGCAATTTCCTCAAATTTTTGTTTAAAATTTCTATAGGTTTTAAAATCTTTTTTAATTTTTTCTAAAACATCCCTATTGGGTTCTTGTGTTTTAGGAGATAACATTTTCCAAAATAATGCGTGATTAAACGCCCCACCAGCATTATTCCTGATTGTTTTATCAAATCTACTAATTGATTTTATAATATCTTCAAGTTCTAAATCACCGTATTTTTTCTTACTAAGAGCTGAATTTAATTTGTCTACATAACCTTTATAATGTTTATTATAATGGTAGTTCATTGTTTCAGCATCAATAAATTGTTTTAGTGCTGAATAGGCGTAAGGTAGTTTTTCAATACCTATTTTTTTCATTTCATTTAGGAATAATTTTTGGTTTTCTTTTTTTTCAACCTCTAAAATTTGTTCCTTAATGATTTCTACTTTGTTTTCTATGTTTTTCATTTGGCTTATTTTAATAATAAATAAGCTGAAATATCAAATTATCTTCTTTGATTAATTCTGTTCATCACTTCCTCAATAAAATCACCCCTATCTAAGTTGTCCCCCATAACCGTCTCAAAAATATTTTTCTTTTTTATTAGTATGTCATAGATAGCACCCTCAATCGTATTTTCAAATATCGGGTAATAAATTGAAACATTTGATTTTTGTCCGTACCTATAAGCCCTGTCTTCAGCCTGAGAGTGGTCTGAAGGTACAAATGATAAATCATTCATAATAACAGCTTCCGCAGCGGTTAATGTTAACCCAACACCCGCGGCTTTAAGGTTACCAACAAAAACTTTTATTTTATCGTTTTCTTGAAATTGGTCAACGGCATATTGTCTTTGTGGCTTAGATGTAGAACCATCTAATCTAACCGCTTGTTTACCAAAATGGTCTGCAATTTTATTTAAAGTATCAGTAAAGTTTGTAAAGATAATAACTTTTTTATCTTGTTCTATAATATTTTCAGCTAGCTCAATTGTATTGTTTATTTTCTCTTCAGCAATAACCTGTCTTACTTTCATTAATTTAGAAAACTGAACAGTTAGTGAAGAACTTTCATCAGGATTTTTATTATACCAATCGTAATAATCCCCCATTAATCCTTCATAAAGTTTTGATTTAAGTCTTAAATAAACAGGTGAAATTATTTTTTCAGGTAAATCTAATACATCAGTTTTTAATCTTCTTAAAACTTGTCTTGATGTCCTGTCTCTTAATTCTTCTAAATTAGATGCCCCTGTAACATTCCAAACCTTTCTTTTACCTGCGTTAAACTGATAACCTTGACAATATCTAATAGCATATGCTACCCAATTTTGTGAGACAGGACTCTCAATCAAATTAAGAAGATTATAGTAATTCATCGGTCTTGAAGTCATTGGTGTTCCCGTTAACAACCAAAGTCTTTTTGCGTTTTTAGAAAAACTATTAACTAATTTAGTTCTTTGTGCTTGTCCGTTTTGTATGTAATGAGCTTCATCAATGATTATTAAATCAAAATTACCTTTTGTAATTAAAGAATTTTCTTTGTCTTTTATATCATAAAAGTTTTTAAGAATGTCATAATTGACTATTACAAAGTCGTGTTCTATTGAAAAGTTTTTACATTCCGCAATATAAACACTCCTATCTGTGTAATTTTCAATTTCTCTTTGCCAATTTATTTTTAAAGATGCGGGACAAATAATTAAAACTTTTTTTATTCCTGTTTCTAAAGCGGCAATAATAGTTGAGGTTGTTTTTCCAAGACCCATATCATCTGCCAATATAAATCTTTTAGAACCAACTAAACACTCAATAGCTTCTTTTTGATGTAATAGGGGAGGTCTATGTTCGTATTTAGAATAATCAATATTAACTTTTTCTACGGTATGTGTTTTTAGTAATGCTCCTTTAGGTAACCAAAAATCGACCAAAGAATCATTTTCCATAAATTTACCCCAAATGTGATAACTCTTATCCTTCTCAACTAAAAGTTTTTCAACATATACATTAGTCGGAATAGTTGTTAAAAGTTTTTCGTCTGCAATTTTTTTAGCAAAGTAGGGGTCTAATTCGACCCATTTTTTTGCTATTTTTGGGACAACATTGTGATATGAAATTATATAATTAGATTGAGCCCTAGTTGGATAAAACTTTTTATTGTTATCCTTTTGTTTCTTTAATTTGATTATATAGTTATTAGCCCCTGAATAACTATCAAGTATTTCAAGAGCTCTAACCTCGAGTAATGATTTAGTATTTCCTGTCGTATTTTCCAAAAGACAAACCTTAATTAGAATAATAATAATTTTTTTGATATTTATCAATATGTCAGAAAATAAAGTACCTATAACACGAATTGGTAAATTCTTCGGTTATGAAGATTATAATCTTGACCTATCTATGGGTGAGGAATGGTTGTATGGTGATATGAATTTTACTTTGGTTTTATATAGAGTTGATAGATACAAAACAAAAACTGACGATGTTTATGGTGAAACAGTAGAAGACGGGATTAAATTTTTACCCCCTATTGAGTTTAAAGCTTATGTCCAAGTAATGGCCCCTGAAAATAAATATTTAGGAAATTCTAAAATAGAACAATTTGAACCTGGTAATATTAGAATATCAGTATATCAAAGACATTTGGATGAATTAAATATTGATATTAATTATGGTGATTATATTGGTTATTATGAAACCGAAGATAGAGTTAGATATTATACGGTAAATAATGACGGTAGGGTTACATCAGATAATAAACATACTTACGCTGGGTTTAAACCATACTACAGAACAATAATGGCATCTGCGGTAGTTAATAACGAATTTAGAGGATTATAATGAAATTAATTTTAACTGAAAATCAAATTTATAAATTATTAGAAAAGATAAACTCTAATAGTGTGACTTGTGATGAATGTGGTTGGTCTTGGGAATTATCTGAAGGTGGTGATGACCCATACGTGTGTCATCAATGTGGTCACGATAATTCTGAGTATGAGTTTTTAGGTAAACGAGTTATGGTTTATTATAACTTACACAAACATACTTTTTCTGTAACCTATAAGAGTAAGGTTATATTACACGCTGATTATGTTAAGCTTGGTGATGTTGAATTTAGAGTTAGAAAAGGTGGGAAGGAAAAAGTTAGAGTTGAGAAAAGTAAAAATGTCCACGCGTTTGTTATCGGTAATTTATTAGATTATTGTCAATATCCTTGTGATAATATACCATCAGAACCTAATGATAATATTGTAACATATAATCCGTATAAATACGATAGTTTTGTTTATAAAAATACTGAAGAGCCAGTTTATAACGCAAAAGAGGTTGAGATGATTAACTTAAAAAATAAATTATTTGTTATAAATGAAATTAAATCATCAATTTTAAGAGAGGCCGAAGAAGAACCAACAAAGTACACCTACACAACAATTGGACTTTATGATAAGTGGGGAATTAAAAGATATTATTTTAATAAAGTTTTACCTGTTGTTGATGATTCACCAATACCTAATAAAATAAAAATTTTTGGTAGTGATGGTGATTTTATTTTAAATAAGGAAGACGTTAAAATAGATTATTTAAATAAAAAAATACATGTTGATAAAAAATATTTTGATTTAGTTTATCCGAATTTTAAATTTAAGTCCACTAAAAAATTATCCGAAAAGATTGGAATAACTTCGTCTAATGTTAGAGAGGCTTTAAAACAAGCGTTCCCTAATGAATGGAAAAATGAAACACCCGAATTTACCGCAGGTTTAAGGGGTGTTTACACTATAGGTGAAAAATTAGGAACCGATGAAGATTGGTCAATTATGAATTACTTTGATACTAAAGATGAAATTCATTCATTAATTTATTTGAAATATTTTGATTATTTAAAAGAAAATCCTGACAAAGAAATTAATGATATTGTATCTTGGATGGCCGAGTTATTTACAACTGATATTGATTTTACAAAATTATTAGTAGATAGACAATGGTCATCAATTGAAAGTGGATTAAAACTTGAAAGATATTCAATAGATAATTTTATAGATAAAATAGGGGTTAGTGATGTTAAATATTATCCACACGGTTCTAAGATGGATAGATGGTTTAGTGTTGATGTGACAGTAAATAGCACTAATTTTCAAATAAAACCTTTAACCTTATTTAAGAAAGAAAACGATGAGTATATTGTGGGTACTTATGGTATGACGGATTATAAATCAAAAAAGAAAGTTGATAAGATAGCTTTTGTAAATTTTAGTAAATGTATAATAATTGATAACAAAGATTATAAAGTACTTTCTAAAACCAAAGTTTCATTTAAACAAAAACCACAAATAATTAACTAATATGCCGTTACCTAAAAAAATAAAAAAACATATACCTTTAACTTCTTCAAAGATTTTATTTGCAAGAAGGGAAGAGCTTGTTGATAAAATTAATAAGGATGGAACATACCTTCCCAAATCATTATTACATGCTGATTTGGACAAAGGATTTTTGGATTTTGTAAAAGAAGATTTAAAAACTGTTGTTACGGGTAAAGTAATACCAATGGTTGATATTATTGTTACAACACAAAACTGGTCTCAATTTACAGAGACTTGGAATTTTCAAAATATAGATAAAAATGTTGAACCACCATTTATTACTGTGGTAAGAGTTCCCGAAGTAAAATTTGGAACTAATCCCGCATTACTTTATAACATACCAAATAGAAGACAATATTTTTATGCTCAAGTTCCAACGTGGGACGGACAACGACATGGAATGGATATTTACAAAATACCACAACCTGTACCTGTTGATATAACTTATCAAGTTAAAATCATTTGTAACAGAATGAGAGAATTAAATCAATTTAATAAAGTTGTTTTAGAAAAGTTTGCTTCGAGACAAGCATATGCGGTCATTAAAGGACATTATATTCCAATAATTATGAATAACATTTCAGACGAATCTGTGATGGAATTAGAAAAAAGAAAATACTACATACAAAACTATGAGTTTACTATGTTAGGATTTTTAATGGATGAGGATGAGTTTGAAGTTTCACCAGCCGTTTCAAGAGTTTTACAGGTAGTTGAATTTGAACAAGGTACAACTAAAAAACAAAAAAAGAATTTGGTTGATAATAAAAAGGTCTCAAGTGATGCAATATTTGTTGTGGGTAATAATACAGTAACACAACTATTTGATTATACGACCGATATATCTGTAGGAGAAACATTAAACATTGATAGTTTTGATGTTTTTATTAATAATGATTATTATGGTTCTGATATTAGTGAAATACAATTAAACACTAATGACGTTTTAAGATTAGTTGTTACCAAAACTGATAACACTCAAGAAAGTAAAATTAACCTAATTAATTTGGTGATTTAATTTTCACCATATATATCAGGTTTACCCTTACATTTTTCAATAATTAATTTCTCTAAAAACTTATACATCTTGATTCCCCTCTTTTCACAATATGTTTTTAATATATCGTGAACTTCAACTGAAATCTTTAAGTTTTTTATTTTCTTTTCGTTCTGTTTCATGGTAGAAAAAAGGCAGAAAATAATCTGCCTAATTTATAAATACTTCGTATAATGTAAAGTATTTTGGTTTTTTAGTTGATATTTATTTAAAAAATAAAATAAAACAAGAAAACAAAAAGACTAATGGCAACAAACAGTAAAGTATTCGTATCACCTGGTGTGTATACCTCTGAAGTAGACTTAAGTTTTGTAGCTCAAAGTGTTGGGGTAACAACATTAGGTATTGTTGGTGAAACTTTAAAAGGACCAGCATTTGAACCTATATTTATCACAAACTTTGATGAATTTTCTACTTACTTTGGAGATACTTCACCAGAAAAATTTATCAACACTCAAATCCCTAAGTATGAGGCGGCTTACATAGCCAAGGCTTATTTACAACAATCAAATCAATTGTTTGTAACTAGAATATTAGGATTATCAGGTTACGATGCGGGTCCATCGTGGACAATAACAACAAAGGCGAATGTAGACCCATTAACAATAGATTTTTATTGTGAAGACCCAGTTATTGTAAACTGTGAACCAGCTTGTAATGACTTTTTAACAATTGATTTCGCAATAGACTTTTCGGGTTGTACTAACAGTATAGACTCTATTGAGTTTTTAGACCCAACACAAATACCAACTGTAATTGCAAATAGAATTGATATTCCTTATGAATTGTTTGATGGTAGTACTTCTACATTGAGAACAAACATGGAAGACCAAATTTTTGACATTTTAAATGATACTAATTTGGAGAACACATCAATTTATTATTATGGTGCAATTTCAGGAGATACCTACAGTGGTTTTAGTCCTGTGTTCACCGCAGAAACTAATGTGTTTGGTGTTAACAGTGTTGATGCTTCAGTAATTGATTATTCGGCACCTCAAAACGACCCTTGGTATTATGCATTATTTGATAATTTAGGTAATGCGGCTTATACAGGATATTCATTTTGGAGTATTGTTACAGGTTTAACTTTAACACCACCAACAACTACGACAACTACAACATCAACAGGTACTACAACAACCACAACAACTAATCCTTGTGTGACACCAACACCAACAAGCACAACAACTACGACTACTGCAGCACCTGTTAATTGTTATACAGGTACTTTAATCGGTAGGATTTACGTGTTCTCAGGAACGGCATATACTGATTATGATGATTTGGTGATAGCAACTCTTCGTTCAAGAGGTATCGCAACTTACAGTTCAGACAACGGTCCTGTATATGAAGTATCTGGTTTGACTGATGTTACTATGGATTGTACAGGTCAATATTCAGGTGTAACTAAAAACCCATACGCAACATTTGGTGTTAATGTAACCAGTAAAGACGGTGACAATTATTTCTTTGAAACTTCTTTTCAAAACTCAGACGCTGAATATCTACCAAAAGTATTTGGTACATCAAATTTTGCAAAACCGAGAACGGTTGTCCCATTATTTGTTGAAGAAAGATTCCAAGCTCTTTTAAACTACGGTTGGAGAAAAGGATTCATCAGGGGTTTAAATTGTGATTTAACTGCATTACCAAATGCTAGACAAGGAAATGACCCAACGTCAATTGCTTGGTATTTAGAGCAATATCAATCACCAACATCACCTTGGGTTGTATCTGAATTAAGAGGTAACAAAGTTTATAACTTGTTTAAATTTACAACAATCGCTGACGGTGACTCAGCAAATATTGAAGTTAAAATATCAATCGCAAATATATCATTCAACAATGGTACATTTGATGTGTTGGTTAGAGATTTCTTTGACTCTGATGCTAACCCTGTTGTGATTGAGAAATTTACTAATTGTAGTATGAACCCTAACGATAATTCATTTATCGCTAAAAAGATTGGTACTACTGATGGTGAATATCAGTTAAATTCAAAATACATAATGATTGAAATTAACGAAGATGCACCTGTAGATGCATTACCTTGTGGTTTCTTAGGATTTAATTTTAGAGAGTACGCAGGTGTTAGACCACCATTCCCAATTATTAAAGCAAAATATGATTTCCCTGGTGAAGTAATTTATAACCCACCGTTTGGATTATCATCAGGTGCTGATGACGTTACAAGAAGTGCGGGGGATAATGTTCGTAGAACTTATTTGGGTATTTCTGATACAATCGGTATTGACGTTGATTACTACTCATATAAAGGTAAACAATTACCGTTAGATATATGTTCTGACTCAACAGGTGAGGATTGGGCGTTTAGAAGTAGAGGTTTCCACATGGACATTAACGCTAGTGGTATTACAATCCCTAACGCATTCGTAACTAGTGGTACACCAGCGTTTTATGTTGGTAGTGCACCTTTCACTTCAGACCCTGATAACGAATCTAACCCATACTACAGATTATTTGCTCGTAAATTTAGTTTATTGTGTCAAGGTGGTTTTGACGGATGGGACATCTATAGAGAATACAGAACTAACCAAGATAGATTTAAATTAGGTAGAAATGGATACTTGAACGGAGCTTGTCCTTCAATCAAATACCCAACAGCAACAGGATGGGGAGCATTTAAACAAATTACTGTTGGCGACAACACTCAAGATTATGCAAATACTGACTATTACGCTTATCTTTTAGGTCAAAGAACATTTGCTAACCCTGAGGCGGTAAACATTAACGTGTTCGTAACACCAGGTATTGACTATGTAAACCATTCAGACTTGGTTGAAAGTGCAATTGATATGATTGAGAATGAAAGAGCAGATTCTTTATATATCTGTACAACACCTGACTACAACATGTTTGTACCATCAACTCAAGGTAATCTTGATTTAATTTACCCACAAGAAGCGGTAGATAATTTAGAAACAACAGGTATTGATTCTAACTACACCGCAACTTACTACCCTTGGGTATTGACTCGTGACAGTGTTAATAATACTCAAATTTACATACCAGCAACTGCTGAGGTAACAAGAAACTTGGCTTTAACAGACAACATTGCTTTCCCTTGGTTCGCGGCGGCGGGTTACACTCGTGGTATTGTAAACTCAATTAAAGCACGTAAAAAGTTAACTCAAGAAGATAGAGATACTTTATATCAAGGTAGACTTAACCCAATCGCAACTTTCTCAGACATCGGAACTGTTATTTGGGGTAATAAAACTCTTCAAATTAGAGAATCTGCACTTGATAGAATCAATGTTAGAAGATTGTTGTTACAGGCTCGTAAGTTGATTTCAGCTGTGGCTGTTAGATTGTTGTTTGAACA
>Ga0070749_10001730_pt1 | contig 14733 bp, 24 predicted proteins | sample VirMetDEL_Nov_18_FD_75180 | JGI IMG/M metagenome (GOLD analysis project Ga0070749, IMG submission 75180) | Aqueous microbial communities from the Delaware River and Bay under freshwater to marine salinity gradient to study organic matter... | ecosystem: Environmental > Aquatic > Marine >...
AAATTTTAGAAATTAAACTTTTTAGTTTATTTATTAGGAACCATAGTTATTGTAAATTGTAAATTATATATTCCTATATCAACATTAGCAGCACCCCGAGCATCACCTAAAAAGAATACTTCATCGGCAACACCAGTTTTAAAATTTATTTCAATAGTTTTTCCAAAAGGATTGGCAGACATTATAGGATCACCTAAACCTTCACCTTGCCACGCTGATGCCCCAGTTCCTACATCTCTACCTCCTGCAAGACTTTCTGTTGTGCCTGCGGCATTACCGACTTTATTAATTTGTAAAAGGATTAATTGTTGAAATCTTCCAATATTGACTTGACCTGAACCTGCCTGTGCTGCTGTAAATTGTTTATTTGAAAGAGTGCCTGATGACGGAGTATCTAAAACTACTTGAACTGCCCCTAATTTACCGAATGCTGCTCCATTACTCCACGCACATTCTTCTACTCCTGCCGCTCCTGTGCAACTAACTCCATCACACGTAATTGTTGTTTGATTATAGTGATTACTATTGCCGAAAGATGTAAGGGGTGGAAGATCTACTTTATATCTTCCTGCTACTTGTGGAACAGCTGCTCCTGCCCCTGCTGCTATACCAATAATAACACGGAATTTTAATCTTTCTTCATCAATCGCTAAAACATTAACAGAATTTATACTTTCCATATTTATATACTTAATTTATTTTATTTTTTATAAATAAACAGAAATTTTTTATTTTATGTCTGTCTCTGTATAAACCTTCTACACCGAAACAGAAATTTAAAAAAATAGAGATTCCTAACCAAGTCTCAATAGTCATTATAATTACTTTATATAAAAATTAAATCTTTATTTAAATTCATCTTATAACAAAGATAAATAGTTCCAAAAGGAGGCGAATATCCTTTTTTACCTGTATCATAATGAGTGAACGTCGGCCTCTTTAAAGGGATAATCGCTTGCAAATCATCTTTAAATAAAACCTGAAACCACTTACTTAATAATGTTATACTCGGTGTAATTAATATAAAGGGTTTATCTAATTCTTTTAATCTTTTACAAATATCTCGCATTATACTGAATGGAGGATTATCAATAATTAAATCATAATCAGGGGTATAAGAAAAAAAATCTTTATCTTCGTGAATAATATCAAATCCTAACTCTTTGAAATATTCTTTTTGTTTTCCATTACAATAAAAAGGAGACCAAATAATTTTATCTTTCGGTATGTATTGTTTTATGATTTCCCAACCTTCTTTATCAGTAGCATAATTATCTGTATTATTCTGTTTTATAAAACTCATTATAATTAAAAAGAATATTTTATTTTTTTATTTATTACTTACGTCTACGTTCAATATCTTTTCTTAATCCACTTGCACCACTTTTTGCCGATTTAAACTGAGCACCTGCAGATTTAGCACCTGCTATGGCGCCCATCACATCACCCCTTCTTGCGGCATCTATCGCTGTTTCTGCCGCTAATGCCCCTTGTGCTGCTGTTCCCGCTACTCTTGCACCTTTACCGACTAATGTAGAAACACCCTGAACACCTTTCGCCCCTGCCGCTACTACTCCAAGACCAGCGGCAACAGGTTCCAGACCAATCGCTGCCGCTCCTCCTGCAAGTGTGGCAGAAACATTACCAACTGTGCCAGCGATATCGCTAACTTTATCTGCAACATCGGCAACACTTCCTGCCTTTTCTGCCACAAATTTTACACCTCTATGAAATAAACTTTCATCCTTTTTACCATAATCTCCACGAGCGTGAGATGACTTTTTACCGAATATACTATCAAACATATTTATACTAAATTAAATTTTTTTATTTTTTCTTTTTAGTTTTTTTTCTTTTTAGTTCTTGTGCTTGTTGTTCTTGATCTTTAATAAATTGTTGTAAAGCGATATTTTTATTGATTACAAAATCATTACGTCTATTAGGTTCAGGTGTCAATTCTTTGTCTGCTATAAATTCTAATTTTAATGAAATATCAAAAGTAAGACCATTAAGATTGATAACTTGATTTTTTTGATTTGTAAGAGTAATAGCGACATCTGTAATACTTTTAACTTTTAAAAGTAATTTATGAACATCCCCGTTTGTAGGTTCTATTTTTATGATTCCGCCGGGTTCTGCATTAATAGGAACTCTTGTTAAAATATTACTGAACCCTCCGCCGATATGACTATCTAAAACAGAACTAGTGCTTAAATTTGTTCTTAAAAAAAGACTTCTAATAGAATTCGTTAAATCTACTACATCATCACCAAATAAAAAATATTGAGGAGCATTAAAGAAAGGACCATTAAAGACAGTATCTACACCTGGGCCAGGGGGAACAGGTGGAGGATTTGAAAAACCATTAAACCACTGAGTGCCGGCCGCATTAAGTTCTACAAAAGGATCTCCAATAACATTAATTAAATCAAATCCTAATTCTTCATTCATATCTTCTCCTGTTGCTGCTCCATTCTTCATTGCAAGTGTTATACGAAGATTAGCGATAATACATCTGAAACTAAATTTTAATCTAATACTATCATATTTAACTTCTAGAGGATTTGCAGGGCCCGGAGAAACTACACCATCACTAATAGTTTGTGCAAGTTCTGTTGCTGTATAATTACCTTCTGGAATAATTAAAGTATTTGATGTCGGGGCGGTTAAATCAAGGAAACCATTAACATCATATTGAGCAGGAGTTCCAAAAGCAGTCACTGCATAATCTAATCTGCAGTTTACACCGATCCGAAAATTATAAAAACTATAAGGAATTTCTGCACTAAATACACTCATAAGCATACTATGATGATCTGGAACAACGATAGGTTCTTGTAATGTGAATATAAAATCACTTTGATTATTATTAAAAAAAGTAGTCGCATCCTTACTATTTATGTATAAAACTCTACTTGCCGCTGTATCAGTTTCTTTGAATGCCGCTAATGCCATTATATTATTTATTCTATTATTTTTATTTGAGAAAATAACTTAGCACGACTTAATGCCGTGTATAACATCTTTAATGAATTCATCTTATTGATATCTATATATAAATTTGTCTTACAAGTTTCACCTTGTATACTATGAATTGTAAAAGCGTGTTGTAATTCAGAATAAACTCCTTCAGGTTTTTTACCGATTACTATTTCACCATTACTATAATCTCGTGTATTTTCTTTTACTATATATTTTTCAATATCCTTATACTTTTGAGAATAAAAATCTTTGTTCTTGTGTGTTTTTGTAATGATTAAATCTTCCACTTTGTAAGGAATTATATTTTTGTCTGTAATTGTGAATCCATATTTGATGATTAAATCTTTAATAGAACCTTGATAATTCGTTTTTATAAGTTTTCTTAAAGCGGTCAGTATATTCTGCAAATTAGTGCATTGACATCTATAATTTTTTTTATGAACAAACCGAGGAATATTTCCAACTACAAATTCTAAACCTTCAACAGGAGGTAATTGATATCCTAAATCTCCACAGAATATAATTTTATGATGTTTAAACCTTTTCAATATTAAATTTTTATCTTTATTATTGAGCATACTAATTTCATCAATTACAAAAGTATTATGATTTCTTAAATAAGGAGAATATACAGCAGGATCATCACAAGTTAAATAATGAAAAACTGAACTATCTATATTATATTCTTTACTTTTATTTCTTGATAATTTCCAACTAGGTGCAACATAAAGAGGTGAAATTAAACCTTCATCAATAAGATTATTATGAGTTTTACCTGCACCGCCTGGCCCAGTATGAAGTTCTACAAGATTATGTTTTCTATTTTTAGGAAGTTTAGGTTTATCGTTTTGACAATTTAAAATATAACTATTACCCTGAATATATTTTATACTTTTGCCAGGTTTTTTTACAAATAATTTACCGATATCAACATCACCTTTATAAAAAATACCATCAACCTGAACTGCGATTATTTGAACTATATTTTTGAATTTTAATAATTGTTCAATCATAGAAATTCTGCAATAACTATGAATGAATGATGCGATGTGTGCACTATGATAACACTTATCTTTATCATATTCTATGATACCAGTTCCCTTATACTGATTAAATCTAATATCACAATTATCAGATATATTATTTAATTTTGCAAATTCAATATCTTTACAATCAAAATTATATCTTTCTTTTTTGTTTAATCTCATAAGACATCCATACCACTTGCAATAATGTTTAGTGCCTTTTTCATCTTTTTGAAACATTCCATCTGTAAAAGTGATATCAGTGCGACTGCCCCAACATCCACCATAAATATCAAAAGTAATACCTAATGATTCATAAAATTTTAATTCAGGTGAAGGATATGCATTATTTTCATAAAGTATCCCTAATTTTTCAATTAAAGGGGGGATATTTTTGATATTATAAATCATATAAATCCCTATATCCTGTATAGTTTTACATCTTCTAAAATCAGTAATTTTTGCCAAATAACCTTCATAATAAGAACATTCACTACCTTTTGTATAAGCACTTTTCAAATCAATATGATTTATCTTTTTAAAACCTTCAATATAATCTATGACTTCTAAAAATTCTACACATTCTTTATATCCTTCAACATAATCTCTTTTATAAGACGGATCATTAAATTTTTTACGATATATTGAAATTTCTTTATCCATCAATTCTTTATTGATACTTAATTTTTCTAAGGTATCCTTAAAAATATAATTTTTTGATGACCCCTCTGGAAAGGGTGTATTAAGGATTAATGAAAGATTACAATTAATATTATTCAGTAAAAATTTAGAGAGTAATTTATTTGAATTATGTTCTATTTTGAATTGATCTAAATTATTCAAATCAGAAAAATCTTTAACTTCTTTAATATATCCTTCGTTTTCTGTTAATTTAAAAACGTTGTGAAGAGTATGAACTTGATATAGTGCACCTTCTCTATCACCTTTCCATAATTTAAATTTTTTTTCATTATCATAAATATTTTGTAGTTCTTTTTGTGAAACTTCTTCATAATTTTGTTTGTTTCTAATTTCATTCAATTCAATATGATTTAATCTTGTATTGATAAACTTGAAAATTTTGACAGGTTTTTTTTGAGAACGATATTTTATAAATTGAGTATTTTTATCTAAAATAGATGAAGGCATATCAATTTCTATGCCGATTTGTAAATCATTACAAATACGAGGAATATCTTTTTCTGGAACACCTTCATTAAATTCATTAATTAATTTTTCAATTTTATTCGCTTTACTATTGTATTTTCTTTTTGTGCTTTCACTTCCAGCATTAATACTTAAATCTATCGCCCAGTTCATAATAGGTGTAAATAAGCAATGAGTAGTGCCGTCTAAAAAGAATTGTTCATAATTAGATTGACCAACTTTATCTGCACTCATTATTGTGATTTGTGTTTGATCACTAACTGAACCAGGAGGATTGTATGCATCTGAGAAAATATGATCTTCACTATCAGGATAAATAAAACCTTTTGTAAAACTAGTCCACCAGGCATTAAAACCTGATACAGGTATATCTGTAATCATAGTGTCAGTAATAATTTCGGTTTGTCCTGAGGTTCCCGAAGCAGAAGATAAAGATGGATGTTTCTTTGAAATTTGTATAGTTTGTCCTCTATATTGTCTAAATATTTTTTTGAGGAAGTTTTCTTGTTTTTCTTCAACAGAAACACTATCCACATCTTTATAGGTTATGATTCTTACATTCGGTGCCCGATATTGATTTGCTGGAATTATTGTTGACATCTACTTTATAAATTATAAAAACTATAATTATTTATCTTTTAAGTGATTTTGTTAAAATTACATAAGTTTATATTTAAAATAAAATATATCATAAATTACAAACTAACTTGTAATTGATGGAAATAAAACGGATCGGTAAAAAACACCCTGACGCTAGACCTTTCAAAAAAACTTATAAGAAATATTATGAACCATTATACGGCACACCTGATTGTCCGTATGAAGGAAATAAAAGAGGAAGGAAAAGTATGGAAGAAAGACAAAGACCTACTTTAAAAGTAGAGAAAAAATTTACAATATTATATTTTGATTAACGCAGTATACCTTCGGTTTAAGACCAAAAAAACCATCCACCATTAGCGGTCGCTATATTTTCTCCTTTTTGTAATTTGTTTTCTAATTGATTTAATTTTGTTATTTCGCATCTAATTTCTGTTATTGCAGATTTTGTTGCCAACAATTCTTGTTGCATAGACTGGATTTCAGATAATATCTCTTCCAGAAGTTCACGATTAATCTGATTATTTTTTTTCTCAGGCATTATTTATATTTTGTTTTATTTTATTTATTTCTACTTTCGGGGAATATTTAAATCTCAAATATTTCTTATTTTGACCTCTGGAACTTAAATCAGCAACCTGCTGATAAGTCATATCAAGTTCTTGTGCTAATGCTCTTAATGTAGGAACATTAATATCAAGTAAAATAATAGGTGATTCCTTTTCTTTGCCAAAATCGTGATAAATTTTACAATTATACATAACTACTAAAATTAATGATTATTATCTTTAAATATTGTTCATAAAACAATACTTTGATGCAAAACACAATTTTTTAAAATTCCTCGTGCATTAATTAATCCGTGAAACCAATTTGAAATTACAGGTGCATCAATATCAAGAACAAAAGAAATATCTTTAATTGTTTTGAATTCCATTATTTTAAAAATTTCTCTTTTGTTTTCATCTTCAAAAAGATAAAGTATCCAATTATTTTTTTTCATACAATCTAGTTTGTAAATTAAGTAATATAATTATTTATCTTAAATAACCTGAAATTCTCTTTTTTCTGACTTTATCCGCTAAGTCTTTATCTGCTTTCCCCCAAGTTCCTTTTTGTTTCATTACGAATGAATATACTCGGCCCATTGCCCATTGTTCTTTAGATTTTACAGAAGGTCTTACACTACTAGGGTTGCTTTTGTATGCTCCTACGCCTCTATCAAATACATCATCTAAAATACTCATAGGAATTTTTGTCAATTTTGAGATATCTTTTTTACTATTCGCTTGATTTTTAGGTTGTTTATATTTTTCATTAAATTTATGCTTGTTTGTCTTGACCATTATACATTCAGTATATTTTATTTTCCTACAACTCTTTGTGCTTTTTTATGTGCCGCACTAAAAGACATTCCCTTTTTAATATCTTTTTTCATCATATCAATATGTTTTTTTGAATGATGTTTAGAATGTTCTTTTAATTTTTCTGAATTAGTTTTTTTTCCTTTCTTTTTCCCCTTGCTTCCGTAATGACTGGGCATATTTATTATAATTAATATATTCAAAATTTTCTGTCATAATATAATTTTTTTTATTTTTAGAAGATATTTGAGATATAGATCCTTCTTCTCTAAAACTTGCTGGATAGTGATAATATTGCTTCAAACCGATGTTCCCATACATAATATCAATCGCCTTGTATCTGTTTTCACTATATATTCTATTAAGAATGTGTAATGCAACTTCCCACTTTGGCACAATATAAGCAAGTGTTCCTAATATTCTTAAATTATCTGGACATAAATTTATACCGACCTGATGTTGTATTTCAGGCGGTTTACTATCCATCATCTTACGATTATAAACAAAACCACCGATATAAGTAATACTATCTTTAGGATAAATTTTAGGAATATCATTAACTTGTATTGCATCATCTTCTAAAATTAAAACATCGTTAAGTTTTTTATCTACAATATGCTCCAGTAATTTTGTATGACTTAAGAAACATCCACATCTCGCTAAGTGAGCATCTTTTGTAAAATTATACATACTAGTCATCTTACTACAAATAAAATCAGGAACTTCTTCTCTACTAACTGCCTTCCATCTTGTAAAGTTTTTGTCTGAAAATTTATTCCTCCTTTCTGTTGCAGTATCCAAGTTTATGTAAAACACTTTCATACCAAAGGTGGGCGCTGCCATAATATTCTTTAATAGATATTTTTAATGAATCACAATAACTTACTTTTTTCTTAGATGAGTAATCATCAAAAACTTTATCCAGTAAATCAATTTGTATTTTTAATTTTTCTATTTCATCTTTTAGATCTTCTGTCTGTTTCACTTGCATTATATTTATTCTAAAATATAATTATTTTTATGACTTTTGCTAATCGCTAAAAACGGATTAATAAATTCTGGACATTCTGTTTCCCAAGGTCTTATACATTCTAATAAAGTTTCACAATATTCATAACCACAAGAAACACAACAACCATATTCATCATAAGGACGTATTTGTAAAGGAATGTAAGGGGTCGCTAAAAACTTACTCAATAAATTTAGAAGCATAAAATATCTCAACATAATTTACTTTATGTAAATATTTTTGTAAGCAGATTATAACGACCCCTTTTTTAGAAAAGTTTAAATCCTGTAAATTTTTTTCTACAATAACTCATAAATATGGAAGATCTTGATAATGAAACTATTGAAGAACTTAAGGCAAAAGCAATTGAAAGAGGGGGTGATGAAGTAGAAGAAATTACTACTAATGAAATAGATGAAGAATTAAAAGATCCTGAACCTCCTACAATCGTAGAAGAACCACTTCCCCAAGAAGTAAAAAAACCTAAGAGACAACGTAGTGAAAAACAAAAGGCCGCTTTTGAAAAAGCGAGACTTAAACGTGCAGAAAATCTAAAAGTTAAAAAACAAATAGAAGCAGAAAAGAAACAAAAACAAAAAGAAGAAAAAGAACAAGTAAAACTTGAAGTAAAAAAAAGATTAGAAAAACAACCCGAACCTTTACATAATCCTACAAGACCTAAGGATGTTCACAGATTTGAAGGAGATTTATATGATTCACCAGAGCAACCTTTTCAAAGACAAATTATTCATAACTACTATTATTATGGAACAACACCGTCGGGTGCAATGCAATGGCAGGATGCCGAACAACATAATAATGAACAATATCAACCAAAACCTAAAACTAAAAGAGGTCGTAAAAAAAAACCTCCACCTGAACCTGAACCAGAAACTTCTTCTAGTGAAAGTGCAAGCGAAGCAGAAGAAGAATATTCAGATCCTGAAGAACCACAATCATATAAAGAACTACAAAATTATCAGGAAGAAGAACAAAGACAACCTGCACCTAAACAAAATAACGGCCTTAAATTTAGATTTGCCTAACCTATTTTAACATTACAAGAATGACATACTATATTTCTAAATTCCCCTGTTTCGTGGCAATGATCTAAACAACGAGTAGTTTTAGTTGTTTTTTTATCTTCTGTTAATTCTACTGAACATAATTCACAAAATTTTGTATCAATATACTTTTCATACAATTCATCAAAATTATCATTAATAACTCCCATCTTTTTCCAGTTATAAATCCTGCTTAGTTTTTTCGCTTCGGGTGTCTGTTTTTTTTCATATATTTTTTCTTTATTGTTTTCACGATATTTTCTTTTACTTTCTTTTACTTTTTGTTTATTATTTTCTGCCCATCTTTTTTTACATTCTTTTCGTTTTTCAGGATCTTTATAAGGCATTATCAATCAATTAAAATACAAAGTTTAATTTTAAATCAAATTTTTTATGTTATAATATTATAATGACTACTCGCATTAAAGAAATAGAACCCGAAAAACCGATTAATATTACTAAATTTGAATTCACCTGTGATGATATTGATGATAGCATTCCTAAACCTTTGCCACAAAGAGGAGGATTTGCAATGCTAATTATAGGTAAGCCAGGAATGGGTAAAACAACATTAATATTATCATTAATCTGCAAACAGGGTAAGGCATTCAATCGTAAATTTGACAGAGTTTATTTATGGAGCCCATCTTTAATCACAATGAAAGATAATCCTTTTGAATTAATCCCTGATGATCAAAAATTTGAAGAAGCGACTTTTGATAATATTATGGGTGTTTTAGAAGAAATCAAAGAAAGCGGAGACAAGGTCTTATTTATTTTTGATGATGTGATAGCAGACATTCGTGGCAAAGGTAAGGGTGCAATAGAAAATTTATTACAAAAAATATTTTTTAATAGGAGACATCTTGCAGGGTCAGGAGGTTCTGTGAGTATAATCGCCACAAGCCAAGCATACAATAAAATTGATACCAAACTTCGTAAAACGGCATCGCAAATAATTTTCTACAAAAATTTGCATAAGAAAGAAACAGAATCGCTTTTTGATGAAGTGATTTTATTACCAAAAAAAGAATATATTGATACATTAAGATTTGTATTTAATAAGAAACACGATTTTTTATATATTGATACAACACAAAATCCTGATAAGATGCTACATAAGAACTTTTCACAATTAGAAATTAGATCACCTAATATTAGTGAAGATTTTTTTTAGATAATCTCACTTAAATTTGTATGGAAGATATGGATCCACAATTTCATCACACCACCACGTATCAAATTGACCTTCCAACTCATACGCTAAATTCTCTAATTTATCAGAAGGTAAATCAACTTCATCATCATCTATCCATTCTTCGTATAATACCTGAAACTCTTTAAAATTATCTAAATCTAATACATCCAAATTTACAAGGTGTCCGCCGTGATCATTCAACCAGATGATTAAAATTTGCACATCTTTCCCTGAGGCGTTGTTAGCGAAATCACTATAGTAAGCGAGAATTTTTATATCTTTTTGATATTCATTATTTTTTTCTGTTTTATAATCATTCTCTTCTACTAATTTTTGATTTTCAGTTTGTAGTTCATCAAACTCTTGATTTAATTTTTCAATGACATACATCGCTCCACATTCTTCTTTTAATTTTTTATTTTCTTCTTCTAATCTTTTATTTTTTTCTTGTAATTTTCTAATTTCATTAAATTTATCCAGATTTAATTGACCTAATCTATTACTTTCTTTACACTCTTTTTTCCAGGCAACTTCACACTTATTTAATTGTTCTTGTTGTTCAGAACAGATATCACCATTCCTTTCATTATCTTCTGCCCACTTTCTATTGATTTCATCAATCTCATAACATAGTTCATCATTCTTTTCTCTATATCCTTTTACTTTTGCTTCTAATTCTATAATTTCATTAAGTCTTTCATCTTCCAGACTATAATTAAATTCTTCTAATTCTTCTACTTTTTCTTTTAATTTTTTATTTTCATCTTTTAGTTTAGAATTTTCATCTTTTAAATTTTTATTTTCTAAAGATAAATTACAATTTTTTAATTCTAATTCATCAATAAAAGGATATTTCATTCTTAATGATTGTTCTTCACCTTTTGCGATTTCATTATTATCGTAAAGTTTTTGACAATCCATAATATATTACTTTGTTTTAATTACAAATCTATCTTTTAAATAGAAATCAAATTTTTAAAGGTTTTTTAAAAAATACCCTAAGGGTCGGTCGCAGAGCGACACTTACAGAATAATAATTAGTCGCTTTCTTCATCCTCTTCTTCTTCTTGTTCTTTTAATTGATCTTTCGCCCACTTCATCCAAAACTCTTTCTTTTTATGAAGTTTTTTTTCTAATTCTTTATTTTCACTTTCAAGGATACAATAATTTCTCGCCATCTGAGTTTTATTTTTCGCTAAATATAGTTCTTTTTCTAATTTATCTATTTTCGCTTGTAAATCTTTTTTCGTTAATTTATCAGACATTATTTATAATTATTTCAAATAAAATAATTTTAAATACAAACCGAGATTGTAAATTTATTTTAGTTATCTTTAGATTACCTTCGGTTTATCGCTTTGTTTGCACCTGCTACCGCTTGGCAACTAGATGTTTATGATGTATATCCTTATGTTCGTAGCATCCCCACTTTTGCCAATATTCTAATTGTTCTTCATCTGTAATTGTTTTCCAAGATTTACGTTGCATCATATTCTGATAATAATATTCTATAAATTTTCCATTACATCCACCCTTTAAAGGTAAATTTTCTAAGATATATTTTAAATCTTCTTTTGTAGTTAAATATACTCTTTCACTCCATCCGTGAGTTTTAATGAGTTCCTCTACTCCGTTTGCACATTCTTCAATAACATTAAACCAGTGAGGTGCTCTTCTTCTATTTTCTCTGAAATATATAATTTTCAAAAAGGGGTCGTTAAAATCTGCTTTAAATTGTAAAACCTTATCTAGATCAAAATTATCTAATTCTACATCATCTTGAATTATCAACAGGTTTTTAGCGACCGCTTCATAATTTTCTTTCAAGAACTTATCTAATATTCTTCTGTAATATATACATTCATCATATTCTATAATTTCAAAATCAGGATAATGTTTTTTTAATCTTTTCTTATATCTGATATATTTTTCATAATGAGTTTTTAATTTTCCTGCTGGTGCACCATCTAAAAGTATATATTTTTTATGAAAATTATGATCCTTTACTGAATTTATTGCCTTATCAATATAATCTTCGTTTTTTGTTATTGCCCCTACAACTATTAAATCTGTCATTATTATCAGGGAAATAATTTTTTTTTGTTTTTAAAACTTATAAATAAATTATAATGTCTGAAAGTAGTATAGAACTGAATGGAGGACAATTACAAGATTTTACTATTGATCAACTTGCAGGGGCAGCTGCACTAGTGTTAGGCAGTATAGGCGGATTACTTATGATTATCTGGAAAAGTCGCTGTGCGTGTAGAGTAAGATTAGGTATAAGTGATAAGTGTTATATCTTTGATTGTGAAAGAGCACCTCCTCCTGATGACAAAGATAGCGATGATGAAGAAAAAATTATAAAACCAACTGATCCTAAAAATCCACCTAAACCTCCTCAGGTTCAGGTTCCAAATCGCAGGAACTCTCTTCCTTAATTTCTCTGTTATTATCTAAAATTTCAAGGGGGTCGGTATCCTCTGCAGGTAATTCAATCTCAGTTAAATTTTTTACAGGTATAAGATAATGTTTTATACAATTTGTTCCAGTGAATCTGCATTCAAAAGAACTTTCTTCTAATAATTCATACTGAAACATCTTATCTGTAAATACAAAAATAAAATATACTTTATAACCTTGATCTATTTTATGATATCCTTCTGTAATTTTTGATGCAGTAATGATTGTATCTGTAAATTTATCGTGAGGTATTTTTCTTCCTTTAACTTCAACTATTACTTTTTTATCTTCATCTTTAAAATCTAAAATATCATAAATATCATTCTCGTTTCTTTTAAAATCACAATCAAATAATTTATTAGCGATCGGTAAAACTTCATCCTCAATTTTTCGACCATAATTCCATAATTCTTCATTAAACTTAAAAGGCATTCTAATATATATTTTTTTCTTAGAGAATAAAAATAATATTTAAACTTATATAATTATGGTGCAAGGGAAAAAACAAAAAAGAAAAAAAGGCAAGAAAAAAAGTAAACCTTTATGTCAGACAAATATATTTGTTCAGTGCCCTGGCACACGTAAATCTGTAAGAAAAAAAACAGATAATGCACGTATTAGAAGAGGTAGATTGCCTCCACCTGAAAAATCACAAACTCAAATTGAATTAGAAGCAGAAGAAAGAAGAAATACACTAAGAAATATTAGAGAAGATAGATTATTTAGTAGAGATCTTGAAAATAGAAGATTAGAATTACAAAGAAGACAAATAGATATAAATTTTGATAATGATAGACGTAATAGACAATTTAGATTAGCAGAATTAGAACTAGATAGAGAAAAATTTGCCGTTCAAACAGAAATAGCGAGACAAAATAAACAAAGTGAACTCCGTAGTAGAAATACAGAATTAAGAGATATTAGAGAAAGAGTTGCTCGTGATGATGCTTTTAGACATAGACAATTAGAAGAAACACAAAGACTTGCTTTTGAACAATTAGCAGAAAAAAGAAAAGATAATACTCTTAAAAGAGAATTAGAAGCACGAAAAATAGAAAATCAAAGGGCAGTAGATGCAGATAGGGCAATATCAGATAGAGAAAGGGAACAAACATTACAACAAACATTAAATTTACTAAATAGACAACAAGAAGTAAAACCTATTGAAACCTCACCTGAAAGTGATATCGCTGAAACTCCATTATCAGCAATATCACAAACAGGGAGCGAAATAGCGGCAGAGGCACAATCGGCAGCTGTAAAATCAGGATTAAGACCATCTACTGAAATATCACTTTCACCAATTATAACAGCACAAGAACAATTGGCACAGGAAGCGGCAGAATTTGAACCCTCCAAAATACAATCAGATCCAGTCCTTAAAAAACCATCACCCTCACCACAAGTAGAACCTGAACCTGAACCATCAACATTATCTCAACAACAAACCACATCATCAACCACAGAACAAAGATCAAAATCATTAAAATTATCACCTGATCCAGAACAACAATTTAAATATCCTATCGGGACAGGAGGGGGAGCAGGTCGCAAACAAGGGGGGGCAGGTCCTTTAAGAGGTAAAGAGGCACAAAAAGAAATACAAGAAAGAGAAAAAGAAAAAAAAGAAAAACAACAAAGAAGGGAAGAATTAAAAATAGGTTCAGGAACTTTTGAAAGTCCAGCAGGTAGAGCACTTTTATCTGAAATACAACAAACTGAAAGGGCATTAGAGACTTATCAGGGTCTTTCAACAACACCTGCAACAGAAACACCACTAGGGGCAGATAAATTTACACAATCATTACAAACTGGCGAATAAAACCGAAGGTTAATCTACGATAAAACCGAAGGTTAATCT
>Ga0070749_10001732_pt1 | contig 14730 bp, 41 predicted proteins | sample VirMetDEL_Nov_18_FD_75180 | JGI IMG/M metagenome (GOLD analysis project Ga0070749, IMG submission 75180) | Aqueous microbial communities from the Delaware River and Bay under freshwater to marine salinity gradient to study organic matter... | ecosystem: Environmental > Aquatic > Marine >...
GCCCATCTCGGCAAAGACGGCATTGACCTGCGCGGGAGTGGCAGCCTCTTAACTGCCACCCTGCTGATCTTTATGGTTGCAATGGGCTGGATGTTCTCGCGGCATCTCGAACATGACGCCACCCGTAACGCCTTGATCGAGGAACGCAACGCCATCATGGAGCAGCAACTGACCTCGCTCCAAGCCGATCATCTCACCATGACCGGCGCGGTCAATGGACTCGTCGATGTCATGAAAGAGCAGAACTGTATCCTGCTGGCGGACGAGCAGGAAACCAAGCGCATTCGGCGTGCCGCCCCCTGGTCCAATACCGCATGTCGCAAAATGATGGAGGCCCCACGATGAAAGGTTGGAGAACCCTTGCCGCCAATGCCATTACATTCCTCACCGCGTTGTTTGCCTGGGACGATCTCGCCACGTTCGTTGACCCCCAGGTCATTATCATGGGGCAAGCAGCCCTCAATATCGCCCTTCGCTTCATTACCACCTCCCCAGTTGGAGGAAAGGAGCCATCATGAAAGCCTTGGCCATACTCGCCCTCATCCTAACCCTCGGCGGTTGCAAGTCCTTTGATATCGCCCGTGTCGGCACCATTCTGGACGGAAGTATCTGCGTCCTCCAAGATGATGTGACGGCCAAGCAGCGGATCAATACCGTGATTGGCTTGCTCGACCCCGTGCGTGACCAGCAAGATATTGCCGACGCGATCACGTTACGGGACATGAAGCTCGTCAGCGCCAGTGAACTGTGCAACCGGACCCGTGCCTTGGAAGGCATGTTGCATCGTCGCTACCAGGCCGAAGGCACGTATCAGTATCAGCCGTAATTAGTTACACGTCGTCGTACAGTACGAGCCGGTGCAGCACGTCATGCAGAACATAGTCCTGCCGTCCGGCGTCATGATGGTATGGGTCGTACAGGCGGCCAACGCCGGTTCAGCCAGCCACAGGACCGTGATGAAGGCAATGAGATATTTCATGTGTCCTCCTTAACTAATACTTACTTTTCCGTAGCCCTTGGTCAAGCTCATCCAGGGAAGGGTGATGGCCTTTCCGTGTCGCGGGTTTCTCGACCCGCTGCATGAAGGAAGGCCGCGCCATCTCTGGGCCAAAGGTGTCTTCACTGACCTCGCCATCGGCATAGAAAAATTCCTGATCTTCTTGTGTGTTCTTTTTACGCTCCATCGCGTTCTCCTTATTTTCGTGCATAGAGCGTAGCAAGCCCTTTATCAATGAGGGTGTCGTTCAAGTTGATCTGCTCTCCTGCTGCCGTCATGTACCACACGTCAGCCAGATAGCGCCCAAAGGCATCAGCCTTCTGCGTGGTAATCATCAGCGTAGTACCATCAATGACTGACGCCACGAAGCCCTTGGCTTGTCTGGCCAATTCGCGTTCTCCTGCCACTGATGATGTCAGTTCATACGTATTGATCCTATTGAGCCTCAACCGCAATCGAGCCGTCAGATGAAACCCCAAGTCCACATCGACATCAATCGTATCGCCATCAATCGTCTTTACCCCTCTCGCCTGATAGGTATAATTCGGTGCAATCATCGTATCTCCCTTGTTGAGCGCGGGAAAGGTTCATGCCTTGCCGCATGGCTGGGTATCGAGCCATCAGCCATCTTCGCAGGAGCGGCACCATCACAAACCCGTCAGCGCCTCGCTACGCTGCCCGCGTTTTACCGCATATTGTTATTATCCTTGCCAGGGCGCTCCAGGTCGTCAAGGCGTCCAAGTATTTCACTGATTCGCTTGGCCTGCCGATTGTCAATGTCCATAAGCGCCTGCACCTTCTCCTCAAACAGTTTGGCATGCGTCTGCATGACCTGATCCATGCGGTCCAGCAGAAACTTCTCCTTCTTCGTCGCCTCGGTCCGATACAGTTCAAAGTCCGATTTGACCGCACGCAGTTTCCCTTCTAGATCACGAAACGCCTGTTCCAGACTGGCCAAGAGGACGTGATCCGCCCCGGCCCGCGCCTTCAAATCCGTAAAGGATTGTGCCAGAAAATCCGCCATCATATCCTCCTTACAATTCACATCGATCAAGAATGTTTCGTAACATCTGTAGTGACGATTGAAAATTTGCCGTTTTTGCCGCAAGATTTTCAGCTAACCCACACATCTGATGTGTAGGGAGAGATTGCCCTGTTTCTGCGCAGGGCGGCGACATACCCAGGATGGGGCGTAGCCGTTCTTCAAGTATCGTCACCGTTTCGGCAATAGCGATTCGCACCTTCTCCAGATCCTCAAACTGTTGCATGATTTGGGATGTTTTCGCAGTTGGTAAATTACAGTTATCCATCAATCGATTCGCCATCATACCCTCCTGGTTAGCCCTTCAGCCGCGCCAGTTCGGCTTCGAGCCTGACGATTTTATCTTGAGCGATCATTACCTGTTGAGATAACTGCTCCGTGAAATCGCCACCCAGGCAAGCAATAATGCGATCTACTTGGCAGCGTTCCTCCAGTTCTTTGATCCGCTCCGCCTGCTGCCCATGTTGTTGCTTGAGGCACACAAAGCAATCAATCTCGGTGTCAATCCCTTGCCACGGGTCATCACGGTGTCGCTCGCACCGATGCGCCGCGTGGTATTTCATCATGTCGAGCTGTACACCACCATCTTTAACCAGCGTGGCACCGACAAAGGCAAGCGCATCCGCCTGCTGCCGAATCGTGGCGCGCACAGCATCCTTATATGCCAACCATTTCCCAAACACATCAGAGGCCACTGATTGCTCCACTGCGATAAACAGACATTGCGTAGCTGCATCCATATCATGTTCTGCATTCGTCAATTCCTCACTCACCTTTCACCTCCTGGGCTCGCTGACGAAGCTCATTGATGATCGTGGTCAGCGTTTCATCATCTGACGCGAATCCAATCCGATGCTGGTCAACAATCGCCTCCGCCTCCTCCCACACCGCCCGCTCCGTGGCGGCGAGGAGATCTGCCAGAGCCGCCGCAGTGACTCTATCCCACGGTGCAACATCCAGCCAGACACCATGCTCCTTCATCCACGCTCTCGCCTGCGCCTCGCGCTCGGCCTGACGGTTAGTGGCCACTGCTAGCCTCCTGCCGCGTGCCCGCATAGAACTTCTCCAGCACCCGCTCCACTTGTGTCTGAAACACCGACGAGTACGAGACGCTATCCTGAATCAGGGCGTCACTCCCGGCGATCTCGACCCGCTCATCACCCCGTACTAACAGTATGGTCATCGTGTCTCCTCCCTGTGGCGCGGGGTCGGACTTGCACCGACGAGGTAGGTGTCAGCCGTGTTTTTGGCCCCCTCCATGTCACGGCCCATGCGGTTCATGACCGCAGCGCCCGCGCCGTGTCTCACCACTTAATCACGCCCGTCTCGATGAGCCGCACGGTCAACGCATACGACCGGCGCTTGTACCGCCGAAGCCGCTGGATCGTGTTCCACCACTTGATCGCATCGTTGGCGGTGCCAGCAACCAGGACGGCCATTAACGCTAAGGCCAAGGCGAGCTTCATGGCTGCCACCACCAGTACGACAGAATCACGGCGATGTTGATGATAATGCAGGCCCACATCCACCACAGCATGCGTTTCTGATACCGTCCGCTGGCCATATCGACCCACTCCTTCGCATCGTCATAGACGAGCTGTTCATGAAACGCCTCCCGCACCCCGATTCGCTGGTCAATGGCGCAGGACGGCAACGTCCTGCGGTCCTGCTTGGTGTGGCAAGTCATAATATTTCCTTTACGCCAGGGTATGTGATTACATCAGCTTTACCAACCAGCACCCACCACGCTAATCTCCACCGACTGTATCCCCACGGATCATGTTTAGGCCTATAATATCTAAACCCTCCATCTCCACACCCCATGCTACTCACGAAGTTGAATAATCCATACACAGTAAAATGCACTGGCCTTCTCATCCCCCCCCCTCCTCCTCTGGCTCAGGAATCGGCCCGGCCCATTGGCCGTCACGTTCCTCCATATGGTCATCGTCACACGTTGCACAATACAGCACGTCTCCACCATGAATATCACCAACTCGGTCAATTAAGTGTGGAGACTCAAAACTCTCCGCATTGGCTCGCCACCAATACCACCCTGGCTTCGTGGGCCGTTCCGTTGTCCACCGCATCACGCCATCTCCTTCAGGACTTGCTTGGCAATCTGTTCGATGTAGAATGCTTCAATCCCTACCACTGCTTTCTCTTCACGAATACGCACAGCACGAAGAGCAATATCCTCCAACGCCGCCTTGGCGCGGTCGAGCTGTTCCTGCTCGCGCCGTGTTGCCTCATCAAACCCACGCATGATGCTATTGCAGAACCAGCCAATCATCAACGCTTCATCAATCTCGTGACGCCGTTCACCAAATAGACGCATGAACTCCTTCGCCCACACCGTGCCATCAATCGTGTTCAGATTGGCCTTGTCCATCACGCCTCCTCTTCTGGATGAAGTGGGTGTCCGTATCGAACCAGCGCCTCAGCCTCGCGCCGATGCTGGCAGTATGCGTACACATCGTTGACGTGACAATACTTCGTTTCGTCATACGGCTGGCCCCGCAACACTTCGACATACGCCTGCAACTCAATCCGGGCTCGCCGTGCCTGCTCAGTGCCGTCGTACACCGAGCCGTCATGGGCATCGTACCGCTCGATCAATTCATGTAAGGCCTCAATAGCATGGTGCAACTGCTCCATCATGCCCTCCAGGTGATAAACCATGCGACCACCGCCAACGCCAGCAACAACCCAATGCCCATCATAATTCACCTTTACTCGCAGTGTTGTATCCAATCAATGATGCGCTCAGACCAGCCATCGATGCGTACCCACGATCCACTAAGATTTAGCCCAGGCTTGTACGGTGCCACGTTGATAAGATATGCGTGCTTTGCGACTGACGCGCAGAGTCCATCGTGCGCCTGTTCATCTGTCAAGAGGATCATGCGATCAACCTCTCGGCAACACGTATTGACACGTCTCACCGCCTGCTCGGTGTTCGTGCCGCCACCAACATACCGCTTGATCTCAGCCATTAGCCCAAGACCTTTCAGATTGGCAATCTCCACACAATCATTGCTGTAAACAAAGATCCGGCATGACCGCGAGAGGCCGCGCACCAGCACCGCTAATGCCGCTGCGGCTTCGTAGCGCAGAAGCGTCCCCTTCGACGACAGCGAATTATTCATCGAACCGCTGACATCAAGAATGAGTGCGGTCGAACCAGACAACTCTCCCGTCACCGCCAATTCCATTGCGTCCGAGAGTGCTTGGGCATACTGCGGGGCATGCTTATAGGCCGACACGAATCTGAACGGAAGCGCCTTCGACTTCGGGGCACCATCACGCAATGCCTGCTCAATCAGCGACGAGTCCACACCAGCCTCAGCCATGTTTCGCAAGTTCATGAGCAACGCCATATAGCCTAACTTTTTGTCCTGTAATAGCCGAGTCCATGTTTCCTTTTTGTCTTTGCCAGACGATAACGCCACTTCCCACGTATCCGGCGACTCCAGTGTGCCGTCAACCAGTTTCTTCCACACCGCTGCCTGCTCGGCATCCTTCGGCTTGGGATGCACCAAGAACATGACATCCTTGACCTTCACGGCGGCATCGCGGTCCCACTTCGCCAGTTGGTAGGGGGTAAATTTCACAAAGAGTCGCGCTAAGGCTTTCTTGAGTTGGGCAGCCAATGGGATGCGTCCGTCCTTGCGATACAACGCGATCAGTTCACCCATTTCATCGGGACGCTGCACGACCTGTTCAATAGTGCGACCAGCCAACGCACCAGCCTTGAGGCGCAAGAGCTGCACGCAGAGCCACAATGGAACATGGCGCAACTTCAGATCGTGTCGCGCCTTGACCGCCAAGGCTGCGATCTCTTCCGGTTTCACCTTCGCGCACAATTCAGTAATGCGTTGGGCTAAATCTGAGCCTTTCTCATAAAAGGTGTTTTCCCATAACAGACAGGTGGAGACAGCCCGTTCTAATTCTTGCAGCGCCGTCTGGTGTGCATCGGCACGTCCACCCTCATGTGTCTTAGCCGAGTAAGCTACGGCAGTATTCATTTTCATGATCGCTCCTTATAAAAGAGGCAGGAACAAGCGCACCCAGCGGCTCTTCTTAACAGGAAGTAGCTGAATGCTTCACCATGCCTCCATGAGAAACGGCGCGAAGAACAAGCGATGCCGGTATTTTCATAGCCAGAAGTATCCGACATCTTCACTATCGCGCCAACAAGAGGAACGAGGCACAAGCGAATACGGCGTAATTTCTCCCAAAGAAGTAGCCGCATTCTTCACCATCGTTCCATTTTCATTCATGCCAATATCCCTCTGCATCCTCCATGCCACTCGTAACCCGTTGATTTGTCGTTCGTCCCTGCCTGACGGTGTGGCGAAATGGTCAGGGGTGGGGCGCAAATGCGCCTCACGTTTCCCGCTCCCGTCGCCACGCCTGCACAAATGCCACTTCTTGCCAATCATCATGGTCAATCAGCATGCCAGGGCTTTCTTCGGTATAACTCGTTTGCTTGATGCAATATCCATCGCGCTCAAAATCATACGAGATGCGAATACAATCCGCTGCTCGCACGCAGCATAGCCCCACTTCAACGGTATCGGCATTCCCTTCACTGCGAGGGTAGAACAAGTCAATACGCGGGATATCAGCACATGTGGCGATCTCGCCATTTAGGAGATACTGGTTCATCATCGCTCCTTTCTCACGCCAAAATTCTCCTTGGCTCGCTCGATAAAGTTCGCAGCCCGCTCGGCATCTTCATGTGAGAGGTTCCGCTTGACCCACCCCGGCAGGATAGCCAGCGCCGCTTCCCTGATTGTGATGCCCTTCTTGTTGGCATGATCCATCACCAAGGCAATCGGCTCCGGCGCTTCGCTCCACTCGATCTTAGAGTGGCCAAACTTGGGCTGTTCGGTCTTGAACCCTGCCGTGGCATTGCAGGCATTCTTCAGCTCCGTGATGCTCGGCCACCGTTCCCCACTGGCATGCGCCTCACACACCGCCTCCCAGATATACGGGTTCACAAACCGGAACGCCTTGAAATATAACTCAATCTGGATCTTCGCTTCGGGTTGGTCGCTGCGGTACTGCCGCCCCCAAGGTTGCGAGGTCAAGAACATCCAACCCTTGACGAACTGGTCCCACGACATTTCCTGCCTGTCCATTGGCTCCTCCATGACGACGAATGAATCCTTCGATGGCGGTTTCAGGTCGTTGTAACGGCTCATCGTCCCATCCGCCACGGTTCAACCAGGTCGAAGGATGCGGAATGAACTGCCCGCCGTCCTTCGTCCATTGCATAGACCCCCTGCACCGATGTATCGCCGCGAGGAGATCGTCGATCCTGGGGCGATTGTGTGCGTTTTTGAAGGCCTTTAGCGCGGCTGCCTTCCCAACCTTCCGAGGGTAGGCTTTCCAGAACTGGTCAAACTCCCCTTCTTCACTCTTCTTCCCCTCTTCGGATTGAAGAGAATTAAGATCCGTATTCGTATCCGTATTCGGATGTCCGGTGACATCTGTCTGCATCTGCGTGCAAATGTTTACATCTGCATGCAGGAACGTATCTAAAGGCGCAGGATATTTAGAGTTCTTTGCTCGCGGCTTCCCTTGATGTACCTCAAATGTACGAAATTGTCCATATTCACGATCTTTGACCGTGTACAGAATGATGAGGTGGTGTTGCTGTAACCCCTTCAGGGCATCAGCAATCTTCTGAATAGCCATTTGTCGATACGGGAAACATGCGGCTCGTACGAGTTCCCCATCGGCTTGAAACCGTCCGTAATCGTCGGCAGTCGTGAGGAGTCGCCAGAACAGCCGTTCCTCAAAGTCAGTGAGGCGATCAAGATTCTTTGAGGAGCGGCATGATTCCCGAATAAATCGCGTCGGCATAGTACCTCAAGAATGAAGAAGCCCCTTGCTGGCGGATAAGTTCCAACAAGGGGCCTTCATGTCGCGGCTTGCCGCTTATAGGCGGTTCGCCGGAACGCTTTGCCGTGCTTATCCTCACGGCGCAAATTGTCCCGCCATTCTACGCTGGCGGACGGGGCGGGTCAAGGGGTTGGTTCAGCACCACCCCCAGCAACACCTGGACGACCTGCCGGGGCATGACCACCTGGTACACATGGTTATCCTGGGCCTGCTTGACGATGCGGGTTGCTTCGTCAATGGCTTGTTGTGGCGTCATTGGCATCCTCCAATCGTGTTTTTAATCCATGCGGGTATTCATCCCCGTGAATCAGCCATTCGGTAAAAATGCGTGTAAGTACCGCTGGCGGGCGATCACCTTCACGGAGCTGATTGCACAGCCAACAGGCAAGCGTGAGGTTTTTTAAGGCATTCGTGCCGCCGTCTCGCTTTGGGATAATGTGATCAATCGTCATAAACCGTCGTTCAAACCACAGAGAGCAATACGCGCAGACCCCTTTCCGGCGCTTATAGAGAATGCCTAGCCTGTCAAGCGGGAACCGCTTCATCCCCTCACCCCCCCCGTTTCTCCAGTATCGATTCAGTTATTCTAATTTTTAGAGCAACTGAAATGGCTTGTTGTGGCGTCATGATTCCTCCTCCGCTAATGGGATAGGTGGCGTAAGTTCATCAATGTCAAGTTCTATGGCGATGTCCTCACGCAAGCAGAATCCGTCACAGTTTGCCTCGTCATAGAACGCTAAAAGGGAGAGCGCATCTTTGACGTACCCATCTTCTCCGGCGCGGGTCAAGATGTCATATGCGGCCCGTAGCAGCACGGTTTTACGATCTGGTTGTGGCGTCATGGGAACCTCCTTCGTTTGCCATGCCGTTGATTGCTTTACGCCGAGTAGAAGGCCAAGTGCGTTACAAGCTTTAAGCCTATCAACTGCGGCCTTAATTTCCGGTCCTAACGCTGTGTAGCTACCCATCTCTCACCCCCGTTTCTTCACCTTGGCCTGCGCGGCCACGTCATAAGCTCCATCTAAACTGGTTGAGCGTCACGATACATTGTGGATGGTCGCGGTCCATCGGGAATGGATGCCAATGTAAGGCCACGATCTGCGCGTCATCCTCCAGCACCCCGGCTTTACAGAGCAGATGGCCTAACGTGCCCAACATGGCGTCCATGTCCCTGATCCGCCGATCCCCTGGCGTGTAATCGACAATCATGGCCACCGGACCGTCAATCCGTGGAGGACGATTGGGGAGTTGCGCCAACGCATCGGCCCGCCACTCCACGAACCGCTTATCAGGGTAGCGATGGCCGGTCCTAGTCGTTTTGATCCGATTCTTCCCACCTGGGAGCTGCCCTTTCAAGATGAAGTGAAAGGTGGTCACCCCTTTTTGTGCGGTATTCATAGCCCCGCCGCCTCCCTTTCGTTGTCCGTCATGAATAGCACATTGGCAAAATACCGCACCTTCACTCGCTTCGCTTTGGCATCACGCCACCCTCGCAAATACGAGACGTTACGTAACTCCTCTAATTGCTTGGAGAATTGTCGATAGAGTTCGTCATTCAGTAATTGCGTTTCGAGTTTCGACGCGCCATCTCGGTAGAACCATAACGGCTCAAGCCCATCCAGTGACACTTTCAAATACACACCTTTACTGTTTGGCTCCTTGTGAATATGGATGTTCATGGTTTCAGCCTCCCTTTGTCATCCAACCGTTTACTCAAGCTCTTGGCCCGTTGGGTGCCTGCCGCCCGCAGGGTCGCCCGTCTCGTCTGGTCAGGCGTGACCCTGACCGGCACGGGCGGGATCTTGTAATCGCCAATCATTTCGCTGCGGTTGATGTCATACTTTCCCATGAGACTCCTTCCGTGCCCTCAGCATGGCGTCAGCGTATACATAGGCGTCGATGGCCACGCTTTCGACTGAAGCGTTTTCATGATAATTCCCGCATGATGGATTGACATGGCTATACGCGAGCATCCCTGTCAACGCTGCCATCGCAAACTCATCGCGCAGGGTCTTGGTTGGGACGTCTGGGTTGGGGATCAGTGCTCTCGCTACCAAATCAGCACGTTTATCTGGGATCATGCTTGACCACCTTTCTTGCAGATTTTTCAAGCCGCGCAATCCTGGCAGAAACGGGCTTCATCACAAAATGCACCAACTCCCGTACTGTAACTTCCAGCAATCGCACACGCTCCTCTAGCGTTTTCTTGGCCATCTTCCCTCCCGTGTCCCGATAGCGCCCCGCCAGGTCGTTGTTGACCATGACTCCCATCACGTCCATCCTGGCGGGTACGCGGCATCGGGTAGAAACTGACCCTCCTGAATTGGCCCTGTTGCGCAGGGCTCACGCCGCCCCAATGGGGCTATGATGCGATTCTCCAGCTTGGGTAGACCGTATTGTTAAAATCTTCCTGCACGGCTTGCTCAATGTAATCTTCCCTTTCATCTTCCGTGAGTCCCTCCAGCGCACCATCTGGTATCGTCAGAGAATGTGGGCGAGCGCCCCCGGCGTAGCCATCTTCTGCCTGCCAAATAATCTTCATTGTATCCATCCCTTCCGCAGCGCCGTGGCCACGAACTGCGCCCCATTGACGCACCCGGCGTCGTGCATTTCCCGGTAGAAAAACGTGGCCAGTCCATGCAGCGTCATCGGTCCACCGTGGATGCCACGAATGGTCGGCGCAATTGCTTTGAGCGTATGCCCGTTGGCCATCGCCTGCAAGATCGTGCGGAGGCGGGCCGTGCGTGCGTCGTCGGGCAAGGCCGAGGCTTTAAAGTTGTTCATGCTCGTGCCTTTCTGGCGAGCCGTGAGGCCTCGCCGCACACATGCTGCTGGATCGACGGTTCCCCGCGGTACTTGAGTAACGGGTGACACCGCGTACACATCACCGATCCTTCCATCTGCGGATTGGGACACATGCCGTTGCGGCACTTCGGCACCGGCTCCAGCGGCAGCTTCACCCATCCGCAATTCAGGCATTTCCACACCGACCCTACTTCCGCCCATTGTTCTTCGACTGTCAAGCCTGCACATTTGCCGCATCTCATGATTTGCCTTTCTTGAGGGTGTCAAGGGCATCCAAGATTTCCATGCGCATATCAAATCGCCCACGTCCATAATCACTGCTGATTATTTCCGTGCCATGCACCATCCTCCGCACCTTGGCGTGGTAGCGGCGAAGGAGCGTGACGGCATCGTCTTGCTTGATAAGCCACGGCGCATCCTTGTGGAGACGGAAATTCTTCTTCTCCGCCATCTGCTCAAAGTAATCCGGTTTGCGTGCCATCATGCCTCCTTGGAGTGTGCGGGGGTCTTGGCAGAGCGTATACCAAGAAGGCGGTGGCTTTGCTGGCCCCGCGCTGGCCATTGTTCTGTGGCCATCCCCTTTGGGGTTCCTGCGTCTGACGACGCCGCCCCGCACACCTGGTTATTTCCCCCTCAACGCTTTCCGCCGGTGCGTCACTTCAAAGTCAATCGTCTCCTTGTCTGACTTGCTCGGCCCTGACCGCATAAACTCAATCAACAGCTTGCTGATCGTCTGCTCGTCTTCGGCCTCCCGAATGGCCAGGATCGTGTCGGTGTAGCGAGAGGACGACCGTGCCAATTCATCGGGCGTCAATACTTCAGGCACCTTAGCCCAATCAATAGGCGAGGGGGCTTTTAGCTTCGCATGATTCCGCGCAAGCCGTTCCCCTAGCGCGTCCACCTCAGATTGGGGCGAGGGAGCGGCCTCACCAGGCGTGCCCGTGTCCGCCCCCTCGACCGCACCAGAGGAGGGAGGGGCCTCCGGTGCTGCCAACACCCAAACCGGCTTGCCGCCATCGACTTCCATGACGGCCTCTTTCCAACATTGCGTACTTCTGAAATCGCAGTAGCTACAGATCAGCGGCACAATCGTTCTTCCGGTCGGTACGTCCCATCCATACGTCACGCCCTTCTCATTGACCCTCGGCGCAGGTTCGCCGTGGGCAAAGGCTTCAGCGGGGATCTGTTTGCCACGGATAAAACTCTGCTCGGCTTCTCCGGTAAACGGAATGGCCGGGGCCGAGACGCCCCTGGCAGCATCGCGCCGTGCGTGCCATTGATCGACCAAGACCGGATCGTAGGGCTTATAAAACTCCATCACATCGCCCTGTCGTGATCCGGTCGAGACGGCCAGGAACAGCGTCCCTTCGACCTCGTAGCCATATTCCTCCCAGGCTGCACACTCGACGGAGGCTTGCGTCAAATACCCCCAGGTATCATCCGGCCCGCCTTGCTCATTCCAGCGGTCGAAGGTCTTGCTATCACAACTCTTGATCTCGATGTTGAACTGCCGCCCATCATCATGCACGTAGCGCCCATCGGGATGCACGTCTACGGCCTTGCCGTCCGTGCCGGTGATGGACAGGTCGCGGTTATTGTCCTCGATATGGCATCCGGCCAGCCGCGCCATCGCCAGGACCGTGAGTTCCACCAGATCGCCCAAGAGAAACTTCAACAAGGTTCTGGATCGCAGCGGTTCCCGCTCGGCCCCGTCGTAGGTGAGCCGAGCTTTCCGTGCGCATGGGCCGGAATAGAGCGTATTGGACTCTTTCCCGGCCCTGCTATCACGCGGCTGCATCAGATCCTTCAGTATCACTTGCCGCATGCGCGTGACCGTCTCTTGCAACACCTGGGCATCCGCCGATTTCTCGTGTTGCTCCAGATAGGCCGTAATGCGTCCGGCAATGTACGTGTCTGTCTGATTGTCAGCCGAAAACTTCATATATCCTCCTTACAGTGGCTTCTTAGGCCGGACCCGAATCCCGCTGACCAGATCGCCTTGATACTCAATATCGTCCTTGACATGCAGGGTAATCTTGTGCCCTGGCCAATCGTTCATCTCATCCGTCCCAACGACTTTTGAGATGGTCTTTCCGTTCGTCGCATTCAAGGCCAAACCCTTCTCTAATTCCTTGAAGTACACGACCCATTTCTTATCTTTTTTCCCGTCCTTCTCCAGTACCTCCTGTGTTACGTGGTCGATGGTGACGACCCAATCATTCCCGTCGAGTTCCTGCCATTTGAGATACTTGCTTTCCGTTGCGAATTTAGGCATATGCCCTCCTTGATTGCGGCCTTGCGCAGAATGTTCCGTAGAACGATGCGCCGGGCCAGTTTCAGCCAGGGTGATTCCTGGGCTGCGTGATACTCGATATGGAGATCTTTCGCGTTCATTCGTAGGCTCCCATCTGCAAGAATGCCCCCTCCGCATTGAAAAGAAACTGCGTATAGAAGCCCACATAACCTTCCTCAACGCGAAGGCTTATGAAACGTGACAGGCCAGAAGTCACAAGCTCTTCCGTAAATGGAACGTTCCAGCCCGCCAACAAGGTAGCTAATTTGTCCTTGTCGCTCATGATCGCTCCAGCTCCTTTCGCATGTTCTCCAACATATCCTTGACCATCTGCTGATATTGGTCGGCAATGGTCTTCCATTTCTCGGCATGTGCCTTGAGGTGCTGATTCTCTAGGCGAAGCAGCACCACTTCCTCTTCTGGTGTCATCGTGTCTCCTCCCATTGCTTGACCGCTTGTTCTTGTGCCCACCGGATCACGTCAGGCGGTAAGCCTTGCGTGTGAATAATCACTTCGCCGTCCTGCTCGATAAACGTCCGGCGCTCCCCTCGGTTGCCGTCCGCATCGGCGCCATAGTTCTTCTCCACCCATTCTCGATACGGAACCTCGGCTTCGATTTCGAGATAGATCATTGCGGTTCGCATAACACCTCTCCTCAATTCAGAATTATTCCATGCAGGGGTTTAGGTACTCCGATCTTAGAGTCCTGCTCTGCATTTCTGTTGCCAGTCTGACGGCGCTGCGACACAACTGCTGATCGGACGGAACAGGAACCCCGAAACCTGTTCTCGACGGATTCGCCACTCTCTCCGCTGGCGCGTGGTGGCCGGACCTACCAACACCGGATAGCGCGGATCGTCACGGTAATCCCCCGACCCTTCTTGACGGTTTAGGTGTACCGCATCGGTTTCTATTGTGCGAGCCTGGAAAGAAGCGGTTAGAACCAGAAACGCGAACGGCTCGCCGGTTTGCTGGTGGAGCAACAAACCATTGAGCCGTATCGGTAGGGTTTCCCCTGGAAGAACATCGGCGACAATGATACGCTCCACCGTATCGCGTCTAAACATGATTTACTCTAGTCCTCCCTCCCCTGTCAAGGGCCTTACGCGCAATACTGTTTTCTTCTTTCGGCCTTTCTTGCGAGACGATTCAGCGCCAGTTTTTTCTCTTGCCGTTCCTCGAATGATAGCGTATCCAGGTGTTTCTGGAATACTTCTGTAAGTTTTTCAGCTAGTTCGTCTAGCGCCGTTTTTTCGTAATCCATACGCACTCCATCCCTTCGCGGGTTGTCAAGGGCCTATTTCACGTTTGCCGCAAATCGGCTTGCCAGTCTCGATGCTGCTCCACGTCTGCCATTGCGCCGTCTGGCTGCCCTCGATTGTTGCCAAAACAGCCCCATCGCCTTCGGAAAACTCGGCGGTCGGCTGTCTCGTACAGCTTGGGCAATGCGAATGGAGCCATAGTCCGGCATACCGTGCCGGGGTACCCATTGGCGCGGGATGATGAGATTCATAACTCAACCCCCCTTTCGCTTTTCGCACCATTTACAGGTCAAGACCGGATAGAACCACGGCGTCAACCCGTGCTCCCAGTCGTGCCCTCGTTCTTCGCATCTGACCTGCATGGCATAATTGACCGCAGGTTGACGTAAGACCTCTCGCAACTCTTCCTCGTTGACGA
>Ga0070749_10001733_pt1 | contig 14724 bp, 17 predicted proteins | sample VirMetDEL_Nov_18_FD_75180 | JGI IMG/M metagenome (GOLD analysis project Ga0070749, IMG submission 75180) | Aqueous microbial communities from the Delaware River and Bay under freshwater to marine salinity gradient to study organic matter... | ecosystem: Environmental > Aquatic > Marine >...
ATTTACCGCCACCGTAGACGTGACGCTCCCGGCCATAACGGTCTCGGCCAGCGGCACGCACGCGGAAGACAACGCGGTAACGGGCGAATCTGACATCAGCCTGCCGTCCATCATGGTGACGGCTGAGGGGCAAGTTGTCTCTCCCCTTGTCGCCGATGAAACGGACACCCACGACGGCGGCGGGAAAAGAGAAGAAGAACTCGACTTCATCACGGAAGAACAGCTCAGGAAGCTGCTTCATCTGGACGAAGATGACACGCCGGAAGAAATCGAGACAGCCGCAGAGGAAATCGAGGAAGTCGCCCGCGAAGTTGAGGCGACGCAAACCTATCTGCCTCAAGCCCCGGCCCTACAAGCGATAGCCGAGGCCCTGAAAGAAGCGCGCGCACTCAGGACGCAAGCGAAGGCCGAGGCGCTGAAGCAATACAGAGAAGCGGCGCAGAGACTAAGGCGCGCGATAGACGAGCAGGAAGAATCCGAAATCATGCAAATTGTGGCGATGCTGCAATGACAGACGAAGAGCTTGAACAAGACCTTCGGAAAGCCATCCGCGCCCATGAAGCCGAATACGGAATCTTTCAGGAAGGCGACACGGTGAAAGACCGCGATGGCGGCGTCTGGCAGCTTCGTCGCGGCGTTCTTGAGCGCGTGTACGTCACCAACGGGCGCGCGCCATGAAGGGCGAGCGGTGGATTTGGTGCCGCGTGCAGAAAAAGCCGGTCAGGCCGCATGAAGTCGTCCGTGAGCCCAAGCAACGCAGTCCCCTCCCCTGCCCTATGGTGATTACGGACGAAATCGAGCCGTTCCAGTCCATGGCGGACGGAAAAATCTACACGTCCAAGTCCCGGTATTACGCCGAGACCAGGGCGAGAGGATACGAGATCGTCGGCAACGAGCGGATAAAGCCGAAATCGGCGGAACCCGACGAGCGGCAAATCGAGCGCGACCTTGCCGATGCCTACGATCAATGCGAAGCGGGCAAGGGCGTGAATGACCTACCAGGAAAATACCCGGAGCAGTGGAAACATGACTGACGACGATGACTCTCTCGACAAGGATTTGCTTGAGGCCGCCGAAGAGATTGGGGCCAAGCCGGGAGAGCCGGAGGAAGCCGAAGACGAGCGAGAGGAAGACGAGGGCGCCGAAGAGGCGCCCGAAACGTCTGAACGCCCTCGCGGACCCGATGGGAAATTCACGAAAGCGGCCCCCACTAAAACGGGCCAGCCGCCGGAGGGGGGCGGCCCCCTCACCGTCCCCCCTCCACCCGATACTTGGGATCAACTGGAGAAGGACCGATACGGCGCCCTCCCCGACCCGTTGAAGCCGCAGTATTTGGAACTGCGCTCCGGGTTTGAGAAACAGTACGGCGATGTATCGTCCGTTTCCCGCCTTCGCGAAGAGGCGAAGGCGTATGACCAGATTTTCGCGCCCCTCGATCAATTCCTCTCGATGAACGGGATGAGCCGCGTTGACGCGATCCGCAGGTGGGCCGCGGCGCATCAGACGCTCACTCAGAACCCCATCGAGGGAATCAAGTGGCTTGCGAAATCCTACGGCGTCGATTTGAGCGCGCTTGGCGGTCCTCAGCAGCAGGACGACGCGGGCGGCTGGCTCGATCCGATGGCCGAAAAAACCTTCGGCACCTTGGACCAGCGTTACAGCAAGCTTGAAAGCACGCTGCAACAGCTTCTCCAAAGCCAGCAAATCCAGCAGCAGACCGCCGTTGACAACGCCATACGCGCCTTTGCCGAGTCGAAGGACGCTAACGGCGCGCTCAAGTATCCCTATTTCTCTGCCGTCCGCGACAGGATGATTACGGAGCTTCGCGTGGCTGCTCAAATGGGTCAGCCGATGACCCTTGAGCAGGCATACGAGAATGCAATCCGCGTCCATCCCGAAATATCGAAGACGGTCCGCGAGAAAGCCGCCAAGGAAGAGGCGGCGAGAAAGGAGCAGGAGCGCAAGGCCCATCTGGAAAAGGCGAAGAAAGCCCAGGAGACGCGCGTGGTTTCCACCGCGCCTCAAGGGAAGCCCGCCAAACAGAAGGGCAAGATCAGGGACGATGTTGCTGCCGCTTGGGACGAGCTGGCGGGTGCCGCCTAGCAACCCCAATCAGGAGTAACCAGCAATGGCTTCGCCCGGTTTGAGCGAACTCATTACGACCACGCTGCGCAATCGGCGTGGGAAGCTGGCGGACAACGTTCTCAACCACATTCCCCTTCTCTACAAGCTGAAGGAGAAGGGCAACACGGAGCTTGAGAGCGGGGGCCGCACGCTTGTCGAGGAACTGGAGTACCAGGAAAACTCGACCTTCAAGTACTACGACGGCTACGAAGTCCTCGACGTGAGCGCGTCCGACGTGTTCACGGCGGCGGAATTCGACTGGAAGCAGGCTGCGGTGGTCGTGTCCATTTCCGGCAAGGAGATGCGCATGAACGCCGGGAAGCACGCATCGATCCGGCTTGCCAAGTCGCGCATCGCGAACGCCGAAAAGACGATGATGAACAACATCGCTACCGGCATCGCGTCGGACGGTGCGGGCTCGGGGTCGAAACAGGTTGGCGGCCTTCAGCTTCTGGTGGCCGACACCGGTTCGGGCACGGTCGGCGGTATTGCCGCCGCAACGTACTCGTTCTGGCGCAACCAGGTGGTGGACTTCACGTCCGACATCGGCGCAGCGTCGTCTGCGGGTAACTTCCAGAAGGGCATGAAGTCTCTCTGGCTCGAATGCGTTCGTAACGGGGACTACCCCGACATGATCGTTGCCGGGTCGGAGTACTTCAACGAATTCTGGCAGTCGCTCACGGCGATCCAGCGCATCACCGAGACCAAGAGGGGCGCGGCTGGTTTCCAGACGCTCACCTTCTACGGTCCGGGCGGTTCGGCGGAAGTCTTCTACGACTCCACCATCGCGAGCCAGCGGATGTACTTCCTCAACACGGACTACATCCACTGGCGCGTCCATGAAGATGCGAATTTCGAGCCGCTGACGGAGCGGGATTCGTTCAATCAGGACGCGATGGTTCGCCCCCTGATCTTCATGGGCAACATGACGGTCAGCAACCGCGCCCGTCAGGGCGTTCTGAAGGAGTAGTGGAGATGAGCAACACCCATTTCCCCATTACCCCGATGGCTGGCGTGAAGTTCGACACTCCGACCGACACCGCGCAGTTCGCCCTTGGCACGATCTGTCAGGGATCGGACGGCACGGAGTGGGTTTACGTGCAGGCCGGTGCGGCGCTCGTTCTGGGCGATTGCGTCGGCATCACGGAGGACTTCGTTGCCACCGGTCTTACCCTCACGACCGCGAACGACGCCGACCGCCTCGGCTTTGCTCAGGTCGCCTTCTCCAGCGGCCAGTATGGTTGGGTCGCGCTTCGCGGCTCAAACATCAAATGCCGCGTGAAGGCGTCCTGCGCCGCTGACGCTCAGTTGTGGACCACCGCCTCGGCGGGCGTCCTTGACGACGCGACGGCTGCCAATGCCGAGAAAGTGGATGGCATTGTCATGGTGGCCGCCAACGGCGCGGCCACGGCTGCCGTCGAGTGCAAGGCCAGCTGGCCGCATCTGCGTGAGTCGTAAGAATGACGAGGCTGTTCAAGCCCAACATCCAAGTTGACCTGAACACGCCTCGTCAATTTCTTCTTGACAACATCACCGCGAACCTGAGCAGGGGGCTTCCGACTCTCAAGGTCGGGCGCGCCCTGCTCGTTTGTGGCGGGCCGTCCATCGCGAGCCACGAAAGCGACATTCTCCGGCACAAACTGGACGGTTGGGATGTGTTCGCCTGCAACGGCGCACACGATTGGCTGATTGAAAGGGGAATTAAGCCTCACGCCGCAGTCCTTATGGACGCGACGGAGAAGGTGAACGCCTTCATCCGACAGCCGCAGGAAAACTGCATCTACTACTGCGCGTCTCAGACCCACCCCTCTCTGGTGGAAAGACTCGCGGAAAACAACATCGTCATTCTCTGGCACGCGCCTCTCGACGCGGACCAGATGAAACACATCGGGAAGCTTGACCCGGGCTGCACGATCATGGCCGGGGGGCTGACGGTCGGGCTGAACGCGATCCATGTCCTGTTCACGAGCGGATACAAGAAAATCCGCATTTACGGGATGGATTCGAGTTTCGGCCCGGAAGACAGGGACCACGCCTATTCCAACCCGGAAAGCAAGTCGAAGATTTACGACTTCTACTTTCAGGGCGAGAGATTCCGCAGCACCGGCGCTCTCGTTGTGCAGGCGCAGACGTTTGTGGAGCACTGGAAGAAGTACCACAGTATCGGCGTGCATATTCATGTTGTCGGGAACGGACTGCTCCCGGCGATGTGGCGCGCTCAACTCAAGGAGATTGTGAATGGCCGACGTAGCAATGTCGGAGATCGAACACTGGAACAGAATCGCGCAGGACACCTCGGACCCGTGTCGTCCGAGGTTCTATTGGGACAAGCGCCTTCTGAAGCTGGAGAGCGAGAGGCGGGGGACGCCGGTCTATAAAGACGTGGAAATGGTCGAGATTGTCACGCCCGGCCAGACCAAGAGCATCCCCGTCCACGAAGTGAGGGACGAGCACAGGCGGCGATGGCCGCAGCAATACGCCGCCTTCAAGCGCGGCACCGAAATGCCCGCGCGGGGAACGCCACTGGAAACCTGGAGCTATCTGCGCCCCGCTCAGGTGGCGATGCTGAAGGCGCTCAACATCATGTGCCTTGAGGAAATCCGCGACGCCTCCGACTCCGTGCTTGAAAAGATCGGCATGGGCGCGCGAGAGATGCAGAAGCTGGTAACGGCCTATCTCAAGCCCGCCCCCGAGAGAGAGCAGGAGCTTCGCGGCGAACTCCAACAGGCCAAACTGACCATCGAGGGGCTCCAATCGCAAATTGACCAGCTGAAAGCCCAGCTGCGCAAGCCCGAAGGCGCCGAGCCTGACGAACCCGCCCTTCGTCCGCCGACAGACCGCGAACCCGCGTCGCGGGCGCAGGCCAAGGAACGACAGACCCTGAGAATGCCGCCCAAGGCGTCGTGATGCCCCCGTATCTCGCCCTGTTTTGGGATGCGTATCGGGAGAAGCGGGCAATCTATGAAAAGAAAGACCTCTCGCGTTACGCGGAGCACAGACACGGGCCGACGCAGGCGGACATTGTGCAGAGATTCCGTGTTGCGGTTCGCCTGCAAATCGCCCGGATCGTCGCAAATCACGCTCGGGATCGACTTGACAAGGCTGTTAAGGCCGCGTGGCTCGCGGGCGGGTACTTCGCGGAATACCGAGCGCATTTGAGGCAGCTTAAGAGGATCGGCGGATGACGCTGCTTTCAATGTGCCAGAACGTCTGCGACGCGATAGCGATCCAGCGTCCGTCAACGATCATCGGCTCCACCAACGAAACCGCGCGGCGGTGTCTCATCCACATCCGCCGTACCTGTCAAGACCTCGTAAGGCGGCACACATGGTCCGCTCTCGTAAGGGAGCATTCCATCACGACCGCCAACGGCACCGCTTCTTATGCCCTGCCGGGCGATTTCGACAGGTACATAGACGACACGGCATGGGATGCCACGAATTATTGGCAGATGCGCGGCAGCCTCACGCCGTCCGAATGGCAGTGGGCCAAGCGGTCTATCGTCGCCACGGCCACCAATCGCAGGCGGTTCAGGGTCAAGTGGGATGCGTCGTCGTCTGCGCGGCGTATCTTTATCGACCCCACGCCCACCACGGCTGACAGCCTCGTTCTGGAATACGTGTCGAAGTACTTCTGCGAAGATTCCGGCGGCGACGGGCAGGCCGATTGGGCGGCGGACGACGATGTTCCGCGCCTCGAACCGGAATTGATCGAGCTGGGGCTTACCTATCGCCTTCTGAATTCTCTCGGGCAGCCATACGCGGAAGAGAAACAGGAATACGATATGAGGGTTGTCCGCGCTATCGGGCAGGACATGCCGGCCCGCGTTCTGGACATGTCCGGGACGAGAATGAGCGACATTCCGAATCTCCCCGATGGCAATTTCGGCAATGCTTAACGTCGCTCAGCAGCGGATGGCGAAATACCGCGCCGCGCCCAAGGCGACCATCCGAAGCGCGCCCGCCCCCGTTGGCGGGTGGAACACGCGCGACGCGCTCGACGCGATGGACCCGCAGGACGCGGTTACGCTCGACAATTTCTTCCCGACAACCGGCTCGGTCGATCTCAGGAAGGGATCGGAAGAGCACGCTTCCGGAGTCGGCGCCGGCGATGTGGAAACCCTCATGGAATACCATGCGGGCGGGACGCGACAGCTTCTGGCGGCGGGCGGCGGCGCCATCTACAACGCCACCTCTTCGGGCGCCGCGACCTCCATAGATTCGGGCTACGGCAGCAACCGCTGGCAGTGGGTGAATTTCAACGGCCAGCTTCATGCCGTGAACGGCACTGACGATCCGATCATGTGGAATGGGTCGTCGGTTACCACGCCCTCGTGGTCGGGATCGGGGCTGACGGTTTCCACACTGGACGGAATCCACGTCTTCAAGAACCGCATCTTCATGTGGGATTCGTCCACGCAGGATTACTGGTACGCGGCCATAGATTCCGTGACGGGGACGCTGACCAAGTTCCCGCTGTCCCGCGTCGGGACGTTCGGCGGCAACCTTGTCGCCATGCAGACGTGGACCCTGGATGCGGGCGACGGCGTTGACGATCTGGCCGTATTCTTCATGTCGTCGGGAGAAGCCATCGTTTATCAGGGGACCGACCCCGGAGATGCCAATGCTTGGGCGCTTGTGGGAATTTATCGGATCGCTCCTCTTCTTGGGATCAGGTGCGCGCAGAAGCTCGCGGGGGACATCATCTGCGCGACGAAAGAGGACTACCTTGCATTCGCCCGTGTCTTCAAGAGAGACCGAACGGGCGCGGACGAAACCAAGATCGCGGGTGCCGCTAAGGCAGCGGCGGATGCTTATGCTTCTAACTTCGGGTGGCAAGTCGTCCACTACCCGAAGGGGAACATGCTGATCGTCAACGTGCCGGTGCAGGCATCGTCCGAATATCATCAGCACGTCCTGAACACGCTTACGGGGGCATGGTGCCGGTTCACGGGAATGAACGCCCGATGCTGGTGCGTGTTCAACGACAATCTCTATTACGGCGGCGGCGATGGGAAAGTCTATCGCGCCGATGTCAACTATGACGATGACGGAGAGGTTATCGAGGCCGAGGGGCAGACGGCCTGGAACAATTTCCGGTCGCTTCAGGACAAGGTGATTACGGCGGTCCGCCCGATCATGTCGGCGGACGGCACGCTGAATCTTTCCCTCGGGACGCAGTTCGACTTCAAGGACATCGCGCCCCCTCAGGAAACGTCATCGGCATCCGAGGGATCGCCCTGGGATACGTCGGAATGGGATGTGGCCGAGTGGAGTCCCGAAGCGACGATACGGGACGGCTGGCACGGCGCATCGGGCAGCGGCCACGCCGTGTCAATGAGGATGCGGGTTGCCTCCAAGGGGCAGGCGATCCGCTGGTTCAGGACAGACTATCTGGTGAAGCCCGGCGGGAATCTATGAAGGTCATCGCCAACCCCAAGTACAGCCAATATCTCAGTGCTTGGGCCGCCAAAAGAATCGGCAACACGTTCCCCCCCGACGCTCAGGCGCTGGGGGTTTTTCGTGACGACAAACTCGCCGCCGTCGCCGTCTTTACCGACTACATGAAGACCGCTGCGGGCGGGAACATCATGATTCACTTTGCGGCGGAAACGCCGAGGTGGGCGACGAGGGAAGCCATCCGATTTTTCCTCGCCTATCCGTTCAAGCAGCTTGGATGCAACCGGGTTACCGCGACGATTGCGAAGACGAATCGCCGTTCAAGAAAACTCGTGTACGGGATCGGCTTCCGTCTTGAGGGGAAGCTGAGAAACGCCGCACCCAACGGCAAGGACATGATGATTTACGGCCTTCTGAAAACAGAGTTCGAAACGGGCCGGTTCGGAGAGAGGCATGGGAAAGAGCAGAAGCGCGCCACCGCCGCCGCCTGACGCGGGACAGCTTGCGCAGCAGCAGGCGCAGGCCAATCGCATCACGCAGTACACGCCCCAGGGCACGCTTCAGTTTGGCAGCGTCGGCAGTAACGGCCAGTTCGTGCCCGGCACGGGCGGCGCCGCTTCGCAGATCACGGAATCCCCGTTCCAGCAGCGGTACAGAATGGGGATGGAAGACCTTGCGCTGACGGCGCAGACTTCGGCGGCTCCGAGGATTCAGAATCTTCCGCTTTCGCCCATCGACACGACGCAGTTCCCCGAGCGGCGGTTCAATCTCGACTTCTCCGGGGTGAATCCCGTTCCTTCTTCGGCCGATTTCTCCGAGGACGCGAAGCGGGTCGAGCAAGCGACGTTCGACCGTGCTTTGGGTTTGCTCAACCCGCAATTCGAGCAATCGCAGCGCAGATTGGACACGCGGCTTGTGAACGCGGGCCTTCCCATCGGCTCGGAAGCCTACGGAACGGAAATGGGGAATTTCCAAAGGGAGCGTGACGACACTCTGTCCCGTCTTGCGATGGACGCGGTTGGGGCCGGCAGGGCGGAGCAGTCTCGCCTCTTCGGTCAAGCTCTCACTGGAAGACAGGCGCAACTTGGAGACCAACTCGCCGACGTGAATCTCCAGAACACGCAGCGGGCGGCGGCGATCAACGAAAACCAAGCCCTTCGCACGGGAGAACTCGGGGAGCTTGCGGCGATGCTGGGGCTTCAGCCGGTTCAGCCGGTTCAAGCCCAGGCATTCTTCGCCCCCTCGCCCGTCGATGTCGTCGGCCCGGCGAATCTTGCGTATCAAGGCGCGCTCGCGAACTACCAGAATCAGCAACAGCGGCAACAGGGCCTTTTGGGCGGACTGTTCGGCCTCGGCTCTGCAGCTCTTGGGGCTGGCATTAGGAAGTGGGGTTAGTCATGCCTCCTTTTCAGGGCAATTCGATCTACATGCAGAACGGCGAGGCGGTCATTCCGCCGGGAACGATCGCCGACCGTCTTGCACAGGGAAACTTCGGGCCGGTTCCGAATCAATCGGCGCCTCCGGGATTTCAGATTCCCCGCACCCTGACCCCGGAGCAGTTGGCGAACGCCTTGGGTGGTCAGGCGCCGCCGCCTCCGCAGGCGCCCGCCGCTGCACCTCAGCCGCCGTTCCAGCAGCAGATGCAATCGTTCATCAACCAGAACGCCATTCGACCGCCCGACATTTACACGAATAGCTTCCCGACTCCGTTCGGCTGGGCGACTCCGGGGGGGATGTGATGGCGATCTTTGGCAATGTGAATCCGATTACTGGGCAGACGCAAATCGGCGATCCGCTTGCCCGCATGCTGATCGCTCAGTCGCTATCTCAGCAGCCCATCCGCCATCCGCTCGAATTGGCCGGGCGTCTTGCTCAGTATGGCGCTGGGACATGGATAGAAAAGGACGAACGGGAAGGACAGGCGCAAGCCTTTTCCGATGTATGGAAGCAGTCCGGCGGCGATCTGACGAAGTTTGCGGAACTAGCAAGGGGCAACCGCTATCTCCGCGCAATGGGGCCGCAGCTTTCGATGAAGCTGGCCGAGGCCCAATTCAAGACGGCGCAGGATGTGGAGGCGGAAAAGCGCAAGTCCGAGCTGCGCCTGAAGGAAATGGAAGACCCGCGTTATCTGGCGGCCAAGCGTGCCGGGGCGACCCGCGTAAGCACGAACATTACGAACATGGCCGAAAGCGAGTTCCAGAAACAGCGCGCCAAGGACGACGCCGAATTCCTGAAAAAGCTTCGCGAGGATGCCCGCGCCTCCGCGTCAACGCTTGGCCAACTCAAGGAGGCGGAATCGCTTCTCAGCAAGGTTGCGACGGGGAAGCTTGCGCCCACGTCGCTGACCATTGGCCAGTACGCAAAGGCGATGGGCGTGAAAATCCCCGGCGGCATGAACCCCGATCAGGTGGCAACCGCCGAGGCGCTGGATGCGCTTTCCAAGCAGATGATGCTGCCTATTGCAAAAGCCCTCGGCGCGAACCCGACCGACCGCGACGCGCAGATCATCATGGATTCGCAGCCATCGCTCTCGAAAACTCCAGAGGGCAATCTGAAACTCATTCAGATGATGCGCGACTATCACACCAAGAGGGTTGTCGAGTATCGCGACGCGCACAAGGCTTACGAGACGGGCAAGGGCATTCCTTCGGACTTCTACCTCAAGAGGCTGCCCAAGACCGAGGAAGCCGCCCCGACCGGCGCTCCTCCCGCCGCGTCGCCGACCGGTAACCGCCAGATGCGGACGGTTATCGGCCCCGATGGGAAACCGCGAAACGTCTATACGGACGGCAAGCAGTGGTTCAATGAAGACGGGACGCCGCTGAAATGACCGACCCGCCGCTTCCCCCGGGCTATCAACTCCAGCAGCCGACGATTCCCGCGCTGCCGCCGGGCTTCCGGCTGGAACCCGAATCCCCCACCCCCATTCCCACGCCCGCCCCCATTCCGGAGCCGCAGCCCGACGCGATGAAGCGCACGATTGACGACTTCGCGTCCTTCTTCACCGGAGAGGGCCGGGCGTCGAAGCGTTATCCGGAGATCGGCACGGCCCCTCAAGCCGACACCATGCGCGCGGGGCTGACATTTCTTGTCGAGCCAAACGAAGAAGCGCGGGCGCAGTGGCTGGCGAAGGAGTTCCCCGGCACGACCATTCGTAAGGACGGGCGGGAAACGATAGTTCGGTTCCCTGACGGCAAGGAATATTCGCTGAACCGCGTCGGCCCCTCCCCTCAGGATTTCGCGGAATTTCTCTACTCCGTCCCGCACATCATGGCGTCCGGCGCGGGGGCACTGATCGGCAAGACCGCGACCCGCCGCATGATCGGCATGGGCGCCGCCACGGCGGCCGACACGGCGGCGAGCCAGGGGCTTTCGATGGCGCGCGGCGCCCGCAACGAAATGGACCTGGGCGAGGTTTTCGGCTCCGGCGCGCTGGGGGCGGCTTTCGGAAGAATGGGCGAGGCTGCTTATAACAGTCTCCGCAATGTCTTCGCGCGCGGCGCCACGACGAAATCGGGAACCCTGACGCTACAGGCCCGCGTCACCCTTGAGCGCGCCGGGATCGACCCGGACCAGCTCACCATGCGGGTCATTCGCGAATTGGAAGTCCTTCTTCCTCGCGCCTCGACCCCCCAGGAGGCCGTTAGACTCGCACAGGCCCGCGCCCACGACATCCCGGTTACTCGCGGCGACATCGGGCAAGACCCGAAGATGCAGGCATTCGAGGCCCGCATCCAGAAAGGCGGAACGCCCGGGTTCATCACGTCGCCGAACGAACGCCGTCTTCAGGCCCTGAAGGGCGAAGAGCAGCCCGCCGCGCTTCGCGAGGCGATTTCCAAGTCCAGCGAGCGCATCACCGGCAAGCCTCTCGAAATGGACGAGCAGCTTGGAACGGTGGCGACTCCCAAAGGGGAGGCGTTCGCGCGCACGCAGGCTACGTTGAAGACGCTTCGCGAGCGGGACGCGGCGACCGTCCGCAGGCTTTATAAGAGGGGCTTTGACGAAGAAGCCTCTTTCATGCCGGATAAACTCTCGCCCCTTTCTCGCGAGTTTCAGAAGATCAAGGAGGGCACGAACGTCGCTGATGCCCACAAGATCGCGGATGAACTTGCAGGAATAATCAAGGACGCCACGGCTGGGGGGAAGGTTCCCGTCAAGCTGGAAACGGTGGAGCTTCGCATCCGGCAGAAGATCAGCGAATTGGGCGGTTCGGCGGACGCAAGAGACCGCGCCATCGCCGGACAACTCAGGCGCGCCTATAAGGCATGGGAAGAGGGATTGGGGCCGGACGACTTCGTGAAGGGGTCGCCCGAGGCGATCAGCTCCATCATAGCGGGGCGGACCAAGCGTGCGCAGATGGCCGCGAAATTTGACGACGACCCGGCGATGGCCGCCATTCTCAAGGCCGAGAGAATGGCCGATGGAAAGTACAAGCTAGACCTGAATCCCTCGGAGGCGGCAGACGCGGTGCTTGGCGGGGGTGTCGGGAAGAGGGGCGCCGCCGACACAGCCCAAAGGATCAAAACGATTCTCGGCGAGAAATCGGAGGCGTGGCGGGAATTCAAGCGGGAAGTTCTGGCGAAGGTTGCCGAAAAGGGCGCGGGGACGCTCTACCAGAAGTTTTCGGCCTTCCTGAGGAACAACAAGGAACTCGCGCGCACGGTTTTCACGGCGGAAGACCTGAAGGAGCTGCGGAGCTTGGCCGACGTTGCGCGGTTCACGACATACCGACAGCCCGGGGTCGTGAATACGTCCGGCTCGGCTTACGAGGCTTTCCGGAACCTTCGGAACCTCAACCTCAGCGAGCCTGTGAAGGCCATCGAGGGGGTTCTGAGCGGGACGCTAACCGCGCCACTCCGCGCGCTGCGCGGGAACCCCACGCCCGGGCTGGCCCTGACCCCTAATCTTCCGCCGCGCCCGCCCATTGGGGTGCCCCTCGCCGCTGCCGGTGCCCAGCGGGAATCCGATCCCCTTGCCTTGGCCGACAGGCTCGCCCGCCTTCGTCCTATACCGAACCGCTAGGTTTCTGAGGGGAACCCACACCAGGGCCGCGCCTGCCAGAAAGGCCCCGAACACAAGGGGAAGGGCGAAGGCGAATGTCATCCACTCGCCGCCGGAGACAGTGCCGAACAGGGGAATCCTGACTGGCACGGCCTCCCGGAGAAGGCCGAGGGCCACGGTCAGCGCCGTCACGGCGGCGATGACGAGAAACAGCAGCCCGAGAAAGAGGCTGCCGAGCCACAGGAACTGAAACGTCGCTCTCTTCACCCCGCCATTATAGCCGGTTGCGGGCGAAAAAACATGTCCAAAAGCACCATAGACCTGATCCTCCGGATCATCCGGGAGGCCCCGATTTGCGGGTTTGAAACCGTTAACGGGGTCACGGATGCCCTGATGAAGCGCGACGCGCTTATTCGCCACATCGAAGAAAAGGTTAAGGAGAAGACCGATGGCTTGGTCGGGTAGCGGGACGTTCACGCGCGTCCATGACTGGACGGCTGACCGTGACTCGGGGATCAAGATTCTCGCCTCCCGCATGGACACGGAAGACGACGGGTTTGCGACGGGCATCAATGCCTGCCTCGCGAAGAACGGCGAAAATGCGGCGACGGGCAATCTGAATCTTGGCGGCAACAGGTTCACGAACGCTTCCACTTCGGTCAGCGCGCGCTCCGATCTGACGCCGGTTGCGGTTGTTCAGGATGGGTCAGTCTGTTTTGCCACGGCCTCGGGGACCGATACTTATACGGCGTCCCTGTCCCCCACTCTCACTGCCTACGCGAACGGGCAGACATTCAGAATCAAGTTCACCAACGCGAACACTGGCGCGGCGTCACTCGACATCAACGGGGTCGGTGCCGTTGACATCAAGAAGCACAACGATCAGGCGCTGGTTGCGGGCGACATCGAGGCAAATTCGGTTCATACGCTGGTTTACAACTCGACCGGCCCGAAATTCGACCTTCACAGCCCCGCCAATAACTTCCCGCTTCCCGTAGAGGCCGGCGGCACGGGCGCGACAAGCCTTGATGCGCTCGCCAAGATCGCCTCGTCCAACACCTTCACCGCCGATCAGACAATCACCTCGACGGACGCGGGACAGGTCGGCCCGACGCTTAAGTTTTACCACAACAGCGCATCGCCCGCCGCCAGCGACGGCGTTGGCTACGTCACCTTCAACGGCAAGGATGCCGCCGGAAACGAAACGACCTACGCAAAGGTCTTCGGCGAGATCGTTGACACCACCGATACGAGCGAAGACGGGCGCCTTGCTGTTCAGACGGTCATTGCCGGTTCGCTAGCCTCACGCGCATATATCGGCGCGGGCATCTACACCCCCAACGCCACGGGCGGGGACCGGGGCGCGGACACAATCAACGCTTCCGCTATCTATGACGACGGCGTTCAAATCGTCGCCCCCAGCATCGCCCTCTACCAGAACCAGCAGACGAGCGGCACGGCTGGCCCCAACCTTTCGACAGGGAGTTGGCAAACCTACCCCTTGACGACGGAGGTCTATGACCCGGACGGCATCGGTTCGCTGTCCTCGAATCAAATCACACTCGGGGCTGGCACTTACGAAGTATACGCCAGCGCGTCTATTCAGGGCATCTCCGGCCCCGGCGTCAGCACTTGGCGCGCGCGTCTCTACAATGCCACTGACACCGCCGCGATTGTTCAGGGGCCGCAAACCGGCGCGCTTGGCACCGCCGTCGCGGGCAATGTGCATGTTTTTGGGTACTTCACCTTGGCCGGGGCCAAGGCCATTGAACTGCAAATCTACATGGCGTCTGGCGACGCGGGCGCGATCACCGCCATGAACACGGGGGACTCGGAAATCTACGCCTCGGTTCATGTCAGGAAGATCGCTTGACTTTTCTCGCGTTTCTCCTGGGAGGGGCTTGGCGTAGGTGGTTCGGGTCCGCTCGCGCCGATTGGGCGTATCCCGGCTATCGGGGCACCCAAGTCGCGGCGGGCTTTGCCGTGCTGGCGTTCCTTCAGTTCATCGACGGCGAGGCGTTGTGGCGCTGCGCTTTGGATAGCGCATTGGCCATCGGGTTTATGACCCTGCCCATCCACATCTCACGCCAGCCGTTTGTGTGGATCGCGCGGAAGCTGAATCTGCCGACAACAGAAAGCCTTCCCCACCCGTGGAAGCCGATGCTTCAGGGCGCCGAGCCTTGGGGCGAGGCTATTCAAG
>Ga0070749_10001734_pt1 | contig 14715 bp, 23 predicted proteins | sample VirMetDEL_Nov_18_FD_75180 | JGI IMG/M metagenome (GOLD analysis project Ga0070749, IMG submission 75180) | Aqueous microbial communities from the Delaware River and Bay under freshwater to marine salinity gradient to study organic matter... | ecosystem: Environmental > Aquatic > Marine >...
CATCCTGATTTTGGTTTTTAATATAAAATAAAAGTTATGAGCGATACAGTAAAAAAGTATTTTGAAATGGTAGAAGATGGACATGTCTTCGAACCATTGGAGAAGGGAAAGTCATTTTTACAAGGGCAATTTTTAGAATGGTTATTGAATAAACCTGAATATACTGAATTAGAATTAATAGAGACTGTGGCAAATATTGCGCGACATTACCCAGACGCATCACCCACTCTTATTTTGCAACTTGCAAAAGATGAACTTTCTGTAAAAAAAGTTTGCGATTAAAAAATTAGTTCGTATATTACAGTTATATGAATATTAGTCTTCCATACAATCCTACTCATACACCTGAGTGGCTTGAAAAATATTTCAAGAAGAATTACTACAAAAGACCGTATAATAGGTTTCATTGGTGGAGAAGCTATGTAGAGAAGAAAAAACCTCTTTCTCATAGAGCTCACCTAAGAGATCGTATACTGAATGGTGATTTTGATTTTGGACCTTATAAATTTGAAGCTGAAGTAGTAGAGCATAAATTAAATGATAAGTATGTAAAATACTTTAATGACCAAGGAAGATTTGTAGAAGAAGCTTCTTTAGACAGAGCACGTCGTAAAAGATTGTTAGAAGACTACGAAGCTGATGAAAAAAGAAAATTAGATGAATTAGCTAAAAGCTTTAGTGTATTGATAGGACTAAGTAAACAAGAGATCTTAGACGAACTTGCTGATTACTCAGATACATTGGTAGAATTTTACTATCATATAACGGAAAAATACCCACGTAAGAATGGTATTGCATATTTATAATTATATTTTAACTTAAAAACTAAACATGAACACTATTTTAATTATTCTAGGACTCTTAGTTGTAGCGGCTGGAGTTTATTATTTTGGATTTTACAATCAAGGTAAAATCAATGACAGAGACGGTGACTTTATTCCTGATGAAGTAGAAGATGCTGTTGAAGACGTAAAACAGAAAGTAGAAGACATCAAAGAGGATGTTGAAAAAACTGTAAAAGAAGTTAAGCGTAGAGCTAAACGAGTAAAAGAAGAAGTCAAAGATGTTGTTGATGCTGCTAAAGAAGTAGTAAATCAAGCAGGAGATGTTGTAGATGCTGCCCAAGGCAAGCCTAGACGAGGACGTAAAACCCGTAGATCAAATAATAAAAAATAATGCAACAACCTCAGATTAATTTTGATATTAACCAAACTCAAGGGGTAGTTTGCGAAGAATGTAATCATGTACATTTTGAGCAAGTACTAGTTATACGCAAAGCTTCTGGCTTGTTAACCGGCACTGGAAAACCCACTTACATTCCTATTCCTGTCTTTGCATGCACAAAATGTGGGCATGTCAATAGTGAGTTTTTACCTAAGGAGGTACAGGATTTAGACTAACATCCTTTTTTTATATACACATTAGTATGGGGACTTTTCGTCCCCTACTTTTTTTTGCTATTTATTATTAGGAATTCCTTAAATCCGTCGGACAGTTACATACGTTTAACTTAAATCGAAAATTATGGAATTATTAAAAAAAATAGGTTCTTGGGCTGACGCTCTTACACAAATTGGAGTAAGTTTAATCGCTTTCGGAATAGTATTAGAAGTACTATTTGGAGGTATGAATATTCCTTTCTGGCCTAACATCTCAATAGTGGGTAACATTATGGGGATTTTAGGATCGTTAAGTGCAGAAGGCCTGCTAGGACTAGTTGGAGCATTTGTATTGTTCCACATCCTTAAGAAAAAAGGTTAATCAAATTTAGTATAGAAGAGAGGGCGAAAGCCCTCTTTTTTTTGATATTTATTAATATGAAAAAACTACTTTTGCATCAGCTGTAAAAAAAGCAGTTGAACAGGTAATTGAGTAATATTTATATAAAATAACTTATCATGAAAAACATCCTTATATCTTTATTATTTTTATTTACTTTTAATTCTGCTAATGCACAGTTTTTAAAGGAACTTTACAAAGACTTTTTTAAATACGGTACTGTATATGCAGCAGGTAACATTTCTAATTCTATAGAAGAAATTGAACCTACATATTTTGTAAGAACTAATCCTAACGGTAACCTATATGATATACCGGTAGTAGAAGATAACACACCACAGTACCCTTTTGATTACAGGTATGGATTCGGTATACGTAAATTAGCAAGATTTGATTACGAAAGAAAACCTAGAAATTACTACGATGGTACAGAAGATCAATTAGTATTTACTGCTCCTTCTTCTGCAGTAGTGGGACTAGAATACCAGTTCCATTTTGAAAAAGAAAGATGGATAGGAAGAGAATTCACTAATCATAGATACTTTTTAAAACATACTGGTAAAAATCACATTCTTAAAGTAGAGAGTAGAGAAGTTGGTAAGATAAACCTAAACTACAATTCTGCTGAAGCAAGACTTAGATTGCCTATTGGAAAAAAGTTTAGTGTATCTGGTGGTGCTATTGTGAGAGGTCATGATAGAGCCTATGGCTACAATCCTATAGAAATTTGGTTAAATGAAACAGATGAGAACGGGAATGCTATTAATCCTTGGTATAGTTTAGGATACACTTACGGGTATACAGATCATTTAACAGGGTATGATGGAAATACTGACGGCATTATCGACTATTATGACTGGATTTGGAAAAATGAAAATGGAGATATAGTTGCCTATACTGATGAATCTTTTAGAGAAAATATATTTAATCAGCTTATAAACAAGTATAACCAAGAAATGTGGGATTTACTAGACCCATGGGTAGAGGTAGCTCCTATAGTAGGTTTTGATTTTTACCACTATAAAAATAACTTTTGGCTACATGCATATGGTAACTATATTCTACCTTACCATAACTATTTAAAAGGGGACGAAAGCTTCAGTTACTTAAATAGAAACAACTGGGGACAAGGAGGGTTGAAACAAGATTCTAAACCAGAACAGTGGAAAGATTATTCTGCAGGAGTAAGCTTCGGTTGGAAACTTAATAACCACTTAGGAGTATTTGCGGAAGGTGAGTACGCTAAAATGTGGGATAGCAAATTATTTCAAACTACTTTTGGTTTAAATTATACTTTTAAATAAGGAACAACGACTAAAATGGCTAAACAAATTAGTGAAGATAGCAAGGTTACTTTAGATCTCAAAACTATTGGCCTAATCGCTGCTGGTATAGTAACAGTAGTAGGAATGTGGTATGCACTACAGGCAGATATTGAAGAAGCTAAAAACCTACCAGAACCTGTGATAGATAGAACAGAGTATGATTTAAAAGATGAATTGATACGTCAAACTATTATGGATACACAGGATGATGTTGACGAAATTAAAGAAAAATTAGACAAAATAGATCAACGTCTTTATGATTTACAACAAAGATAATATGAAAAAAATAATTTTTTTACTATTATTTTTACCTTTGATATCGTTTTCTCAAAATTGGATAGATGATACTAATTTCGATAAAACTATTAAAAGAAACAGTACTTTTAGTGATGATCAAGTAAAAATAGTAGTAGTAGAATTTTGGGCAAAATTTAATAATGATAATTCCTTTAAAGAATGGAAAAATATAAAAGGAGCTAAATACTATAGGTGCGATATAGCTATCTCCCCAGTTGCTAAAAAACAGTATAAAATAAGAATGGCCCCTACTTTAATTATATTTAAAGACGGTATTCCTGAAGAAAAATTTAAAGCAGGTTTAGATTTAACTTGTCCTGTAACTCTTACGGAATTGCAATCTGCTATCGAAGGAGTCAAAAAAGCTAATCAATTTTAATATTGAACTTGCTATTTATATAAAATGAGTTACTAATTAAATACGTTATATTATGTTTAATTATTTAAAACGTAAATGGATGGCTTTCGGAGACATTTTTAAAGACAAAAACGACTATAATGAAAAAACTGTAGTAGGTTTTATGTCGTTCGCTGTAATGGTAATTTTTGCTTTTGCTGATATAGGTTCAGGAGTATTTGGGAAAGACTTAGTAATTAACGAATTTATTTATAATTCATTTGTTATTATTACTTTAGGTTCCTTCGGTATTGCTGAAGCAGGTAAAATATTTGGTAAGAAAAACGACGAGTAAGATGATTTACAAAGTAGGTTCTCGAGGAGAGGTAGTAAAAGGTATTCAAGAAGCAGTTGGTGTAAAAGCTGATGGTATTTTTGGAAAAGGAACTGCAGAAGCAGTAAAGGTATGGCAATCAAAAAATGGATTACCAGCTGATGGATTAGTAGGCCCAGCTACTTTAGGTAAGATGGGACTAACAGATACAGATAACACTACACTGTCAGAAACTATACCAGATCATTTAAAGTTCTCTAAAAAACAATTTATAACTAAAAATGGTTTAGATGTTGTAGAGTACTTTATGCCTAAAGGTGAATATAACGCAGGACCTATCAATGCCGAATATGTATTCATTCATCATACATCTGGGTGGCATAATCCATATAACTGTATCAAACAGTGGGCTGGAGATGATAGAGGAGCAATCGCTACTGAATTCGTATTAGGAGGTCCATCTGTAAAAGGAAATGATAATGAATTCGATGGAGTAATGGTTCAAGCTTTTCCTCAAGGTAACTGGGGGTACCATTTAGGAAAGAATGGTAGTTCTCATATGCATAAAAATTCTGTTGCAGTAGAGGTCTGTAACTTCGGATATGTTACAAACGGTAAAACATATGCCGGTGCTAACGTAGTAGAAGATCAAATCGTTACTTTGGCTAAACCATTTAAAGGATATTCTGACTGGCACCGGTACTCAGACAAACAAATAGAAGCATTAAAGAAATGGATTTTATGGATAGCTGAAAGAGACAATATTGATGTAAGAGCAGGATTACCTGCCTTAGTAAAAGAAAAAGGAGCTGCTGCATTTGAATTCAATGAAGATGCTTATTACGGAAAAGTAAAAGGGCTGTGGACTCACACTAATACTAGAAAAGACAAATTTGATATGTTTCCGCAACAGGAACTTATGGATATGTTAATTAGTTTATAGTATATTTTAGATTTCGTTCAAGGAAAGGATAGAGTAATCTATCCTTTTCCTATTTATATAAACAAGTTGTTTGTCAAATTAAAAGTTCTTATATTGTTAATTATGAAAAAAGGACAAAGCGTTATAATATGGATATTAACTGCCTTAATGGTGTATAATATTTTTATTAATAATAAAATACGAACCAATATTCAAGAGTACGAAGATAAAATAGAAAATCTACAAACCAAAGTAGATTCAGTCAATACTCTGAATAAAGAGCTAGATATGAAGATAAATTCTCTTCATACTCAACTAGAAATACTAGACTCAGATATTTCTAATGTACAGACTAATATTAGAACAATAAAAAATAAAACAAATGAAAAAATTAATTCCGTTGATCAGTTTACTTTTACTGAGCTGGAGCAGTTTTTCACAGCAAGATATAGCCAAAGACTCGATAGTATCTCTAAAGGTACCGGTAGTCAGACTAGTAATTAAAGACCTTATTGAAGGTGATGGAACTAAAGAGGAATTGAAAGAAGTTAATACCCTACTTGAATTAACTAATGAAAAAATTAATCTTAAAGATCAAGAAATTTCTACACTGGGTTTAAAAATACAGAATCTAGAATTAGTAATTAAGACAAAAGATGAACAGTTTAGTTTACAAGAAGAATTGTCAAAAAAACTTCAAAAAGAATTAAGAACTGAGAAGACAAAAAGTTTTTTATATAAAATAGGAACAGGAGTTGGTGTTGTTGCAACTGTTCTTTTATTATTACAAAAATGAAAAATATAAAAAAAGGATTATTTCCATTCTTAATAGCTGCTTCTGCCCTGTCAGTATCTGCTTCTGCCGCTTTCTATTCAGTTAGCGGCTTAAGCAAATTATTTTCTGGAGCGTCCTTCGAGGTAATTATAATGGCAGGTTCTTTAGAGGTGGCTAAACTTGTAATAGCGTCTCTGCTGTACCAATACTGGTCTTCATTAAACAAGCTACTAAGAGCATATTTAATAGTTGCAGCAACAGTGCTAGTGTTAATAACTTCTATGGGTATTTATGGATTTTTATCTGCTGCTTATCAAGAAACATACTCTAAACTCTCAATAGTAGAGAATCAAAAAGGGTTTATACAACAGAAAATAGATTTTTATCAAAATGATTTAGATAGATATGATCAAGAGCTTGAAAGAATTTCTAACAATATTAGCACTCTCAGTAATGCTAAGGCAACCTCAATCCAGGTACAGGACGCATCGGCTGTGGGCGGTGTTAGATCCACAGTATCCACTGCTGAATTACGTTTGGCTCAAAATCGTATTACCGTTGAAGAGCAGAATAGAAAAGATATTCAAGCTAAAAGAACCACCGCAGCAGACAGTCTCCAAAAACACAGACTGGAGGTATTAGAGTTACAAAACAATACGGAAGTAGCAGGAGAATTAGGGCCATTAAAATACCTTTCAGGACTGACCGGTACACCTATGGACAAAATTATTAACTGGTTACTACTTGTAATTATTTTTGTTTTTGACCCTCTAGCAATATCTTTAGTAGTTGCCGCTAACTTTGCCTTCGAAAAAGCCTATCCAAAAAAAAAGTTTGAAGATAACCTCTACGGAGAAAAGGAAGAGGTAAAAGAACGGGATAATACCCTACAGGATGGTTTAGATGAGTGGGATGAAGATCATGCATTAGATACGGTTTTAAATGACATGGTTAAAGATATAGAAGTAAAAGATGCTGAAGAATTAAAAACCTCAGAGGAGTTAATAAAAGAAATAGATAAAATCCAAAAAGCTAAATCACAACAACTCAAAAAAGTTAGAAGAATCATACAAAAAGGACCTTCTAAATGGAGAGTAGAGTTTACTGACGGAACTAATGGATGGGTGGATAGACAAGATGTTAAAGATAATCCTAACAAAATTACGTACATGTAGTTGTATATTTAAATTAATTTTCATATATTAATAAAATGAGAGAAAAGTTACTAAAAGCAGTTAAGAGTCATGCTCAAGGTCATATCGACAAGCATGTAGCAAATATAGAAGTATACCTTGCCAATCCAGCTGGTATAGGAGAGCATTCTGATATTATTGAAGCTATAGAAATAGAATTAGAAGAAATAGCTAAATATCAAGATCAGTTAGATATTGTAGAGAAGTATTTTTCTAACCAAAAGCAATCAATCAACGGATAATGAAGTTGCCTGTTATTAAAACAGTAGCTTCTGATGATAGTATTCTGGAAGGAGATATAAAAACTACAGTAAGAGTTTTAGAAAAAATCTCAGAAGCAAGAGGATTAAAAGAACAAGAATTAGATGTGATAGGGGAACTTATTTCTAATCTGGAAGGAGCTAAAGTTGTAATAGACGACCATCGTCATTATGGAACTCCTCTTAAAGAAGCGTTAAACAAGTTTATGCAAAGAGTTATAAAATCAGTTCAATAAATGCCAAGTTATAGAAAGTACCCAGGAGATATAATCGTTAATTACGATGAACCACTACCTAAACCTACAAAAATTAAAAAAGATAAATACGTACAAGCCGTAAAAGAAAAGTTTGAAGAGAGGTCTCAAACTGGAATCAAAAAATATAATACAACGTTAGAGAGAGAAGATCTTAGTTTTTTAGATTGGATCAATCACTTACAGGAGGAGCTAATGGATGCTACTCTTTATTTAGAACGTTTAAAAACAAGTTATGCCGAAGAAACTACAAAAGTAGTAAAACAAGTACAGGAGAGTTACATTAAACAATCTCCTAAGGATAATAAGCATATTTCTTATAGTCAATTATCTAGCTTTGCTACATGCCAAAAGCAATGGTACTTGACTTATGTTAGAAAATTAGCTCCTTACCAACCTTCAATACATGCAGTTTTTGGAACAGCAATGCATGAAACTATTCAGTCATGGCTGGCTACACTTTATAATGATAAAGTTAAGTTGGCTAATGAAATGGACTTAGACGCTCTATTGTATGAAAATATTATTAAAGCATACAAGGCACAAAAGGCTATGAATGCACACGATCATTTTACAACTCAAGAAGAGATGAATATGTTTTATATTGATGGTAAACATATTTTAAATTTTCTTAAGAAAAAAAGAGGTGGGTACTTTACTACTAAGGGAGTATATTTAGCAGGCATAGAAACACTCTTATACCAAGAGTTACGCCCTGGAGTAGTATTTAAAGGACTAATTGATCTAGTATTCTATGATGAAAGAGTAGATGAATGGACTATAGTGGACATCAAGACATCCACTTCAGGATGGAACAAGTTTGCTAAAGAGGACGATAAAAGAAAATCTCAAATTTTATTGTATAAAGAATTTTTTTCTAGACAATTTAACATACCAAGGGAAAAAATTAACGTAGAGTATTTTATACTAAAAAGAAAAGTTCCTAAAGAAGCGGAATTTGCTTCTATGCAAAAAAGAGTACAAGAATTTAAACCTGCTGATGGACCTCGTAAAATGAAACAAGCAGTAGACCTTATGGAAAATTTTGTAAAAGAGGCAGTAGACTTAAATGGGGAGTATATTGAAAAAGATTATCCAGCCAGTCCTTCTAATGATGCTTGTCGATTCTGTACTATTAAAGAAATGAGGCTATGTCCTGATGCTGTTTTTTAAAGACAGCCCTATTTATAATATATACATATATATTAATTAAGTTATGAGAAACAAAGACAAAAAACTGACTACCGTCAGACTAGATCCAGAACTTTACGACGAATTTAAATTCCAATGCTTAAAAGATAATTTTTCTTTTCAAAAGCTTGCCTCTCGTGCAATTTATCTTTATCTTAATGATAAAGACTTTAGAAATAAATTACATAAACAACTATATAAATAAACAAGTTACATGAAAGATAAGTTTCGTTATTTAAAGCAGCAAGATCGTAAAAAGATTCTACTTCTATGTGATGATATTAGAATGCATTCTGGTATCGGCAATATGGGTAAAGAAATAGTTTTAGGGACAGCCCACCACTTCAACTGGGTTAACCTAGGAGCTGCACTAACACATCCTGAGGAAGGCAAAGCATTTGATCTATCAGAACAAGTAAATAGAGAAGTGGGTATTGATGATGGATATGTTAGATTAATTCCTTCTACAGGATACGGAGATGCTAAAAGAGTTAGAGAATTATTAGCTGTAGAAAAACCAGATGCCATCTTAATATTTACAGATCCGCGTTACTGGACCTGGTTATTTGAGATTGAAAGAGAGATAAGAAGCCAAATTCCTATTTTCTGGCTCAATATTTGGGATGATTATCCTGCTCCTTTGTATAATAAGCCTTACTATGAATCTGTAGATGTTTTAATGGCTATCTCTAAGCAAACTAAGAATATTAATGAGATTGTATTGGGTGAAAAAGCTGAAGAAAAAATAATAGAGTATGTTCCTCATGGTATAAATACCAAGCATTATTTTCCTATCAAAGAAAATCATCCTGATTATGATAAGCTAATTGATTTTAAAAAAGCTGTTCTTCAAGATAAAGATATAGATTTTGTTCTACTTTATAACTCTAGAAATATCAGAAGAAAAAGTACCGCAGATACAATTTTAGCTTATAGAATATTTTGTGATAAGATAGGAAAAGAAAAAGCTAAAAAATGTGCTTTCATACTTCATACAGATCCTAAGGATCAGCATGGAACGGATTTAAAAGCTGTAAGAGAAGCTTTCTGTGATCCTGAATACGTAAACGTATTTTTCTCTTCAGATAAGATACCAGTTGCTCAAATGAATCTGTTATACAATATTGCAGATGCTACTATTCTTCTTTCATCTAACGAAGGATGGGGGCTTTCTTTAACTGAGTCTTTAATCACTGCTACGCCAATTATTGCAAACGTTACTGGCGGTATGCAAGATCAAATGAGATTCGAAAAGAACGGAGAGTGGGTAGATTTTACTCCAGATTTTCCATCTAATCACAGAGGTACTATTAGAGAGTACGGTAAATGGGCAATACCAGTTTTTCCTAATAATAGATCTTTAGCAGGTTCAATTCCTACTCCTTACATTTTTGATGATAGATGTACTCCTGAAGATGCAGCCGATGCTATAGAGGTGATGTACAATTATTCTAAAGAGGAAAGAGAAATGAGAGGATTAGCTGGATACAAATGGGTAACTGGGGATGAAGCTAATATGACAGCAGATAAAATGTCAATCAGATTTATGGAAGTTATCGATAAAGCTTTCGAAAAATTTACTCCAAGAACTTCTTTCGATTTTCATACGATTGAAGACAGGCCAGCAAAATATATTGAACATAAATTAACAGGTTATTAAAATGAATAAGCCAAGTATAGTAGTAAGTTGCCCAATTGATACCTATAGTGGGTACGGAGCCAGAGGAAGAGATTTTGTTAAAGCTCTTATTAATTTAAACAAATACGATGTAAAGATCCTAGCTCAAAGATGGGGTGAAACTAGATGGGGGTACTTAAAAGATAATAACGATACAGTTTTTACACCTCTGATTGTAAACAGACTTACCCAACAACCAGACATTTGGGTGCAGATCTCTATCCCCAACGAATTTCAGAAAGTAGGTAAATATAATATAGGCGTTACAGCAGGAATAGAAACTACTTTATGTGATCCTTCTTGGATTAGAGGAGCTAATAATATGGATTTGATTTTAGTTTCTTCCAACCATGCCTTAGAATCTCTAAATAGAAGTAAATTTGATATTAAAGATGAAAAGACTGGGCAGATAAAAGAAAAATTAGACCTTAAAACTAAAGTAGAAGTATTATTTGAAGGAGCAGATCTAACCAAATACTTCCCTGAGACAAAGGTAGAAAGTCAAGAAAAGGAACTTCTGGATATCAAAAATACATTAGATAGCATACCAGAGTCGTTTTGTTTTATGACAACAGGTCATTGGATGCAAGGTAATTTTGGTGAAGATAGGAAGAATATAGGATTTACTATCAAGTCTTTCTTAGAAACGTTTAAGAATAAAAATAATCCTCCTGCCTTAGTAATGAAAAGCCATTGCATGACTACTTCTATTATGGACAGAGATAGAATGCTAGAAAAAATAGATGCAATCAGAAAATCTGTCAAAGGGAAGTTACCAAATATTTACCTCTTACACGGAGAAGTATCTGATAAAGGAATGAATGTACTGTACAACCACCCTAAAGTTAAAGCTTTTGTATCTCTTCCTAAAGGAGAAGGATTTGGAAGACCATTCTTAGAGTTTAGTTTAGTCAACAAGCCAATCATCGCTTCATCTTGGTCAGGTCAAACAGACTTTTTAGATAGAAAATTTGTTAGGTTTGTAAAAGGAGATTTAAAAAACGTAGATAAATCAGCAGCAGTTAAAAATATTCTTCTAACAGAAGCTCAATGGTTCTCTCCTGACCCTATTGATGTAGGTAAGGCATATAAAGAGGTCTACAAAGATTATAAAAAATGGACTGTTAATGCTAAAAGACAAGGTCATAAGAGTAGAACAGAATTTTCTTATGAAGCTATGGTATCTAAATTAGATAAAATTCTAATAGAGAATATACCTGAGTTTCCTAAGCAGGTTAGTTTGAATTTACCTAAAATTCAATTACCAAGACTACAAAAAACAGAACCTAAACTTCAGCTACCAAAACTAAATAAGTTACAAAATGGATAAGTTAATAGAATGCAATAAATGCGGAGGCAATGCCTGTTATGAGCAAAATATAAATGAAAAAGTCACTACTTGGCTTTGTTGGGGTTGCGGATTTACCACTTCTACATTAATGGGTAAAGGTAGCGAAGTAGTAGCACAGGCAGTGGAAACATCCCCAGAACTTTATAAAGATCTTATGTTTGAAGATAAAGACGGACTTACCTGGTTACCCGCTACTTTAACTCTTCCTTCTAAAGGAATGGTTTTTATAGATGGGACTAGTAAAGATAATTGGAAGTGGGCCGGTGTACAGGCTATTCCTCTACAAGAAGAAGATAAAAAAGTATCTGAAGATCAGACTCATAAAATGGATATGAAAAATGTAAAGCACTTCGAACAAAAAGATTTTATGGAAGCAGCAGAGTACATTGGGATGTTTAAAATAGATATATGAAAATAAGTTATGCAATAACTGTTTGTAATGAATTTGTAGAAATACAACGTCTTGTACGATTTTTATTAGAGAATAAAAGATACGAAGATGAAATAGTTATACTCTACGATAGTAAAAATGGGGATTTAGAAATAGAGAATTACCTAAGATCCCATTCGGTCAATGGAGAGTTTAGCTGGCATAAAGGAGAATTTACTAATCATTTTGCAGATTGGAAAAATAAACTAACATCTTTTTGCTCAGGTGACTATATCTTTCAAATAGATGCAGATGAAATGCCGGATTGGTATTTAATAAACTACCTGCCTGAAATTCTAGAAGATAATCCTGATAATGAAATTTATTTAGTTCCTAGAGTAAACACTGTAGAAGGTTTAACTCAAGAACATATTCAGAAATGGAGATGGAATGTAAACGAAAACGGATGGGTGAATTGGCCGGACTACCAATGGAGAATTTGGAAGAACAAACCAGTGATTAAGTGGAAGAATAAAGTGCATGAAGTACTAGATGGTTATAAGACTTATTCTGCTCTACCAGCTGAACCAGAGTTTAGCCTAAAACATCCAAAAGATATAAAAAGACAAGAAAAACAAAACGCTTATTACGATACTTTATGATTTTTTCTTTATTCAAATTTTCTAAAAATTCTTTAGAGAATTATATTCAAAAAGTAAATACAGGAGAATCAAAAGTTTTAGCGATAGACTTTGATGGAGTAATTCATTCTAATGAATTAGGATTTCATGATGGGACTGTTTACGGGACTCCTATAAAAGGAGTAGAGCAGGCTTTAGAGGAACTATCTAAGAAATATACACTAATAATTCATACTTCAAAAGCTAATCCTAACCGTCCTTTAATCAATGGAAAGACAGGGAAAGAATTGATATGGGAATGGCTTGGTAAATATAAATTAAATTCGTATATTACTAATATTACATACCACAAGATAAATGCTTCCTACTACATAGATGATAAAGCAATACACTTTACTAACTGGAGCTCAGTACTTAAGAAGATAAAATAATGTTTGAATACCTTAAAAATTTAGATGCTAGTTTAAAAATCTCTTTTGAAGATGAAGGTTTAACTGTGGATCAGGCTAGCTTTATTACTTCACTTGCTCATAAGAATAATTACGATGTTACAGTTAAGGTTGGAGGAGCAGAGGCAATTAGTGATATGAGAATAGCAAATAATTTAGGATGTGATGGATGTGTAGCTCCTATGGTAGAATCTTCTTATGCTTTGCATAAATTTATCAATTCAATTTACACTAATAGATTTGATTTTGCTAATTTATACATCAATATAGAAAGCAAACAAGCTTACGAAAATATTGAAGATATATTAAATCATTCTGATTGTAAACATTTGACAGGAGTAGTTCTCGGTAGATCCGATTTTGTTAATTCATACGGATTGACTAAAAAAGAAACTGATTCTAAAGAGGTTTTTAAAATGGTAAAAAAAGTATTTACTTTAGCTAAAGAAAAAAATCTTAAAACTCTAATGGGGGGAAATGTAAATACTAATAGTTACGAATTTGTAAGTAAGTTGTATAAAGAAAATTTACTTGATTATATAGAAACTAGAAATGTAAAGGTTAAACTAACTAATAACTTTTTAACTAATTACGATGCTAATTTAACTAAAATGTTAAGATTTGAAATAGAATGGTTAAAAAGCAAAAGCGATAAACTATCCTTTTTAGCAAACGCTGATATTAAAAGAGTATCTAATTTAGAATTAAGAAAATAAGTATGAATAATTTAGTTGCAGTAATTCCTGTTCGTCAAGGATCTCAAAGAGTTAAAAATAAAAATTTTAAGCCGTTTGCAGGCAAATCTCTTTTAGAACATAAAATAGAAACGATCAAAAAATTACCAGTTGAAAGAATAATTATAAACACAGATAGTGAAAATGCTATTAAGATAGCAGAAAAATTAGGAGTAGAGTACTTTAAGAGAGAACCCTACTATGCAAGTTCTGAATGTACTAATAGTGAGTATCATGAATATTTAGCGAAAGTTACAGAAAGTGAAAATATATTGGTAGCTCAAGTAACTGCTCCTCTTATTAAAGTAGAAACATTTTTAGAGGGAATTGATCTGTTTTTTAATAACAACTGTAATAGTCTAATGTCAGTAAAAGAGGTAAGAGAATTTTTATGGTTTAAAGATAAACCTGTCAATTACAGTTTAGATTACGCTCCGAATTCTCAAGATCTTCCTGATTATTTTTCACCTACATTTGGTTTGTCTATAGTTAATAGAGAGGCAATGATAAAGAGTAGAAATTTGATTTGTGATAATCCATATTTTTATAAAGTAAGTCAAATAGAAGCAGTAGACATAGATACTGAATTAGATTTTGAATTTGCCGAATTTTTATTTAAAAAATCTAAAGATGCATAAAAACACTGGAATTCTTCGTCAAGAAATACTAAGCCTGTATGATGATTCTTATAGTAGAGTTAAGCATTTAAAGGATAAATATAAAGGAGAAACAGCTTACATACTGGCAACAGGTCCCTCCTTTGCAAGTTTTGAACAAGATTATTTAAAAGATTTTTTCAAAGATAAATTAGTTTTATCTATAAAG
>Ga0070749_10001735_pt1 | contig 14713 bp, 13 predicted proteins | sample VirMetDEL_Nov_18_FD_75180 | JGI IMG/M metagenome (GOLD analysis project Ga0070749, IMG submission 75180) | Aqueous microbial communities from the Delaware River and Bay under freshwater to marine salinity gradient to study organic matter... | ecosystem: Environmental > Aquatic > Marine >...
AGACGAACTTATCCACCTGCCTGACCACTTCGAGCCTTACCCCAAACCCAAGCGCAAGTACACCAAGCGCAGCAAATACTGGGAAACCGAAAAGCCAGCGAAACGTATGCAGAAAGCCCGCAAGGCGAAGCGTAAATCTAAATGACATCGAGGAGGCACCGCTATGAACGAGAAACTGGAAGCTGCAGTCGCATACTTGCGCGAGAGGAAAAAGTACATCCTTGACGTAGGGTGCAAGTTCAAACCGACCAGCTCCGCGCATACCGACATTACCAAGACCGTTGAAGCGTACCGGCAGGAGGTATTGGAGGAGCCTGCTGTCCGGTTGGTGAAAGGCAAAAAGAAATGACGCTGCGCCAAGAAATGAAACGCTGCTTAATCGATGGTTGGCTCACCCACAAAGTGGGGCAATGCGCGGCGATGGTTATGATTGATCATGGAATACAGTGGGATAACGGTACCGGTGGTCTTTCAGACCCGCTGACAGAAAACTTCTTACACGATATCCGTATGCCACCATACCCCTGCATGCCCGTATCTGTTTATGTTGCCGCGTTTTATCCTAAAACTTCAGCCGCGCTGTTTCAGAAAAACAAAAACGCGCTGAGTATTTTCTGGAAAGAAAAACAGCAAAAACCAACCAAAAAAACTTTGCGGCGTGAAAGAGCACCGGACAATAGAAAAGATAAGCGTGTTAAGTTTATTTCATTACGTTCTTTATCTAAAAAGCATGATTGGAATACAGTCAAATGAAATGCAGCTGTGGCGGGAAGACGCACGTTGTAAACCGCCGGGACAACTACCGGCGCAGGGAGTGTCTGGTATGTGGCATGCGTTTTTCTACAAAAGAAGAGCTCGTGGTGCTACACCGCGGTGGCAGAAAGACCCGGTCAGTAGAAGAAAAGAAGCGGCCACGTCGGAAGACCGTGGATAACCCCATGCCAGTAAACAACAGAGAGCAGGTAACAAAAAGTGCAAGCGCACGACGGAGGTTGGAAGAGATGCGGGACAACATAGAGGACGGCTACGAGTATGAGTACTGACCTATTAACGCTGGACTTCGAGACCTACTACAGCAAAGAATTCAGCCTGTCCAAGATCACAACGGAAGCGTATATCCGGGACGATCAGTTCGAGGTAATCGGCGTGGCCGTGAAGGTCAATGACGAGGAGACGCAGTGGTTCAGCGGCAGCTTCGAGGAGACCAAGGCGTGGCTGCAACAATTCGACTGGGCTAACTCAATGCTGCTGGCACACAACTGTGCCTTCGATGCGGCGATCCTGAGCTGGCGGTTCGGCATACACCCCAAGATTCTGGCCGATACCATGTCCATGGGTAACGCTGTAGGCGATGGGTCAGGGTCAGTGTCGCTGAAGGCGCTGTCCGAGAAGTATCATCTGGGTGAGAAAGGCACCGAGGTTCTCAATGCGATCGGCAAGCGGCGGGCGGATTTCACGCCGGAAGAACTATCACGCTATGGGGAGTACTGCGTCAATGACGTGAACCTGTGCTATGCGTTGTTCCAGATCATGCTGGCCAAGGGGTTTCCCAAGGCGGAGTTGAAGCTGATCGACATGACGCTGCGGATGTTCACGGAGCCGGTCTTCGAGCTGGACCTGCCGGTATTGGAGGAGCACCTTGCGACCGTGCTGGAGAAGAAGGCCAAGCTCCTGAAGGCGTTGGAGGGCGTGGAGCGCACGACCCTCATGTCGAACCCCCAGTTCGCTGAACTGCTGAAGGCCCGGGGTGTTGAGCCGCCCGTGAAGATTAGCCCTGCTACGGGCAAGGAGACCTACGCGTTTGCCAAGACGGACGAGGCGTTCCGGGCGTTGTTGGAGCACGAGGACGTGTATGTGCAGGCGTTGGTCGCAGCACGGTTGGGCACCAAGTCCACCATCGAGGAGACCCGCACCCAGCGACTGATCGACATCGCCAAACGGGGCAAGCTGCCGGTGCCCATCAAGTACTGCGGGGCGCGGACGAAGCGGTGGTCGGGCGAGGGTGGGGGTATCAACATGCAGAACCTGCCGCGGGCTTCACCCATCAAGCAGGCCATCAAGGCACCGGAGGGACACTCCATCGTCGGGGTTGACCTGTCCAACATCGAGCTGCGGGTTGGCCTGTGGTTCGGCGGCATGAAGGGTAAGCTCGACCAGCTGCGCAATGGCCTCGACCTGTATAAAGACTTTGCCTCGTTGGTGTTCGGAGTGCCCTACGCAGGGGTGGACAAAGACCAGCGGTTCATCGGCAAGACCTCGCAGTTGAGCCTGATCTACGGGGTGGGTGCGGCCAAGCTGCGGCAGGCCATCAAGACTGGCTCCCGCAAGGACATCGGGGATCAGGAAGCCACACGGATCGTAGCCCTGTACCGCAGCCAGTACGCCGGGGTGGTCGATGCGTGGGACCAAGGCGAGAAGGTGTTGAAGGCCATATACAACGACCAGCACATGACGTTTGGCCCGATCGAGGTGTGTGGCAAGGAGGGGCTGCTCCTGCCCAGTGGGTTGTATATGCAGTACCCGATGCTGCGCCGCACAAGTTCCGGTTGGGAGTATAAGGTCCGCAACGGTTGGGAGCATATCTACGGGGCCAAGGTGTTTCAGGGATCGATTCAGGCGCTGGCCCGCTGCGTGATTGGTGACGGGATGCTGCGCTCCCTGAAGTCCATACCCCACAGCCCGACCGCCCTGACGATCCACGACGCAAGCTACATGGTGGTGCCGGATTTGCTGGCAGAGGCTACAATGGAGCAAATGATTGCTGATCTGTGTGTGCCCCCTAGCTGGGCACCTGACCTGCCGCTGGCTGCGGAAGGCGGATTTGGCAAGACCTTGTTCGATTGTTGAAAATAACCGAGGAACCCTCTGTGTCAATCAAATGGTCTTACAGCAGCCTGTCTCTTTTTAAGTTATGCCCTCGCAAATACTACCATCTCCGTGTTCTCAAAGACATTAAGGAGCCCGAGTCTGAGCAGATGCGGTATGGGCTGGAGGTGCACAAGGCTGCTGAAGATTACATCCGTGACGGCGTGGACCTGCAGCCGGGGTTTGAATTTATGCGGGATGCGCTGGACCAGTTGAAGGCACTGCCCGGTGAGAAGTACTGCGAGCTGAAGCTGGGGTTGACCCGTGACTTGGAGCCGTGCGGGTTCTTCGATGACAACGTGTGGTGGCGGGGTATCGCTGACCTGCTGGTCATCAACGGTGAAGAGGCGCGGGTGCTGGACTACAAGACAGGCAAGGACAAGTACGCAGATACAAAGCAGCTGGAGATTCTGTCGCTGGCTGTGTTCAAGAAGTTCCCGCAGGTGAAGCGTGTTAAAGCAGGACTGCTGTTCGTTGTACACACAAACTTTATCAAAGAACAATACGATCGTGACAAGGAGATGGAGCTATGGAACAAGTGGTTGCCGGAAACGAACAGGCTGGAGACAGCGCACGAGACGGACGTATGGAACGCCAAACAGAACTTCACCTGCAAGGCGTGGTGCCCCGTGATGAGCTGTCCGCACAACGGCAAGCGGAGATAGAGGAGCGCGAGCGAGTGAACGCAGCGTTAGTTTTGGATCAGGAGATTGACAAGCGTGTGATGGAAGCTGTTACAAAGAATGAAGAATCGTTTGCTCGGTATATTGCGTATCTGTTTGGCAGGCACCTTGCGCACGATCCAATTTTCGCGGATGCGATACTAGGCGTTATTAAACGGAATCAGCCCAAGAAGGAGTAACCATGGCAAAAGCACGAAACTACAAAAAGGAATACAAGCGCGACCTGCAGACTGGCAAGTCCGGTCCCAGCAGTGATCAGCACGAACGGCAACGCGCCCGCAGAATGTACGACAAGATGGGTATCGATCGCAAAGGCAAGGACATCGACCACATCAAGCCGCTGCGCAAGGGTGGTAAATCAGCCAAGGGTAATCTGCGGCTGCGTTCTAAGTCGGCCAATCAAGGTGATAACAAATAAACAAATGCGGCCCATCTATGAGTCCAGCGCGGACAGAGCAGCAGAGGCGCACGTAATCCGAAAACTGGCTGAGCGTGAGCAAGGAGTGCAATTCGTTAAACTGCCGCGGTTATCTGTGATTGACTATATGGTAGTAAGCAACGGCGAAGTAAAGGCACTAGTCGAGATAAAGAATCGCCGCAACGCGGCAGACAAGTACCCGACATACATCATAAGCGAACGCAAGCTGAAAGATGGTCTTGAGTTGTCTAAGCTGCTGAACGTGCCGTTTATCGTAATTGTCTCGTGGCTGCAAGACGTGCGGTGGGTAAAGATAAAACAGCTGTATCCAGCCAAGACCGGTGGCCGGTATGACCGTGGAGATGTACAGGACGTAGAGCAGGTATGCCACATACCGGTGAGTGATTTCAAACAGTTGTAGTCAGTGGCCGCTTAGGCCACAAGATGCAGTAGTTGACGTAGCTTCTTCGGAAGCGGAGAATGGTTTTGTAATTCGGGGCGAGTGCAAACAAGCACTTCGCCCTATAAGTCATCTGGAGAAGCGATGGAAATCGTAGAAAATAAAGCACTAAAATTAAAAGTGCGCAACCCCAAACGGATCACATCTGTGATCCCGAAGAGTGCGATGGTTGGGGACAACGAAGTGCTGGTGAAGTGGGACTTGGAGGCCGCGCAAGTCCTGAAGAATCTGGGTATCAAAAACGTGCCGTCGCCCATCAACAAAGACTACCAGTGGCCCGGGCTATACCGACCGTTCGATCACCAGCGTACGACTGCAGCATTCCTCACCATGCACCGCAGAGCGTTCTGCTTCAACGAGCAGGGCACCGGCAAGACCGCCAGCATTATCTGGGCTGCTGACTACCTCATGAAGCTGGGGCTGGTGCGCAGGGCGTTGGTGCTGTGCCCGTTGTCGATCATGCAGTCGGCGTGGCAGGCGGACTTGTTTCAGTGTGCGATGCACCGCACGGTTACTGTGGCCCATCATCGGGACGCACGGCGCAGACGTGAGCTTATTCAGCAGGATGCTGAGTTTGTCATTCTCAACTACGACGGCGTGGAGATCGTGCTGGACACGCTGCTGGAGGATAGTCGCTTTGACTTGCTGATCATTGACGAGGCGAATGCCCTGAAGAACCCCAGCACGGTGCGTTGGAAGACGTTTGCCAAGCTGCTGCGCCCTGATAGCTGGGTGTGGATGTTGACCGGTACCCCTGCGGCGCAGTCGCCAGAGGATGCGTATGGACTGGCCAAGGTGGTGAACCCGGCGGGTGTGCCCAAGTTCAAGGGTGCGTTCAAAGACATGGTGATGAACAAGATCACGCAGTTCAAGTGGGCACCGAAGCCTAACGCCACCGAGGTTGTACACCGCGTACTGCAACCAGCCATCCGGTTCACCAAAGAGGAGTGCCTCGACCTGCCGGAGATGACGTATGTGACACGCGATGTCCCGCTGTCGAAGCAGCAGGAGAAGTACTACCAGCAAATGCGCACCGAGATGTTGATGATGGCGGCGGGGGAGGAGATTAGCGCGGTCAATGCTGCGGCTAAGTTGACTAAGTTACTACAGATTAGTTGCGGTGCAATATACGCAGACAGCGGCGAGATTGTGGACTTTGATTGCAAGAGCCGCATGAGTGTTCTCAAAGAGGTCATTGACGAATCCAGCCACAAAGTCCTAGTATTTGCTCCTTACCGGCACAGCATCTACGCCATATCAGAAGAACTTAAAAAGTCCGGATATACGGTGGATGTGATTGACGGTGGTGTATCGCCGGGGAAGAGGACAGAAATATTCAACAAGTTTCAGACCACGCCTGACCCGCGTGTGCTGGTGATTCAACCGCAGGCCGCATCACATGGCGTAACCCTTCACGCTGCAAACACTGTTGTGTATTGGTCGCCGGTGATGTCAGTAGAAACGTACCTCCAAGCAAACGCACGGGTTCACAGGTCGGGACAGAAAAACAAATCGACCGTCGTGCATCTGCAGGGTAGTTCAGTGGAGCGCAAGCTCTACAAGATGTTGCAGGGCAAAGTAGATATTCATGAGGAACTAGTCGGTCTTTACAAAGAGGAGATGGGAAATGAGTGACGAGATCGGAGCAGATAAACTTGTCAAGGTGTTCGTTAAGATTCGTGACGCTCGCGAAGCCTTGGCCCGTAAGTATGAAGAAGATGATGGTGCGTTGAAGGAGCAGCTTGAGACCATCAAGTTCGAGCTGCTGGAGAAGTGCAAGCTGATTGGTGCAGATAGTCTCAAGACGCAGTTCGGCACGGTGACGCGGTCGGTCAAGATTCGCTACTGGTCATCTGATTGGGGCTCGATGCACGAATTCTGCAAAGAGCATGACACACTTGATTTGATGGAACGCCGCATCAGTCAAGGCAACATGAAGACGTTTTTGAAGGACAACCCGGATATCAAAATCCCCGGGCTTAATTCGGACAGCTTCTACGATGTAACAGTACGGCGCAGTAACTCAACCAAGGAGAAGTGATAATGGCAACTGATATGACCCTGTTTCAAAACGGCAACCAACTCCCGACATACCTCAAGAATCGGGAGATGGACGATGTAACCAAGAGCCTGCTGGGTGGTGGTTCCAACTCGAAGCGCATCTCGATCAAGGGCGGCGTGTGGCGTCTGCTGTCCGGCGGCAAAGAGATCGCAGTCAACGAGGACCGGGCGATGAACTTCGTCATCGTCAACGCAGCACCGAAGGTCGGGCGCACATTCTATCAAGGCACCTACGATCCGGATGCCGAGAAGGCTGCAGCGCCCGCTTGTTGGTCTGCCGATGGTGATACCCCGGACAAGAGCATTGAGACCCCGCAGGCTATTACCTGCGCCACCTGCCCACAAAACATCAAGGGCTCGGGTCAGGGTGATTCCCGTGCCTGCCGCTTCAGCCGTCGTTTGGCTGTGGTGCTGGAGAATGATCTGGGTGGCGACGTGTTTCAGCTGTCCCTGCCTGCTGCGTCGATCTTTGGTGACGGCGAGAACGGCAAGCTGCCGCTCAACTCCTATGCCAAGTTCCTCGCTGGCTTCAATGTGCCCATCACCGCGGTCGTGACTGAGGCCCGGTTCGACACCAATGCGGCAACCCCGAAGCTGACCTTCAAGGCGGTGCGCCCGCTGACCGAGGCTGAGTTTGAGGCATGCCAGCAGGCCGGACAGACCCCCGCTGCCAAACAGGCCACCACGTTTACGGTGACGCAGCAGGACGGTGTGAAACAGATCGCCAAGCGGGATGAGGAGTTCCGTAGCAACGACAAGCCCGTCGAGAAGAAGGCCGAGGCCAAGCTGGAAGTGAAGGCCGAGTCGGACGAGGAAGCCCCGACCAAGCGCAACACGAAGGCTGCTGCACCCGAACCGAAGAAGGACGCAAAAGCACTGCTTGCTGAGTGGGACGACTGAAGCTAGGTCGTTTTGGGGGGTAGGGACGCCTACCCCCATTTTTTCTTTTGGACGGATCACCCATGCAAACAAGAAGTGAATTCCTGCAGGCTGTGCTGCCTGCGGCGGGGGTCTGCGTGGCGGTGGCGATCGATGGGAAGCGTGTAGCCCAGACGTTTCACGATACGATACCCGACCTCGAAGCACGATGCGACACACTAATCAGTGGGGGGCAAAACACGTTTTTTGCGTTGGCGACGTTCAATACCGCCAGCACCCGCACGACGGACAACATGAAGCTGATCCGGTCCCTGTTTGTGGACTTGGACTGCGGCGAGGATGAAGAAGGCAAGAAATACACTACGCAGACTGAGGCTGTTGCTGCACTGCGGGAGTTTGTCAAGGACATGCGACTGCCGACCCCATGGGTCGTGAATTCAGGCCGGGGCATCCATGCCTACTGGCCGTTTACCGAGGCTGTGACCCGGGTGCAGTGGAAGCCGCTGGCTGAGAAGTTGAAGCAGCTGTGCGCAATCAAGGGGTTCAAGGCTGACCCTGCTGTTACGGCTGACGCCGTGCGAGTGCTGCGGGTGCCGGGGTCTTTCAACGTCAAGGATAAAGATAATCCCTTGCCAGTGGAGCTCCTCAAGACTGGGGCAGTCACGCCCTTTGATGAACTGCGCAAGCTGTTGGGAGTATCAGAGTTTGAGACGTCGGCTGTCAAGCGCCCGATGGATGAGGTCACCAAGAGCCTGCTGGCTAACCGCCCGTCTAGCTTCAAGGACATCCTGCAGAAGAGTGTGGCCGGTGAGGGGTGCAACCAGATCATGCATGCGGTGGGCAACCAAGCCACCATCCCGGAGCCCCTGTGGCGAGCTGTTCTGTCGGTAGCCCAGCACTGCGCCGATCGCGATAAGGCCATCCATGTGGTCTCACGGCAGCACCCTGACTACAACCCGGACGAGACCGAGCGCAAGGCCAGCGCGACCAAGGGGCCCTACACCTGCACGTCGTTCCAGAATATAGACGCCACCCTGTGCGAAGGGTGCCCGCACTTCGGCAAGATCAGTTCCCCGATTACGCTGGGTATGGGGCGGGTGCTGGAGGCCACGCAGGAGGATCGCACGGTTGAGGTGGTGCTGCCGGAGTCCGACGAGCCGGTGACGTATGAGATACCTGCCTACCCATTCCCCTTCTTTCGCGGCAAAAACGGCGGGGTGTATGTGCGGGAGCAGGTGGAGGACAAGAAGACCAAGGAGCTGCACGAAGAGGATATCCTGATCTACCCCCATGACTTCTACTTGGTTGCGCAGATCGCGGACCCACATTCAGGAGCTACGGGGCTCTTTCGGGTGCACTTCCCGCAGGATGGGGTCAAGGAGTTCTGCATACCGCTGGCCGATGTGCTGGCGAAGGAGCGGTTTCGGGATGCGATCGCAACAGTGGGCATGTGCCCGCAAGGACAACAACTGGACAAACTTATGGCATATTCAAACTACTGGGTAAACACGTATCAGAAGTCGAACCAATCCAAGCTCGGGCGGGTGCAGTTCGGCTGGGCAGACAACAACCAATCCTTCATTGTGGGCGACCGGGAAATCCGGGCCGACGAGGTACGCTACAGCCCACCCACGGTCACTACCGTCAACATCGCGACGATGTATCAGAAGGCAGGCACCCTTGAGGGCTGGCAGAAGATCGCCAATTACTACAACCAACCCGGCATGGAGCTGCAGCTGTTCTCCCTGCTGGCAGGGTTTGCCTCACCCCTGATGCCCTTCACCAAGACTCAAGGCGGCATCATCAGCCTGCACTCTGACAGCGGCGGCACCGGCAAGACCACGATGCTCTGGATGGTCAACAGCATCTTCGGCCACCCCAAAGATACCTGCCTGATCCTGCGGGATACGGTGAACGCACGGCTGAACCGGGTGGGGGTACTGAACAACATATCGGCCACCACGGACGAGATCACCAACGAGGAGCCTGAGAACCTGTCAGATTTCATTTACAGCACGATGCAGGGCCGTGCCCGGAACCGCATGACCTCGTCGGCCAACATCGAGCGGACCAATAAATCGACGTGGAACAACATCAGTCTGGTCACCGGCAACTCCACCATCAGCGATAAGCTGCGACTGATCAAGGGCGAACCGGACGGAGAGCTGCGCCGGATTATGGAGTTTCAGGTGTCCATCCCTAACGGTATCAGCAAGGCCGAGTCCGATGCCCTGTTCCTGCCCCTGTTCGATAACTACGGTATTGCTGGCGAGATATACATCCAGCACCTGCTCCCCAAGACTGATACGATCCACGACACGTTCCGCAAGGTGCAGCTGAAGCTCGATGCCGCAGCCGGGTTACAGCAGCGAGAACAGTACCAGTCGGCAACCGCTGCCGCCATCCTTACGGCGGGAGTCTACGTTATGGAATGTGGGGTTATGAACCTGACTTCCGCGGACCTGAAGCGTCTCTACCAATGGGTCGTCAAATACCTGACCGACCTCAAGACCAAGTCCGCCATTGATACGGTGCCGCTGGATGAGGTGCTGGGTGCGTTCCTGTCCAACCACGTCAATGACACGCTGGTTATCAAGGGTGCCCCGTCGTTCGGCACCATGTTCGATGCCCCCATCAAGGAGCCCAAGGGCAAGCTGCTGATCCGCTACGAGCCGGACACCAAAGAGCTGTGCATCAGTGCAGCCCGGTTCCGGGAGTTTTGTGCCCGTCGGCAGGTGTCGTATGATTCGGTTATTGGGTACCTCAAGCGTGAGGGCAAGTTCAAGGGCCTATCTCGCAAGCGTCTGGGCAAAGGCACCAGCATATCCGCCAACGAACGAGTGTTGGTTCTCCGTGATATCGATCAGGACGTATTAGGCGATGCCGACAAAACCACAGATACTGGGAATACCAGTAGTAGTTGACTGGGATAAGTTACTGATTGGGACGTCGTTTTTTGTACCGGCCCCGTTGGTGATTACCCAGCAACTCAAGAGACAACTAATATACGCCGCGGACACGCACGGTTACGGCCTGCTGGTTGAGGAGGTGGCGGAGAAGGGCTTGACCGGCATCAGGGTTTGGCGGATTCGATAACCCGTGCTATTATTCCTTCGACGCTAGTTCCTCGCTGGTCGTCGCTTCTCCTCCCTTTTACCCCCGGCGCAATGCTGGGGGTTTTTTCTTACTCTTCACCCTCGATAGCCCTGCGGATTCGCTCTTTCAGTTTCGGGTTGATCTGCACCCCATACAGCGCTTGCGCTTCGCGCTTGCGGCGACCCTCGATTGAATCGCGGATCGTCTTGGCTGTGATGGGGTACTCCGGCACCAGTTCGTTGAAGCGAGCGATCTTGTCCTGAACCGAGTCAAGGGCGTCATCATCCCCGGAGTCCCGTGCCATTTCATATTGGTCCAGTAATCTACGCTTGCGATTCTGAATGGCCTGCTCCATCTCCTCTGCAGCACCACGCCGAGCGTAAATCTCCGACAGCCGGGTCGGGGCAAAGCCTGCCAACTGGAACAGCGACTCCGTCATGCTGATGTCGTCGAGGATCGGGTCACCCTTGAGCGTTGTGGCACCTTCAATAGCGTAGCGATTGGCTTTAAATGCGTTACGAATTGCAGCAGGTGCCATGGCTTCCAAACCACGCTCCCAATACCCCTCGTTAATCATACGGAAGCCGCGGTCGATATTGCCAACCATCCCCATCGGGGCACCAAGCAACTGCTCGACATAGTAGCGAACCGGGCCCAGCTCGGCCTTCGTCCGGGAGTCGTCTCGCAGGATCAAATCACCAAAGCCTGTTCGCTGGGCGATGTCCATACCAGTGAGGGCACCGAACGGGCCCTTGTAGTTCATTTCACCGATGGCATTTCGCACCATTAGGTTGAAGTCTTGCGGGTCTTCGTCATCGCCAAACGCGGCATCAAGCGCGTCGTGAATTAGCTCCAGCATCCCGTAGAAGGGCATCCCCTGCGCCCCGGAGAACGCATACGCCATGACGAACATACCTGCCAACTGCTTGCGGGCAATCGACTTAGCCATGACCTGCTCTTCCGGTGTAAGCGTAGTGTCTCCCTTCACTGCCACATAGGTCGTACGCGCCATCAAGAACATCAAGTTTTGTGCGTACCGTTTGAACATCAGGATCACGCGGCCAATCGGGTGCTGGAAGATTGTACCGGCGGTTTCGATCATGCCGCTACCGTGCGCTTGAACCGTGGTCTTTATCGCGTAGTCAATGGCCTGCTCTTCAGACTTCCCGGCCTTCTTCGCCAGATCGTACGCAGCCATTGCCGTGATCTCACGGTTAGCCATACCCGCATGATGGTGCATGATGCCAAGTGCCGTGCCAAGGTTTCGGCGCAGTTTTGACATCGAATCTCCACGTGCAGCTTGGGTGTCCATGATCTCCTGCGCGACTGATACGTTGGTCACACCCCGGGCCTGCAATGTCTTGATCAGGTTGTAGTACTTGTGCCCCTTCGGCACAGTGTTGGCCGTGGACAGATAGTGATGCGCCTTAAAGTTTTTGCCAGCGTCTTTGAACACCAGTTTGCCGTATTCTTTTGACGCATCGGTGAGTGCAGAAAACGCTTTACCAAACCCGTAGCGCCCGCCAAGCAGCGGATACGCGATCATCGGGGTTGCGGTCAATTCGACGATAGCCGACGAGACGTTGGCACCCATGTGGAAGCCGTAGGTCATCCAGTTAATACTTTGTGCGATTGACCCCATGCTCGGATTAAGCGTCACATCAAGGCGGGAGTTTTTCTCACCAGACAGCTCGCGTGCCAGTTCGTCAGCCATTGGGTCAAACCCGCGGGGGTCCCTGCTAGACAACGTCTCCAGCTCAATCCTCGCATTCGCCGCAGCATCCTCAATCGCACGGTTGTACATCCGGGACGCGGTTTGGGAAATCAGCTTCGGAGCCAGCGTGGCGTATGCCCGCACCACATCCTGCTCAAAGCCCGGAGCGTTCTTACGCTTGATCGTATTCATGATCGCGGACTGCTGGGGATAAAGTTGCAGCAATGCACGGTGAACATTATTCACGGTGGTCTGATCGGCTCCATTATCCCGCAGAATTTTTAGCGTGCGTTTGATCATGGGGTCAGACGGCGGGCGGGATAGCACTTCCGCCAAGTTCTGGAAAGACCGGAACCCCAACGCTTTACGATCGATATTCTCCGAAGCAATAAACGCGTTACGAACTTCCGGTGACTCGAACGCCATCGTTACAGTCTCGCCGTTGCGCTCAAAGCGCAAGAAGTAGTCACCGAATCGCATCAGCGGAAAGTACGGCTTGATGTTGGATTCGATAGCGTCCAGAATCTTTTGTCGCTCTTCAGCGGGCAGCACCAGCAGGTCTTTCTCCAGCGCGGCCTTGTAGTTCTTGAAGAGGTCGAGATAGTGATCCTTGATCGTGGAGTACGCCTGCTTCAGTTCGTCCGACATGCTGTTGTATGCACGTTGGATAGCAGGGCCTTGGGGCGCATCCGGTTTGCCACTCTTGCTTCGGTTCGACGGATCATACATAGCGATGGTCGAGTCAGTCACCACATTCTCAAGTGTCTGCCATTCGCTGGGTTTTGTTTTGTTACGCAGCTTCTCCAGCGCCAGCAGATTAGAGCTAAGGGTTGCATGTTGGGTGTTCTCAAAACCCCGGCGCTGGCCGATGCCTTCCAACATGTCCCGCAGCGCAGGTACGCGGTCTGCGTATATTTCCGACAGCTGATTCAAGTCCATCGTTTTTGTCAGTGCGGATGTAAGCCCCCGCTCCAGCGTGCTTGTCGCGTCTTTCCAGCCCTGCGATACACCCGGCAGGTTACTGGCTTGCTTACCCATACCGTTGAGGACTTCAGCATAGGCTTTTGGCGAACCGGATACGTTGGCGTTGAGGAACAAGATGTCCGCCGCGTCGTCCTTAAACGTGCCTTTATTGCCGATGGCGGATTTTACGGACGTGCCGCTATTAAAGGCGTAAACGTCGCTGGGATAAGAGTAGCGTTGTTCTGGGTCAATATTACGGTCGGCTCTTGGCCCTGTATCATAAACATTACGGGCAACCAGCACCTGCCCGGGTTTCAGTTGTTTGGCTTGGCGATCAAATTCAAACATGTCAAATCGCTTGCCGACATAGAATTCGACCAACGTGTTTGCCTTTATATACAGCGGCGTTACCGCACCAACTTGCGCATCAAAAAATGTGTTGTCGGGGTTTGCGTAGGAAGAAGCAACGTATGGGGAAGTGCTTGCGAATACGGCGTAGCCCTCACGCGGCTCCGCGTTTAGAAACGCATCAGACATGTTCTTGTTATCAACACCCCCGCGATACACCACCAACGGCTCGCCTTGCTCGTCCACAGCTTTGCTATCGCCAAACCACCGCACGAAGTTCTGCCACACCGGCTTTCCGTTGGGGGCGACGCGGTCGCCGAAACGCTCTTTGGCCCACGAAATAACAGACTCTCGGTAGTTGGTGGGGTTAAATGTTGCCCCGCCGCTTTGATCAAAATTAAACAGCGTATCTCCACCAACACGAGGCTCAAGTTCCGCCGTCTCCAGCAGGTCATTCAGCAGCTTGTCGATCTTGTCGAGAGCGGTCTTGGACTGCCGGGGGGACATACCCAAAAACTTACGAACTGCGTTAACAAAGTGGTCCCATGCCGTCTTGAGTGCGCCTTGCGGCAGCGGGATGCTTTGCAGGGAGGTCCTGAAATCCGGGTTGGTCTGTGCTTCTGCCGCGAACTCCTGCACGTCTTGGGCCCCATACTGCCCACGCAATCGGGGGGCAAGCTGCTGGTAGAGCTTGGCAAGCTGTTGGGTCAGCGGGTGGAACCGGTTCCGCAAGACGTGCGATATTGCCGCGTGAACCATCTCATGCAGCAGGGTGTGTTCGTGCATGCCATCGGGGGAGATCGTGATGGTGTCAGTGGCCGGGTTGTATTGCCCAGCGCCCGCCGTCATACCCAACTCAATGCGTGTGTTGCCTACCTTACCTAGCAGCTTCTTGGCTACTTCCCGCATCAAGGGGGTAGAACCCGACTCGGCTACCGCACGCAACGCACCACGCAGATCACCAGCTTGTATAGCGGCTGCAGCTTTGTCACCCAGCTTGGCACCGACGGGTTTGGTTCCGAGTTCCAGCAGTTCACCGATCGAAGTCAGATCGAGTCCAGTGACGGGGCCCGACCGCTCTTTAATTATGGCGTCGATATCGGCTGCAGAATACCCAGCCTTGCGAAGCGCGGCCTTTACCTTGCCGATCTGCTGTTGATCGGCGGTCGCATTGGATTTTTTCGGTTTTAATGCAACGGGTGTCTGCTTCGCTCCAACATCAGTCT
>Ga0070749_10001738_pt1 | contig 14707 bp, 31 predicted proteins | sample VirMetDEL_Nov_18_FD_75180 | JGI IMG/M metagenome (GOLD analysis project Ga0070749, IMG submission 75180) | Aqueous microbial communities from the Delaware River and Bay under freshwater to marine salinity gradient to study organic matter... | ecosystem: Environmental > Aquatic > Marine >...
CGCGCATTCCTGGCGTATGGAATCAGCTTGTTGATTCCAATCTTCTCTATCATTCCGACTCCTAACGGGTCATCGGTTTACGCTATCTTTATTCGATTCGCAATTAGTCTATCGATTTCTGGATCACCCATCTGCTCCGGTGTCGGTGCAAACAATGCTCTCTTACGGTTGTCTGTCATCGCTGTTGGTTCAGACAAATAGTATACAGCGATTGAGTTTCTGGTTACACCTTCTGGACATTTGATTGGATCAGGTAGTCCATGCCATGAGCCTCTGGTGTCGAAGATCACTGCCCTGTTGTACTTCGGCTCAATGACCTTTGCAAGAGTTCTGCTGTCTTTGTACAGACCCAACCCACCACCCCAGGACGGTTCCCATGCAGGAGACAGGTAAACAATAAGGTTAAGCCTACGTTGTAGGTGTAGCTTCGGATGGATGTTGTAGTCGAGGTGAACATTCAGTTTCCCTCCTCTGCTGTGCTGATGCCATCCACCACCATGTAACCCTGCGTCAGGGCACAGATCCTCATCTGTCAGAACTTCCAGAGTGTGTGTAAACCTGTCGCTAGTTAGCCAAGTGAGCGTCTTATATGTTTCTGGCGGGAATCTGTGCCAGTCATTGCAGGTTCGCTTGACCTCTAGAGGACTGTCATACCTGAACCAGCATGGATCGTCTGGTTTAGGAAACTCTTCTGCCAGCTTGTCTGGCCGTGTGAAGAAGTCATCTATCACACAATGCCAATATGGATCGCGGTCTACGATCACTTCTTGTTGCGCTCGCTGATAGCCTTTGCTTTAGCTTTAGCGTCTGCCTTGCTAGATGCGCCCCATGCTTTCAAGGACAAAAGCAGACGAGTCGGCTTTCCATCTTTGTATTCTGGCCCAGGCATATTGCCCATCCTAGCCAGGAATGACGCTCTGCGCGGGTTGTCACCAGACTTAACTGGAGGCTTTAGGTTGGAACCTGGATTTTCTCGCTCGTAGGACTTCCGACCAGCTTCGTTAAGACCGCCCTTCGGATTCTTCCCCGCCTTCCTCGTCCATGCTGCTGTCATCGTTGTACTCCATCTTTGCCATCATCAGCATTTGCCGCTGGCGATCAGTCATCCGCTGTCTGATTGGGCCACCAACCAGCCATGCAGAACAGGTGCGGTCAGCAGCGCACTTGAACTCGAACAGCTCGCAATACCCAAGTCCAGCACTGGCAACGATGTCTGCTGAGTAGTTTCCAGGCTCCTCGCCAATACCTTTCTCGATACAAGCGATCATCTCAGGAGTTTGGATGAATGCAGAGCAGTTCCCGCAACGCATTTCCTGCGCGCCTTCTGGCGTGGTCTGCCACTCATCAGCTTTTGCAGCCCAAAACTCCTCGTTCTCATCCTCCGGATTTGCTGGCCCGTATCCAACGTTCTTGAACGCCCAATCCCTGTTTTTGAGATTGGTCTTGATGTCCTGAGTTGCAATCGGGCAGATCATCTAAACCTCGCTGTTTTCTTGGCAATCTTGTCTGGCTGTGGCACAAACTGCTTGCCCTGAGCCTTTCCTAGTCTCTTAGCCCTGGTTGTGGCTGCGTATTCCGCAGGGGACAGTGACTTGATTGCTTTTTCTGGCAGATACCGTTCACCCGTTTCGGATGATGGCTTGCCAGACTTAGTACGCCATTTCTGCGCTGTCCATTCGTTTAGACTTCGCTGAGAGGCTTTCATTTGTACCCGCCACCCTTGGCTTTGTATTCTTTAGCCAGCAACTGAGCTTTCCTAGCCGACCATTGCCCAGCAGCAGTCCCTTGTGTGCTTGACGCTTTGATCTGCTCAAACAGCTTTTTACGCATCCCAGGCTTGGTGTAGTTTCCAGCCTTGTTGACAGTTGACTTCATTTCTTGGGATAGCTTGGAGCGTTGTCTTTAGCCGGTTTCGGCTTCTTTTTGTAGTTTGGCTGGTTAGTCGTTCCCATTACATCTTTCCCTTGCGAGCAGGCATTTTGCCGTACGCTTTTTTCGGGGTTGCAGCAATCATCTCCTTGGCAACCTTCATCGGCACACCTGCCGACTTTGCAACCTTTTTGCTTCCGGCTGCTGCATACATCAACCGCTGTTGAGCTTTGCTGGTGATAGGCATTTCAGTCCTCGACGATGTGCTCTAAATGACCAATTCGACCAATAACTCCCATCTTATCAACTTCCTGAACGCTTGTCTGCGGCAAAAACTTAAATAATCCGTGTTCAATATCAAACACTTTTTTGTTTTTCCATTGATCCCAATGAAAACTCAATGCCAGCTCTAACGCGCTCTGTAACACCGGAATCTGAGACTTTCCAATACCGTAGCACCTTGTCATGTACATATGTGTTGTACCACACTCGCCCAGACTGAACCCCGTTGGAGTTCTACGCTTGAAGACGAGTTTGTCTGGATCATGCGAGTCAGGATTGAAATCATCTGTTAACTGATAGCGACCACTCACTTTGTAGTTTTGATCATCTGTCAGCCAATCAAGCGACAAGAGCGTCATCCGCATTTCAATTGCTGATTGCATGAACCCTCTGGGGAACCCTGCGTTGTGCGCCTCGTGAACAAAGTCGGTGTCCCAAAACGGGACTAGATGCGCTCTGCGCGGGATAGCCTCTAGGAATGGTCTATCCGGCTTTTGGCGCGATGATTCTGCGATGACGATGGATGCAAGCGGGAATCGCTTCCAGATGCTCTCAAGCGTTCCTAGCAGCTCATAGCAGCGTCTTTCGTCGTTCTCTATCGCTGATGTGACCAAAAATCTCATTTCCAGCCACCTCTTGTGCTCCTCCACGCCTGAGTTGCAAATACCGGTCCTTTGCCCGTATAGCTGGAGCCAGCAAAGTGCTCAGGCAGGAAATAATGAGACGGATAAACAGTGAGATCAGAGTATTCATGCAAATGCATTGTCTGCGTGATTCGTGCTGGGCCAGAGAACTCCCACGGCATCCTGTCACCAGGTTTGTCATCTTTCAGATCAGCAATGATCTGCCCAATGAATGGATGGTTTGGGATTGATCCAACGATTCCGTTTGCGATCAGTCCTGGCCGTTTGATTTCTGACTCCCAGACAGCGAAAACGTCTGGCTCCAGCAGCCAATCCTCTAACGGCCTGACGCACACACTGTCAGCGTCAAGCGCAATTCCACCCTCGTTGTAGAGGATCTCCCACCTCATGCAGTCAGCGACACCGCAAAACTGGCGATCCCAATAGTGTTGCATGTGCTCTGCAAGTATCCAGCCCTTTGCAAGGTCGTCGTTACCCCAAACCTTGACTGTGTAGGACGGATTTTTATCTATCCATGTCTGGATCTCTGCGTCTGGCTGTTTTGTTGGATCTCCAACCCAGACGAAATGAAGAGTTTTTGGTATCAAAAAAAGTGCCTCCACGAGGGAGGCACAATCGGGGAGACCCATGAAGGAGCACCCAGATTGTGCCATAGTTTTTAGCTGAATGGAAACAGCATTTCTTTTGTCTTTTTTGCTCCCTTGACAATGAGATCAGTTGACGTTTGCTCGATCATCTGATGCCGACCATAACCAGGTGACACGAAGATCCCAGGTTTGAGCCAGTGCGGAACCCAGGTGATGCCTTTCAACTGATAGCAATACATCGGAACTTTTGTGCGGTCATTTGAAGACTGTTTTTCCATGATCAGACTCCTTCTGAATCTTGAGAAACTGTGACATAACTCGTGCCTGCGTTGCTATCTGTGCCAGCAACGATTGCGCTTCTTCGTAGTTTTTGGTCAATAGCTGGGTCCACAGATTTCCATTCATCTGCTTCAGGATCAGCCAGTGGCTTGACCAATCCACCGGATTGTTGAGCATCCCAAAGCCGCTTGTTGACCCGGAATGCGCGTCTGTTTTCTGAGCTGAACTGTCCAATCGTTTTCTCCGAATCGTTTGCCATCGTGTTTAGCAGAGACTTCCTGAAGTACGCTGCCTCGATGTCCAGGTAGTGCAAATAAGACTCCAGAGCTTCTGTCCACAGGAAGTCATGTGCGGTCATGCAGTCAAATGTCATTTGCAAGCGTTTTTCTCCAAACGGTGTGTAGGGTTTGATGCAAGCGTCTCGCATTGCTGTTGCAATGACTGACACGATCAGTTGTTGCTCTGGGATGAAGTGCGAACTGACATCCAGATCCGGGTTCATGTCAATCATTGATGTACTCCCTAGCAGCGTCAAACTCTCTGTCAACCCGTTGCCAGTCCTGATCAGTCGCTTTGCACTCTAGCCACGGAGCAATGCGTCCACGCCTGTCGTAGACCTCATAAACAGCCTCCATCCACCCGTAATAGTCATCTCGTGAATCAGCTCGTTCGCAGCCTTTAACGCGCTCATAGCTGACCCGTTTGATGATGCAAGGGATTCCCGCAATTCTGCTTTCGATTTCCATCATCTTCGCTCCAATCTTCCATCTGGGTTGACGATCTCAGCTTCTACTGAGTTGGCTGGAATCTCGTAGGTTGACCACACGCTTCCGCACTCCTGACACTTTTTTCTTCTCCAGACAAACCCGTACCTGGTGTCTTTCCTGGTCTCCAGTGTCTTGGATGACCAGGAGCCACACTCAACGCAACTGCTCATCGACTTCGACCTTTACTCCGAGTGCCATCTTGAGATCAACCTGTGCTTCCAGAACCTCTAGGAAACGCAGATGATCCGGGCAGTTCTTTTGGTTCTGCGCCCACTTGATGGCTTCCAGCGCCTTAGCGAGTGTTGATGCCTTGACCTTCATGTTTGCTCCTTTGTTGTGTGTACTGCTGGATTGAACTTTACACCAGCATTGCAGTCTTGTGTGAACTTTTTGTAAAATATTTTTTAATCGACTGCGACTGCCCTATAGCTTTCTTTTATAGCCTGTAGCGTCTTTCGTGCTTCCGGCTGGCAGTCTTTGCCGTCTGTCGCAATGTGATGATTCCAGATGTCTTTTAGCCGATGGTCGTCCTTGATGCCTCTACGCAGTAGCAAAACGGCCTGTGTTGACTTTGGGAACCTAGCCCAGTGCAGCGGATCGTAGTCAGGTGTTCTGATCTGCTGTACGGCAATCTCGATGACCTTCTGGCCTTCTGGCGTGATCTCTTTTGCTGGTGGCGGTAATGCCGCTCTGTGCTCTGGTCGATTGTGCTCCTTACATAGTTTGATCCACTGTGCAAGAGATGGAGGCCAGTCTGGTGGATCTTGTCTCAGATGCTCCAAGACTCTCAGGATGACATCTGGATCGACAGAACGAAGTTGATGCTCCCACGCCTGTTTTGATGCGTCGATCTCCTGTGGTGTTGATCCGAACTGGCTCAGGACTTTTTGCTTGCCCCAGAGAAGTCCAAACCGCTCTATCAGCCGTTCGCTATAGCTCTGCATCTTGCTTGCTCCATGTCAATGATGTTTCTGCCCGTGAGCTGATCCCAGAGATCCTGTTTTTGGGTCTTTTTTTCCACCCACTCAGCCTTGAAGCCTCTCCAGCCCATCAGCACCATGTGATCCAGTGCTTGCTCTAGCGTCCATCCTGCCAGGTGTGCCTCCTGTCTGATTGTGTTGATGACTCGATTGGTGACGATGGCTCTTTTTGCTTTTCTGTGAGCGATGAAGTCGTTCCAGCAATCTGCTGAGATGTCGTCTGGTTTCATGGGTTCTCCTGTTGGAGCGCACAGAATAGTGCTTTTGTGCGTTAGTGTTGTAGTGATTTTTTTCTATAGAACTCTGCTGATCTATAGCTCTCTGTTTGTTTAGAGATAGTTCCCCCAGGGTGGTAGCCATTGTCTGGCTTCCTACCTCTCCCACCACTGTCTATGCTGACAGGGCCAGAGTACCTGGCGGCTGCGATTCATCCATCACTGCTGGGTCTACCACCCTATCAGCAGGGATGTTGTCCAGTACCTCGCAGACAGTCTGGTCGGCATCAATTCGGGTGAGGATTGGCCGGTGTTTTCTTCCGCGCAGCCCATGCAGGCTCTTGATCTCGCTCGGAGTGCGGTTGGCCGTAGAAATGAAAAAACCCTTGCTACTGCACCCTGGTAGGAACCCAGACGGAGAGACTGGGCAGGATGCATGAGCAAGGGTTCTATCTGTCGGTTCCTACGCCAACAAGTAAATTTTACATCAAAAGCAATTCGTATTGCAAATTGTACCGTAGCAACAAGTAGTACAAACAACCATCCTACCGTTGATGATGTAGGTCGATGTCATGCAGTTTGCATGAACCATCGTTGACACAGCAAACAACAGTATAGCAATCAGCTTTTTCATTTCGCCTCCAGCAATCCATCCTCGAACAACACCAGAATCGTCTTACGCCAGGCAGCTTCCCACAGTTCTTTCCTCTCACCGTAGTCAAGTTTTGAACCCTGGTCGATGGACTGATGGCAGTGGACACAGAGCGCAGCAACATAGCAGTCATGAGCTTTTATCGCCATGCCCTTACCATACTCTGTCCAGTTGGCGTGTGCAGCCTGTGTCTCCCCTTGTCTACCACAAAGTTGACATGGAAGACTGGAAACGCATCTAAGTAGAGCTTTGTTTCTGTACACGATTCCACCTCAAAATTTCGTCTTGCAGCTCTAAGCGACCACTCATCCCACGAGCTTTCTCTACAAGCTCCAAATACTCTCTCCGGCGCTCTTTAGACTTCAGTTTTAAGACGTATTTCGCCTCACAAAACAACGCATATTCCCTGGAGTGCATACCGACTACGCTTCCGTCTGGTAAACGCTTGGCAACTGCATTATCGTGTCGCGCTCCGCACGCATAGCACGCACCTCCTCTGTCCAGGACAGACCCTTCTCTGTTGCCCATGCAATGACTTTTTCAACGTACTCGCTAAACGCTGCTGTTGTCATCCCTGTCGTTGTCGGCTCCAACTCCACCAACTGCCCACCAGGCATCTCACGCATCCTGCTAGGCAAAAACAGGGTCTTAAAGTAGATGTGCCAGGTATCCGGGTGATGCCCCTGACCACCAGGCATGATCTGCTCGGAGATCGATTGTAGAACAGCCCAATAGAGCGAGTTTTGAGCCGTTGAACGGTTGGGTCTAGAGATCGACACCACCCATCCAGGTTTAGCGGCTTGTACGGCCTCTAAGGCTCTTTTCCGGGCATCTTCGTTTGTCAACGGGATCAGCATAGCTCCTCCACTTTGCACTGCCAGCGATTGCCTTCCTTGTACCAACCATGGATCTGGATGCGCCAGCCAGACCGGATCATCTCCGGGTAAGCATCGGCCTCCTGGATCTTGTTCCTACGGCTGCTCATGTTGCTCTTGCTCGTAGTCTGAACAGCAACAGTTTCACCATTGCCGATTGCCAGGATGTCGATACAGCCAAACAGGTCGTGCTTGCGCTTGGTGAACCCGTTGTAGTGCTCGACGATGGCGACCTTGTAGCCATCACCCTCAAGCTGCCACTTGCTTCGTGCTGTCAGTGTTGTCATTGAAAAACCCCGGTACAAGCCATTCTTTTCGGACCTTCCCAGCAGTCAGCTCCTCGATCTGGAGTGCTCGATGGATTGGGACACGGTTGGCCTTCCTCCAGCTGTACAGATTCTACCGGTTGAGCTTTAGAGCGATACAGAGCTTACCTTTGCCACCAACGATAGCCGCTGCGTATTCGAGAGCATTCGAGACGTTCATTGTGTTACCTCCTATCCCACATTACAACACATTGCCAACCGCTTGACAACTGAAACAGACTGGTTTACAGTAGCTTCACGGTCAACAAGGAGCCAACATGGAAAACGATCAAGATCGCTGGGAATACGAAGTCCAACGCCACCGGGAGACTGAGCAAATGAAAGAAAAGATCATTGACGGCCTTTGCTGGGCCTTCAGCGGGATTGTGTTGGTTGTTCTGTTCGTTGGAGGTCTGGCAGCGTGATCACAGACCCCGATTTCGTCTGGAGAAGCAGCGCCGCAACAGACGTAACAATCACATGGCGCAAACACGGTTGGAAACCCATCGCAGAAAGGAACGACAATGAAGCAAATCGCATCCGCACTCGTCAAGGCACAGCGAGAATTTGGTCCGGCGCTGAAGACTTCGAGAAACCCTCACTTCAAGTCAAAGTATGCTGACCTCTCTGCTGTTGTTGAGGCTGTCATTGATGGCCTGAACAACAACGGGATTGCCCTAGTCCAACAGACTCATGAGTGCGAGTCCGGGGTGATTGTAGAAACATTGTTGATACATGAGAGCGGAGAGCAACTCTCTGGCGGTCGTCTCCATGTCCCTGCAAGCAAACAAGACGCACAGGGATACGGATCAGCACTGACCTATGCCCGTCGCTACAGCCTGATGGCAACGACTGGAATCGCACCAGAGGACGATGACGGTAATGCTGCCAGCGTAAAGCCAGTCAAAGAGCCGCTCGATCCCAGCACTATTGCTCAGATCGTGCTTGCAGCTCAGTCAATGGATGACCTGAAATCGACCTATGCCAAGGCCTACAAGGAGTTCCAGGGGAACCAGGCTGCTCTGGCTGTGATCGATGACGCTAAGAACAGGCGCAAAGCCGAATTGATGGAGATCAAATAATGTTGGTAAGAGCCAGCGACCTAATGACATCTGAATTCGACAGATCAAGCCAAGAATCAGCTTATCGACGAGGATTCGTTCACGGAGTAGCAGAGACTATTCGTTTAGTTGAGTCAAAAAAAAGCATTGACGATTTGCGAGATTGGATGGAAGGAGATCTATCCGTTTGGCGATACAGCAATCGAAATGGCTCAATGGATCTGCCACCGGAGATCAAATAATGGAGCAGCGCAGCCCAGAGTGGTTTGCTGCGCGTCTCGGGTCAGTCACTGCATCCAGGGTGTCGGATGCTCTGGCTGGCCCAGATACCGCTGCGCGTCGGAATTACCTCGTTCAGCTCGTCACAGAACGTCTGACAGGACAGCAACAAGAGTCCTACACCAACACGGCCATGCAATGGGGTACGGATACTGAGCCGTTAGCGCGTGTGGTGTATCAAGCCACACTCCAAGGAAACTCATTTGTCGAGGATGCTCCGTTCGTGAAGCATCCAACCATCCAGTGGTTTGGAGCGTCACCAGACGGATTCGTCAACGATGGTCTTGTTGAGATCAAGTGCCCAAACTCAACAACGCACATTGACTACCTGATGGCTGGCAAAGTTCCAACAAAGTACCAACGGCAGATGCTGGCTCAACTGGCTTGTACAGGCAGGGAATGGTGCGACTTCGTGAGCTTCGATCCTAGATTGCCAGATCACCTGCAACTGTTTGTCGTGCGGTTTCAACCAAAGAAGGAGGAAATTCAAAAGCTAGAGGAAGGAGTCCAGAAGTTCCTAGATGAAGTCAACAAAGCAATGGAGAGCTTGAATGCCCGTTAAATACGATGTCGTTGCAGCAACTGGAACCTACACAGGAAAAGATGGTTCCGAGAAAAAGTCTTGGATGAAGATCGGTTCTGTCATCCAAACACAGAAAGGATTCAGCCTAAAACTGAACGCAGTCCCAACTGGCTGGGATGGCTGGGCAATGTTGGCAGAACCGAAAGACGCCAAACCAAAGGCAGATTTTGATGACGATCCACCTTTTTGAACCAAACGGATGCCAAACAGATGATCAAGCACTAGAACTCGCAATGGTGCTTGATGCTGGTGAGATTTATCTGTGCGACAAGTGCAACAGTTACCACATCAGAGCAATGGACCCAGTCAACCCATCACACTACAAACAGGGCGCGGTTGAGGCAATTGATGGGATTGCTTCAGCCTGCTCTGGACTGCAAGGCATCGAGGCAGTCTGTACAGGAAACGCTATCAAGTATCTGTGGAGGTGGAAACAAAAAAACGGTGTTGAAGACCTGAAAAAGGCTCAGTGGTACATCCAGAAATTAATTGACCTCAACACTCAATAATTTCGCCTTTGTACTCGACCTCGCCCTCTGCCCGTACCTGAGCAACCTGCGGGTAGAGGAGCTTTCCATCCTTGATCGATAGCACAACAAACCCTGAACGCCAGTCCACAGGGTTATCCTCGCAATACGAGAACTGAGGCCCATACAGATCAGCAAGTGTTCCTGTGTCGATCCCATAACGGATGCCGTTGTAGTCTGAAAACGGAGTGACCTTTAACTGGTGCAGGTGACCAGTTACCGTTGTCCGTCCAGAGTTGAGCGTGTTATTCCGTGTTGCATGGATTCCACCCCTGATTCGGTGCTTGATGACAATTTCCTGATTGACAAACACCGACCAGCATGGAGTCCAAAACGGGAAATGATCTTTTAGCTGGAAACCAGCCACCCCCTCGAACTCTGCCGCTCGATTGCTCAGACTGGTTTCAAACCGAGCATCGTGATTGCCCAACGGCCAGAACAGTTTTGCGCCCTTAGAAACCTTCTCAATTTCATCCAGACGCTCCTTGACTGCCTTCAGTTCATCCATGACAGTTGGAGACTTCCCCCACATCTGTCGTCCAAACCTGCTGATCTGAGCGCCATCAAACGCATCACCGTTGCAGACAATGATCGAAGGTTTTTCAAGTTTGATGATCTTCAGCAACGCTCTGTGTGCAGTCGAAACATATCCAGGCCAGTAGTGAGCATCAGAAAAAATCACGATCTTTCCGTTTTTGCACTCAGTTTGGACTCTTCCAGTTGCCTGCAAAGAGGCCATAACGCGAGCTGCTCTCTCTGATGGTCCCCCATCCAATCCAGGCACTCCGTGTCGTCTCAAACGATCCTGGATAGCTCTGACGCTAATCCCTAGTCGTCTGGACATCTCAGTTGGAGATGGATTGTTGTGGTACGCAGCCCAGAATTTGTCTTGATCAATCAGAGTCGGCATTTTTGAATAGCCAGTTCCTGACTTTAGGATTGTCGGCTAGCATGGCGTAGACCCCACGCTCGACTTCGCATACCTGCTCCTCAGTCAGAGAAGGGCAGGATGCATGGACCATCTCATGGAATAGCGTGTCCTGGAGTTTTCCCAGCGAACCAATTTGTAGGAGTATTCTGCGGTTCGCAGTCTCACACAGACCAACGCATTCAGTGCCGTCCTGCATGATCTGATCAACCAGTTGGATTTCCCAACGGCGACCATTCAGACGTACAAACTTAAACGGAATCTTGTTTATACCAGCATCGACAGCGCGTGTTTCTTCACCTCGTTGACTCTCCGTTCCCAGCCCTTCCCGAATGTCTCCCATGTTGCTAGTTCCTGGAGAAATTTGAGTCGTGCAGCACAATAGGTCTCAATCAACCATTTTGCGTCAGCACTCTGAATAGCTTTCATCGTGATCGGGCCAATCAACCCATCAGGAGTGACACCGATTGCCTCTTGCAGGAATTTGGTAGCTCTACCAGGACCGCTATTGATTGCAGTGTCAAAAACGCAGTAATCAACTCCCAAAGGCAGATCATCGCCTTTTACAGCATCCCAGTATTTCTGTCTATACAGTGGCATTACATCATGCGGAGATAAATTTTTCATGTCATCCACACTGACAGGATGACCGCACCACTTTTCCCATGTTGATTTCGTGCATCCGAGGTTTGTAACACCTCCAGGATCTTTCGGGTGATCTACAAAACCTCCTTCGTGATGCAAAACAAACTCTAAACTCGCTGGGAAATTTCCTTTCACTTCCTTGCCCTCATATCAATGATCTTTTCCAACGTCCTGCCGCCAAAATAGAACGACATGATCAGCATTCCCCACTGACCCAACAGCTCAACGTAGTTCTGGTTTGTGTCTTTACCAAACGCAGACATCATTGCAAACGTAAAGTAGCCAGCCAGGATTGCAATTAGCGTTAGAGGACGGATGTTTTTGGATAGCCAGCTATCGCTGCCCATATCGGCTTTAAGCCGCTCGGTTAGATTGTTCTGCTCTGTCTCGTAGAGCTTGGTTTCGTTAGCCATTTTTGCTAACTCACCAGATTGCTGCAACGCAGCCAGTTCAGCCTGAGCCTTGGCTTTTGCTTCTGGATCTGGGATTACTTTATCAAGGATCTTTCCAGCAAATGGCAACAGAGCGTCAAGCACTGGGATCATTGGCCTTCTCCTTGGTCATCAGGTTTGCAGCAGCGTATGCGCCCTTGCGACCGACGATCCCACCTACCGCACCAATGCACAACAACATGATGTCTTTCAGGATCGCCAGGAATGCCTGATCAATCGGAGCAATCCGCTCTTTGTCCTGGTCAACGAACAACACACCACCAATGATGGAGATGACAGAGAACAGCAGGATAGCGGCAAGGGTTAGGACGATGACAGCCCAAACACGGACCTCGATTTCCTCGGTGGTCATCTTCTGTTTAGTCAATGAAGAGTCCATGCATTGCTCCTGCAATCACCGCACAAATCGCGCCGATTCCAACAATAATCCCGACAATGAATCCAAAAATTATTGATTCTTTGTCCATCAGCTTTTCTCGATCACAAACGCGATGATGTGATACAGGATGATGCCGCCCATTCCTAAAACGATAGCAATAAAGATACCGTCAGCCGTAGTGCGGATTAGTTTCTTTCGTCGCCGGATCTGCTCGTAGACCATTTTCTCGCGCTTTTCTTTGATCCCGCGCCGCATCATGATGAACTCGTTATACCCTTCCTGTCCCAGCCACCATAGTTCACCGAGCGTGAACATATGCCGGATCTCTTCCTCCATCTGTTGGATTTGGATCTTTGCGGCATAGGTGTCAAATGCTTCAGCAGTGGCCGACTTTGCAAAAACCAGTTTCTTGAAGAGCGGTGGAGGCTTGTTGGAGTTCTCTTCCTCGGTCTTGATCCACTCTTGCAGATCAGCGACAGCGCCAGCCCATTTGCCTAGCTGACTGAACACATCCTGAGCCTCACGGCCAACAGCAACAGCCGTCTTTAAACCATTAAAGACAGCGGTTGCAGTAGCAAGTAGGCTTACTGGATCGAGCATTACCTTACCCAGTTATCCCAAGCTGCTTTCATCACTAATAGTGCAGCACCAATACCTGCAAGCCACTTCATGAACGCTACGAGCGCCTGAGCAGCCTTCCATGCTTCAGCCAGGTCTTTGATACTCGCGTTGAGATCATCGACCTTTTTCTCAAGCTTCTCAACTTGAGATCGGAGTTGATCGGTTTCGCTCATGCTGTGCGCTTCCACATATAGACAGTGATGTACGGCTGGTAATTAGCATTCGTACCGCTAGAACCAGTCGAGTCAATCGTGTGTGTATGTGCTCCAGCAACACCGGTATCCGCTGTTGGAGTAGTCAAAAACCCAGGGGTTCCACGCAATGTGCCATCTTCTGCACCGCTAAAATACGGCTGAGTATAGGTATGCTGGTGATTTCCAGCAGATTGCATGGTATGAGTGTGGCTGACAACGATTGCATCAGCCGATCCACCAGTTTCCTCGGCTGAATCAAACAGTGAATTGCCACTGTCAAAACCGACGGGAACTCGTCCAGCACCAAACGCCACCCAGGTTCCGAATCCAAGCAACGTACCAGGATTGGTTGCATTTGTTGCGTTTATGTAAATTGATCCAACCGGATACAACGCTCGTGCAGCAGCTTGAGCAAAGGCCGTGGTAGCAACAGTCGTGTCATTCGTTCCAGCCGCCTGGGTGGTTGCAGTCGTACCATTCACCAGGTTGCCGCTGACATTGCCAACCCATCCAACGCTAGTGAACCGGCCTACGTTTGACCCGTTTGCAGCGACTCCAACCTCGTTTGCTGCGTAACGGTAAAAGCCAGTGTCTGTGTCACCGTTGAACGTCCACGATGGAGCGGCAGCGGTTCCTGCCGGAGCAATGTAGATGTCCTGAGCGCCTGATTGCCAGTCTTTTAGGTCCGACATCAGCGTCCGAATGGCATTGTTGACCCCCGACGGAGCGCACCCCTCAGCAATGTTGATGCTGTTGATGTCTGTGTTGAGGTCTGGATTAGTGTCGAACTCGCTGATCTTAGTCTTTGCCATGATTATTCCTCGCTCAGGCCAAAGACCTGACCATATCCAAGTCGCAGTGCGCGTTTCTGAAGTTCTTTAGACAACGGGACCATTTCAGCAGTTGTTGCCCTACGCATCAGCCTAGCAGCAAGTTTCGGATCAAGCATTGCGTCAACGATTACCTCTCTGATCATATCGTCGGTTCCGTTATACAACCACTGCATCGGGGTAGCAACCTTTTGCAGAGCGGGAGGAATGTCGCCAAATATTGACTTTCCAACAATCCCACCCATCACATTAGCAACAGACATATTCCGAAATGTGTTTGATCCGGGTTCCTGCGTCACTCGTAAAGTTGCATCATCCAAATCCTGAGCAACACGCTTCAATACAGCAAGCTGAGTCCTAGAAAGATCAGTTTCTTTCTCGGCAGCGCGAATGGCATTCACAAACTTTGGTTGAGAGATCAGATATTCTGAAACATTGCCTGGATCTCTGATCAACGGAGTAGTCGTCAGCACCTTTCCTCGGAATTGCTGCGCTGCTTCCATGCGCTCAATGCCTTTGCTTGATGCAGCAAACTTACGCAAGTATTCAGCATAACCAGGAGCAACAGACTCAATCTGATCATCGACAGATCGGATGACTTGCTCTAACTGGCCTTTTGCAAGCCTGTATGCAGATCCATCCTTGTCCAGCAAACCTTGAGCCGCATCACGCAAGTCCTTGCGAATCTCATACAGTTCCTGCGGAGTCCTTGCTTCTGCAATACGCTGCCGAGCAAAATTCATCGCTCGTTCA
>Ga0070749_10001739_pt1 | contig 14704 bp, 16 predicted proteins | sample VirMetDEL_Nov_18_FD_75180 | JGI IMG/M metagenome (GOLD analysis project Ga0070749, IMG submission 75180) | Aqueous microbial communities from the Delaware River and Bay under freshwater to marine salinity gradient to study organic matter... | ecosystem: Environmental > Aquatic > Marine >...
CCATAAACCGCACAATCATAGTCGCAATTCCGGACAGGAACCCTATGATTGAGCTAATGTTCATTTCGCCGCGCCCGTTGTGCCGCCGTCTTTCGCTGAAATCAGCCCTAACGCCGACAGGATCATAGCCAGCTGGGAGCCGGGGTCATTCGGGATTGCCAAACCGGGAATGTTGATCCCCGCATAATGGAGCCCAACCAGCACCAGCATCGCCACGCCCGATGCGGTCGTGCGCCAGTTGTTCGTGAAGTAATTTGCGATAATCTTGTCCATCAGTCACTCCTTAACATCTTCACATTTGATTAAATTCGGGCGGATTTCTTTGCAAATAACGCCACCTTGAAACCTGCCGTCATTCACAAATCCATCCCCTTCAATCCTCGAACATCCGGTCAGCAAGGAAAAGCTCACCGACAAAAGGCAAATCCAGCCAACCGCTGCCATGCCGATCATCATGTAATCTTTATCCATGACCATCCTCTATTTCACCAGAGCCAAAACTTGCGCCTTGACATCAGCAATCCGCGCGCTCCAGCCTTTTCCGAACGTGGACCAGATCGAAAGAGATTGCATGAAGGCGAGGCGCTTGTTGGTGACGGCCAATCCGACATAAGCCTTTGTGGCTTGTATGGTGGCCGGTCCGATCTGCCCGTCCTGCGTCACGCCCACAACCGCTTGCAGCGTTTTTGCTGCCCGGGACACCCCTGAGTTCACCGCGAAATCGAAAACGGCAAAGTCAACTCCTGCAGGAAGGTCATCACCTCGAATGCTATCCCAATACTCTTGACGATAAATTGCTGCCACATCCGCTTGGCTAATTGTAAAAACATCAGCATTTGGAAGTCCCTGTTTTTTCCGCCAAGCATCATAGGTGTCTTGGGTTACGCCGAAAGCAGTTCTACCCCCCGGATCTCGAGGGTCGTCAACTTTGCCTCCCTCGTATTTGAGGACCTGCTTGAGCGCCTGTGGAAAATTCTCTTTCATTCACAAATTTCCTTGTGGTGGCCCAAGCCTAACATACCCTTTCCAGATTTTCATCCTAAAGGGCGTATAAATTACTAAATTTCCTTGCAGAATGGGGCTAAACGCTCTCACGCAATTTCCCCTTTATACCACAAAAGATTTGTCTGAAGGCGTTGGTCGTCGGGAGATAAGTCGCAAGCAATTTGACCTTGCTGGAGGGCCACATCTTTTAGGCCTAAATTCCATGCTGCGAGTGCGGCAAGGTCATGCGGTTCATGCCCCCAAGACGCCGGTTCTGACGTATAAACAAAATCCCGTTGCGTCAGGGAGAGGGCTCGCATTGCCGCCCCATAACATTCAGCCCATCGATGTTGGTTGTGGTAAAGTCTTGCAAGCGCGACCCAAGGCTCCCGGGTGTTCGGGGCTTCACCAGCGGCCCGATGATACCAGCCTTCTGCACTTACAGGATCTTCTTTAGCCAGATAGCATTGGCCAAGAACCCGCATCGCATAGCAGCGGTCATTGATCCATGTGGCTTCCGGCATGGCTAAATACTTTTTGAGCGCCTCAATCGCGTCATCCCACCGGAAATAATACGACAACTCTCGAGCGTAATAGAAAGCGTTTCGAGGGCAGTGCGGGTCTTCTTTGACCGACAATTCCAACAGATCTAAATAATGTCCACGGCTCTTTTCGTGATCTGGATGGTGAGTGATGAGAGTCATGTCGGAAGTCGCCCAGACCTCCGGAACCCGCAAATCCGCTCGGATATGTTCATGGCAGGGATGGTGCCAGTAATACCCATGCCTTGCGTGGATTTTCATAGAATAAAATTCTATTCCACCGCCCCAGTTGAATTTGTATTGCAGGTGGGTTGTGCCTGTAACCCAAACGCGCTCGATTTCTTCCCGCCATCCCGGCTCCATCACCTCATCGGCATCCAGACAAATGCAAATATCGATGTCTTTCGGAATGAGCGCGATTGAAGCATTGCGGGCATGGTCGAAGCGCCATGGAGTTATGCAAATGTCGTATGTTTGCACTCCATTCGCCTTGGCGATCTCGACCGTTTTATCGTCGCTTCCGGTGTCGGCAATGAGAAGCAAGTCTGCGTCTTTGGCCGATTTCGCCCACCGCTCAATAAACTTCTCCTCATTCTTTGTGATTGTGTAAACACAAATCTTGAGCTTTTTGGTTTCTGGCTCCATTTGCTTTCGGGCTCCTTCTCCGAAAAATAAATCCAAATATTGTGGGCGGTTTTGCTTCAGCCACGGCAAAGCGTCATTTGTGAGCTTTTGTCCGTCCCTTCCTAGCGTCTGCGAACCCGCATGATGCACATATGATCGTGAAATGTAATGTGTATAACCAAGTGCGTTTAAGTCCTCGCACATCACATCATCGCTATACCACTCAATCGGTGGCACAACCATGTCCCCATACATCTTTTTTGAAAGGTAATGAAAAATCGGGCTTAACCGACGAGCGGCCCGACATTCATGTTCCCAAGACCATTTGCCAAATTCAAGCCTATCTGTCTCGGATTGTTTGTATCGTATGTTTTGGGTGTAACGAGTGTAATCGGTATGGGCGGCAACAAAGCCTAATTTATTCCCATGCAAGGCTTTGAGCCTTTCAATGTCCTCACACAAAAGCCGATAGCTGTCAGGCGTGAGCACCAAATCATCTGCGCAAACAATTACTTCATCATATTCTTCAAAAGCGATCTGCAAGGCGAAATCATAAGACTTCGCAGATGTTTCCAAGCAAGGGCTATAGATTAGATGCGGGACATCTGGCGCGTATGCTTTCACACTCGCCTTTAAAACTGGCAAGCATTTTCCGTCCACTGTGCAAGTGACGATTGGAAGCACATTCTCCCCCTTCTGAGAATGCAACTATTTAAAAGGTTTTCCAGTTATCCACCCAACAAGGCTATGCCTTGTTCCTTTTTCTATGGGCGTTACTTGATGTAAAGTATAACTAGGGAACATCGTCAAATATCCCCTCTCTCTGCTCATTTTTACTGGGTCCCGCGATATTAAAAGTTCTAAATCGCAGCCTTTATATTTTTTAGGATCACTTAATTGAACAACAATTGAAAGTTTTCTTATTGCAGAACCATTTGTTTTATCAATATGCGCGTCATATTTACCGCCCGGAAGTGTATATTCGGTAAATTGAAATCCTTCGGCAAAACCCCAAACATCAAATTTAAAAAATCTTTCATTTAAACTGACGCAGGCATCTGTCATTCTTCTGAATGCCCATTCTAAATCTTGTGAACCAACAAAAACGATATTGCTGTTTCTATAATCTTCATCAAGAATTTGAGGATCAGTAGCTTTATTCCTGTTAACTAATAAAGATTTATTTAATTTATTTTTTTTGCATATTTTTATTATTTCATCACATTCTTCTTCAGAAAATAATTTATCCCAATATGCCCAATTGCTACATTGATCTATTTCAAAACTCCACGCAGCATTACTTGCGTTAGACATTTGCTTGCCCCCCTTCATGACAGCAAAGATTTATATTAGTTATATTTTATCCAAGATAATGTTTCTTCATCCCATCTATAAATTGATCCATCTTCTGGCTTTGCTACAAGCGACACCCAAATACATGATTCAGTATCTAATAACCAAGATTCATATGGTTTTGGAGGTATGAATGCGTCTAAATTATCATCATAATGAAATCCTATCCCTGCGTAGTGTTTTCTAAAATTAGAATTATAACTTGTCTGTTTCCATTCAGTCTCTAAGCCAAATAATGATTTTAGAAACTGAACTCCAACAGGCTCGCTCTCTGGAAATGACAAATCATTAATGTCTGAATTACTGACCACCAAAACCTGCAAGACGACATTATGTGCGTCAATTTGAGCAAAATGAGCCATAAAAATTATCCTGTATAGGTAAACGAGCCAACGCTTGTAAATGTATGGTAGTAATAACCACCACTAGAAACAACCGTCCCGCCGCTACCTTTTTGCGTTGCAGATAGATATCTAACAATCACGACGCCTGAACCACCATTAGCGCCGGGAGCAGACGGGCCACTAGAGTTATAAGTGCAACCACCACCTCCGCCGCCTGTGTTTACGGTGCCTGCTGTAGGAGGCCTGCCAGATGCGCCGCCGCCGCCGTTACCCCCACTGGCTGTGGCGCTAGTATATGCACCACCACCACCACCACCAGCATAATAATATGTGCCGCCAACATTTTGGCCAGTTGAAGTGGCTGAACCCCACGCAGAATATGCAGAAGAACCAGCACCGCCGGTGCCACCAACAGACGTCGTGCCTGTCCCACCAACAGCACCAGCGCCACCGCCACCACCTGAACCATACGCCGGAGGGCTATTAATAGCGTCACCACCATTATTACCCTGCCCAGCTGTGCCAGTTCCAAAAGCTGGAGACTCACCAGCGCCACCACCAGAGCCACCACTACCAACTGTTAAGTTGTTATTGCCGCCAGCGCCGCCACCAATCGCGGTTTGCGTAGAAATACCTGACCCAGAAAAAGAAGAATTTGTTCCATTATTAGTGGAAGGAAATGAAGTATTTCCATTACCGCCGCCACCAACAGCTACCGTATATGAGACGCCCGGTATAAGAGTAACAGAAGAAACATACAATAATCCGCCAGCGCCACCGCCGCCGCCGATTTCATACCCGCCTCCGCCACCACCCGCGATGACAAGCAGTTCAGCAGTATAAGGAGCTGGCCAAAGACCCGCACTTATCGCCACTTCTTGGCGAGCTAAATTCCAAACGCCAGATGCGGTAGACGCCGTTGGCGTATTAGCCGGGCCAATAATGCCACCATTCCAGCGCGTTCCCATTAGGAGATAACCTCATAAGATACAGTAAACGTCAAATTGTTTGCTGTGCCAGATGTCACAGAAATACAGGCATTTTCTAATAAATAAATGCCATTTGATTTTTCAATTACAACAAGAGAAGCATTTGCAGGAACACTGACTGTTGAGCAAATAGGATAAGCCGTGCCGCCAGAAGGCGCGCTACCTTGAACCGTTGCGTTGCTGTAATAAGATACCGTGCAATTAACTGGAGATGCAGATGTGTTTGCTGCAACAAGACTTTCAATCTTTACGACAGTGCCTGATGCAGCTGCATTGTTCAAAAGCGATACGGCGCTTGTTCCAGTTGGAACATAATATGTCGTCTGACCTAAAATCGATGTGACATTAACAATATTCGGGTTAGCCATTTTATCCTCCGAAGACGATAGACATGGCTACCGCAAAGCCAGTCGTTGCAATTGTGCCGGTCTTAGCTGGAATAGTCATCGTGTATGCGCTTGCAGTTGATGCAGGCGATAATAGCACCGAACCGCCGCCTGAACTATTGACCTGAACGCCACCTGTCGACGGGATACGCATCCATTCTGTTCCATTTGCAGCAAATGCAACTGTTATGGAAGTCGGAAAGAACATGCCATTTGTTGAGCCAGATGTCCCCGTATGAGAAGGAACGCCAGCTGTCCCATCCGGCGTTGCAATACCCGTCGATCCATTGATGACTACGGCCATTGTTATGCTCCCGGCGCTTGGCTATCTGGGCTACGCGGCCACTGAACAGCTGACACAGACGCAATGAAATCCTCAATGTCCGTCGTCGCTTCCATATCGCTAATCGCCAGCGCGCATGTGGTGCGAACGCTCTCGCGATAGGATGTCCATTCAGCTGGAACGGCGGTGCCGTCTTCCTGCTTGCGAACGATCATCCAATCTGATCCAACAAGCATTGTCCAAGCCATCTGTTTAAAATTTTCTGCCCAATATTTTTTAAGGACATCAAGATCTTTTGGGATGGCAGTATAATCGCCATTATCGTCAGGACCGCTCACAAAATAAAAACGGTCATCTGGGCGCGGTTGTTCTGTGACATCTATAATCCCGATTGCTTCACGATCTTCTGGAGAGGCAAGCCTCAGCCAATTTGCAGGATACTGAATGCCATCATGCTCAAATGGCACATCGAGAAGAAGCTGTCTGCCGTCAAGTATAAACATCTTACCGCGCTCTCGCTATTTTGAAAGGATTCTCAGCAAAGCACATATACACATATGTGTCGCCGCTATTGTTAGTAATGGTTCCATTTAAGGCTTTTATTTTGAATCCGTTGGAACAGAAATCTACAATGTTATACTGCGCCTCAATATCGTATGTGCTAGGTATCAAGTAATTATTAACGACATTATATGTGTTTCTTGAAGAGTCTATCACGACCCAATTACTTGTAGCCTGTGTAGAACTTTTTATAAGAAGATATCTGGGTCTAAAATTGGTATAAATAAAAGGCCCGTCTCCGCTTGCGTTTCCATTTCCAACATAACTTCCAAAAGCGGAATATCCACTTATAGGGGCGAAACAGTATGCAACATAATTACTTGATGCCGTATTAACTGTTGTTCCATTCCCTATTGTAAAAGTAGTCGCATTTGGAGATGTATTATTAAAATAGGCAGTAGAAGGAGAATAAGATGGATTGGAGCTATTTAAAGAAACAGCTGTAGTGTTACCAATGCTGATATGATAAACGGCCCAATCTATTATACTGCTTCTATTTTTAAACATAATCATACTTGGTGTTGCATTAAGACAATGACCAACAGTAGCGCCTAACGTGCCATTTCCAGTATAAGTAACAATGCTAAAGCCAGCAGATTGGTTTGCACTAATCCGCGTTGCTGCAATAGTGCCAGCTAGTGCGGATGTAGAATTTGACCCATTTATTAAAACAGACCCGGCTGTAGGGACGTTACTTGCGCCAGCGGTATTATTGACGGTTGGAGCTCCACCAGCTACCCATTCCCATGCGACATATGTAATACCATTTACGTTATTTTGATTGTATGTAGTATTTCTTCGCGCAGTAAAGCCAGCAGCATTAAACGCGCTGATCTGATTTCCTGCATATTCTGCAGCATTCACGTTACTATTAATATCACTGCCAGCCCCACGGACAGAGTCGTCTAATAGGTGATAATCATAAGATGTCGTTCCAGCAGAAATTCTGTCCTTCGTCCAAACGAAATCTGGCTGGAATGTAATACCAAGTGGATTGTTCCCGCTATTCGTCGTCGATGTGACAATCGACTGCGTATCGCCATTGGCGTTGCCATTACCCGTATACGTCACTGCGGCCATATAAGGCGCGCCGTTGAGGATAGATGGCGAACTGAGATTTTGGGTGTTTATAGGGGAGTAACCAGAAGGAGGTGTATAGACGAATGGCCTTTGACCAAAATTAGAGTTCATTAGTCCATATGTGCCATCATAGCTTACAATGACAGGGACCAAAAGCGTTCCAGCCGTCGTCCCAATAGTTCCTGTCACCCTAGAAACATTGTTTTGATAAAATGCGAATGTATTAGCCCCTAAATCGACAGCAACGGCTAAAACATCACCATTTGATATAGTAAATCCACTATCAGTCCATGCACCACTGAAATTTTTATAATATCCATTGTCGCCGAATATTACAGCATCCGTTACCGCCGCAGCTCCAGTTGTAGAGTCAAAGACAGTAGCAAGACCAAACCCAAAAGCATTATAGCAACCAGTTGTGCCTCTTGGCGTAAAAGGCGCAGTTCCTATAGTAACTTCCCAATACCATTTGTCAGACGATAAAGAGATCGATCCATTTGCTCTCCTCCATGAAGAGGGGCCAACATATTGGAGGTTTGCATTACTAAATGTGCCTGCAGTATTCGATAGACGGTTTAATACACAATAACTCCCCCGCCCATACGACGTTCCATCCGCGTAATTAGTCGGGCTATCAATCATGCTGTCGTATGTTGCGCCAGCGGATAGGCTGATATTAGCAGGTGTCCAGTTGTTACCATTGCCGGAACTATCGGAGCAAAGAGTTGTTGTGCTTGTTGTATTGCTAAATGGAAGATAAAAACCATTATTACCATATGTCCCAGTATATCTAGCAGGCTGTAAAATTCCGTTAGTATCATATGACGTAAATAAGGTCGCAACATTTAATGCAGCCCATGTCGTTGCATTATAAGTTGTTCCGCTGACAGTAGGATAACCGTCAATAAAATTATATTCGGCCATATAGCCATCAAAGTTTGTCGTTGTGCTACCAGCAGAATTTTCTCCAGCAATGTAATGCACTATGCTATTTTGATTAAATTTCCATGTAGTATCATTTTGCGTAGGCTGAGTTCCTGTAACGGTTAATTGCACACCATTTAAATATATTCTTACTCTATTTGATGCAGTCGCCTGTGTTAAATCTACAGCAAAAAGAACATGATACCAACCAGAAACATCCCGCAAAACTGGCGCAGTAGTTAGATTTGTGGCGCTTGTTCCAGCCTTGCCATACTGAAATTGTAAATAATCACTTTGAATGCCGTGATCCACATAATACGCACTAGCATCGGTAGATGATGACATAATGTCAATAAAGTTTGATGAGCTTAAAATGCCTCTTTTTAGCCAAATGCTAATAGTCCAAATCAGTGAACTAGAAGGCGTTCCAAACGTGCGCGACAATTGAGCTTTTGCGCTCTGACGAAAGCGCAAGCTATTGCTAATCCGATAGCCAGACGCCTGAGACCCAAAAAATATGTCTTTAGAGCTAAACATCTAAATCCTTACGGCGTGTAGTTCTGAACATATGAACCATACCAGTTCGTTCCGTCAGAAACAAACGTCAGAATATCGGCTTTAGCAACTGTCGCCGTAATCGTTGGCGCTGTGCCTCCCGACCATTTTACAGGAGGAGACGCCGCCCAAGATACAGCGTTAGCCGTTCCTGATGCAGGCTGGCGCAGGATCAGGATGAATGATTTACCAGCTGTAGCGGTCGGCAACGTGACAGTCAGCGCAGTTGCTGACGTCATTGTCAGATTTTGGAAAGTGCCGTTTGTGAGATCAATCGTTACTGTCGAGGTGACGGTTCCGATATTGTAATATGTCTCAACATAGTTCGTGATCGTTGGATTAGTGAGCGTAGCCGTCGTAATCGACGGTGACGTCGCCAACACCACATTGCCCGTTCCGGTTGGCGTAGTAAAACCAACAAGCTCATAATCCCAAGATGCGGCGGTCGTTCCGGTCGTCAGGATGCACACAAGCTGCAAAGACGTTCCCGGCAAACAAGTCGAAATCAAATTCCCGCCTGACGAATTAACCGTCAGAGTGCCTGTGCTGTTATTGCTAATATGAAATGTCCAACCCGCCGCCAGCGTCGTCACATCTGGCATGACAATCGTTTGCGTCGTCGTGCCGGTAAAGAATTGGTTATAAGTGCTGGAAGCCGTTAATGTTGTCGTGCCCGCAGCCGTTGCGGTTGTGGTGTAACCGACAAGCGTGGCGTAAGTCGCGGGGCCAAGAGTTGACCAAGAAGCCACGCCCGCCGTTGTTGCCGAAAGATATTGGCCATTGGCTGTTGGGGCAGCTGTTGGCAGGGTTATCGTGTATGATGAAGGCGTAGTCGGTGACGAGATATTAACGAAACCAGACACATCGCCATTGAGGGTTAAGGTAGACATTACACGATCACCCATCTTGAGTTAGCGGGAACAGTAACACTAGCACCAGTTCCGACCGCCACAGGCCCAGCCGACATGCCATTATACCCGCTTGGAATTGAAGTATTAACTGAAATTGTAGCTGAATTAAACACGATACCTTGCGACGATGCGACGTTCAACGCAGTCAACAATCCCTTTGCAGGATTGTAAAGCAAATTCGCATTCGAGGTGTTAAAAGTTGTGGGCGTCCCGGTCGTTGCGGTCGAGAATACTGGATAATAAGGTCCTGTTGACGCTGTGTCGTTCGAGATCGTGATTGACGCACCAGCACCTGTCGGCCCTGTCCAGCCGGTAGGTCCTGTATAACCAGTTGGCCCCGTAACATTTGACGCCGCTCCGGTTGCGCCGGTCGGTCCCGTTGCACCATTTACACCCGCAGGTCCCGTCCAGCCTGTCGGCCCCGTAACGGTTGAAGCTGCGCCTGTATAACCTGTGTATCCAGTATATCCCGTTGGTCCGGTGTAGCCGGTGTATCCCGTCGGCCCAACCTGCCCATACATAACCTGCGTTGCCGTAACAATCGCGCATGGACTTTCCGGTGCAGGACTTGCCAAGAAACCTGCTGGGAACGTCTGGAAATAGTTATGAACATAATCATCAGTTGACCACGCCAACTGCACATACTGGCCAGCCGTTACTTTCAGCACATAGTTAATGGCAAGAATGGTGTAGCCATCCGTGCCGCCATGGCTGCTCGTAATCGCATAAAGGCTGTTTGTATCTGGCACTGCCGTGCCATTCAACTTCAGCCACACATTCATATTTCGAATTGATGTGTCTGTGTTGATCGCCTGCAGTGAATATTGAATGTTGTAGGTGCCAGCATTCGCAAAGGTTATGCGGTTGCCGCTTGTGATGCTTACGCCGCTGCTATTTGGATCAGTTTGTCCGAGCGCAATAATCGTCTCAGAATTATTCGCCAAAGCCTTTTGTGTGGCGCTTGTATCGTAAAAAGATCCCCAATATCCGAGCGTTCCGCCAGCGCCGGTTGATCCGGTCGGCCCTGTATATCCTGTATAACCTGTAAAACCGGTATATCCTGTCGGTCCGGTCACAGTTGATGCTGCGCCCGTCGCACCAGTTGGCCCAGTGTAACCTGTCGGGCCGGTAACAGTCGCAATCGCACCGTTATCAACCCAAGTCGTCCCACTCCAAACCCATAAATGCTGATCGTTCAGCGTAACATACGCATCACCAACCGCACCAACATAACTCGAAGGATACCCGGGCAACGCCGCAGCATTCGCCACCGTTCCTTTATACTGAATGCCAGATCCCGCAGGGCCAGTATAACCCGTATAACCAGTTGGTCCTGTAACAGTCGAAGGCGCTCCAGTTGGTCCCGTATAACCGGTATAACCGGTATAACCGGTAGGTCCTGTGGTTCCAGTTGCTCCAATCGGGCCACTTAAATTCACAGCCCACGCAATATAAGTTCCCGAGCCCGCAGCCGATGTAACATTAACAACCATCGCGCCAGATGAATTGTTATAAGAAGAAATTACACCCTGCATATAGTTGTTTACGTCATACGCGATAACAACTTGCTGCCCAACCGAATAAGAAAGCCCCGTTCCAACCAGCAGCGACTTCGTGCCAAGACCAATCGTCAGCGAAGACACGCTGTTTGTGTTATACAAACTGCCTTGCAAGCCTGTCGGGCCTGTATAGCCCGTATATCCGGTGTAGCCTGTCCAGCCGGTGTATCCTGTAGGCCCTGTGTAGCCTGTAAATCCGGTAGGTCCAGTCACAGTTGACGCTGGACCTGTATATCCTGTCCAACCTGTAGGACCAGTGTAGCCAGTTGGCCCCGTAACCGTCGAAGCCGGTCCGGTATAACCCGTCCAACCCGTATAACCTGTCGGCCCAGTTACCGTAGAAGCCGCTCCGGTCGGACCTGTATAACCCGTCGGACCAGTTACGGTTGACGCAGGACCCGTCCAACCCGTCGGGCCTGTATCACCAGTGTATCCGGTATAACCTGTAATAGACGCTCCGGTTGGGCCTGTCGGGCCTGTCGGACCACCAGATGGCCCCGTTGGACCTGTCGGCCCCACATTTCCCGTCGAAATCCACTGATTAACCGCAACCGCATAGAAATTCGCCGACGCTCCCGGCAACAACGGAATGCCAATATTCCCGGCAATCCCGTCAATCGTCGATCCGCTTACCGCAAAAATCGTCGCCCTATTCGCACCATTATTCACAATCGCCAGCACCGTGCCGGGGATCGCTTGCGGCAACGTAACGCCCGCACCAACCGCCGCAGATGTTGTGATATTCGTGATGGTGTCCGTGATCAGCGGTGAAGTAACCGCCGTTCCTCCAACCTTCGCCGTAACAGCTTGCGCCACCGACCAAACCGGATGAGACGTAACTGTATTTAACTGATTACCGTCAGTAAGCCGATAACCGGGGGCAAAAGGATCTGGAGTCGTCATTTTCGCCCTTAATACTGTAGGGTAGAAAGAACCGCAATGCTGGTCGATGTAGCACAATACAACGCAGAAGTAGATTTTGTAAGATCAATCGTCGTGCCGGTCGGCAAAGCATAACCTGTCGAACTACTCACCCCTGACGCGCCAATATAAATCGTCGAGCCACTCGTATTCGACACAAACCGTCCGGCCTTCGGAGTCGTAATCGCCGCCAAAACCGAAACCGTTCCCGCCGTCGTGCAAGTCACTTGTTCCGTCGCAGGTGTTCCGCCCGCAAACGCTTCACAATAAGTCGGAGCATTCGGATCACAAACCGCAACACTACTTTGAATGCTACCATTCGGCGCGGCCTTCAACGCCAACACCGGAAACAAAGCCCCGATCACAAGGGCAACTGTGAAAAGGAGCTTTTTCATTGAGTCCTCACGAACAACAGGAGAGGGAGAGGGGCTAGGCCCCTCTCATTAGCAGAACTTAGTTGTAAGCCCAAGCGTAAGTCGTAGCGCCGCCTGTATTCGTGCAAGCTACAACGCGCGTTACCGCACCGGTCGCGCTCACAGCCGAACCATACGTGCCGGTCGCATAAGCCGTGCCGTTGCTAACAGTCGCAATCGCGCCGAGGGTGCTTGCGCCGCAGGTCGGCAAAGCCGCAATCGTGCTGGTTGGCAGGATCAGATAGCTCGTAACCGTCGGAGCGGTCAGAACGTAAGCCTTTAACTGCTGCGTCTGAATAACTTCGGTCTGCGGCTGAATGCCCTGACCTAACATGGTATCAGCAGGGATCTGCTCCACACCCGTCAACGGATAGGTAACAGCATTACCACTTGACGGGCTGGCCGTAGCAAGCGGATAGCCCGGAAACTGGCCTTGAGCATAAGCAGCAGTTGCGCCAACGAGCGCAAGCAAACTGCCATAAAGAGCAACTTTCTTCATCATTTGCCTCTTATGTGCGAGATCGCATTGCGCAAACCGTCACCTTGCGCGGGAGTTCCAACATTCTGTGTGACGCCAGATTGGTAATCGGGGTTCTCAGAAGGAGTCCGATCTTCCGGTTCATAAACCGCATTGCCCTTCCGAGCAACTCTCGAAATCATTCCATTTTCACCCATTTCATACCCAAAGGAGTGATGAATTGTCCCTACGCGCGATCCTCGAACAGGTCTTTCTGCAAGGACTTTCGCGCTATTCTTTTCATTCGCCATGGCCTCTGGCCCCCATTTCAAAAACTCACGCCAAGAGCGCCATTTAAAGGGCGGCGCTTACAATCCTCGCCCGTCAGCCACAAAAAGTCAACCATCTCCCCACCTAAAGTGGATCAAAACTGTGAAAAATGGGCCTGAGACACCAACAGCTTCAACACATTATGCAAAACTATCACAACAATCCCTAAACCCACAATTCTAACCGCAAAATGCAGAAAGAATTCCCAATCCGGAGGCATGGCCTACGGCCCCCCTTTGTGCTTTTCGCGCATCAAATAGGCCCCCTTTCTATCCAGTGTAAGGTGGGTATAACCTGTTGCGTTTCAGCGCGCAAAATCGCGCCTTTCAAGGTGGTTTCGACAAGCTCCAGCTGGTTTTCTTTCGACAAATGCCTCGCAGCTACAATCCCGAGGGGCTTTTTGTCGGGCCAAACCTTCTGGGCGATAGGAAAATACAGGTCTTCCAGTTGCGCACGGCCCGTCTGCACATCCGTCAACTTACATTCCAGTATCACCACACGCTTATTGCCCACAATCAGCAGGTCCATCTGGCAATGCCCGGGCCCGTTCAGATCGGTAAACTCAAACCATTGCCCATGTTCCGCGCGCGGGATCGCCGCCGCAAGGGCTTTTTCATACCGCAGCCCCGCCGCTTTCGCTCCTTTCGGCCTTCCTTTCGGGATATGTGCGGGGCGCAGACACAACGCTGCGTAATGCAGCCCCACAATCGATCTAAAAGTCACGCCGCGCCCCTTGGTTTTTTCGGCGCGAACACTTTTCGATCCTCAACCCATAACAGGATCTCCCCGTTCCGCGCTTCCAGCACTAATTCCGCGTTCGGCGTTTCTTTCGGAGCGTATCGCAAAAAGCCCAGCGATCTGACAGGCAGCGGGCCATCTTCTTCCCGCCGCCAAACCAGATCTTCCGCGATCAACGAGAGCTTGTATCGACTCACTTCGCCCCCTTGGGGCGGGCCTTTGCCTTTGCGGGGAGCTTTTTGAGCGCCCCTTTGCCCTTCACCTCGAACTCGCGCCCGACGGATTGGGGGATGCCGAGGCGTTTTGCGGCTTTCGGGTCGTGAGCGACCATGGCCATGAGTTTAGCTTGCGCTTTGGATTTAGCGGGCATGTTTTAACCTTTCGTTACTTTGTGCCTTTTGTGCTTTTTGTGCGCGCGGCGCGCATGTTGTCCACAAGGTTCGGGTAAGGCCGTCCGGCTGCTTTCGCCGCTGCCTTCGCCGAGGCCTTTTTGGCAGGTGATAGTGCTTTGGGCTTGCCGAGGCCTTTCGGGCGGGGCTTTTCCCAAACAGGCTTTTCTTTTGAATGTGAGGTCATTTGCAGTTCCACGCTCTTAATGATTTGTTGATCCGGGAGTTCGGGTCTTTCGCGGTTTCCGCACTCGTCAATTTCGCTTTCATCCCTTTCATCCGGGCACAAAAGGACTTTTTGCGTCCAGCGTCTTTTTCGGTTTTGGGGTTCGGGGCGGGCGGTTTGAGGTTGTGTCCTTCG
>Ga0070749_10001740_pt1 | contig 14703 bp, 27 predicted proteins | sample VirMetDEL_Nov_18_FD_75180 | JGI IMG/M metagenome (GOLD analysis project Ga0070749, IMG submission 75180) | Aqueous microbial communities from the Delaware River and Bay under freshwater to marine salinity gradient to study organic matter... | ecosystem: Environmental > Aquatic > Marine >...
AACCAACCAATCGGCAAGCGCCGTGGTCAGGTTGGAATATGTTGCAAGCGCCATCACTCATACCTGTAAGGTGGTTCTGTAAATTCCGAAGAAAGCAACGCGGATCGCTTGGGGATATAGACCTTGACGCCCAAGCCGCGCAGCATTCCGATGAAGTATTCAGCATTCGGGCGCTGGTAGGCGTATTCGCTGCCCGTCATAAGGTCGATGCCCCAAAGCCCGACCATGTCGATGTCTTCGCCGTTCTTGACCATGCGGACCAGCAAGGCAAGTTGGTAGCCGATGGTGCTTTCAAAATAACCGCCGGTCCCATCCGCGTTTAACGGGACGCCAGTATCCCGCGCCACATCTTCAAGCGGGTATATCAGCGCATTCGGAATATCCGGCTGCGCTTCCAAAAAATAGACCGGCACATCAAGAAAATTAATGTAATCAACCCGCGCTTCCGGCGTGTCCCGGCCTGGGGCGCAATTCGGATATTCTCCAGCCGTTTGCCAATCGCGGTGGATTTCCCACCCAACGCTCAACCGTTCAAGGCTGGCGTCGTACACCATGCCCCATATTTCCCACTCGTCGTCACCATAGGGGGCATCTGCGCTTGTGCTGGTCGCCGACCCGATCAGCGCAACCTTACGCGACATTCTCGACCTTCGGCTTTAGGCCATCATCCCAAACGCCCTTGTATTCCCCGATGTCGTATTCCCGCGCGGCCCGTGCAAAGCGGTGGGTGTATTCAAAGTCGCCCACATGCTTCACTTCTTCCGACAAGCCCGTATCGACCATGGGCGTAAGCCCGGCCTTGCGGCACTTCTCGAAAAAGTAAACATCTTCGCCCTTGAACTTGAACCCGTCCTTCGTCGGCTCGAACATGAAGAACGGGAAGTCTATAGCCTCAAAAACCCGAACGTCGATTAGGCACAGGCCGAAGCCCATATGCTTGACCGGGCGCAGCCCTTCGTCGTCTTCCTCGTTATACAGGTGGCCGATATGGGTATCGTCCTCGACGTAGGCGGTCGGAACGCCTGTCAGTGCCTTTCGGGAATAGTTGCACCCGACAATCGGCATTCCATGTTGAACAAGGCGGACAATCGCATCCGCCGGGAAAATCATATCGCTATCGACAAACAGGATATGCGTGGCTTCCATCTTCCACGCTTCCCCGACCAACCGCTGCCGGGCTTCGGGGAGGATGGAGGACGTAATACCGGCGACGGTCACATCCTTTTCGCCGTCATACTTGGCCCGCATGAAGTGTTGCATCGCCAAGGCGACGGACATTGCCGTGCCTGACTTCCAATCACCCGTTGACGGGACCGCAATTAAAATCTTTAGGGGTTGGGTCACATCCGCCCTCCCCATACACGGAACGCCTTATTCTCAGGATCGTTCATCCACTTTTTCCAGGCTTTCTTGTCGTTAAGCCACCCTTCGCGGGCAGCTTGGTCAAACACCCACCCCGGAACAACGGCGGCAAGCCGGAAGTCCTTCGGCGGGTTGTCCGCAATAGCGTCCGCCATAATCTTGGCCTCGCGCACAAGCGGTTCGCAGTTGTCGATGGTCTGGATGTGCAGATCGTCACCGTCAAGGTGGGCAATCTGCGTCCGCAGGCCGTCCTTGCTAAACAGTTCTTTCCGGTGGCCGTAGGTCGCCATGAAAACTCCAAAGAAAATGGGGGAGAGCCGAAGCCCTCCCCCGTGTACTTAGGCGCTGGTGTTCAAGTCAGCGACCACACCATGGGCCGCTTCGTTGGACATCTTCAGGCAGTATTCCGCCAGAAGCAGCTTTTTCTTGCTGTCGCCCGACTTGGCAATGTCCGTCGTCATGAAGGGGCGAAGGTAGTCAAGCGCGACATAGTTCGGGTCGATGATCCACGCATCGCGTTCGCGCTGGAAGCGGTTGGGAACCACTTTCAAATCACCGAAGTCGGAAGCGTAGATGTGCGCGGCCCCGAGGATGACATCCTCATTGACCATCTGCTGCGCCGAGGTGCGGCCCGTGAAGCCGGAAACCACCGTCTTGTTGTACGGACCAACCATCAGCATGGTCGGTTCGCCGCCGTTGGTGAAGACCGACTGAAGAACCGTCTTCAGCAGGGTTTCCGTGAAGTCACGCTGCGTCCCATCGGTCGGCGCTGCGCCCGCGCCGGTGGCGTTCGCGCCAACAGTGAGCGAGGTGGAAGCCTGCCGGGAGACGTTGGTCGCCATCCACGAACCCAGAGCGCGGGTTTTGCGCGGGGTCGTCGAAACGCCCGCCACATAGCCCTGCACGTTGGTCAGGATCGCTTCCATGTCGCGCTTCAGTTCTTTGCCCTGTTTGGCGACTTGGTAGGACATTTCCGAACCACGGCCAGCCTTGTCCACGACTTCCTGGGTACCGGTGACAACCGGTTCCTTGCTGGAAATCTGGCAATAGTTCTGAACGCGAACGGTCGCCGTCGAGGCAACGCCCGTGAACTCCGCGCCTTCAAGGACCGCGTTGGACGTATCCGTGGAAGCGAGGGCGTCGGTCTGCCATTCCAATCTGTTACTTTCGGCTTTCGCCTACTGACCCTCTCGGGCGGGAACCTACTTCACTTCGGCTCCTCTTACGGTTTCCCGCAAGTTCGGACTCTATCACCACCCCTATGGGGTGCCCTGCGTATTAGTCTCTGGGGTTAGCCTACGCGGATTGACTAAGCGGTTTTCATAGGCCCCGGATGAGGCCCACCCATCGACCCGGCTTTGCTTCCGGGCGATGTTGAATTTCGCACCACTGTCAACCCAAGACTGCATTTTGATGTGGAAGCGGATCGGCACCCGATACCCCGGCTTTCGCGGCGCTTCCGCCGAAACCTTGCCGGTTCTTATGCCGTTCACTTCCAGCAACCTAACAAACTCACGAACCCAAACGTCCGTGGACTTAAAGCCCATGTAAAAACGCCGGTTCGTTCGGTTGCTGTTCGCGGCGACAAAGCCCTCGCTGTCCATGAGGCCGACGATAAACGCCAGTTGCTCATCTCGGCTCCAATCCCACACATAGGACGGTATTTGCCGCTTCTCGTCGGTATCAGTTACCAACTTGGCGCACAAATCGTCACATCCACAATATAAGGAATGGTTGGGCCTTCCGCCCTTCACATCATGGCGACTAATTGAAACCGGGGAGTCCGTCAGGACGCCCAAGGCTTCCTCTGTCGCCAATGCAAAGTCTTCATCAATGGTGTTTAACTTGAAGCACCGACGGTGCGCCGCGCTTCTGGTAGATGGCCGCGTAACACAACCATCACCCAAATAAACACCAAGGATATATGCGTAGCTCTTACCTACTGATTTCCCAATTCTTGCCATTTTCACTCTGCGGTAGGCGAAGACTCTAAGGGAGTTCCAGTATATAGCAGGGTTTTACTTGCACCAATGACTAATGCAAGACGGCAGAGGCTTTGCCCCGGCCCGCCGAAGTCATGAAGGGCGTATCCTTCGGGCTGATGTTGTAGATGACATCGGCCAGGTCTTCCCTGTTGCCGACTGCCGAATAGGTGGTGAAACCACCGGTTGCGAGTGCCATTTCTGAACTCCTAGATCAGATGTTTGAGGGCGGCAGCCGCGTCATCGAGACTGCCGGTTTTCTTGAGGCGTCCTCGCGCACGCTGATAACCATCAACCTCACCCTTCGACCTAGCGGCCCCCGGTTTCGCAACCTTCGGCTTGCCCTTCGCTTTCGATTCCGCCTTGGGTTTCCCCGCAGCAAGAGCGGCCCCCTTCATCGCCATGCGGGCGAGAAGAATGGCGCGATGGTCTGTCTGGAATACACTGTACGGATCGGAAAGTTCTTCCGGCTTCACCCCGAAATCCTGCAAGAAGTTTCGGATTTTGGTCTGTTCGGCCTTCATCACTGACTGGTCCCGCCATTCGGGAATCCGTTCAAGAAGAACCTGGCCCTCGCGGGCAATGTGCTGGTGAAGGCGCTGCACCTCCATCTGCTTGTGTTCTTCCTGCATCCGCGCCTGTTCCTGCTTAATCGCTTCGGAACGGGCTTTGTGCTCCTGCCATTGGGCAAGTTGCCGCGTGTATTCGTAAGGGTCGGTTTCCGCCAACGACGGGTCAGGCGCTTTCGCCTGTTGTCCATCAAGGGCTTGGCCGAGTTGGTTGATGATTTGCGCGTAATGCGCTTTGGACTGCGCGAGATCGGCTTCCATGGCCTTGCGTTGCTCGGCCAATTCTTGCGTCTTTCGCGTGAAGTCCGCCTGCCGTTGGTAGCCCTTGGCGACCTCCTCAATGGGAAGTTCTAATTCTTCGCCGTGGACTTTAACCTTGACGGTCTGCGGACTGCCCGGCTCGTCATCGGTTTCGTCGTCAGCTTCTTCCGTATCCTCTGCCTCATCTTCGGCTTCGGGGGCGTCTGCTTCCGGTTCTTCCGGTTCGTGGTCGGGGTTTTCATCCTCGCTTGGAGTGTCCTCTTGAGGGTCCAGAATGCTTTGGATGCGGGCGGCGGCTTCATCATCAGACAAAGCCATGGGTTCACCGGTCCCTTGCGGGGTGTCGATGCTCATAAAATAACTCCTAAATGGATTAAGGGTTGCGGGCTTCTTTCGCCCGCTTCATCGCCTGGGCCGCGTCGTACATCATTTCAATGCGCGACTTGACAGCCCGGACAATCTTGATGCTTTCAGCCATGCGGGACCGCTTCCGGGGATTCCAGAACGGCACACTCAACACGGCTTCCAGGTATTCTTCTTCAAGGTCCGAAAAGACCTTGGTTAAAACTTCGTCCTCAACGATGCGCCGGAACGCTTCAATCTTGTGGTCGTCATCCAGGGTCGCCACCGAACCTCACTTCCGGCTGATTTAATTTAAACCGCGCCTCAATCGCCATCTGCTCACGCTTCATCTGCATTTCAGCGGCGAATTGCTCGCGCTTCATCTGCATTTCCGCTGCGATTTGCTCGCGCTTGATTTCCGCTTCCTGTTCAAGTTCGGCCATCTTGATATTGGCCTGTTGTTGCATTTCGGCCTGCTTGATTTCCGCCTCTTGCTGGAGCTTAAGCAGCGCCGGGTCCGGCTTGTCTTCGCCCTGCTGCACCGGCGCATCGCCGGGGTCCATGAAGTAGCTTTCAACGTGCTTAAGGCCGGACGCCTTAACAACTTCCTTGGCTGAATTAAACAGGTGCTTCGGCTGGACGAAGGGCAAGCCCGCCGCCATCGCTTCCTTCTGCTGCGCCAGGATGAACGACAGCGCCGCCATTTTCTCGCTGGACGATGCGAAGCCAAGGCCCACGTTCACACGAACATCCATTTCCGGGTTCCAGTTCGTCGGGTCCATATCAACCCACTTGTTGCGAAGCCGGATAACCCGCGCCCGGTCCTGGTTCATAACCACAAGCTTGAGGATTTTGCCGAACAGGTCACGGATGCCAGTCTCCGCGAAGATACGGGCGACCAGTTCCAAACGCTCAACCCGCGCCGCATTGCCAAGGTTCGCCGCCGTGGCGCTCTGGTTCTGCAACACTTCCGCGTCCATGCCCATCATCGGCTCAACGCCGGAACGGGTGGACTTGATGCTGTCCCAATATTCCAGCATCGGGAACGATGCCGCCGCCGTGAACGGCACAGCCAAATCACGAACAGCGCCCGCAACCTTAACCGGGATCGGCCCGCCGGGCTTCACGTTCAGGATGTTGTCCCAAGCGCCCTTATCAAGCTGGCCCGTGACCACTTCGCGTTGCGGGTAGTTGCTGAGATAAAGGTTATCTAGCATCTGCCGCATCAGCGTCGATTTGACTAACTGAACGTCCTTAACCAGGTCCGCTAACCCCATGCCGAACAGCTTATGCGGCATCGGAATGGGGCAGAGGACCGCGAACGGCAATAGGTCAACTTCTTCGTTCTCAAGGATGTGGTAAGCGTTATCGCCCGCGACAGTTACCCGGCGCAGTTCCGCGATGCCATCGTCATCCTCATCGACGCGGATATAACATTCATAAACCGTGATGCGGTCGTCTTCCGTGTCGCCCCACCCGTCTTCCTGGTCGTCAAAGCGTTCCTCGCGGTCGGCGTTGCCGTCCATATCATTGGACATCGGGATATGCTCGACTTCGGAACGGTCAAAGCCCCGCGCAATCAGTTCTTCCTTCGTCTGCCGCGTGCGGTGGGCGACGAAGTCAGCGTCTTCCAGCGACTTGGCGCGGCGGGAGACTAGAAACTCCTCCGGCGGCAGCGGGTCAACCTTAACCCGGCCAACAGTCTCCGTGCGCTTCACCTTGACGGAATGCGAGACAACAGGGATCGAAAGTAGTTCCCCGGTCATCGGGTCACGGATTTCCTCCGTCTTTTCTTCCTTGGTATGCTCAAGGATTTCAACCTCATCCGGGGTCGTCAGTTCGATGAACTTTTCCTCAGACAGGCCCGTGTAGGTGCGCGTCCGAACGGTCTTGCTTTCATCCCACCAAGTCTTGACGGCGGCGACCTTGGAGATAAGCGAATCCTTGAACCAGGTATGCAGGATGGAAAAGCCCGGATTGTCGTTCATAAAGATATAATTAACGTAATCCGTCGCCTGCTCGGCGACTTCCTCATCCTCCGGCCCGACCGGCTCAAACTCGGCCACATATTCCCCGGCGGCAAATACCTTAATCAGCCCAGGCAGCGCGGCTTCGATGGTGTCCGCGACATCGCGCAAGACAACCTTGGACCGGCCATCAACCTCATTGCCGAACGGATCGCCCTTGTAGAAGGACAAGCTTTCCCGGCGCTCGGCACTAATGCCGTCCTCCGTGAAATATCCAATGGCATTGGAGATTTCGGATTTAATGAGGGACTTCAGTTTACCTTCGTCCATCAAACAACCCACCTAACATCAAAATCCGGCATTCGCTCGCTATCGATGGCGGCGAAGCGCAGGCACATCAGGGCGTATCTGGTCGCGCTCATCAAATCGTCGTACTCCTTAACAACCTTGCCATCCTTGCGGTGATACAGGCGGCGCTCATCAAACCAATCATCCAGGTGATTAGCGGCCTTGAGCCGCCCCGTCCGCATCCTGGTCAACATTTCCATCAACCCCGCTTCAACCGAGTGCGAGCCATCTTCAAACTTGGCCCGCTCGGGGAGCATGTTCACATCTTCGTCGCGGTACTGCGCGGCAAGGTTTATCCCCGCCGCTGTGTCGTTGTTGCCATCATGCGGCCACGCCACAGGAATCCACTTGCCCCGCGCCTTTATCGCGCTGGCGTGGGTTTCCGGTGTCGCTTCCTTGCGCCGGTAACAGTCATAAATATGAACAACATCGGCATCGCGGTCCCAAGCAACCCAGACAACCGCCGTGGGGTGGTCCCAACCGAAGTCAATGCCCGCGATGCGGGGCCAATGGCTCGGAATATCCGGCTGCGTTTCGGATATTGCCGCGTCGTCTATTGGAAAAATGAGCCCGGAACCTAGTTGCGGTATTCCCTTCGCCCGCGCATCTCGCTCGTGGTCCGGGTATCCAGCAACAATCGCGTCAGCTTCTTCCTTGGTATAGATAACGCCGACAGCATCATAGATCGTCGCCCGCGTTACGTGCCTCGTCATCTTTAAGGAATGTCCTTACAACTTCAGAAAGCCCGAGAAGGGGTGTGAATGTGATCCATGTAAATGTCTTGCGCTGGCCGTTCTGCGTCCGCGTCCGACCCTCGCTGTAAATGTCGGGCGGCGGCTCCTCATCGAACCAAACGCCGTCAACCGTGTCCCCCTGCCACTTCATGCGGCCCTTTTCATACGCCTTGAATAGAAGCGTGGCATAATTCGTCACATCGCCGCCGCCGCCCCATCGAACCACGATGGCGTCCAGAGCGTCGGCAATACCCCTTCCCGGAATGGTTTCGTGTAGGGCATCGCCGGGAATCATCCCCGTTCCCCACATTTCGCGAAGCTGCGGGGGGCCTACTAGAATCCGCTGCGGGTTGTCCCGCGTACTCTCGCCAGTAACACCACCAACCCAGAACTTCGGGGCCTTATCGAATACTGCGCCATCCCACCAGTCAGGATACCGGCCCGTCAAATGCGTAGCCGTTTCCGCCCCGCCAGCAATCGTCTTGCCTAACTGGTTCCCGGCCATGAACAGGCGCTCGGAATGATGCGCGCCCGCGTTATGGAACTCGATTTGCTTAGTGTATGGGGCGTATGTCGCCAGCCGGTTCCGCTGCTTCCGCCTGTCCTTCTCGGCCAGCAGGCTCGCCAGTTCCGATTTCAAGGCTAAGTGCGGCGGCAAGCTGTCTGATGCGCTCGTCAAGTTCTGCATCGCTCAACTCATCCTCAACGCGGATGTTCAATTCTTTCGGCAGGATCGACGCAACCACCTTTAGATAATCCTGCGGGCGTGTTTCGCGGACTTTCTGGATGGTTTCCGATCCGTTGTCCTGCCAATCCGCGTAAAGGTCGGCAATGAACGCTTCGCCTAGCTTGTTCCGTGAGCCTTTCGGCCTGCCGGGGTTGCCAGGCTTGAATTGGTGTTCCTTCGGCGGATTGCCGGGGCCAACCTTATCCCGATTTCCACCCGTACTTTCGGGATTGTCGTGGCCCGAGCTCTTGCGTGCCGCCATGGAACACTCAGCAGCCCTTCGCGTACTTCGCGCCCTTGGTCAGCGTCTTTTTCGGACCTTTGACCGGGTGGGACTTGTCGTTGTGTTTGGTCGAAACGGTTTTGGCTTTCTTCGGCTTCATAACTAACTCCTGATGATAAGGGTTGCGTAATCGCTTGCGGATGATGGGCGGACCTCAACGGTTGTCGCCCCATTCGGAACCGGGTTGCCCGGCGTGTCGGCTAATGCCTTGAGCGCGTTAATGACCTCAGACCGCGCAAATGTGATGCGCGTCACAGCGGCCATTGGCTGCGGCTGGCGGGTTTCCCTACGGTGCATTCAGGTTGTCCTTAATAAATTCCATGACCTTCGGATTATCCTGCCACACCTGGCTTAACCCGTTGGCGATTGCCGTCACGGCCTGTTCCTCGTCGCATTCCTGGGGAAGCGCCGCGATGTTCCATACACCGTGCAGGATTTCATGGAGAAGCGTGTTTGCGATGCTTGATGGCGGTTCGGACTTTGATGCCCGTATCCGGTGATTGTCAGCCGAATGGTTGCCGTGTATCCCGAAGTCGTCCCTATCCACCCGGTCGATCCATACAATCTTGTAGGTTCGGTATCCGATGCGGACCCGCTTGGGAAACATAGCCTTTCCTTAAAACAAAAACCCCCGCCGGAGCGAGGGTAAAATCTAGGCGCAATTCGCCTACCCGATTCTTATACGCAAGATTTTTAATCCCGCGCAAGCGGTTATTTGTTACCGCAACCCATAATGCTTGGATAACTGGTCAAGCCCCCGGCAAAGCCTTTGAAGGTCCAGGCCGTCGCACATTTCGTTCCACATGCAAACCTTGATAACAACGTGCCGGTCGTACCCCTGGATTGACTTAACGGCGGCGTTGTATCTGACGGCGGCTAATCTTTCCTCTGGCGTTTCTTCCGACCCGGCAGACCCACGGAAGGGCGAATAACTCGCGCCAGCCTTCGGCCTGTTACCTGTTGCCTCCCAATCCTCTTGGAGCCTTTCCCCGGCATCCAACCGCGCTTGGTCGTCACCCAACACACCAAGGGAGAAAAGTTTGCGCAACATTGTCGGCTCGGTGTTCACCGCATGGCGGTTGTGGCCCGATTTTGCGTCAATTAACCGGAGCTCATAACGCGAGCCCGTGTTCGCCTGGGTGGCGACTGGGGTGCCATCTTCCTTGATAAATTCCGGCTTTAAATTAAGGGGGCCGTAATCGTTCATCCCATCCGCTCCTGCTCTATTATGTGGCGTTTCAATTCCGCGTTTTCACGCTTTAGGTCGAAGTTTTCCACGGCAACCAGAATAAGGGCGTGGATGATATCCATGTCAGAAGTAGGTGCGGCGGGGGCGTTCTGCCCCGCTGGCCCGGCTAAGCCGCCGCCCTTTCCCACGATGGGAAACTTAATCATTCTTCCTCCGCTGCTGCGATCATGGCGGAAAATGGTGCTGAGACGTAATCTGTCATCACGTCGCAAGCCTGATCAGTAACCGACGTTTCAATTCCAAACGCGGAGTCAAAATCTGGACCGAGGCAATCATATGGGTCAGTAAATTCAGCCGCTAAAGCTAGGCCGCCCCGTTTAATCATCTTCTCAGTCGGTTCCCTCGGCACCACCGCGTACCCTGCGTCCTTGAGGGCCTGGACGGCGGCTTGGGCGGCGTCCAGCCAATACAGTTTGTGAATATGGAAAGGCTCTGGACCCGGTTGCCCCTCCCACTCCTTCGTGTGCAGCGCCCGCGCCATCAGTTCAACGATGTTGGTCATTTCATCTGCTCCCGTGCCTTGAGGGCTGCGCCGCTCCCAGCTTTTTGATTAAATCACCAAACACGTCTAACGATCCCGTGGTCATTGGTTTCCGCGTCCTCGAATTTCATCTGCGGCCAGGGCTGTTTCTGTATCATCCCGTTGCCTAGCTTCTTCGGCCATTCTGGCTTTGGTTCGGGCGGTGTTGGCGATGCCGTTTTCGTGTACGTCCGCTTGTATTTCCATCCGAACTCGTTGCAGCGGTCGATAACCCAACGCTCGCCGAAGCCGACAACCCGCGCCATTTCCGCCGCTGTCTTGTTTTCGTCATACGTCCGCGTCAAGGCCACGATGCCAAGTTCACGGAGGCGACGGTTGTGATTTACGAGTGCATTCATTGGGCTTCCCTCCTTAATTTTCGGCTTTTTTCAAAAACTGACTGGGGTTTTCGTTAAGCATTCGGATGAAATCAGATTTTGGGATTGCGTTGATTTCCGACGTTGGCTTTTGCTCGGTAGCGCGGCCCTTGAAATGCTTGCGGTCAATGGCGTCATAAATCGCCTTGCGGACCTTGGTGGCGCGGTCTGTGGTTTCAATTTCCGCCTTCAACTCTTGCCATGACGGAAACCATTTTGACTTATCCGGCCAAGCTTCCATTGCCGCCTCAACAGCAGCGGCGGGCAGTTTTTCCAGCCGCGCCATGAAAGCTTCCGTCGCTAAGTCCAAGGTCACTTGGTCCTCTGCCCGCTGTTTCGTCAGGGCGTAAAGCTTCGCCAGCCACATCCCGATTTTCTCAGGCGGGGCCGGTTTGCATTCCTCGTTCAAAACCACCAACGCCGCCCGAAGGTCGGATTCCGAAACACCAGGGCCAACTTCGTACCCGATGACATCGAAATCACTGGACAGCGTTTCGCGCAGACACCGCGCGACTGATTGCGGCAAGGTGGTTTCCTCGGTTTTGATTGCTAGGCTGTTGGACATTGGGGGGCTCCGGTTCGTCGGTCCATCGTTCCTGGTTTAGCCATGTGGCCGGGTTGCACCACGGTCGGTCTGGGGGCTTGGTCCCCCGGTAAATCTCAACGCCGCGAATTAGCGTTTGGTGATCGGTTTTCTTCAACGCCGTGGCGTATGCCTTCCGCGCTGCCCCCTTGCCGACCTTGTGGGGATAGGCCTGATACCACTCATCAAAATCCGTGGGGGATATAGGGGGAATAGAACCTTTAGGTTCTATCTTTCTGGATATGGATATGGATTCTTGGACTTTCGTTGGCTGTTCCGTTGCAACGTCCGTTGACTTGGTTTGTTGTCTTTTCAATGCACTAGCTTTCCCCGCTTGGCTTGCTTGGGAACGCGATGTCTCCACCCTGGAACGCTCCGCCAGGAGACGCTTTTGCGTCCACCCGTTGTCGCTTACGGTAAAAAACCGTTGCATGACCGGGCGCATTTTTTGCCACTTCTTGACCCCGATCCGGGCCATTCTGGAAAGCCGGATATCATCATTCGGAAGGGAACAATCCGGCGACCGCCACGCCGCCATGAGCAACAGCAGATAGACGCCGTGTTCCTCTGCCGAAAGGTCCGTGGTGTCGGCAAGGTAGGCATCCGTCCAAAGCGGCATTGCTGGAAATTGCGCCATTACTTCAAATTCCCCACATTCCCGGTGCGCTTGGTGAACGGGTCCGTCCCCATCCGATAAGGCCAGTTGTCGCAATCAATCGCGGAGCATTTCAAAACCTCGGAGGGTTGGTCCCCGCAACAGTCCAAACACTTCGCCCGCATGACCTTTAGTTTCGGGCGTTTTTCGTGACCAAGCGCGTTTAGCTGCTCTACGGTCATGGATCGCGGGTCTGCCCCAAAAGTCTCGTTGTTTTCGCGGAAAATCATGCTAGGCGACCATCCCTGCCCCTGCGATGGCCCGCAGCAACCGGCGGCGCTTACGGTCCTCATCAGCGCGGGCCTTGATTAATCTGGACACGGCCTTGCGCCATTGCGATGTGTTCCGCCCGCCGTCGAGCATAAAACGCTTCAGGCTGGCGTCTATGACGGCGCGTTCCTCGGGGGTCATAATTCACCCCCACAATGCGGACAGGTGTGTTGAACAACCGCCAGGCTTCGCGCCCTGACATCTTGAAACTTTAACCAACCCTTCCGCCGTAGCGCATGGAGAAGGCGGTGGACGCCTGACTTACTTGCCAACCCGAGGTGGTCCTTAATTTCGTCATACGACGGCGCAATTCCGCGATTATCGATTAGGAACCCATTAACGAAATCAAACGCCTCTTTCTCACGTCGCGTAAGTCCGGCCCGTTGGGCTGTAATATGGTTCATGCGGCCCCCATCGAAAAAACGGTGATGCGAACGTCCGGGCGTTCGGCCCGCGTTATCGTCACGCTGTCCATGAACTTGTCGTCGTCCGTCGCGCCCACCTTGTTCAATGTGTCGCTGATCGGCTTAATCAGGTTGTCAATGTCCGCCCGCGAAAGGTGCCGCCCGAAGGTGATTTCCAGGCCATAGGGGCCATCAACCTTTTGAATGCCTTGGGATTTCAGAAGCCATCCCGCGTTGTCGCACCAATCCGCGTAAGCTTTTGACTTGTAACGCCGCCCGTTCTTCCCTGTGGGAAATGCCATGTTGAGCGATGGCGGGGGCGTTTCCAGGTAATATGTTTTCATCGTGGTTTTGGAATCCTCCCGCCGTTGCGGAACGCCATGCCAAGGACCGCTGCTCTTGTTCGCGTTGGCAGACGTGACAAGCATTCCTTTAGGTTGATTTCCCTGTCGTTGTATTCGGCGATAACTGCCATTTCATCACTGCTCCACGATCTCCGTGTTCGGAGTCCGCGTCCGCGATTAGGATGGGGTGGGCGCTCAGACTGCGTAAGTTCCGGCAACCTAGAGAGAAGAACCGGACACCAATCTGACCGGGCGTGTATCCTTGCCCACTCTCGACATGCGGCGATCATTTCTTGTTCCGTCACCACCCCTCCAGCTTGCTCAGTTCGTACAGTTCGCGGTCGATTAGGGCCGTCAACCTGACTAATTCCTTGTCACTCTCGGCCCGCGCCAGGAGCCGCTTTAGGTGTTCGATCCGCCGCCGGATCATGTCTACCCGCCGGATTTGCATCAGCGGGGCGAATAAAGGGTGCCGTCGCTCATCAGACCATCGCGGACGGCTGCGGTGGCATGGCGGGGGAATCCGCTGTCTGAACCGCATTCGATAGGGGAGCCCCCCGGCTGGGGGAAGGCTTCGCAGGGAGGCCGGGGGGCCGGGGCCGAAGCCCCTGGGGGAATCGTAATCATTGCAGCGTCACCGCTACGTTTTGGAATGTCGCGCCCGCAGAAAAAAGAAGCCGACGGGCTATGGGCCGTTCTTGGTGGTCCAAAATCCCGTCAGCCATGAAGTTGCCAAACTGCTCAACGAGCCGTCCGGCGGTCGGGAGGACAATGGTAAAGTCAACCTCGGGAGCAACGCGAAAGTGACGTATGCCGCTTTTCGCCAGATACGCGCCGGCGAATGTGTCGGGAAGAACGCGGAGATAGGCGTTCATATGATCCGCATTCGGCAGCGAACCTTCGGCCCGCATGTGCTTGTCAATCAGCGATTTACCGATGCCGGTTTCCGCAGCAACCCATTCTATCGGCAAGCCGCCCGTGCGGGTGCCGATGTGGGCGCGTAACAGGTCTTTGACGTTCGTGAACCGTTCCATGCACACATTCATATTCCCTGCTCCTTTTTTGCTGTTTAATCAGCGGCATGTGGCGAAAGATCGGAGACGTTGCCCTTGACGTTGTGGTTGGGACACGCATCCGCGAAATCCATCAGAGAAAGAAGGCCGCCGGATTCAATGATGATCGGGACCAAGTGCTCAGAAGGGATGGATTGCCGTTGAAGCCACTTATTGACCGTGAACGGCTTAACGCCCCTTTCCAGGGCCAGCCGTCGCACAATCGGAAACTTGCTCTTTGGAACTTGCATACACCCCTTTTAGGACTTTTTGTTACCCGAATCAAGTGCAAAATGTACTTGGACGGAAAGTCCTTAAGTCCCAACGCTTTAGGGCGTATATTCAGGGGCGAGAACGTGCGGGCCGGGAGCCCCGTAAGGATGGATAAAAAGAAGTTTGCCGAGGGTGTGATAGAGCGCACACGCCAGGCCCGGATCAATTCCGGCTTAACCCAGGATCAGATGGCTTCCGCCCTGGGCGTGCAACAGGGCGTCTATAAGACGTATGAGACGCGGACGCCGATCCCGCTGCACCTGGTCGAACGGTTTTCGATCATAGCGAGAACAGATGAGTATTATATCATCTTCGGCAAGACCCGCGAGCGCACCATCCCCGTGCTGCCCTTTCCCTTAAAAACCAACCACAACTGACCCCGCAAAAAATTTTGTTCGGGT
>Ga0070749_10001744_pt1 | contig 14690 bp, 13 predicted proteins | sample VirMetDEL_Nov_18_FD_75180 | JGI IMG/M metagenome (GOLD analysis project Ga0070749, IMG submission 75180) | Aqueous microbial communities from the Delaware River and Bay under freshwater to marine salinity gradient to study organic matter... | ecosystem: Environmental > Aquatic > Marine >...
ACGTATCGAGAAACAGGAAAAAGCTAAGAAGAAAGGTAAATAGATGGCTGTTTTACCAAAGGATACTGGTTTAGTAACCGCAAGTCTGACTGCTCAAAATACTTTCACAGATTGGATTTACTCAACCAAAGAGTTCAACTTTTCCATTTCTGGTACATTTGTGGGTACGGTTACGGTGCAACGGGCATTTGATACCTCTGATCCAGACAATGATGCGCGTGATGTTGATACATTTACTGCTCCGACTGAAACTTATGGTTTTGAGCCTTCTGGCATTGCACTGTATCGTGCTGGCTTTAAAACTGGTGAATTTACAAGCGGAACGGCAAATATTCGCATTGGCCGGTAGGAGGCCAGCATGGTTGCTAAAAGGTTTCAAAATCCCAAGGGCGGCTTGAATGAAGCTGGTCGTAGGCACTTTGAGGCAAAAGAAGGTGGCAATCTAAAGGCTCCGCTCAAGACAGGTACAAATCCCAGACGTGTTAGTTTTGCTGCGCGTTTTGCTGGTATGAAAGGCCCGATGAAAGATGAAAAGGGTGAGCCTACTCGCAAGGCTTTGGCTCTCAAGGCATGGGGTTTTGGATCTGTTGAGGCGGCTCGCAACTTTGCCCAGCGTCACAAAAAAGGATAATTAAATGGCTCGGCTGAATGTAAAAGATATTATTGAACGTGAGGCCAAAGCTCAGGCTCGCAAGGACGAATGGCGTTCGATCTATGAAGATTGCTATGAGTTTGCTCTGCCACAGAGAAATCTTTACTCAGGCTATTATGAGGGCGGTGTAGCTGGCAAAGGCAAGATGTCTAGGGTCTTTGACTCCACAGCTATTCACGCCACCCAGCGCTTTGCTAATCGCATTCAAGCTGGCTTGTTTCCCCCACAAAAGGAATGGTGTCGCCTTGAGGCAGGCACCGGCATTCCAGAGCAGCAACAACCGCAGGCTCAGGCTGCTCTGGATGCTTATACCACTCGTATGTTTGAGATCATGCGCCAGACAAACTTTGATTTGGCTATGGGTGAGTTCTTGCTGGATCTTTGTGTGGGTACTGCCGTGATGATGGTAACGCCTGGTGATGAGGTTACACCTATCCGGTTTACGCCTATTCCACAATATCTTGTTGCTATTGAGGAAGGCACATTCGGCAATGTTGATAATGTGTATCGTAAGCTGCGCATGAAGGCTGAAGCGATACCACAAGAGTTTCCTGATGCTGAAATAACTCAAGAATTATCTGATGCGATAACACAATCTCCATCCAAAGAAATAGATTTGATGGATGCGATTATTTACGACTATGAGCGTGGTGTTTATTGCTATCATGTTATTTGGCCTTCCAAGCAGCAAGAGCTTGTCTATCGCACAATGAAATCATCTCCATTCATTGTTGCTCGATATATGAAGGTTGCTGGTGAGATCTATGGCCGTGGTCCTCTGGTTACAGCCATTTCCGATATCAAAACACTCAATAAGACTGTTGAATTGGGTCTGAAGAATGCTTCTCTTGCTATTGCCGGTGTATATACGGCGGCAGATGATGGCGTTCTAAATCCGCAAAATATTAAGATACAGCCTGGATCGGTCATCGGTGTTGCTCGAAACGGTGGCCCTCAAGGCGCGTCACTGGCCCCCCTCCCTAGGGCCGGTGACTTTAATGTCAGCCAGATCGTAATGAATGATCTGCGTATGAACGTGAAAAAGATCCTGATGGATGATACGTTGCCGCCTGACAATATGTCTGCTCGGTCAGCAACAGAGATTGCGGAAAGATCGCGCGAGCTTGCGACCAATCTGGGATCTGCCTTTGGTCGATTGATAGATGAAACAATGGTGCCGATTGTATCGCGTATTTTGTTCATCATGGATCAGCAAGGCTTCATTGATCTGCCTCTAAAGGTAAACGGTGTTGAGGTTAAGGTTACACCGGTTGCGCCTTTGGCTCAGGCTCAGAAGTTGCAAGAGGTAAACGATATTGTGCAGTTTATGCAGATTGCGAATGCTCTTGGCCCACAAGGTCAAGCGGCTCTGTCTATCCCGCGCATAACACAATTCATCGCTGAGAAGATGAACATAAATCAAGAACTGCTTACCACACCGGAAGAGCAGCAAATGATGATGGAACAGATGCAGCAAGCAATGATGGCACAACAAGGACCACCGGCTGCAACTGATGGTGGGGCTACAATGGAGGCAATGCAATGAGTTCACCCGAAGGCTGGGAGGGGTTGACCCAAGCCGTGAGTGAAGCGCCAAGAGCCGACGATATGGATATTCTATATGGTAAGGTTTTCAAGAGTTCTGAGGGGCAAAGGGTATTAAGTCACTTGCGCAGTATTACGATTGAACAACCATCTTGGCACCCAGGAGAGGACGCGAGTTTCGGCTATGCCAGAACAGGAATGGCTGAGATTGTGCGAATGATTGAGAAAAGAATAGAAAGGTCAAACAATGGCTGAAGAAGCGGCAGTAATGGAAGCGGACACAGACGCTCCAATGATTAACGTATCGGAACCGGAGGCAACTCAGGAGGAAGCGCCTATTCCGGTTCACGAGCAACCAAAAGAAGAAATGCAATCATCTGATGATGATGGGCCATTAGAGCGCCCTGATTATTATCCTGCAAAATTCTGGGACGATGATGGTCCTGATGTTGAGAAGTTGGCAAAAAGCTATGCAGAATTGGAAAAAAAGTTTAAGGCGGGAAAGCATAAAGCACCGGAGCAGTATGATATATCTGCACTTGCGGATCAAGGTCTGGACGCTGATGATCCGACTGTCGCCGTATATCAGGACTGGGCTAAGGAGAACGGGATTAGCCAGGATGCTTTCGAGGATCTCGCTGGTCGTGTCTTGGCCCTTTCAAAAGATGAACAAGAAAGTATTGAATATGATCGCCGCGCTGAGATGGAGAAGCTAGGCTCCAACGCATCTGAGAAGATCCAGATGACTGAGCGCATCTTGATGAGGGCTCCGCTTAACAATTCTGAGCGTGAAGCGATAGCATATTCCTTGAACAATGCTGATGCTATCAATGCGTTCTTGAAGTATCATCAGGCCATTACGAATGAGAACATTCCAATCAAGCCGGTGATTGAGCAACAAGAGATGACAAGAGAGGATCTTGATGTTGCTATTGCAGATCCGCGTTGGAAAACTGATGCAGCTTGGCGCACCAAAATAGAGCGTCAATGGTTCCAATCCCAGCAAAGAGCTTAAACTCTTGCAATAAATATCGCTTGCGTGTATTTTGGTCTTGACGGCTAACCGCGCACCGGCCCGTTGAATGTAGTAATCTACTGGTTGGCGCGGCCATAACGCGCAAGCGACCGCCCGATCTCGGATAACGGAAGCGTTTTGTTGAAACCTATTAGGAGGTATCTGCAATGGCGCAGAACGTCACCACGGCGTTTGTTGATCTTTTCGACTCTGAGGTCAAACAAGCGTACCAAGCCGAATCGCTGCTTCGCGGCACGATGCGGACACGTACCGGAGTTGCCGGTAACACTGTTAAATTCCCAACAATCGGAAAAGGTGTTGCTACACTTCGCGTTCCACAAACAGACGTCACACCACTGAACGTGACTTATGGTCAAGTAACTGCGACGATGGAAGATTACATCGCAGCGGAATACTCAGACATCTTCCAGCAGTCTCACATCAACTTTGATGAGCGTTCTGAACTGGTTCAAGTTGTATCTAAGTCTATCGCTCGTCGCATGGACCAGATCATGATTGATGCTCTGAATGCTGCCACTGGCACATCAACTGTTGCAACAACTGTTGGACCAGGTGGTAACACTGACATGAACATTGAGAAGCTACGCGCAACAGCAAAAGCTCTTAACGAGAAAAACGTGCCTTCTGAGGGCCGTTATTTGCTGATGCACGCAACACAGCTTGACTCATTGCTCGGTGAGACTGAAGTAACCAGCCAAGACTTTGCTTCTGTAAAAGCTCTTGTGCAGGGTGAAATCAATACGTTCATGGGCTTTAACATTTTGACAATGGGTGATCGTGATGAGGGTGGTATTCCTAAGCCTTCAACTCGTACCTGTTTTGCCTGGCACAAAGATTCAATGGGCTATGCTGAGTCAATGTCGCAGAAAACCGAAGTAAACTATGTCCCAGAAAAGACATCTTACTTGGTTAGCTCGATGTTCTCCGCCGGTTCCGTTGCAATCGACGGTGAGGGCATTGTCAAAATTTCTTGTACCGAAGCGTAAGGAGGTTAGACAATGGCATTCGCACAAGCAAACTGGTCAACTGTTGGTGCTTCTAAAAGCGGTAACTCTCCAGCAATTTATAGCTATAAATCTGCTGCTGACAACAAAGCAGCTATTGCTGCGTCTGGTTACTTTAATACAGTTGAAGCTCTTATCACTACTGGTGATTGGATCTACACATATGGAAGTGATGGCGGTCAAACGCTCGTCGCAACCAATACTGCTGGTGTTATTACAACGACAGCTATCTAAAGGTTGGGGGCTTCGGCCCCCTTCCCCACTAACAGGAGGGCAACATGGCCGCTGGTGATACCGCATTATCAATCTGCTCAGATGCTTTGATCCTGTTGGGGGCAGCGCCCCTTTCATCGTTTACAGAGGGCAGTGATGCAGCACAGGCTTGCGATAGACTATACCCAGATGTACGCGATACGCTTTTATCAAACTATCTCTGGAGTTGGAGCGTAAAGAAAGAGCAACTTGGTCGCTTGTCTACTACGCCGGTGGATGAGTGGAAGTATGCTTATCAGCTTCCTGGCGATATGCTCTCCGGTGTTATTGCTCTATTCAGAAGCTCTGGTCTTGGCCAGCTTCCGGTTCGTTATGGCTGGGAGATTTATGGCGATCAGGTCTACACCAACTTTGAGCAAGTATTTATTGATTACCAAGGCTCAATAGCAGAAAGCAAAATGCCGAATTACTTTGTGCGCTTGCTTCGTACTGCATTGGCCGCTGAGCTTGCCTTTGTGATTACAGATCAAATATCCAAGGCAGATTATTTCCGCGCTCTGGCGTATGGGTCACCGGCTGATAGTGGCCGTGGCGGGATGATGCGTGAGGCAATGAATGTTGATAGTCGTGGTAAGCCGCCACAAGTTATCGAGGATTATTCACTTATTGATGTAAGGTACTAAAATGCGGATTATCCAGTTCCAAACCAATTTCTCGGTTGGCGAGCTTGATCCTCTTATTCGCGCTCGTACTGATTTGCAGCAATATCAGAATGCTTTGGAAGAAGCGACGAATGTTATCATTCAGCCTCAAGGTGGTTTTAAGCGCCGTGATGGGCTTCAGTTCATCCATGACTTTGGAGGTACATTCACAGACTTCAAGGTTATTCCGTTTGAGTTTAGCGTAACGGATAGCTATCTGTTGGTGTTTGTTAATCAGCGCATCTATGTGTTCAAAGCCGGTGTTCTGCAAACAAATATAAATGGATCTGGCAATGATTATATCACGGCTACAGATATAACAACCGCCATGCTTGATGAGATCAACTACACACAAGCTGTTGATACTCTCATTCTTTGCCACGAAGATCTACAAACTAAACGATTGGTGAGAAACAGCGATACATCATGGACGCTGGAAAATTTGCCGCTGACTAATGTGCCGCAATATGCTTATGTGTTTGATACGCATCAGCCGACTTTTACAATTACACCAAGCGCGACTACGGGCAATATTACAATTACTGCATCTTCAGTAACAAGTGATACCGGTTCGGCACAAGCTGGTGGGGCTGATACGATTACACTGAAGGCTGCATCTCCTTACGCTGATGATCAGCCAAATGGGATGTTCATAACTTTAACATCTGGCACCGGCTCTGGTCAAACGCGCCATGTTGAAGATTATGTTGCTTCCACAAAGGTTCTTACTGTTTCTCCTGCATGGGATACGCAACCAGATGCCACAACTAACTATAAGGTTGAGGCATTTGCTCCCAGTGCTGTTGGCGAATATGCTCAAGTTCTTAGTACGTTTGGCCGTGCGCGATATGTTGAATATGTTTCTGCCACAGTAATGAGGGCTGTTGTTGAGGTCAACTTCTTCGACACAAGCGGTATCACATCTGGCAACTGGGAAAGCGAGCATGGCTATGAGAATGTATGGTCTACCACTCGTGGATGGCCCAAGTCTGCTGCATTCCATGAAGGCCGGTTGTATTTTGGTGGCTCTAAGTCCAGACCGAATACAATATGGGGTTCTGGCGTTATCAACTACTTTGACTTTAATCCTGGCACTGGCCTTGATGATGAGGCTGTAGAGGCAACGATTAACACAAATCAGCTAAACACGATTGTTAATCTCTTCTCAGGCAATGACTTCCGGATCTTCACAACCGGCGGTGAGTTTGTTGTTCTTCAGACGGGTGACAATCCTATTACGCCCTCATCATTCTTTGTGCGGCCACAAACAAGATTGGGTGCAAGGGCTGGTATTCCGATTGAAGATCTTAATGGTGCGTCTGTCTTTATTCAGCGTCAAGGTAAGTCCATCAATGCGTTCCAGTTTGGCGATACAACTGCATCATATCAGGTGCAGAATATCTCTGCTCTTAGCTCTCACTTGCTGAAAAATCCTGTTGATATGGCTGCGCGTCGAGCGGCGTCTACGGACGAATCAGATCGTTTATTTGTGGTAAATGGTACAGATGGATCTATGGCGGTGTATTCTATTCTGGTTGGACAGAATGTGATTGCGCCCAGCCGGTTTACCACTGATGGCGAGTTTATTGCTATCGGCGTGGAAGTCGCTGACGTTTATGTAATCGTAAAGCGTACCATCAATGGTTCTGATAAATATATGCTGGAGAAGTTTAATCCGGATTTGACGCTGGATAGCGCCAAGAGCGGCGGTGCTGCTGCCTCAGTGAACATGAACCAGCTACAAGGTGAGACAGTATCAATCATTCGTGATGGCGTTATTGAGCCTTCTCAGGTTGTGCCAGCATCGCCTTACACGATTACTTTTGCAACAGCGGCAACGACGAGTTATCAGGTGGGCTTGGACTACACGGTAACGGCTCGCACCATGCCAGCGGAACCGGTGCTATCTTCTGGCTCTGTGCAAGGATTTAAGAAGCGCATCATACAGGTTGATGCTATCATTAACGATACGCAAGACATGACTATCAACGGCAAGCAGGTTTCCTTTAGGAACTTTGGCGAGGATGTATTGGATACGGCAGTACAGCCGTTTACCGGCATTAAAACTGCGCATGGTTTGTTGGGATATAGTGGCACTGGACAAATAACGATAAGCCAATCTGTGCCGTTGGCCATGACTGTTCTTGGTCTTGAATATCGTTTAAGTGTGGGGAATTGATATGGCTGTTTTAGCTCCGATAGCTGCTGCGGCAACACCGATTATAACATCTGCTGGATTTCAAGCTGCTGCGGCTGGTGTTTCTGCACTTGGAACGATTGCTGCTGGTGCTGCCCAGCGCCAACAATATGAGGCACAAGCAAGACAGGCAGAGCTTCGCGGCAGGGCAGAGGCTCTTGCATACAAGCAAAGAGGAACTGATGCTCTACGCAATCTGAATGAAACGCTTGCCGCAATTATCTCTCGCTCTGCGGCTGGTGGTGTAGATCCGACATCTGGATCTGCTGCTACGTTGCAACAGTTTGCTATGGGTGAGGGCGTAAGAGAGTTTAACATTGCTGCTGACAATGCAGTCATGGCTCTTGGTCAAGGACAAACACAAGCTGGTATTTATAAACAAGCTGGTCAAGCTGCGCAGTTAAGTTCTTATGTACAGGCTGTGGGTCAAATTGGTCAGGGTGCATATAGATACGGACAATTAGCATAGGTTAAGATATGGCTCTCCTTCCCAGATATCAGCGCATTGGCCTACAAGTTAGACAGCCGCAACAGATGGATTTTGCTGCTGCGCGTGAACAGGCAAGGTTCGCCCAGACTATTTCTGAGCAAGTAGACCGTATGTCCGACTTTGCTTTCAAACAGGCCGCTCAAGCAGCGGAACTGCGCGGGCAAGAGCGTGTGCGCGAAGAAGGTGCTTTGCCTACTCTGGAGGCGTTACGTGAGGCCGGTGGACCTACCACAATAGCAGAACGTGCTGCATTTGATGCCGCCAATCGAATTGCTGTTGTTGAGATTGAGAGCATGGCGAAGCAAGATATGCAAAATCTTCTTCGTGAAGCTGACAAAAACAATATGTCTATGTCTGCATTCCAAACATCTATGGCGGATATTCAAGATGGTTATGCAGCTTCTTTGCAGGAGATTGATCCTGTTGCCGGTGGTGTATTGTCTGCGCGCTTAAATGATAGCGCATTGACCTATCAGGGACGGTATTCCGATATTGCATTTAGAAAAGCTCAAGCCGCTGCAAAGGAACGAGTTGCAAACATTGTTTCTATCGGCTCTCAAGAGATACTTGATAGTGCGACACAGCCAGGTGCAACAAGAGAAAGCATTGAGGCTGCTGGTGCAAAGCTCTTAGCGGATCAGTTAGAACTTGGCGTTAAGAGAGAAAATGCTCAGAAAGTTGTAGATGCAACTCTCAAACAAGCGGTGCGCCAGAACAGACTGTATCTGTATGACAATGCAGATAGCATTGATGCAAAGCGTTTGTTGCTTGAAGAATATGAGAAGAACCCTCTGCCTGGTTATACCTATGAGCAGAACAGATCTTTTATGATTTCATTGGATAACAATCTGAAGTCTGAAGTTAATCGCGCTCAACAGCAATCCCTCACTGATCTAAATAATGCAATATCTGTGCTTACTGTAACCGGTCAAGCGCCAGAAGGTTATGAATTTAATGAGGATGCGATTGATAGTATCTTCTCACCAGAGGAAGCTGCCAATTATAAAGAGGCTTGGAATGACGCCAATGAGGATGTTCTCAATCGTGGCGCATTGTATAATATGGCACCGTCTCGCGCTCAGGAAATAACTGAAGAATTGTTTGCAGAAATTCGTACATCTGATGATCCTGACAGAGCAATCAGGAGACATGCGGATTGGGTTGAAGCTGTTGCCAATAGAAATGATGCGATTAGAAAAGATGCTGCTTTGTTTGTCGCTCAGACTGATGAAACTGCGGCTGGTGCGATTGCAGATATTCAAGCTCAAATTACGGCTGGAAATATTGATGCCGCATCTCAAGGCATATTGAATTTGCGTGACATAGTTCAAAGCAGGTTTGATGATCTTGGAGTGCCGCCAAACCAACGCAATGTTATGCCAAAGCAGTTTGCTGCTCAGATGGTTGATGTCATTCAAAGCATTGATACAGATGTTGCTTCTCAAACTTTCAATCAAATCAGATTAAATCTTGGCAATTACGCGCCTCAGTTTATTGAAGAATTAAGAGCGCAGAAACTACGTCCAGAATATGTGCAAGCAATGTACACAACAAACGTGGCAGTCCAGAAAGAGCTTCTGGATATATCCACACGCGACATCACAGAGATTAAGACAGGTTTGGAAAAGACTGTTGTGAGTGATGTTCAAAAGGAAATCAACACTTTGCTGGAAGATTATCGCTTTGCATATCTTGCTGGCGGTGGTGCGCAAGCAGAAGCTATATTCAATGAGCAATATGCTGTCATTGAAAAGCTGGCTCTATCAAGAATAAAGGGTACAGATGTTAAGATGGCTGCTGCTGTTGAGGGTGCTGTTAGTGACATCATTCCAGAGGTTGACCAAGTAATTTTAAATCCACAGGGAAAATATGTTGTTCCTGTAGAGTTTGATGCCGCTGTTATTGAAACCAATGCTTCACGGCTCTTAGCAGAAGGAAGATTAAGACGTCTTGATATTGTGCCTCTGGATTCCGCACAATATCCTGGTTTTGTCGATGAAGCTGTTTCTCTCGCGTCTATAGCATCCACCGGAGTGTGGCTAAACAATAGCACCGGAGATGGCCTTACTCTGCATTACACGGTTAATGATGTTGAGCTTCCTGTTTTAACAAAAGATGGCTCAGAGCTTGAAGTAAAGTTCTCAGAGATGTCACGGCTGCTTAGCACGATGGATGAACAGATCCGCACTGAATTGCCTGTTTTAGACGCACTGCCAGAAGAGCCGGTTGAAAAATCAGAATTAGAATTACGAAAAGATAGTGTAAAAGAAATGATTGATACGGCTCCTATTGAAATCCAAAGAGCTACAAACCTAGAGAATAGAAAACTTCTCAACAGATATAGAGAAGAAGTGTCAAAAGGAATAGTTAATGATCCAGACTTCTTTTTATCTTATGATGATTGGCTGAAGGGGCAATAGATAATGCGTCCAAGGCCGCTAATAACAGAGAATAGGGTTCTCCGCTTAACTGCTGCGGATGATATTCGCGTTTCTCTGGGCCGTGCTGTAAGTGAAATGTCCGATACACCAATGACCGGCACATTGATTGCTCGCTCATTTCGTCAAGCACAAGCGGCGGGGACTGCCTTAACTGAAGATCAGCGGGAACAATTTGCACAAGCAGAACGTGATCGTCGCAATCTACAAGCTGCTATTGAGTTTGATCTTAGCACAGCATCAGATCCAGCGGAGCGCCAAGAGCTAATATCTAAACTCGATGCGCTGTATCAAGAAAGTGAAACCCAAAAAGATGCGCTGTTTCAGCAAAGTATTGATGAGGGTCGATTGTCTACGCCAGAGGATTTAACTGAGAAATATGGTGATCTTCTGACATTTGATGAGCCTATGACACAAGAAGAGGCGCGTCTACTTTATGAGGGCAAGCGAGAGGAAGTTATGCGCAATGCTATCATCTCTCGCAGTCCAACGGGGTTCTTGCCTGGCGTTGCTAAGTTTGGTGGCGGTATGCTGGCAATGGCAACAGATCCGGTTGAAGTGGCCACAATGTTCATTCCCTTTGTCGGTCAAGCGGGAAGGGCTGCATCTGTAGCCAGATTTGGGCGTGTGGGCGGCAGAGCAAGGGTTGGTGCCATAGAGGGTACTGCCGGTGCTTTGCTCACTGAGCCGCTGTATTATGCTCTCTCAAGAGATCAGCAACTTGATTACACAATGGGTGAGGCATTGCTGAATGTGGGTGCTGGGCTGTTTCTTGGCGGTGCTATCGGTACGGTTGCTGGAATGCTCACTCGCGCAGATGTAGATGCTGGCGCTGTAATAAGAGCATCTGAGCCAGAGGTTTCAGTTCGCACTGATCTTGAGCCTGTTCCGCTTCCTCCGCGCATAAGTGAGGCTGAGGCAATGGCCAAGGCTGATCGTGTGGTAAAGCAAACCCGTGAGATGTATGGCATTACCGGTGGTCGCGTTACTTATGAAACTGCGGTTCGTCAGTTCGTAACAGATCAGGGCATCAATGTTGCAATGGTTTTGCCAAGAGCCGTTGCTCGTCCACAAACTCTTAGCGAGTATATACGCGCCCGTGGAGGTATAAACGATCAAGATCCTACATTTAGAGGTGAGCTAAAGAACCTTGGCATTGAGGGTCGCGCTGGATACATCAACAGCAAAGGCAATATGGTCAACGGTATTAGCAATACAAAAACTAATACTAATCTTGACGATGCTGCTGATATGGCGTTCCAAGCTGGGTTCTTGCCAGAGAGAAATACCAATGCACTAATTGATGCACTAGCTGAAGAAAGTCGGGGTAACTTTACTTTCGCTAGACAAGATATGGATCAGGCTGAAAGATGGAGAACTTATAGCGCAGCAAAGAATGATTATGAGGCAGAGCTTTCTCGTCGCGCAGATATACGCACAGAGTTAGAAGAGCAGGGTGTCCGTGACATTACGGATGAAGAGATTGCACTTGTTTCTGAAGAGATGTCACGAAACCAGATAGATGCAACAAGTGCTCTTAGCAGTGTGACCGGAAGAGTACAGGATATGCAAGCAGAGATGGCGGCGCGTCATGCTCTTGATCTTGAGAATGATCCTTTTGCTGACTTTGATGCTGCTGCACGTTTTGATCGTATTGGTGATGACATTGAGCTTGATGAGCCAATCGCACAAGAAGAGGCAATCATTGCACAGATGCGTGAAGATGGTGAGTTGACGCCAGATCAAATCAAGCAACTTGATGAGATAAAACAAATAGATGCTCAGGCCCAAGCATATATTGAGGTCACTGAAGCTGTAACCGTTTGCGTGGCGAGGTCATAATGGCAGATTGTTTAAAGATTGCTGATGAAGCCAACAAGGGCCGGTTGAGCGATGATGAGCTTGATGAGATCCTGACAGAATTAAATGCTGAGAAGAAGGCTCGTCAGGCTGCTGGTGCATTGGACCAGATTGAATCTGCTATCTTTGAGCGTGGATTATTGATTGCCAAAGAAGCAGAGATTGCAAAGAAGATTGAAAAGCGCAATCGGTATATGAATATTCTCAAAGAGCAGAAGTTAATGGCTCTGGCAGAACGCGCTGATGAAATGACCGGCGATCCATCTCTTGGCTTAGAAGCTGCTCTTGTGGGTGTGAACGCGCCATTTGAAGGTGCTTCTCGGTCTGTGGACTCAATAACCGGTGCGCTTGTAAACTCATACGCTGGTGGCCTCATAGCGGATCTAAAAAAAGCTGGGTTGCTTACAAAATTTAATAACATGAAGGGTGACTTTGAGCGGCAGGTTGCCAATGTTCTTGGCGATCTTAACCTTAAAACACCGGTTGGTGTTGCTCAGGCATCTGCTGACGCTAAGGCGCTGGGAAAGATATTGTTCAAATATCAACGCGCTGCTCTTCAAAGAGAAAACCAAGCTGGCTCTTACATAAGATTAAAAGAAGGTCGTGTTGTTAGAGCAAGTCACGATCAACGCAGATTGATTAAAGTCGGGCCAGAAGAATGGAAGAATTATATTCGCGGTAAACTTGACTATGAAAAGATGGGCATTGCTCCTGAGCGGATTGAGGGCTTTCTTGATAGCGCATATGAGGCGATTACAACTGGTGTTCGCAAGGAAGGTGATCGCACTGAGATAAGCCTTGCCTTTAAAGGGCCAGGCAATCTTGCAAAGAAGGAAAGTGCTTCTGGTGTCTTTACGTTCAAGAGTGCGAATGATTGGTATGATTACGATCAGAAGTTTGGCAGGGCATCTTTGCGCGAAGCATTTATGCAAGATATTCAATCTTCTTCTCGCGCCACCGCTCTTATGGAAGTTCTTGGTACTAATCCAAAGGCAATGGTTGAGCGCGTACAAGAGCGCCTTGAGGAAAAATATCGCGACACACCAGGCGGTCTAAAAAAAGTCAAAAGAATAAGACGTGAGACCGGTATTGTAACTTTCGAAGCTGCGCTTGCTGAAGTTACTGGCGATGTAAACATTGGGTCACATACTCCATTGGCTCGTTATTTACACTTTTATCGCTCTATTCAGACTATGGCAAAGCTGGGTGGTGCATGGATCTCTGCTATATCTGACGTGGCATTCATTGCATCTAACCGGATCTATCAAGGCCGCTCGTTGCTTGATGCGTGGGGCGATGGATTTAGTGCGATATTCAGAGGCATGAATAGAGGCGAGATGCGTGATTTTGCGGATCGGCTTGGTGTTGGTATTGAAGGACAATTAGGTGACTTTATGAGCCGGTTCAATGCGGCTGATGATGTACCTGGTCAGACTGCTAAGATGATGTCGCTATTCTTCAAGCTCAATCTTCTTCAGCCTTGGACTGAAAGCAACAAGCGCGGCGTAACGCTGATGATTGCCAATGATCTTGGTCGTGAAGCAAGTAAGCGTTATGATAAGCTGCCTGATGATTTAAGACGTATTCTCGGCACATACGGTATAGACCAGAAAGGCTGGGAAGCTGCTCGCAAAGGCGCAAAGACAGGACCGGATGGTCGTATATATCTTGTGCCTGGTGAAATACCAGATCTGAAGATACGCGAGAATATGTTTGCTTTGTTGGTTTCTGAAGCAGATAACTCTGTGCCTTCGCCTGGTGCTAGAGAGCGAGCGATTATTCGTCGTGGCTATCGTCCTGGCACGTTTGCTGGTGAGGGCATTCGCTTTCTTACGCAATTTAAATCATTCGGCGTAACGGCTCTTACTAAGAGCGTAGGGCGTCATATGTATGGCTATGGCGCTAAGTCCATGCGTGAGCAGCTACAGCGTGGTATTGGTGCCAATATGGGGATTATCAACAGCATCGTTGGAACAACTGTTCTTGGTTACTTTGTCATGCAGCTTAAAGAGGTTGCCAAGGGCCGTGAGATGCGGCCAGCAACACCAGAAACATTTCTTGCTGCTGCATTGCAGGGTGGTGGATTAGGTATCTATGGTGACTTCTTGTTTGGTGAGGCCAATAGATATGGGGGTGGTACGTTAGAAACTCTTGCCGGACCTGGCATTGGCACTGCATCTGAGGTTATTGATCTATTGCAAAAATTGAAAGGCATTGCTGTTGGCGGCGATGAGGATGTCGGAGGAGATTTTATTCGTTTGCTCAAGGGCAATACACCATTCGCCAATCTGTTTTACACGCAACAGGCCATGAACTATTTGGTATGGTATCAACTACAAGAAACGGTCAATCCTGGCTATCTTCGCCGCATGGAGCGCCGCATAGAGCGAGAAAACAATCAAACTTACTGGTTACCACCCACCAGTATCATTCAAACAGGAGGCGGTTTCCGATAAGGAATTATTGGATCATCTGCAAAAATCTGCTATAGAGTAAGCAAAGGAACGGGAAAACATCATGTCCGATATCGCAATTAACCCTGTTACACGCAGAG
>Ga0070749_10001745_pt1 | contig 14687 bp, 10 predicted proteins | sample VirMetDEL_Nov_18_FD_75180 | JGI IMG/M metagenome (GOLD analysis project Ga0070749, IMG submission 75180) | Aqueous microbial communities from the Delaware River and Bay under freshwater to marine salinity gradient to study organic matter... | ecosystem: Environmental > Aquatic > Marine >...
CAGTATTACCATTTGTAGCATCTAAAATTTGATTTCTAAAATCGAAAGTCTCACTAACCATCTTTCTAACTCGACCACCGTGGCAATATTGAATATTACCATGAGGCTCTTCGTTAGTGGCTACTATACAGTTGTAGCCAATTGAGTGCATTCTACCGTAAGAAGCATTAAACTCAGCTAATGTGTTTGCGTTAGCCATCTCCATAAACTGGAGGATTTGGTTTGCTCCTCGGAAGTTGTTTACCATCGTAACAACTTCATTTGTGTTGTTATTGACGGTAAAGATTAATCCGTGAGTTGTATATTTAAAATCTCTTGTAATGTTTCCATTTTTTGTTGGAATGACTACCTGCTTAGTTTCAGGAGCGATAAATCCTGTGGTTCTATTTGAAGATACTTCAAAATTTCCGTTGACAGGTAGTCTGTATAAAAGTCTATGTATCGGGCTATTTGCTGTTAAAGAATAAGATAGCTTATTATTACCACCAAGAGCCATGAACAAGGTTCCGACAGGCCCACCACCAAAGAACTCGAAATTTCGTGTCTTTATAGATGCTAAGAATAAGTGGAATCCATAATCTCCAAATATAGGCTTACTCAAGTGAGGGTCAATCATATGAATAGGCTTACCGGTGTCCGTAAGACTTCCGTGGACAGCCCATTGATTAGAAGATTTTAACTCAAATGGAAGATCAGGATCAAAGCCTGCCTCACCTACTGGATCAAATACAGGGTTGTAAAAGTTTTTAATAATATTTCTATTATTAATTAAAATACCATTTTTAGTAAACCAGTGCGTTGAGAGGATTACATCGACTGGGTTAATCTCAAAATCAAAAGCCCCGAGAGACTCCATGGTTGGCCCAACAAGGCTACTCGTAGCTAATCTTTGTCTATGCTCCTTAATTGCTCTATTAAACCCTTCAGCATATAGATCTAAACACCTCTTATACTGATTGGGCATTGTGTTGTAATAAGTCTCAGCATCCTCAATCATGTTTCCGACATGTTGGGTAAGAGCAATAGAACTTAAAGAGTTTGCTGTAAAAACATCTGAAGCAGGATCATTAGAGATGATTAAATCATAATCTACTGTTCCATCTTCTTTAAACTTATAGGCTCTTGGGATTATACTATTAACAGTGCCCACAAAGTTTGATGGAAAATTATCATCAAAATATTGGAGCCCTCTACCAGAGTAGACAATATATCTTAGTAAAGATACATCACCCATATCTCTAGCATGAACATACCCTAATCCATAGTAACCAAACTCCATCCCTCCTTCAGTATCAATTTGGGCAACTCCATTATCATCCCTTGAGAAGTTTATGATTACTGGATCGGTGCCTAAAGCATTTTCTAACGTAATAGAGGTAACTGGGTTACTATTATCTTGTGTAACTCTATTTTCTGGGTCACTTAAAGGAAGTATATTTGTTATATTACTTGCTATATCTATGTGGCTATTGATAACAGTTAGATTAGGATCAACTACGTCCCCGGAAACCTCGATATCACTTTGGATGTAGATATCAGGGATAAGGACTTCAATTACATCTGAGAAATTTCTCTTATGAAATTTTCTCTTGTTTAAGTTGAACCTATTGTAGCTCATTAGACTCTCACTAAGTTAATCGTTAAGTTGTTCAGTTGTATGATCTCATTGAAATCGACTTTAACTGTTTCAGGGAAGTTATCTACGGTTGCATAACGAACTTCAGGAATGTTGAAAATTTCTCTCGCAACTTCTTGGGGGTTCATTTCTTGTCCGAATAATCTGTTATCTACATTGAAGTAGGAAAGAACTGCGTCACGGATCTTCAGTTTAATAGTTTCTTCATTTGCTTTAATTTCTCTATCTATTCTAGCAGTTATAATCAGATCAATGGTTCTAATTAAGCCATCAACAATAATAACTTCATCAGTGAGCATTTTCTTTGGCTCGATAGCATCAAGCATTTCTTTCTTGAATGTTGGAGTGGCTTTTCTCAGTTGAGTATCACTTGCCTTCTCTAGAATATAGAGATCAATAATATTAGCTGAGGAATAGGCTCTTCGAGTTGACGCAACAGCCTTACCTATAGAACCGTAAGAGGATATGAAACTGTTTGCAAATGAGATAAAATCGTGGAGTGTTACGACTCTATCTTGACGCCTAAAACTAAGAGGTCCGTATCTTTTCGCGTGCTCTACAGTTTCAGCATCAGAACCTCCGGTTGCTTTCGTTGAGTTTTCGAGAGTGCCATTAACTTGAGAATATCCTTGTGTAATATTAACTAAGTTAGTTGGGACATTTATAATCTCTGCATTGATATTACCTCTAGAGCCTCCTCCTACACGATAAACAATTGTGTATTCATCACCAGGGGCTGGTGATATTCCAATTAAGCCGTCTCCAAAAACGACCGTGGCTCTAAAATCATCGTCAGAAATTACTTGGAAAACTTTAGATGAAGCTCCAGAAGCAAAGTAGATGTTATCTACTTGGCTATAAACTCCGCTCGTTGATGGAGATCCTTGAATGTAAACTTGGACAGAGCCTTCAACAACAGGACTTCCTTCTAAGTTAACTAACTTAACTCCAGCGTTAGCTCCGAAAGTTCCTGTCTTTCTCGCTAAGGCTCCTTCAAGAAGAACCAAATTATCATGAGCAGTTACTACTCCTGGGTTTCCGCTTTCTGCTCCAATCCCTTCGGCCTCTCTAAGAACAATAGAAGCATCAGAATTAAGTAAATCAACTACACCATTTACTACTTTATAGAGAGTAAATGATAAGCTAGCTCCGTCTTCAGGTGATGTAATAGAGATAACTCTATTGCTAAAAGGAATGACTAACTCGTCAGATGCTCCTATGTATGGAGAGGTTTGAAAGCTTAGTAGTGCATTTGCAGCAGAACTAATGGGTCCTTTCATACGAACTCCAATTAGTTCTAGCAGCTTCTTAACGTTATTTCTGTTCTTTGCTGTTCTAATGAAATTCTCATTAGCTAATAGGTCTGCCTTCATAGATGTCATCGCGCCCACATACGCGACCAGATCTACAAGCATCATACCTAAATCAGACTCAACAAAGTTTGTGTAATCTAAAGGGAATACAGCTTGAATATAGCGAATTAAATTAAGTCTAATTGAGTCAAAGTCATCGCCTGAGAAATCAATAAGAGCACTTTTCCTATCTTCAGGAAATTTAACTAACTTTAGAAAGTCTGAATTTACTGTTCCTGAAAAACTCATAGCGATACCTTTACATCAAAAATTGAATCTACTTGGTCTAATATTTTACAAATTAAAAAGATCTTAATTGTTGGAAGTCCATTAGATTTATACTCATCCACTGGGATGATCTTTAAGCTTACGATGCTCACGGTTGGGAGGTAAGTTGAGACTGCTTTGTAGATTCTTTCTCGCATCTCAAAGATAACTTCCCTATCGAATGGCGCAAACAGCAATGATCTAAGGGGACAGCCAAACTCAGGAAGCATTACACGTTCCCCAGGCTCTGTCTTGATGAGCTGAATCAGATTAGATCTTACAACTTCCTTGTCAGCCATCTTAGAGAAATAACCATTCTGATTGCGGACAAAGGGGAACTGAAGCCCATACCTCTTCTTTGTATTCTTTTGTTTTACAGAATCAAGAATTGGTTTGGAGGTTCTTGGTCCCAAAATAACTTCTGATTCATTGTAGTTATTCATTGCTTATCTCATGCCTCTGGTGATGTTGCAGTTCCTGTTGAAGTTAGTGACACTCCAACTCTCTTGTATAGTTTGCTTTGAATTTTATAATTAAAATTAACTTCAGAGTTATTTAGAGGTTTTGAATAAAATTTTGTGCTTCCTAGATAACCCTTCAAGCCACTAGTCACTCCTCCATATTCTCCACCCATGAAGTTTCCGTTCAGAGCCATACCATCTGTGTAACCTCCTCCCAGAATCCATGGTGTAAAGAATTCATTCAATCTAGGGCCAGATTTTAGAGAATTAGGAGCTAAAACTCCTACAGAAGTTGTGTTGTATTCAAAACTATTGCGCTTCTTGAACGTCGGTAATTTGATAGAAGAATATTTCTTTGATCCAAATACCTCAAAGATAGATGATGCAGCAAGAAGCTCAGAATCTAGGTATAGGCTAACTAGATCTTTCTCGTAATCAAAAGTAACAGCAAGATGGCAGAACTCATCCGCGCACGAGGATAGGGCAAAGCCGGATTCAGTCGTAGCTGACATCGGAACAAACATCCCAATCCAACCAGAATCATCATCACAAGATCCGTAGGCTTTACCTTTCGAGATGAAGGCCACTGAAGAGCTATCGTAAGCTATCGTAGGAGCCAGTATAAAGCCTCCTGCTGAAGCTTCTTGAATTGAGCCGTCATTGGTTGGGTCTTCTCCTGTAACCCATCTACGGTCTCTGGTGAAGCCCATGATCATGCCTTTGGTGAAGTCTGATCCGTCAGAATATCCGACTTTGAGGATGTCTTCTCTTCTGGTTATTGAAGAGACACTACCTGTGTTCTCGCAAGACAAGATTAGCCTGTAAAGACTAGAAGTAGATAACCCTTCTCCCCAACCTCCGCTCGTGTTCAAATATGGAGCATAGACCCAGCTATCGAACGTAGCTCCAGATCTTGCATACAACCAATCTTGGTATTCAGGATTATCTGGTAGTTTAATGTAGCTGCCTAGTGCTGATGGGTTAGGACCAAAGTTTTTGGTAATACCTTCAAGGTAGGCACTTCCAAGTCCATAACCAAAGCCGAAGGTTGATTTAATAGAATTACCAAATACAAACTCAGCATCAGGTGCCACTAACTGAGCATTGTTATAGTCATCGGTTGTCGTGCAGTTTAATACGCTGAATTCCGTGCTACTAGGCATTGTAGTCTTACTATTTAGGAAGTTGTAGATTCCAAATAGTCTATCTGCGATAACAACATCACTAATTCCTAGCTCAATGGAACTAGACGTTACTCCACTTCTTGTATCAGTGATGATTCCACCAAGTCCCACTTCTGGGACAATCAGATGATCTACATTCTGGTTGAACTCTGCTGTCTTTGAGACAGCATACTTACTTCTAATAGGTAAAACAATCCCAGAAACGCTTTCTTGATCTAGCATTAAGCTCTGTTGCCTAGAAAGAGCTAGAGAGATATTGCAATCTTGTAAGTAAGAGAAATCATTGATCGGGACCTTACCGGGTTCTGGGCTAGTTCCCTTTCCAAAGACAGATGGCGTTTTTACGGCAATCTCGATCTGCTTCTTTCTTCGATTGATTTTATCGTTGTGGTAAGATACCTCACTCACGAGGCTTTGTTTGAAGTTGTCTACAATTGATTCAGAGACTCCACTAGCAATGAGTTGATTAATTTGAGCATTAATATCTAAAATTCTTTTTTCCTTTTGCCCTTCAAGAGTTTTCAGAAAGTGGTCTCTATTATAATGATCGTGCAATGTTTGGCTATCGTCTATGATTGTCTCATCAAAAATACTGTTAACCCACTCATAGAAGTTTCTAGAGCTAACTTGATCTCCCTTACCGCCAATGTTTGGATCAAAATTAAACTTCCACCTCTCTGCTGCTCTAATTAGTTTTTGTTTATCTGTAACTTGTAGAAGCACTGGCTCAATTCCTGAGTCGCTTTGCGAGTCATAGTAAAGCCCGTCGATGCTCAAAAGATACTGTCCTGTAATTGATCGTGGTGGTCCAAATACTAGTCGGATGAGTTCTTCTGGTTCCTCTTCAGGGTCTTCAATAAGATAGTTGGTTCCACTGAATAAGTAAGCATACTCATTAGCGATTCTTGGCTCTGCATCAGGAACTCTATTTCGTCGTCTGAATTCTTCAGCGATTGCATCCTGTAAAGCAATAATTTTGTCTAAGGCTTCCTTGGCAGTTTGGAGTTGGTTTCTGTAAGTAGCGAATTCTGATTCAGCTATCCTAACATACTCATCTGAGTTTAGTTGATTTCTTTGCTCACCGGCTAGACCTCCAGTGAACTTCTTCATATTCAAATATGAATCAATACAGTTCTTAACTCTTTCATACTGAGCTTGTGTTGCGTTTACATTGGAATAAACTTGACCACCTAAAGCAGCAACTTCTCCGATTCCATTTATTAGCTTTGTTATAGAGTTTACCTCACCAGCCTCATTACCATTAAGAAGAGCCTCGGAACTGTTAGCCCCAAAAGTAATCATGCCACTATCGGTATCAAATCCAATGAGACCAGATTTGAATCCAATCTTACTCATTATGTTTCCAATTAGCTGATTGCCTTTTGACCTAGCGGAGTCAGCAGCCTCATTTATTCCACCTAAAACACCTTGCGGGAGGAGTCCAAGTAGGCCATTTGTTGCAAAGTCTGTTACGCACGCGGGGAGACCAAACGAGGTTCCTAAAGAACCAACTAGAGGCTGTCCTTGGCCCTGTAACTCTGAAAAAGTGTTTAAGTCGAATGATCCCATTATTCTTCGTAATCGTTAACGATGTTAGGTGCTCCATCTGCTCCAGTGGCTGGGGATACTCCGCCTGCTGGGGCTAGGTGGACAAATGCTCCGTCTAAAGCAGCATCTGTAGCTACACTGACCGTGGCTCCTGCACCGGACATTACAGCTTGATTGCCTGCCTTAATATTCACATTGTTTCCTGCTTCTATATTTAGGTTGGAAGAGGCTTTAATATTAATATTATCCCCCTCAACGTAAATATTATCGTTTGGTGCTTTGATGACAATGGAACCATCAGCATTAATTTGAACAACTCCATCAGAGCCCTTTGAACGAATCATTACTCGTCCGCCCTGACCCTTTGTCGTAATGTTAACATCTTTGTGCTTTGAAGTGATATTAACATTACCAAACTGTAGACCGGATGTGGAGAAAGCTCCAGTTGATTCGTTAGCTATGTCAAACTCTAGACCGTCAACAACCAACATATCAATTCCATGTTGGGCTAGAGTTTGCATCATCCCGCCTGTTCTGAGTCGGAGGTGTCTTGAAGGGAGATCTGTTGGGACTTCTGGTTGTCTAGCAGTGACATCAATTCCGTCACCCTCTTCCGTCTCTAAGATAATCCTATTAACTAGTGGCGTATCAATTAAGGATAACTTCTTGCCTTGCCCTGATTTAAGCTCTGCTCTAATGTTCTCCTCATTCATTTGAGGCTTGTGTGAATGAGACAAAGTTAATTTATTTCCAGTATGATCACTCAACACAATCTGTTGAGGCATTCCTGGGAACAGCTTGTAGACTGATCTGGGTATGGTCTTGGAGTTTTTAATCGAGGGGATCGAAGTCGTCGTCGATCTCTTATCTGGTTGATGGATGACTGAGATCAGGTAATAGTCTTCTTCGTCTTCTGTTTGAGCAACGAGCACAAGACTTCCTTTACTTGGTATCCCATAAAATCCGGCCTTTTCTCCAGAAAAAGGATCATGAAAACCACCGTAAGGGCTAGTGTATTTTACGAACTTATTTCCTGCGAAAGAAGTCGATGAGACCTGAATCATTCCTGTTTCAGTAAAATCGTAGTTTGAGATTACTTGCGCTTCATATAGTCTCATGATTATTCCTTGGTCACTCTAAACAGTTTAAATTTACTATAAGCTCTGTTTGCATCTATCTTATGGTAGTATCCTGTAATATTATAGCCCCCACTAATACTGTCAAGTGGGTTCCTAATTCTATTATTACCTATGAATGAAGGTCTTACAGCAAACAGTAAGCAAGGTGTATTTATATAAAGAGCATTAGATATTGGAAAGTAAGGTAAAGTCTCTATTTCAAGTTGGTATACTGCTTTATCCAGAGTATCCATTTGATCAATAAAGAATTTTAAAGGATCATTAGCATAGCTATCTTCAACTTTTGAAACTAAACCATATTCTTTGTTTAGGTAAGAATAAAAGGTTTTAACTTTTTCTTCAATCTTATCAGTATCCAATAAGTTTTTTATTGTTTTAATTTTATTTTCATAAGCTTCAACTGAGGATGTTAAGAAGAGTGGTTTAATGTCTGCTTCATCAAAAGTTCCTTCTTTTAAGAAACCGTATAACATATCATCACTAAAAACTTCTTTTTCATCCATACTAAGAATCAACTCTATTTGATCCTCTGGGGAAGCGTTCCTAAGTTTAGTTGCAAATATATCGCTTTTCAGTTTAGCATACTTCTTCTTGATTGGTTCAGTTACAGCCAATACTCGTATATTACTTACCTGCTTCATCAGGTTTCCAAAATCAGCAACTCGACCTTCTAATATATCGTATAATACTGGGTCTAAGTCTTTGTCTTCTAAAGCCTTCTTTATCTCTCTTTCCTCTAAGGATTCTACCGCTAGCTCGGGATCTTGTGAAAGCAAAGTTTTTAATGATCCATAGTCTTTTAATTTAGCATAACTTTGATTAAGTAAATTAAAGTAAGACTTATTATCATTAACAGTTACTGAAATAACATTACTATTTTGATAATTATATTTGAATATAGGTAAATTTTTCTTTTTTAGTAGGTCATTAAACCTAGATCTTCTTTGATCGTCTTGTGCAATTAAGTTTTGTAAAATTGAAGACTCATCTACGTTTTGAGAATTATAAAGATTAAAGACTTTATTAAGTTTACTATCAACAGTTTTTTTGATGTTTTCTTTATCAATATCTAAAATGTTATCAACAATTTTATAGTCTTGTCCATAAATATAATTACCTATTAATTCTCTTAGCCCAAAAATTACTAAAGGTTTATTAGGATTGAAAAAACTTTTTCCATATTTATTTTTTATGTCTAAATCTAAAGCAGTTAGTATTTCAATATCATTTTCTCTTACTAAGATTGTCTCTTGATTTCCTGCTATTTGATTATAACCATTAATAAAGTTATCTAGTAAAGCTTTAATGCTTTCTGTGTCAGCCGTAGAAGAGTTTAAGGTAATACCTAATTGAGCAAAATAAGGAGAAATTAGAAAAATATTAAACTCTTCTTTTGAAGATAACATTCCAACATTTGGTGTAGTATAATTACTATCACGACGTAAATTACAAAGATTTGCTTTGAATAACTTAAAGAAGTCTGTTAGTGCAAAAAACCATACTTCTTTAGGAGTATTTTCCCCAAGTTTAGCAAGACCGTTTGCGACCGCTCTAATAACATCTGAGGTAGAATTAGCTTGTGAAAATTGATTTTTAAATATCTCTACGTTATTTTTTATATTTTGTTGAACATGATTTTCTTCTTCTTTAGTATAAGTTGCTCTTAATTTTCCTGGTTCTGGGGCTCTTGAGTTTGGTAATTGTTTATTGGGGTTTGTTAAATAATCCTTCGGTATCTTTACTTGCTCAGGAGCTTTTCTATACTCTCTGTAAGCTTCTTCTATTGTTTGCTGAATAGGTTCAGGTTGTTTAGTATTAAATAAATCTCCTAACTCTGTTCTTTGATTATACTTAGACTGTAGTTGAGTCATGTAATCATTAACTTTAGACGTAGGTGTTAAGAGTAATACGTTATCAGTATTGAAAAATACTTGAAGACATTTGTCAACAAGATTGTCGAGAGCAGCTTTATAAAAAGGAAAATTATCTTTTCTGTATTCTCTTCTTGCTAAAGTATACTTAGCTTGACTCCCTCTAGGAGTTACAGGATATAAATCTTCATTGGACTTTTCTTCGTCACTTAATTTAAATTGCTCAAAAACACTTATGTAGCCATTTTGTAGTATACTAGGATTTAGAAAAGACGCTAATGTCTGTAGAGAAAATTCATGAAGACCTAACGAGGCTACAAAAGTTAGGGTAACCTTTTTAGCTTGACCAAAATCTTCAAATGTTTCTGCTGCTGCTAAACTATAGCTATTAAAGTTTGACCAATAACTTATATCTGTGCCTAGACCAAAAGCAATATAAAATACCGTAGAGGGTGGTTTAATATTTGGTGGTAAAACATCTTTATTAAATTCAGCGACTGCATTAGTTACAGCCGATCTAAGCAGTTTTACTTCAAAAAATTCATCTGTCTCAAATAACTCTAAACTCAACTTTGGAGCACCATTCAACATGAATTGATATTCCATTGACACAAATTGAGCGTCATTGTTAGTTAGGTATAAGATCGTATCATTAAACCTTGCTTGTAAGATAAGAGCAATATCAGTTATGAGTAAAGTTGGATCTTCTTCTAAAGCTTTGTTGAAAGCTTCGACTACTTTATAATTATCAGTAAGTAGAATGCCTGGAGCGGGATTTGGGCTTAATGAGTCCATTAGATTAATCCAATCTTAGAGCCAACATCAAAGTCTTCAAAAACATCAAACTTATTGGAACCCAAGCAAACCATCCATATGGAATTAGAGCTTCCGTAAACTTGATTAGCTAGTAAGTCTGGTCTGTGCTCTAGTCCATTCGGGATGTATGTGTAAGCATTGCTTTCCGTAGATGCTACTCCAGCTATGTAATCATCCGCTTTCTTGTTACCAAGAATGCTTTTGATTTTCTTACCTTTATGTTCGTAGATTTCAAATCCTATTGAGTAGTGGCTCATATTTCATCCAATCCATAATCTAATTTAGAAGCTTTAAGCTGTTCTGTGTCTGTAATCTTTTGGGTGACAAACTCGTCCTTTGTTGCTTGACTACTAAGTCGAGCTTCAGTTCTAGGATCAACTGTGGCAAATTTGAATACAGATTCCCAAGTTGCTACATTATCATCTGCCGGACCAAACGTTAATGGTTCATGTTTCGTAAAGTTACCTACTCGAACTTCATTCATAGCTAAAGTAACTTTGATTCTATTTGGTATCATAGTCTCTTTATTAAAGCCAGCAGCATTGTCTATCGAGATATCATATTTTGTAACTATGCAAGGAACATCCTGATACATAGGTCCGTAATTTAGTCTTACTACCGGAGGTCCAAGACCCATCTCAGCACTTCCTAACGTAGTCGATCTAATTAAGTTGACATAATAATAAACTATTGCTTTAACATTCATCAAGTTTTCTTGAGGCTCTTCAGCAAAGAATGAATTTAAATAGTCTAGGCCGTCTGCAATGAATCCTGTATTCGCTCCATCATTTTGACGAAACTTGTCGATATCGACACCAAGCTCTTTTGCTATCAGTTCTTTATGTTCTGCTTCATAAGAGGCAATAGTATCAATTGCTCTGATTGCATCTTGATTATGATAAGTGTCTACAGCCTTATTTATTTGATTATTTACTATAGCATCTGCTGCAAGTGTTGCTTCATAATCAACTAAAGACGATTGGTTTGGAGGGCCTACATCGAAAGAGCCTCCTAATCCAACTGGTAAAGTAAATTGATTTTGTTGTTTTGCAATTGATTTTTTCTTTACATCTCTTATGACAGAAAATTTATCAACTTTATCAAACATATACTCTTTACTTTGCCATGGACTCTCGCGCATGAAGTGTTGCAGATGTTGGAGTGTAAAATTGAAAGTAAGGCTAATCTGCCTTGAGTCTGAACCTAAGAAAGAATAGAGATCACTGTTTCTACCAAGAAGCTTGTAAGTTGCATATCTAGGAGTTTGAGTTTCAGTAATAATGGGATTTTCATAAAATGGTATCTTAACCTTCTTGTCAGTGTAAATACTTTTTGAGGCTTTTTTAGCTCTCTCAGGATATACTAATAGAAGATAAGCTCTGTCTTCGAAGAACCTCTCTCCTACTCTTGCGCTTCCGTATGATGCCATTACTTAATCCCCGCTGGGTTTGGTGTGAATGCTGAGGTTTTCTTACCTAGCATATCGTTCTGATCTCCTATCATCTTTACCATTATCTCAAATAGCTGAGTTTGCTTCACACTTTGAGTTAGAGCTTCTTTTTCTGTTAGTAGAGGCTCTAAATTCATTTTATTATCTTCTCTGATAAGTGTGTTAAGTGTAGCAGCATGTCTCTTATTGTATTCTTCTAGTAATGATAGAGTTCTATTTTCTTGCTGATTTTTAGCAATATCAGCAGTAGTCTTAGTATCTTCAGCTATACCTCCTAAACCTTTTACTATAGATTCAAGTGGGGCATATAAAGCTGCAACTGCGGTATAGATACCAAACCAAAATAAATTACTCTTCTTTGTGAGAAGACTTATTAATCTTAAACTTGCTGATATAGTAAATAAAATTGCAGTAGCACCTGCCACTTTTATTAAGTATTTTGCTATATCATGTTTCAAAATATCTTGAACACCATTTAAACCAGTTAAGAATATTACTGTTAACTCAGCTAAAGGAGTTCTTATCTCTTCCATAATTGCTGTTAACGTGCCAAAAGCGTCAGATAGCTGGGCTTCTAGTTCTGGTTTTCCTTGTTGCTCCTTTAGCGTGTTTGCTAGTTTTTCTGCAAGATTTGCTTGAGCTAAAGTGAGTCCCGTCATTTGCTCAAATATTTGAGCTCCAATAATCGCTTGTTCTCCGGTTCCTACGATTTGATCTCTTAGATTTATAATCTTTTCAAAGATACCCATCCCAGAAGAAATCCCACCTTCTCCGCGCATGAGTGCGCTAATTTCTTCACCAATACCTAGAACACCTAAGCGACCTAGTGACTCTACCCCTCCACCGATTAGCGGCCCTAGAACGGCTGCTAGACCGCCTGGGGCTGCGCGATCTGTGGCTGCTGTCAAGGCTTCTAAGGCGTCGTTAGTGCCTGTGTTAGTCCTGTATAAGAGAGCTAAGGTCCCTCCAAATTTGTTGAGGCTATCTACCAGCCTTTCAGAAGAAGTTCCATATGTCTTAGCAGAATCTTCTATTGATTCAGCGAGAAGAACAGTCTGTGTATTATTTAACCCTAGTGTGCCTGTTAAATTTCTTAACCCAAAAGCCATTTGCTCTATGTTCTGGCCTAGCAAGCTCGCTCTAGCAAAAAACTCTCCGAGACCTTTACTGTTTGATTCTAAACCTGCTTCTAGCAAGGTCATACCAGTTTCTAAATTGGTAAAACCAGGGGCTTTGGTTAGAGTTGTTGATAATACTTTTGAAGCGTCTGCATTATATTTTATGAGTTTAGTTTGAAGCTCTGATGCTTTTGTAAATGCCTCCTGACTCTTATAAATAGAAGCTAGTTGAACGGTAAGATCAAGAGTCGCTTTATTAGCTTTTTTATCAGTATCATTAGATGTGCCAAGGGATTTAGTTAAATCCTTAATGCTTTTTAATAGATTATTAAAATCATCTTGTGTAGGTGCTGCCATTAATTAGCTCCATCTATATTAAGCTCATAGATACTTCTCATCTTACTGATATTATAAGTCCTAAAGTTTGATTTACCAAACAAGCTCAAAACTGTTCTGCGTCTAACTTTCTCTTTGAATCTAGAGAAGAATCTGGAGAGCATTCTTGTTGCTGCCCCAGCCTTCTCTGTTATCTTAGGGTATTTAGCTTCTTTTTGTTTTTTATATAAATTTCTAAGAATCAATAAAGTTCCATAGTTATATACACTCTTTAGGTCTATATCTAATTTTATTACTGTAAGTAAGACATTTCCTCTACTAGAAACATACTTACCATCTTCAGATTTTCTGGTAGAGATCACGATTGCGAAAACTTGGCTACCCTGATAACTGAAAGAGTAGATCTCTCCTGGCGTAAATGAGTTGATAGAATTAGGTTTTTTGATAGACCCAACTATGCTCATCGACTCCTGGTCCAGATAACTTTTAAAATTTTTCAGATCAGGGTTCATTTTTTCAGAAATTCTCGCTATAAAGTTTATATTTAAACTTGAGTGAGGCTTGAAAGATGCCTACATCTCTAGTTGTTTTAGGTATAGGTATGTATGATAACGACATAAAGGTAAGCCTTATAGAGTTCTATGATTTAATAGAGTTTACTTTAAGCTTCAAGTTTAGAGAAAAGTGGAAAAACTTATATTCAGAAAAAATGATTAAGTTATTCCAATTAAAGATTTTGCAGTCGTTCAAGGCAGGCAAGCCCCTCAAGAAGACTAGCCTCCTCAACTACATGGTCACGAAGGGGAAGTATAAGAAGGAAGTGATAGAAGACTTTTTTGAAATGATTGACCTAGAACTATATAGGCCATTCATTTCTTAGATTTCTCTTCGTTGATGCAATGCAACACGGTGTGTTGGTCATTGAACTTTGGACAATAGCCATTCTTGTATTCACACCAGTTGCAGAAGTCGTTCTCCATTGGAACGAACTCAGGCTTCTTCATCTTGCGAATTCTCCAGACCTTGTTGATCTGGCGCTTCTTCCACTCGAAGATCTGCGACGCTGAGTATCTGACGGTCACCAGATTGTTAGTCAGCGGGTAGTAGTGGGCACATGTAATCTTGCCAAACGGAACGTCATACAGCTTGTTAACTGCGTAAGCGTAGCCGCGTAGCTGATTGTCGTTAAAAAGTTCTACCTTGCTCTTCTCGCGTTTTGAGGTCTTGTAGTCTATAATGAGGTAGCCTCCCTCCGGCCCCTTCACGATCCGGTCGATGACGAACTCATACTGGATGCCTTCGTCTAGCTCGATCTTGCTGTGAAGCTCGCAAGAAACCGTCTCCCCCTTGAGATTGCCGTTGAATCTTAGGAAGTTGTTGATACACTTGTCGGTATCCTTCTTCCGCTTGGGTGTGACGTGATATTCTTCCATCAGCATGTTAGACAGCCGATGCAAGTCTTCGACCTTGGTGTAGTTCACACCGTCTTCGAAAATCTTGTGGATGTAG
>Ga0070749_10001746_pt1 | contig 14677 bp, 12 predicted proteins | sample VirMetDEL_Nov_18_FD_75180 | JGI IMG/M metagenome (GOLD analysis project Ga0070749, IMG submission 75180) | Aqueous microbial communities from the Delaware River and Bay under freshwater to marine salinity gradient to study organic matter... | ecosystem: Environmental > Aquatic > Marine >...
CAAGGTTGGATTTGCCAATGCTGTAAGGTCTGCTGAGAAAGGCAGAGCGATTGGACTTGGAGCTTTAGGCTGGCATACGTATCTTCAAGAAAAAATGATACCATTTGAAGGACTATTTGCACAGTATGAAACGCGCAAGATATTCTCTCAAATAAAGATTGAGTCTGAAAGAGCTAGTATGGATCTCGCCGAGATATTTGGTGAACCATTATGGTGTGCTGGTAGCGGTATGCGTAACACACACTTAAGATCTATCGCACCAACAGTTAGTAATAGTAAATTATCAGGGAACGTATCTCCTGGTATCGAGCCTTGGGCTGCTAACGTATTTACAGAACAATCTGCAAAAGGCACGTTCATTAGAAAAAACCCTACGCTAGAAAAACTACTAGACGAAAAAGGTAGAAACAATAAAGAAACGTGGGACAAAATACTTCATGATGGTGGTTCAGTTCAAGACTTAGATTTTTTAACTAGCGATGAGAAAGATGTATTTAAAACTTTTAAAGAGATCAATCAATTAGAGCTAGTCAATCAAGCTGGTATACGCCAGCAATACATAGATCAAAGTGTTAGTTTAAATCTAGCATTTCCAAACGAGGCGTCTCCAAAATGGATTAATAAAGTTCATATGGAAGCCTGGAAAAAAGGAATAAAAACTTTGTACTATATGCGAACCGAATCAGTACTACGAGGAGACATAGCTAAAAGTGCTACAGATGAAACCTGTATGAGCTGTGACGGATAAAAAGAAAGGGGCAATTAAGCCCCTTTTTTTTATTAGTCTTCGCCGCAAGGTTTCCCGTTGGCGATGTTAACCCATTTTTCTTTTTGAAACCAGTCTCTTAGTGTGGCTCCCTTTTCGCGAGCTCCTTTGACATTAGTACTACTGGATCTTTTATATTCACCTTTTGAAGAAGCAGAACGCTTAGCGTTAATTAGCTTTTGTCTCTCTTCCGGTGATAATGCTTTATATTTTTTATAAGGTAAACAAACTTTCTTAGTCGTGCCTGCTCCTTTAATTTTACTTTTCGGCATTACGTTTTCTTTTTATTTCTCTTTTGATTTCATACATACTAGCGTAAGCTTCATTTTCCCATGGTAAACTTTTGTCCTTAGGATTAATGCTCATTGTTGGGTATCTTCTCTCAGCCATGCCAGGTTTGTTCTTCCAAGAATAACTTATAGAATCAAACTTTAACTTGCCATCTTCCATCTGTCTTTTATGGACAGTCTCATGAGCAATGACTAAGTCTTTTTCATTATCAGATAAATCTTTATTTATATGTATAGTCTTATGCTCATCAATAAAACCCCACATAGTTTTTTCCGGCATCTCAACTTCTTTGATTACATTATTAAGACTATTAGAGGTCTCATGTAAACCAAGTAATTCATTTTTAGTTTTAAGTTTAAATGCCATAATTAATCTGCAAACATTTTATATACATCAAGTATATCTTGAACAATACTATGCCTATGATTCTTTTGAAGTGTAACAAAGTTGAAACCATCAACTTGTTCTTCTACTCTTCTAAGAAATGATAGACCACTAGTTTTTTTATTTTTTAAATCGATCTGAGCTATATCACCGCATAACACCATTTTAGAACCATGACCCAGTCTACCAAGCAACGCTTCAGTTTGATCATGTGTAAGGTTTTGAACTTCATCGGCTATTAAGAACGTATTAGTAAAAGTTAAACCTCTTATGTAACCTAATGGTAGTATCTGTATATTCCCTTCTTTCATCTCTTTATCTATCTTTCCTTTATCATATAAACTATAAAAGTTTTGATAGATTGGTTGGAGCCATGGATCCATTTTCTCTGCTACATCTCCAGGTAAAAAGCCAAGATCTTCACCCGCTAGTACTGCTGGTCTAGTAATTATTATTTTATCTATTTCTTTCCTAAATAATAAATCTAAACCAACTGCAGTAGCTAGTAATGTTTTACCAGATCCAGCTGCACCAGTAACAACAGTAACTGCATTGTCCAAAATAATGGTCTTCGCTACCTTCTGTTCGTCGTTTAACTGGATCTTGTATTTTATAGGGCTCTTAGGTCTTCTCTTAGCTTTGAATACTTCATCATTGCTATCTGTCATAAACCCTTATTTTTTAGGTTTCTTTTTATTCATATTGCCAGGTCCGCCAGCTTTAGTACAACGCACTCCCCATCCAGAGGCATAGGCACTAGGCCATACTTTGAACTTCTTTTTAGCGGCAGCTTTACAAGCTGGACTTATCTTGCCCATGATTAGAACTTAAGTCTGTAGAAAGTTAAGTTATAACCAGTACGTGCATCACCACGAAATGTAATCTCAGCTTCGATTAATTGTCCTCCAACCTCACGCTCAAGTTGAGTGAACATTTGATCAGCCATAAAGAAACATCCTTTATAGTTTGGCGATGAATAAAAGTTTACATCTACTTGTTTAAATCCTCTTGGTGGGTTACAGCGTACTGTAGGAGTGTTAGCTCCATTAGCAGTTGGCGCAGCGACCGGCGCTGACAATACTGTATTAACGCCAATTAAAGGCGCAGCATTAACAGCAAGTGTAGTGCTTGATAAATCAAACGCAACACCCTTTACAGTTACTTTGCGTCCGTTAAAACGTGATGGATTGTCTGCAAATGCAGCTCCTGGGATTGCCATCTGTGCCATCGCGGCTACAGATACAAATAATACGGTTAATAATATAATTAATTTTTTCATGATTTATTTCTTACGAATGTTTTATAATGGAAAATACTTGCCCAAGTAAATAGAGCAGCATAGCCTACGTTAATTAATATTTCTATGTCTAATGGATATTGAGCAGATAGTACATTCCATAGCGCACCGAGTGATGGTACGGCTAATCCTATTCTTAATAATATTCTTTCAAATATATTTAATCTAGCTAACGCTTTTACTTCTCTACCAAATACGAATATATAAAACAAAGTCGCATTAATAAAGATCAACAGGTTTGCTAACTCATTTATAGCTTGTAGTAATTCCATTATACTTTGTTTAAGAATCTTTTAGACACAGCTTCTACACCTTTTAATCCTAAGAAGCCTAACACAAATGCAATACCGTTCTCATATTTAACCTCGTTAATACTCAGTATATGAGATACAACAGGTGTTATATAGTTTGCACTAGCTACTCCAGCCACTATGGAAAAGAAAGACTGCTTCCAATTTACAGCAGCACCTTTACCTAGTAGCAGTAAGCTTCCAAACAGTCCTGCAATACTTTGCATTATGTTTATTCCAATCTCGTCTAAAAAAGTTTTCATTTCTTTTTGTTATCTTGTTTTCCTCCGTGGGAATAAGGAAATAACTTATTCATAGCCTCTTGTCTTCCTTGACATCCGCATGGAATATTAAGTCCTTCTGAAATAAACTTAACCGTCTGCTCAATGCCTGTGGCTTTGGTGAATTTTTGTATTGTATCTCCTAATCCTTTAGATTTCATTTTAATATTTTCCTTTAATGTTTTTTGGCGATGACTTAGTGCTACCACCTTTACCAGCCCACAAATCTTTACAAGCCCAATATCTTGCGCTTAGTTTATCTTTGGCTGCGTCACATTTATGTCTAGCTCTAAAACTTTTTCTTGCAGCAGCACTATAGTTGTGGCCATAGCCTTCGGCTCCGTAATGGATAATCTTTTCTTTTCCATTAGCACAAGCTTTAACTACCTTCTTCTTACCAGCTTTTGGAGAAGAACGCGGTACGTTGCATTTCATTTTAGATTTATCTAGCATATTGTTATAGATCTTTCCACATTTCTATCAGTCGTGGATCTGGATATATATCTGATTTATCGTAACGTACTGAGCAGTGAGTATAAACTCCAGGCTCTGCCATTAATGCTCGCATTGTTACGTCCCAAACGTCTTCGTCATATTCTAAAGGTATGTTATACCTATGCCCCCAGAACAATAAAAGTTTACGTACACTTTCTATCTGCGCGTCTGTGTATCTGTGCCAGTACTTATCCCAACCTCTAAATGGCTTGTCTAGTACTTCTACTTCAGACTCGTCAATGACATTATTATATACAGTCCTAAATGTACCGTCTTTGTCTAGTTTTAGCGGACCGTATGAGCAAAGCTCAATTCCGATACTAACTTTATCTAGAGATACGTAAGGCAATCCTTTGCTATCAAACACAGACTCTTTTAATCCTAAATGGTACGCCCAATGCCTAGATGAAAACGCTTGAACAATTGTACCATCTCTTGATACACAAACTGCAGTACCTACTCTTGCTTTGTTAGCACTCCAATTATCAATATCACGTTTCCCATCAGCGCCACCAACTGTGTGGTGAAGATATATCTGCTTTTTAGGATGCTCTTGAGCTATGTATTGGTTTTGGTTTAATGGGTATTGGACTAAGTTCAAGTCTTCTAATTTGATAGGATTCATATAGTATACTAATTACTTGCTTTTACTTGTATTTAACTGAGCCGTACTTAATGCTCTTGTACTTTACGTTTTTAAACTTTACTTGCTCTTTATTCTTTTTTTCTTTTTTCTTTTTATCATCTATACCAAGTTCCCATTTTTGCCAACCTCCTAGCAATGCTAGTCTTTCATACAGTTCTATGTCCTGTGTAGATGCATACGTTATGTTGTTTATTTTCTTTATAACGCGATCAGCTGGTATGTTCGTTGTAGCAGACAATACGTTAGCGCTAGCTATCCATGCTGGATTTTCTAAACTCCAGCCCATGCTCTTCATTTCTTTTTTATTCCATTCAATCTCTCTAGCTGCTTGTTGTAATTTAGAAATTTTAGACGATACTGGTGGAGATATTCTTAATATTTCATTAACTACTTTGTCGTATTTAGGTCTATTTTTTTCTGACTCTTCTAGTGCTTTTAATGTAGTATTTTTAACAACGCTTGTTATAGCACCTTGTACACCCATACCTCTTAGTATACCATCAGTGATACTATTTCCCATCTTGAACATCTTTTCTTCCATCTCCTCTTCGTCGTCAAAGTCCGCTGCAAACAATGCAGATTGTAGCGCATTAAATATAACGCCCTGCACTACGCTGTAGTACATTATTTTTGACAAGTTAGTCTTCCAATCTCCTCTATTATTCTTAAGATCAAGAGCAGCTTTCTTTATTATTCTAGCATACTGCGAAGGTGTATTAGCAAATGCAAGCACTATTCTACCTAATGGCCCAGCTTGCTGTTGCGATATTCTATCAGGTCTACTTGACTGCTGAGATTCTTCTGTGAGTTCTCTAAAATCATTGAATGCTTTTTCTTTTGCTTCTTTCTCGGATAGACCTTCTTTTATGTATGTATTAATTCTATTTCTATAGAACGTCGCGCCACCTGAAGCAATAGCAAATCCGTCAGCAAACTGCGTTGGTAAAAATCCTTTTTGTAATATGTAACCAATGGCGCCTCTTACTCCACCTTTGTTGGCCATTTCTGCGATGTCAGACTCATTGATGTTAATAGTAAGATTGTCTCTACGTTCTTTTAAGAAATCTGACATAAATAATTCTTTAAAGTCTTTCCAGTATTGAGGCTGATTGGCGAAAGCTGCCGATGCCTTAAATACGTTATTGTCGGACCAGTTTATAAAGTTAACAGCTGATATAGTCTGTAGTATAGCAGATCTAGTATTGAAGAACATTATTGCACCAGTACTACCGTTTACCCAATCAAGGAATCTACCAGTGAGTGAATCAGTATCATAGCCTCTATTTTTACCGGTCTTCATTCTCTGGAGGATATTATCCATTGCTTTTCTATAAGTAGATCCGTACGCTGCTTCTAGTTTGTTTAAGTTTTTATTAGAAAATACTACGTCTACATTTCTTTGCCATTGTTCTAAGTGCTTAGCTCTTTTAGTTATTTGAAGTGTACTTAATAGATCTGTAGTAATACTACCTGTCATCCAATTTTCAAATGGCATTGCATAGCCATCACCTTTAGTAATCTCGATTAACTGATCAGCAAATACATTTAACTTTGGATCGCTTTCAACATACTTAGTCATTTCAGCTAAGTCAGTCTTACTTAATCCAGGCACATCCATTCCTTGCTTGTTCCATATATAGATACGTACAGCTTGCTCTTGCGTAAAACCTTCTCCTTTGATTTTATTTCTAAGCTTATTTGGTACAACGCCTAGTTGCTTTTTAAGTGCCTTGTAATCAGCAGCTAGCGTCATTCTTTCACTAGCTATATTGTTCATTGCTCTAGTATATGGATCAAGTAGATTCTTTTTGTACCAAGCCATTTGGTTTTCGCCAAGCTTTCCTTTACCTAATGTAGAATACAATAACCCGACAAAGTCTTCAGCTGATGGTGATATAAAGAAATTGAACTTGCCTTTGTCGACTCCAACAACTTCTGCTTTAGCGTCGCTGTATTCTTTCTCAGAAGCAATGCCAGTTTTATTTTCTATTATGTCGTTAAACTCTTTATCAAGCTTTTCAAATCTATCTTTATATGCAATACGCTCTTTAGATTTAACGTCTAATACACTCATAGCTTCTTGAACTGCTTTAACATTCTTATAAGCATCGTCTACAAAATAAAAGTCATTATAGCCCTCAGCTGCTTTATTTACCATCCATTGTGCTTTAGCTTCTGGAGAACTATTTTGCAAGCCAGTGATGTTTTCTAGTGGTATTTCGTAGCCAATTGATTTTAAAAATTCATATATTGCCAATGCAGAATTTGCTGGCCTAGCAGTTAACACATATATATCTTTATTTCCAAACTTACTGATTGCTTTTTCTAACTTGGAAATTAATGGACCAGGTTTACCATTAACGACCTTACTGAAATCGCTAAAATCAAATTCAGCTCCCTGCGCTAACAATGCATCGCCACGCTTAGCAAACTCGGTTGCATCGATTTTAAAAGTCTCTCCGTCAGGCATTGTAACTGCTACTAGACTATTAGAAGTGGCTAGTGTGTCATCAAAATCAAACACAGTTATACCTCTTATAGGAGCCTTTATATCTCTTGCGTTTTTTAAAGCTTTTTCTCTATTGTTTAAATCATTTAGCAATTCGTTGTTGTTATTCGCTTTGCTAAACATTCTTTTCTTGTTGCCATTAAATGCTTTTTCTTTTTGCAATTCAATGGCTTCATTAGTTTTAAAGCCTTTAGCGTCTATGCCGTATTCTTCTACAATACTTTTTCCATTATACAGTATTATCTCGCTTGGGTTTATCCCACCATTAGTATTAGCTACGTTAATGTTGAAATATCTAGCAAATACATTATCAGTTATCTTCCAACCTTCTGGTGTCGATGCTATATAGTTGTAAGGCTTTCCGTTTGGTTTGAAACCCTTAAGCTTTTTATCGTTGACCTTAGATAATAACCCTTGTTGATAATTATTTTTAATATTAACAAAACTTTCATCTAATGTGCCATCAAGTATGGCGCCAAATAAATACTTACCAACTAAGCTAGCTGGTAGCGTATGTTCTTCAACCACTACCTTACCACCACCTGTCAACGGTTTTCCATTTTCAACAGAGTAGAAATTTATAGGAGCAGATGTTCTAACAAAATGTGCCATGCTTTGGCTAGAACTAGAAAGTATGGCTGCTACGTACTTAGCGTTTTCTGGATTTTCGTTTATTAACTTTTCGAAAGCTTTAAATATTTTCCTTAAACCATTTATACTTTGATTTTGTCTTTCTCTAAACTGCTTTGTGTTTATTTTTTCATGCAGTTTAGAATAACTATCTCTACTAACTGCTGCAGTTATATCAACGTCTTCAGGAGCAAAGTTCATTCCATCAATATCGTTGTAAACTTCTTCCATACTAACATAGAAGAAACCTCTTTTAGCTGCAGACGTACCAGCATTAGCAAATGTTCCGCCAGTAAAGAAACTCTTAGGCAAAACCTTTGTTAACTTTTCTCTAATAAACGTTCTAACAGATTCTATGTCAGCTGCATCTTTAGAACTTGGCAAAGTTAAATTCAAAGGCGCTAGTATAGCTTTCCAAACTTTATTTTCAGCAGCAAATTCATCAGAGCTTTTTTCGAAAGAATCATTTTGCATGAATACGCTCTTAGACTTTTGAATAGCTGCTTTAGAAAGCATAACGCGAGCTTTACCTGCAGCAACATCTGCTAATTGCTTTTCTGTTGCTCCAGCAGATTTTAACTCTTGGCGAACTAAAGTATTAGCTGCTAATGTGCTGTAAGTTTTAGCCATGCCTTTTATCAATTGACCTAAGGAACTTCTCAATTCATTCTTTGGAAGTATGTTCAATTCGCCTTTTGGTGTTATACCTATATCTAATTTTAATTTATCTATTGTCTCTTTGGATACTATACCCCTAAACTCTGGCTTTAATCTTCTAACTGGTACTTGACTGGTCAACCCTTTGCTTCTGCCTTTTGGACTAGTTAACTTACCGGATGGATCAATAAAATCATCATAGAAATAATCAAGTATTCTTTTTGGTAATCCTATGCCTGTACCTTGTATTGTTTTAGATACGTCTATGTCTTTGCCTTCAACTCTAGCCTCTGGAGTTGCTATATTGTATTCTGGCAATATACTAACGAATTTATCTAAATTATCAGCTCTAAAAAAGAATTGCTGTATAGCTCTAGCTTCATTCACAGATCCAAGGTTTGCCGATGCGTCAGTAATCTTTTTAGCTGGTACGCCTAATATCTGCTCACCGACTTCTCCTGCATATTTTTTTGAAACATTTTTAAATGTTAGTCCCTCTCCTGGCTTATCAGATATAGTAACTTTGTCTGGAACTCCAGAGAATTTCAAAGGATTAATACTTGGTTTTTCTTTCGTTTCAACTGTTGCTTCTTCTTCATCAGTTTCAACATCAGCTATTTCTCTTGTTGAATCGTCAATACTGGTTTGCTTCGCTTTTCTTTGAGATTCCTCGTATAAAGCTTTTTTCGCATCTCGCTTACCGAATGCTGTGTTTGCAAATATAAACTCACCAAAACCCTCTCTACCAATAGTTGAACCATCTTTTCTTTTAGCTTGTGGATCGAAATTCATTAATCTATCAACAACAGAATCTACAGCTAGCTCAGCTTCCATAGGACTGCTTGATTTAGATTTTATGTAATTGTTGATTACGCCACCAGGCATCATAACTGACTCATACACCTTAGTGAAAGATCTATCAGATAAAAACTGCTCTTTAGTTTCTATGTTTTCTGGTATTAGATTATTTATTTCTTCAAGAACACTAGCTCTTGAATACTTGACGTCTCTTTCAGACACTCCTATACCTTTGTATACTTTATCTAAAAAGTCTTGTGGAAGGTCTTCTCCATAGTTTATAGACTCTGTGTTTATTTCGTAAAGCTTATCACCAAAGTCTTGTTTGTACTTAGCTAAACTTTCTTGAACTTGCTCATACGTTTTTGTAACTATTTTGTCTGGTAAAGATCTCTCTTTTCTAGCTCTATTTCTTTCTAATGCTATTTCAAGTGGTGTATTAGCTACAACCATAGATACTTCAAATCCTGCGTCTTGAAGTTCTTTTACTTTTTTCATTGTAGCATTATAAGAAGCACCAGTGCCATCTATCACCATATCGTTCTTATCCGATACGTACTTGTTGAATTTTTCTTTAGCGGCTTTTACTGCTGCTGCGCCAAGCTTTGATCTAGTTGACCTCTGTTCAGCAGTGTATTCAGATTCTTCAGCTGGAAGACCTGCTTCTTCTTTCATTGCCTCTAGTGCTATATCTTGGTTAACAACCTTAAAGCCTCTTCTACCTAGCTTCAGACCTTTACCAACGTTAGTTTTACCGGCTCCTGGCCCACCAACCATGAATATGGCTTTTGGTTTTTCAGCTGCGGCTGCAGCGGATGCTTTAATCGTTTCAGTGTCGGTGTATAAACCTTCCTGTATTAATTTTCCTTTACCACCTTCAGCAGCTAATTTTGCTTGAGCTTGTGTTAAACCTCCTTCTTCTATGCTTTTATTATAATCTTTTATAAAGTTGTACACGTCTCTACCATTATTGAACTTTATATTAACACCAAAGTTTCTTTGTAAAGTTCGTCTAACTGTATCACCTATTTTAGTAAAGGTATTTTCGTTATATTTTATATCTCCTGTTGCTAGCGCATCGGAAAATAATGTTAATGCTTCCTCCATTCTAACTTCTTTGGACTCATCAGCGTATTGAAGCATTCTATTTTTAAATTCGCTATTTTCTATTTTGTTTATATCTATAGAGTTTAATCTTTTAAGTAGTGCATTACCAAGGCTTATAGCATTACTTGTGTTTTTGTTTACAGTATTGAAAAGTATACCGTGCAGAAATTCGTGAGAGGCAACTGTTACTGCGTTGTCTTTTAATGCTTGTTCTTTATTTAGTATTATTTGCTGCTTGCCAGTGTTACTATCTTGTACTATGAAACCTTGTTGACCGGCTGCTTTTTTTACATCAACATCATCACCCACGCTATTCAAGTATTCCTCTATTTCAGACGTTGTATCAAACTTTTTAATTTCAACACCTTCAACATCTCTAGCTGCTGATTCTACTTTTTTAGCGTTGTCGTTAAATTCGTTTTCTACTCTATTTCTAGCTGCGTTAGCTATAGCTAATTGTCTATCTTCTATGCTTGCGTCTACGTCAGCATCTATGTATGCATTACTTATCTTTTTTATTTTTTCTCTTAGATTAGCGATTTTGTTTTTATTAGTCTCAGACTCACTACTTTTTAACTGGCTTATTTCACGCTCTAATCTTATTAAGTCTGCTCTATCATTTGCGTCAGATATTTTAGCATCTATGCTTTGGTCTATCCTTATATCTTCTCTTCTATTGTCTACAATAGCCTTTATTATATCGTCACCTTCTACGTCTATTCTAGCTTCTGTAAAAGCTATGTCATCCATTTTTTTAATAGACTCTGTAAACTCATTAAAACTTAGTTTCTGCCCATTTATCTTATATTTGCCATTAGCCGCTATAGCATCAGTAGCCATACCCGCTATAGTAAATATTTTATCACCAGCTAAACCTTCTATCAAAGCATCCTTTGTATCGATCTCTTGCCCAGCCGCTATTTGACCAGCATACTCAGAAGCTATCCCCATGGTTGTCTCTGTGGTTCCTCTCGCGATTGTTGGAGCTAATTTGGCAGATACTCTTGTTGTTGTTTTTGCCACTTTTGAGCTTGCTTTGTATGCAGATCTTGTTGCTTTTTTTACAGCACCGGTTACTACTTTGCCTGTCCCTTGTGTTAATGCACCAGTGACAGCATCAAAAGTACCTATGGCTATACCTCTTCTTAGTGCTCTATTTCTTAATTCGTTTTTCTTGACAGGATTGTTTAATATGTCACCTACATAACTAAATCGTTGTTCATCACTCATATTATCCCATCTAGTACTAGCTCCTAAAGATATTAATTCCTTGTCTATTTCATCTTTAAGTAAGTCAGCAGTCGTGAATCCAACTTCCATAGCACCAGAGAGACCACCTATAAATCCTGCTCCTCCGCCTATTATCGCTCCACCAGGTCCAGATACTAAAGCACCAGCTCCAGCTCCACCAGCTCCAGCTGAAGCAGCGGATGCTATTGCTTCTCCAGTCTGTACACTAGCTGCCATGTTGCCTAGTGATTGACTAGCATACTGATGCATGATAGATGGATTCCTCCATGCTCCATAGAAAAATCCAGCAACAGGTCCATATTTTTCGCTCATTCTACTATAGTCATCTTCGAATTGAAGCATTTCGTCTGTTCCATGGAAGTTTTCTAGATTTCTAACATCTGACAAATATTTTTTTATTTCTTCATCTGTTGTTCCTTGTTTAAATAATTCAATTGTACTATCAAACGATTCGCCTTGAGCATATCCGCTTTTGAAAGACCTATATATGTCACCAAAGAAGTCAGTTACGCTATTTTTACCAAACTTGCGCTCAAGCCATATTAGGTCTTCTTCTTTTTCCTTTGCCTTTACTTTTATTTCTACTTGCCCTACACTTTCTACATTTATTTTTCCATCATCTGAAACAATCAGACCCATGCCTTCTAGATCAGACCTTGTTAATTCGCCGGATGCGAATTGTCTTTCTAGCTCTGGCATATCTTTCATGCCTGGAAGTTCTATCTCTGTCTCTATGGTTTTATCTCGAGAAACCAAAGAACCATCTTCCGAGCTGGAGACCATACCTTCGCTCGACCCTACACTTGTCTCCGCAGTTGCAGGATCTTGTTTCTTTTTTGGCGGATCAGTTTGATTATCAAACTCATCTAACTTTGCAAAAATTTCTTCGTCAGTTAAGTTTTGATTAACTAAGTCTTGTATATATTGCTGTCTATTCATTATATTTTATTTATTGCCTTTAGCTTTTGAAATCATTTTAGCGTCGATGCTTTTTTTATTTTTATTGAAAAACTCTCTCCAATGTGGATAATTAACAAGTATATCTGGATTGTCAACGACGTGATCAATCATTTTATTTTTGTAACCTTTCTTCTCAAGCCATGTAACCCATTTTTCCATGCCTAATTTATCTAATGACGAAAATCCATCTTCTTCAAATTTCATTAGCATTTCTTTTTCAAAACCTTTAACACCAACTTCGCCTAAGTCTCTGTACATATCTCGCATGCTATATGGATCTCTAGTTTCGTATTTGACAAAATCAGTGTTTCGCACACCATCTTTCACTTGGCCTAATGGATAATGTATAAATAACTCTCCAGTCATGCTATTGTAGCTTGTTCCTACAACTTTCTTCGGTGTACCTTGTCCACCAATTCTAATAAAACCTGACGTAAAGCTAGAGTCTCCGTCTTTGTTGTCCCAAGATCTGTCAGACGATATTGCGCTAGAAAAACCTTCTCTTAATATTACACCAGATCTTTCGCTATCGTATTTTTCATCTTTTTTAGTACTACTAGATGAATATCTAGGATTAAATCTCTTCTTCAAACTAACTGCACTATTAACGCCTTTTGCTATTAGATTTTGATCATGTATTTCTTTTACTACTTGAAATTGGTATTCTTCTAAAGCGCTGTATAGACTAGGTATTTCTTTTTTATTGATAATACCAGCTTTTACTAAAATAGTAGTGTATTGATCTATTCTCTTACTATCAGAAAGTGGCAGATCACACATTGCCCTGAGTGAGTTTTCTAGTAAAGATTTTTGTTCTAAATCTTCTATGCCTTCTATTTCTTTTATTATTGATCCACCTATATCAGATTTTGCAAATATCTCTTTTTGAGTCTGTCCATAAACATCTACACCTTCTTCAAAATCAAATGGTATTGTATCGCCGTAATTTGCAAACACTTGGTCAAAATAGCTTCCACCTTTGGAGCCTGTTGGATTATTTCTTTCAGCGATAAACATACTACGCAGCATTGGCTCTGTTCTTTCTCTTACTTGCTGCTCGGCATCAATAAACAAAGTTTGATTAGAAGCCATAGCGTTCTTTTTTGCTTTGTCTATATCACTAGAAATAGCACCTTTGAACTTTTCGACTGTCTTATCAAAGTTATCAATTACGATCTTTTTATCTTGAAGCGTCATCAATTTAGCTTGAAGAACATCAGTGGGTATTCTAGAATAACTCTGACCGTCTTCCCCAATCCATTCTCCATTAGGATCTGGATAAGTTATTTCAGCTTTAAATTCATTGTTAAATTGAGATACACTTAAAGCATTAGGATTATCTTTAACATAATCCATCGCTAACTGTATATCAGCCCACTCTTTATTTGATTTGTCAGTGTTTTTATATTTATTACTATCAATCAAAAGCTCAGCAATATAGTTGACAGAACTAGACATACCTTTAAAGCTAGCCTCTGCTTTTTGCATATTAGCTATTGATACTCCACCTCCAACTCTTGCTGACGCGACGTTTTCAATAGCACTACTTCCTTGTCTTTGCTCTACGAATCTACTATCTTGCATCCACTGCACACCAGAGCCAGCTAGTTTGTTTTGCCAAGTTGTTGTCAAGTTCTTGCTCTTGTTAACAACGTCAGCCATATCCTCTCCAGCCTCTTGAACTTTTTTATTGTTTTCTTGAATGCTTTTTCTAACACTAGCTATATGCTCCTCCACCGCTCCATATCCAGCCATAAATGATTTCTCAAAGCTTTTAGAAAAAGCTAATGGATCTTGTTGATATATCTTAGGATTACTATAACTCATTATTCAGTTGTTTCTTGTTTGCCTAATTCCTTAAGGCCATCTATAAAAGTACCGTTGCCTTTGTTAGCCCATGCACCAAAGGCAGTACCACCAGCAGCACCAAGTGCACCACCAATGCTTCCCCACATAGCGTTTTTTGCTGCGGCTGTTTGAGCGTTTTGAGCATCAAGCAGGTTGGATGCTCTATTTATTTTTTGCTGCGATCTGTTTTCTTTAACACCAAATGCAAACTGATCTGCGGAATACTTCGCTTGATCTACTCTAGCGCCTTCGGCAAGTCTTGCTGTTTGTGCAGATTCCGCACCACGCGCTCTTAGTTCTGCATTTCTAGCTTCTTGTTGTTCTATGCTAGCGCCAATATCTCTCTTGCTTCTCAGTGCTGCTTGCGCAAGTGCGGTCGCACCACCAGCTCCAGCTCCAGTTGCTCTTAGTGTATCTAGTGTATTCGCCAGCGACACGTCAGCTTCTTCTGCTTGAAATTGTGCAGC
>Ga0070749_10001747_pt1 | contig 14674 bp, 15 predicted proteins | sample VirMetDEL_Nov_18_FD_75180 | JGI IMG/M metagenome (GOLD analysis project Ga0070749, IMG submission 75180) | Aqueous microbial communities from the Delaware River and Bay under freshwater to marine salinity gradient to study organic matter... | ecosystem: Environmental > Aquatic > Marine >...
AAGTATATAAATATTATTACATTTGAATACTAAACATTATAGAATACAATTACTAAAAAGTAGAAACAAAAAAAAACAAAAAAATTAACTTACCTGGTAAATGCAAATGCGCTTACAAGTAATCCTACAATGATTACTGCTGCAACGACTAAACCAATCGTAGGCAACTTACCAGTCAACTTACCAACACCAGTAGCCGTATCAGTCGTAGCATTAAACTGCGCCGTACCAACAGCACTCAAACTATTAGTGCTATTCTGACACTTGTCAGCAGTAGTGTTGTAAATTGTAAATCCATCAGTCCTTGCTGCACAATCATCAGCACCTATGCCATCTTTAGTATCGCCAACAACTTGTATTCCAAGTGCTAAAGCAATACCAACAACGACTAAAGTTATTCCAATTGTTAGCAAGCTACTAAGATTCACTGTTTGACCCTTCTTGCTTATAGTCATGCGGATTCACTTATCTCTTTGTGAATGCAAATGCGCTTACAAGTAATCCTACAATGATTACTGCTGCAACGACTAAACCAATCGTAGGGAGTTTACCTGTGAGTTTGCTTACTCCAGTGATTGCGTCTCCTGTTGCGTTGGCTTCTGCGCTATTAGCAGTCATGTCACTCTTAATATCACCCATGACTTGTAGGCCGAAAGCAAGAGCTACTCCAACAACAACCAGTGTTATTCCAACTGTTAGCAAGCTACCAAGATTTAGTGCTTGTCCTTTCTTGTTTATTTGCATTTTCTGTTTCTCCATAGCTGTAATAATCTTTGTTATTACTTTGAGCTATGGAGTGGTTTAATTATTATTTGTTTATAATAATTTTAACACATATGTGGTAAATGTGATATTTGTTATAATTATATTCTTGGGTATAATTAAATATATAAACGTGATATGACAAGGTGTTTTAACTTGGCCTCAAACAGTGACGTAGAAGTAACCTATTACACAGTAACAAAAGCAGATGGTACTAAAGTAACCAGGAAAAGAATAAAGACTGCAGGCAAAGGCACAACGTTTCAAACACTCGGTTCTAAAGGAGAAGTTACAAGAGAAATAAAAGAAGATAAAAGCGGAAACTTAGTTGACCAATCAAGAGTCAATCAAGCACAACCAACAAAAGAAGTACAAGGAAAAGAATTACAAGAAAGATATGATGAGTTCAATGAGGCCACACAAGGAGTGACCGCTGGAGAATTAGTAAGACAAAATGATGTAAAATATACAAGTAATAGAAGTGGTAAAGCTAAGATAGAGATAACAAGAAAACAGGAAGTTAATGAAGCAGAAAAAAAAGAACGACTGCAAGGATTCTACTCAGACATAAATCGTGGTCTTTTTAGTACAGATATTAAGACGGGTACAGGCACTGCAACGATAACTTATACACCTGTCAGTCAACGTGGTAATGATTATGCGGTTAGGTATGGGGAAGATACGAGGTACACTATTGCGAAGAAAAAGATAAGCCAGAGTGTCAATCCAAATGTAATAAAGAATAGAGCAGAAGAATATCCAGGTAACATCGTAATACAAGGAGTTAATTATTACAATCAGAAAGTATCACCTCCAATATTAGCAGACATAGATAAAGCAAATGAGTATATTAAAAGTAAAATTCCTAAATCTACCCTTCCTGCTCAGAGAGTTGCTATGGAGGCTGGTGCTGATTTCTTTTTTGGGTTGCCGAGAAGGTACGTTAAGAATCCGAGTAATATTGCAGTTGATTATTATGGTGGAAAAGCAATAGGTGCAGTGTTTGGTTTCGGTAAAGGATTAGTCACTCCCGTTGTTGAGAATATTAATGCGGAGTATCGTGCTGGTAAAGCGTTCACTAAAGGTATAGGTAAAGGTATTAGTGGTGGTGTTGGTGTGGCTATCGGTGTACCGATAGTTATTGATGTGGTCACAAATCCTAAACCATCTCAGAGGGCGGGTGAGTTAGCTGGTGAGTTCTTTGTTGTAGGTAAAGGTTTTATTAGTGGTTACAAGGCAGGGGAGGTTGCAGGTGTTGAAGCTGCACAGAGCATTAAGCGTAGTAGACTTAATGCGAAGTATAAAGGTCAGTTGACTACGAGTACGGGTACTGAGTTGAGTAGGGATGTTAAAGGGTTCACAGTCAAAGGAGAACCAGTAGAATCAATAAACTTCTATGGCCAACAAGATAGTAGTGGAACAGTTACAGGATACAAAGTTAATTTTGGTAAGACTGAAACAATTAAACCTGAAGATTTAGTGGATTATAATTATTATAGATTAAGTGTACAAGGCGAGAGAAGTTCAGGATTTAAAGCCCAACAAACTTTTGATAACAAATTATTAGCAGATGAGTTTAATGTAGGTACTAATATATTTGAAGCAAGTAAGTCAAGAGTATATGATGACTTCATATTCAATGCTGATGCCTCTGCAAAGTTTGATGAAGCATTTTATTTATCTAAAAATAAAGCTGAGGGTATTATTCAGACTGGTAACTTGGCAAGATTTAGTTCTGAGGTAAGTGGTGTTCCTGTTAGGTATAGGGCTAAAGGGATCATTGAGGGAACTGATTTTCCAACAGATTTAGTTAGAACTGGAACTAAGAGTAGTTACACTAAAGATTATAAACTATTACCTAAGTACACTCAGCTTAATGTTGGTAAGAGTAAAGGAAATGTTTATGGAAGGTATAGTCCTTTCAATAAAAGTGCAGTTGAAGGTTTTAGGTATACTTTTGATGAATCACGTTTATTAGGAGAATTAAAAGTTAGGGTTGTTGAAACTGAACCAACAGGTGTGAGAGGTTTAAGGAAGAAGTATAAAGCTACTCGTGTTGGTGAGGGGGAGGGTTTGATTAAGAATTTGGAAGTATATAATGCTGAGGTTGAGAAAGGATTTTATTATAAGGAAGGAAAGATAAATGAAGATCCAGTTAAATTAGCAAAAAAGAAGTATAAAGCAACAAGGGTTGGAGAAGGAGAAGGATTAATTAAGAATTTAGAAGTGTATAATAAACAGTTTGAGCAAGCGGATTTCTTTAAACAGGGAACAATTAAAGAGGACAAACTCAAAATAATAAAACGAGAGAATAAACCTATTAGGGTTGGTGAGGGTGAAGGTTTAATTAAGAACTTGGAAGTATATAATAGAGAAATAACTTTGCGTGGTAGAGAGATAAGAAAGGCAGGCAGACAAATAAGTTCTAAGTTTAGAGAGGAAGAAATATTTGAGAGAGGAGTTAGAAGTCAAAGAGCTAATGAAGCAAAGGTTGAATCTAAGAATATAAGAAGAGGGATTAATTTTAATTTAAAGTATGAAAAGAAAATAAAGTTTGGTGCTGATAAAGAAGGGCAAGCGTTCAAAGAATTGTTTGGTGAAGGTAAGGTTTATAGTGTGAAGAATGTGGAAGCGAAGGAAATTATACCAAAAAAGAAAAGAATATTTAGGATACAGGATTTTGTGCCTGAGAAATCTGCTGAAACAATAGTTAGTGAGAGCGGTAATAGTCAGTTGTTGTTGCAGAAACCGATTGTTGTTGCAGCAGCAGTAAGCGCAACTAAACAATTAAAGAAGAGCAAAACAAAAACAACTACTAACAAAGTAAGTGTGCTTGGAAGTAAGCAAGCAGAATCCACACAAGAGTTTAAACCGAGTAAAAGCAAATCTGAGAGTTCTTTTGATGTACAAACAAAAAAGGTTTATCGTGTTAAGAGTGATTCATTAAGTAAAGTTGCTCAGAGATATAAGAGTGGAACGAGTTTGAGTTATGCTTCTGCTTCTAAGTTAGTTCAACAATCAAAGATAGGTCAATCACAAAAACAGGGGCAGTTCCAAGCTTTTCAGTTTGATACTTCGCAGAAGTATGAGTTCAAGCCATCGTTTGATATTACTAATATACAAACACCCACGAATGATATAACTACAGTTAATACTCCTCGTTTAACTACCACCACATTCATCCCCGAAATTACTCGTACACCTGGTAAGAATCCTCCTGGTGAGCCACCTAAGATTAAGATACCTTCTTTTCCTAAGGGGAATAATGGTTTTGGTGGATTCGATGTTTTTGTTAGAAGAAGAGGAGAATTTAGAAGCATAGCGAGAAACGTAGGAATACAAGAAGCACAAACACTCGCACTGAGAAACGTAGGTAATACTGCTGCTGCGAGTTTCAAAATAATAGGAAATGGAATAATAAATATACCAACTCCACAAGGGTTCTACGCATCTAAGAAAGAACCAGGAGTGTACATAGAGAAACCAAGCAGAAGAATAAAAAGCACAGGCGAACTCAGAGAAATCACGTTTGAAGGAATAAAAGCCAACAAACAAAGAAAGAAAAAAAGATATAATGGATTCGGAGGATTATTTTAGATGATGAACCAACCACAACCGCAACCGCAACCTGAACTCGTTGGGTACTCAGGAATGGGAACAAATAACTTGTTCCAAGACGCAAACGTATTACAAATAAGATTAGACACAGATGGACTATTAAGACAACTGCATTTAGATTTACTCGGAGTGAAGGAAGATTTAGCAGATGATGATAACAATGGTGTGAGAACAGAATTAGTACAAACAGGAGAAAGATTAGCCAACGATATAGGAATACAAAACATATTAGGATATGTCAGAGCAATGTGTAATCATATAACGTTTCAAGGCGACTTCAGACAAGAAGAAGATCAAGAAGATTACTTAGTGAGGGCAAGAAAAGACTTCGCAACACATATGCGAATAAATATGTATAGGTATAATATTAAGAAAGAAGATTATCATGGAATCATAAGTACAGTGTTTAGATTAGTAGAATTATTCACGACAGGTGCAATTAAAGCAGGTATGAGAAACAGCGTTAGTCAAACAACGCAGTACCAAGAAACTAACGTGGTTAATCAACCTAAGAAAAGATTTCTACCTTTTTTTGGTAGAAGATAAAAATTTATTGATGTGGGAGGGGAAGGTGAATGGCAGGAGAAGAAATATTACCAGGTTTTGATACAACACAAGTAGCAAGCACAGCGAGTACCATTGGTGTAACACTGATGTATGTTTTCCTATTCGTTTTATTATTAGGAATCGTTGCTTTGCTTTGGTACTTATCAACTTTTAATAAACGAGTGTTGATATTAGAACGTAGGAAGAATAGTATTATCTTCAACGGGTTCGATAAAGCAAGACAATATAAAACTCGAGAGGGCATTATTAAGTGGAAGCTGCTCAGAAACAAGATTGTTATGAATAGACCTCCAGGAAACTCTTTGTATCATAATCACAAAGGGAAAGAGGTTGGCGTGGCTTTTTTGGATAATGAGACGATTGCTTGGCCTGAAATAGACATCGTTTTCAATGACGAGCAATTAGAGAAAATAAAATTTGTTCCTTTCACATCAGAGGATAGAACTGCTTTAGCGCATGAGTTCAGAGAGAGTGATGCTTATAGAAAGAAAAGAGTTTTAGATCTTGTAAGTCAACTTGCGCCGCTGGGTGCTTTAATAATAATAATTGCTTTGTTGTTATTGTTCGCAGGGGATTTTTACAAATCTGTCGGCGAACCAGCAACTGCTCTGGCTAATAAGTTAGATGGAACAGTTGACAAGATTAATACGGCGATTGATAAAATGGATGTATTGGTGAATAATAGACAATTACAACAACAAGGTGGGGAGGATATAGTTAGGCCGTCAACACCGCCAAATTAGTGAATGGGGAGGAGGTAGAAGAAGATGTTTGGAAAAAGTAAGTTGAAAGTGAAGGAAGCCATACAAGAGACAAAGGAAAAGAATTTGCGAGCTGAAGGAATAGCTGCACCTGACAAACCTGTTAGTGATAGGTTTGAGGTTAGAAGGTATGCTACGAGCTATGAAGAGAGAGTATTAGATAATGAAACAGGTGAAGAAAGTAGCGTCACAGACTTCATAGTTGACTTCGCAAACTACTTGGCGAGTAAAGGAGAAAAGTAAACTATGAGTAATTTGACTTTAATTATTGGAATAGGGATTGTTTTAGCTATACTTACTTATATGTTCTTTAAGTTAAGTGGGGAACGTGACGAGGAGGGGGGTAATAAACATTTCTTATTTCAAATTCTTATTCTCGTATTTATGTTGGCTTGTTTATTGTTGATAGCTAAAGTTACTTTGGATGATTCGGATTTTTGTGATTGGAATGTTGCTAACACGACTGAGGTGACTAATCAGACGACTAATACGACGACTATTAGTTATATTAACGAGTACCAGTGTAGCACTAATACGAATAATACGAGTTTGACTTTTTATAAGGCGATGACTTATTTTATTATCATTGTGAGTTTTTATGTGTTTATTTATGTGTTTAATGAAGCGAGAATATGGATAGTGGATTGGTTCGGAAAGAGATAGGTTTTGGAGGTGTTGTTTTTTTATTTTTCTTCTTGGTAGTAGTTTCATTGCTGTTGGCTTTGTTAAGTCCGAGTGTTGAAGCTTATCTTCCTCCTGTGATTAATTTGACTGGTGATAATGCGAGTAATTATCTGCAGGATTTTGAGACTTATGGTTTAGGTCATGATTGGGGTTTTAATAATGGTGCGAGTGGAACTGCTAATACTGATGTTTGTAAGTTGAATGGTTGTTATAATTTTAGTAATAAGACGAGAGGAACAGGTAATCATGATAGGTTGAATATGTCGAGTAATAATTTCACTGTGGGTAATGGTTTTACTTTTGCTGCTTGGGTGTGGCATAACACGAGCATTGATGGTAGTAATAGTCAGGGTTATTTCTTTTTTGGTAATGATGATGCTAATAATGAGTGGTATATGGAGCAGGGAACGAGTGGCGATCATCCTACGTTTAGGGCGGCTAATGGCTCTGTGGATGCAACAGCAGGTGCAGGTGATATAGATACTTCGAGGGTTTGGGTTTGGAAGGTCGTGGTTTATGATGGGGTTAATGGGAGGCTTTATACTTATGCTGATAACGTGATGACTTTGAATAGTTCTGAGAATTTTGGGGATTTGAATCATTCTGTGAGTGATGATGTGTGGCTTGGTGTTTCTAAGTCTAATATTGATTTGTATGGTTATATGGATGAGATTCTTATTTGGAATAGCACTTTGACTCCGAGTGAACTTACAGAGATATATAATTCTCAGAGGTTTGGGACTCCTCCGACAAGGGATTTGTATATTAGTAATTTGACTAAGAGTGGGGATATTTGGAATGTAAGTGTGAGTAATTGGGGGACGAGTGCTTCAGGCATATTCAATGTTACTTGGAAGCTTGATGGTTCTACTGTGTGTATAAATCAGTCTGCTACTTTGACCACTGGTCAGGTCGGCACGTTTCTCTGTAATTTGTCGGGGACGGGGACTGATAAGATTGATTTGTATATTGATTTGGAGGGTTCTGTGGTTGAGGATGATGAGAGCAACAACAATATTAGTTTTCCTTTGATACGCAATAGTAGGCCTTTCTTGACGCCTGATGTTAATACGACGTGGATGGCTGCTAATCCAAGCACTCCTGGTGAGGATGCTTGGCAATCTCATAAGACTTTTGTTAGCGAAAATTTCACTTTGAGTTGGACTGCTGATAATCTTGACCCGAGAGGAAAGAAGGCTTGGGAGAACGCTGTTGGATGCTATATTAATAATTATAATTATAGTGCTAATGATGCGTGCCAGTATGCTATGAATCATTTGCAAGGTTGGCTTAATGGAACTATAAGTGTCTCAGATATTTCTGCTGGTAGCACTCAGAACACTTGGGGTATTGGTCATGTGTCTTTGACTTATGATTTGATGTATAATAACTTAACGACTTTAGAGAGGCAAGTGTTTGGTAAGCGTTTGAATGATATTTGTGCTGATATGATGTATAATTCGCACCAGGTTTATTTGGATACTCAGACGCAGACCTTTGGTAATGGTAAGATGTTTGGCAGTCTCGTGACTCTTAGCTGCTTGGCAGGTAATGGTGTGGATGATGATAATCCTGTAGCCATGTATTATCCAAGTGATGCTAAGATTGCTTATTCAAGTGGAGATGAATTTTTGAGGAGGAGTGAGAGGGCTACTAAGGGTTTACAGGCTGATAGAGTTGGAGAAGGAATATTGTATTCTAATTATGGGATGTTTAACCTGGCGAGAGTGTTGTGGTGGGTCAAAGATACAGGTTACTTTGTTTATAATGAGAGCGACATTGATGGTGCTTTACTTGGGTTCTTAAATTATTTCTTAAGATTTGATTCTCAGAATGGGGCAGACATAAGTGATAATACTCAGTATAGCAAGTTCTATACGTTTGGTGATAGCCATCCTTATGATGAGTTAGGTGAGGATAATATTGTAGGTGCAGATGTGTTAACCATTATGAGCCTGTTGACGAGTAATCAGACTTTAAAGGATGCTGTTAAGACCATTAGAGAATGGCAATATAGGAATGAATCAGCAGTTGCTTATATTAGACCTATGGCAGGGATATTCTATGATAGCATTGCTTGGAATGAAGCCAATAATATGAGTGTATCACAATTATCTTCTGCTTTTGATGCAGTGTATAGAGGGCCGACTTGGGATTATGTTTACTACAGACCTACAAGGAACTATATTAATGATACAGTCATAATCGTGGATGGTGGAGACATACCAAGTGAAGGCCACCCTAATAGTGAGTTTGATATATTTGTAAGCAGTTTAGGAGTGGATTGGGTTAGTTACCCTTATGTTCCTTATGAGGATGATGTTAGGAGTGAGTGGTTCGGTAATACCTTGACTCTTCAGAATAGCACAGCGACAGGGTATATTGGTTTGGGTGTGACCACTCCTGCTTTGAATCAGATTTATGGTGGTGCAGCAGAGCCGACTACTGCGTGTTATCCTTCTTGTAATTATATGCCTGATGGTTACAGAGGAACGTTAGATGAGTATGGTAACTTCTCAAGCGGATTTGTAGCAAAAATGACTGCTAAATATACTAATACTGATGTTGACCCTTATCGTAAGGTTATCGTTCAAGATTATGGCACTTATGGCTTCTTAATAGAGCATGTTAGGGTGAATAGGACAACGAGTGGCTATACAGGTCTAAGCATCATTAATATCAATGAAAGTATTAATAGCACGATTACTGGGACTGATTTGTTATTGATGCAGAGAGGCAATAGCAATAAACATTATGAGGTTGAGGTCTTGTATAATGATTCAAGTATTTATCTTTGGAAGTGGGCGAATAACACGAGAGCAAGCGACTCGAAAACAAGCTTCGGTGGCTTGAATGTTACTTATGCGAGGTATGAATGGTATTCAGATAATGCTACAGATTGGGATTTAGTGTTGCTGCATCATTGGTATCTTGGAAGTGAACCGAGTTATACTGTGTTTAATAATGGAACAGACTTCGGTTATAACAATGGTTCAGCTAATATTAGTTTGAATCTTGGTGAGACTGATTGGTATACTTTAGATGCAGGAGAAGAAGCTGGCAGTCCTCCTGACACTACGCCTCCAACATGGTCACAATCACCAATTAATCAAAGCACATACAACAACACACTACCACTATACGACTTAAACGCAACAGATGACACAGCAATAAGCCAATACCACATAAATGACACTACCAATTTTAACATTACCTCCCTCACAGGCATTGTAGGAGTAATTACCAGGATTCCAGGTAATTACTCCTTAAATGTCTCGGTGAACGACACAAGCAATAACATCTTAACATCTGTCTTCAACTGGGAAATAAAAGAATACATAATTACACCACCAGCTGCAACAAACATCTCAGATGTTAAAGCTGCATGTAACGATGCCAGTGAAGGTCTCGGCAAATTAGGCATACAACTCGGAACAATAGCAGTAGTAGTCATACTACTATTCATAGTTGGCGGATTATATGGATTAGGCACAGGAAGCATAGACTTAGATAGTGGAATGCTGAAAACATTAGCCATAACAATAATTGTTTTGGCGGTGGCCATCGCAGTAGGACTGAGTATTATAGGAGGTACTTGTGTATGAGAAGAGTGCAAATGTGGGTTAATCCTGATTTCAGAAAGAAAATAAAAGCACAAGCAGCTATGAGTGGATTAAGTTTGTATGAGTACACTCGGAAGATAGCCGAACAAGAAGAAGATGAGATCAGGGAGGAAAAGAAGATTAGGAGGTTGAAGCTTGGCTTTTAAGAAAAAGAAAGGACAAATAGATATAATCCTCTTAATAGTTATTCTCTTGATAAGTTTCGCTATAATTAGCTACGTTGGTTATGGTGTTATAACAGATTTGAATGATGAAATACAAGGCGATAGTAGTTTAGGTGAATCAACTAAGAATGTTAGTAATGATATACAAGTGCAATATCCAAGTTTTAATGATGGGTTATTCATATTCATGTTCGGATTGTTCTTTATAGGTGGATTAGTTGCGGCGTATTTTAGTGATGTGACTCCTTTTTATTATGTTATATTCATTGTTGTAACAGTGTTCTTAATGATTGCGGGTGGTTTGATTAGCAATACTTGGGATGATTTTAGTTCTGATGCGGAGTATAGTGGGTATGATGCGAGTTTCCCAATGACTGATTGGGTTATGGATAATTATATTTTAGTTTTGAGTATCACTTTGGGAAGTAGTTTTTTAGCTGTGTTCCTCAAGAGTAGGGTGTTTTAGATGAAGAAAATAAGTATAATTATTATTGGGATGATTATGTTACTTATAACTGTTCATGGTGCATCTGCCACTCTTAATGATGGGTTAGTTTATAGTTGGCAAATGGAAGGTTTAAATGGTTCGGCGGTCATAGTTGATTCTATGGGTGCAAAGAATCTTAGTGGTAGCACAAGTACTTTGAATGCGACTGGTAAAATAGATAGTGGAATGAAACTGAATGGAACAACTAATTATGCGAGTGCAACAGGTTTCACTCAACCTAATACGGCTTATACTATAAGTTTTTGGATAAATAGAACAACTCAGGCAAGTAGTAATAATGAACGTATAATTGATGAGGCCACAGGAAGCAATGTGGGAGTTGTATTGGCTTATAGAGCCAGTACAGGTAAATTTGCTTTGTATCATGATGCTGGAGGTTGGTCTGAATCCTCAGCAGTAACAAGTGCGTGGTTTTCAGGTGGTTTAAAACATATAGTTGCTACTTGGAATGGAACACACAGTGTATGGTATATTGAAGGAGTCGTGAATACCACTAATGCTTATAGCACGGCGTTGACAAGTGCAACAGAATTTTATATGGGAAGAACGAAGACAGGCACAAGTCCATTTGAAACAGGAATAATAGATGAAGTAGCAATATGGAACAGAAGCTTATCCGCCAGTGAAGTAAGCCAACTATATAACTCAGGCGCAGGTTATAAAGTGCCAATTGCTACATCAAGTAATTTCACTTTATCAGCAACAAATACTGATGGAGGAAGCCTTAATAATTTCTCGGCAACAATAAACGGAACAAACTACACAACAACAACAGGAACAATAAATACAACAATCGCATTAAACAGTGGAACAATAAACATCACGGTGTACAACGCCATAGACGGCAACGGATATTATTATAACCAAACATATTATAATGTAAACACAACAACAGCATATACAGCGACAAACCTATACCAAGTAGATGTAAGCCTATCAGCTTACCAATTAATAACAAATATGAGTCTTACAGGAACTTATGTTACTGGAACACAAAGCAGCACAAACAGATTACAACTTACAGCTGGAACAAAAAACATAATCTTTGTAAACACAAGCTACTTCAACACCACAAGCAGCTTCACCTACACCGCCCTCAGCAATACGAGTAGCAACATAACAGGAGTATATGACGCATACATCAATTTAACAGTCAAAGACGTATTCACAAACGCTTCACTAAACAACTTCACAGGATATTACTATAATAGCGACTACTCATATAATCAAACAATAAATAACACAGTTAACACGAGTGTTGTTCTTCCAATCGTGAAGAATCTTAACTGGACTGTGTTCGCTGAAAACAATGCTTATGCAATAACAAATTTTAGTTATCAAACAAGCAATATTACTTCAACAGTTCATAATCTAACAATATACTTATACGCCACCAACACTATTGCTTTCACTATCAAAGACGAGGACACGAACACACAGATAACTTGGGATAATATTACTTTGGAACTCATAGGGTCATTACAAGCATATAATTTCACTACTACGACTGGGAACTACACTGCGACATTGCTCAATCCTCAAAGTTATACGATAAGATATTATGGAACTAAATATGCTGAGAGATTTTATTATTTTACCCTGGATAATCGGACATATAACTCTTTAACATTATATGCTATAAACAACACGCTGAAAAGCAATGTGACTATTAACGTCATTGATGAGGATGCTAATAATTTAGAGAACGCTAAGGTGGAAGCCTTAAAGTATTATTTATCAAGCAATAGTTATGTTGTTCAAGAGATAGGCACAACAGATGTCAATGGCAACACTATACTTAGTTTGACTAAGAATGATGAGTTCTATAAATTCATTGTTTTATATAATGATGTTGTAGTAAAAACCACTACTCCAGCATATGTCACTGGGGATTTCACTATTCAAGTTGTTATAGGTGGAACAACCGCAAGTAATTTCTATCAATGGGGAAGCATAAGTAGTGATCTCAGTTTTAATAGAGGTTCAAATAATTTCAGGTTAGATTATGTTGATGCCAGTGGTTTAAGCACTCAGATATGTATGGATTTATATCAGTGGATTGCAGGAGAAAAATCTTTGATTAATAATAGTTGCAGTACGAGTAGCACAGGAACAATATTGATTGGTGTAACTCCGAGCAACGGGACAACTTATGAAGCTGTAAGCAAATATGTCGACAGCAATGGCGATACAACGCAGTTAAGCAGACTTAGTTATACTTATCCTGTTACTGATGTCTTTGGGACAACAGGAGTAGTTATGCAAGTATTCTTAACTATGGTCTTGGTATTGTTGACTGCTTGGAATCTACCATTATCTGTTTTAATGATACCTATAAGCTTAGTTATTGGGAATGCTTTGAGATTTAACTTATTAGGGTGGGAAACCATTGTGGGTGTGTTCGTGATGAGTTTGATATTGTTGTTTATTATTAGGAGGCGTGGATAAAGGTGGCAGAGTATCAATTATCACTCATATTGATTGGAGTTGTAATTATCGCTTTATTTGCTGGAGGAATAAGTTTGTATGTTAGTGATATAGCTGATAAGTATAATGTGACAAGTTATGATAATAGCAGTTTGAACTCGATTACATCTACTTATGATGATATTGAGAATATCACTAATGAGACCAAAGCAAAAATGGAAGAGCTGCAGAATAAGGAGGGTATATTAAATACTTTAGATGCGTTTTTCACACAGGGATATAGTGCTGTAAGAGTCACGAAGAGAAGCGTAGAATCTTTAGATGATATAATAGGTGTAACTACTGATGTTGACAATACACCTGGATTGGGTACAATGTCATCGTTACTCAGAAGCTATTTCACTACTATCGTGATAATAATAATATTTATAGGAATACTCGCGGCTTTAATCATTAAAAGCGACAGGATATGAGGAACTAAAAAAATGGCATATAACATGACTTGGATTGACAACACAACCACTTTTCCCCAGATGTTGACACAAGTGAATATTCTCACTAATAACACATTCGGGATATATTTATTAGTCTTCACTTTCATTATCTGTTTTAGTGTGTTCAGAGACTATGATGTTATTGACAACATCTATGTGAGCACATTCATCGTGCTAATAGTGGGTGGCTTATTAATGGCCATTAGCATGTTGACGTGGGAAATATTAGTTGCACCAATAATGCTATTCGTTAGTATCATGATTGCTAAGTTTTTTAAGAAAGACTAAGATAATTGGAGGATTGAGACAAATGAGTAGTTTATTAGAACAAATGAGAGAAAGTTATAATAAAGGCAGAAGAAAAGCTTTGGGTCAAATAGAATACCCTACTGATGAAGGGGATTATGAAGAATCAAGATTTAAAACAAAAGTCAAACCTTTGGAGGGCAATATGAAGAAAAAGAAGAAGAATAAAGCGGTTAAATCACGATTTTTTCGTGGCAGCGGAATAAAAGGAAAGTACAAGGGCATATTCTAAGAAAAACGCCGACCTTTCTGACAAGAATAGGTACTTCTACAACTTCAATCCTTTATAAACCAGCTTACGTTCACCTTTTTTCTTACGTTTATCTTTTCTTGGTGAATCAACAGAAATAAAATTACTTAACTTATCAATACCCTTAGCTGCTTTCTTAAAAAATCCTGGCTCAACCTCATCTTCCAATACTTTAGCTTCATTGATTCTTTTTCTTAATTCCTTTATCCGCTGCAACTCCTTGATTCTCTTCTCTGCTTCTTCTGCTTGTTTCTCCAACTCCTCTAAATCCGTCTTCATCTTCCAACCCTCCATGTATATCTAAATAAATGATCCTTGCAAATAAAGGAACAATTATTATTACAACAACCAAGTAAAATAATACTCCTGAATCTATCATGTGAATCTTATCTCCTGCAATTCTTTAGCCAGATCACTCGGCACTATCTTCAAATATTCCATAGTTGTATTTATGGATTTATGACCCATTAAATGCTTTAATATCACTATTGCTGAAGGATTCTTGCTTTG
>Ga0070749_10001748_pt1 | contig 14673 bp, 15 predicted proteins | sample VirMetDEL_Nov_18_FD_75180 | JGI IMG/M metagenome (GOLD analysis project Ga0070749, IMG submission 75180) | Aqueous microbial communities from the Delaware River and Bay under freshwater to marine salinity gradient to study organic matter... | ecosystem: Environmental > Aquatic > Marine >...
CACGGGCGCAGGACGACAAGAACCGACAGAACAGCCTACCCATTGAGGACACGAACCAGCAGGAGTGGTGGCGTCAGATGCAGGACAGGGTGTTGAAGGAGTGTCGGTTTGTTTATGAACGTGCGCTAGAACATGGCATAGCCAAAGAGGTGGCGCGTAAGCTGCTGCCTGAAGGGTTGACCACAAGCAGGATGTACATGGCTGGTAGCATTAGGTCGTGGCTGCACTACATTGATGTACGCACTGATCCAAGCACACAGAAAGAACACAGAGAGGTTGCAGAACAGTGCCGACTTGTGTTAGCATCAGATTTCCCATTGTTGTTTAACAAGGACTAGACATGCATTCATTCTTATTTAGATATAAGACTGACGATAGCTACGCTACAAAACAGGAAGCAGAGTTGGGTATCATATTCCAAGATGATATGACTACCGAAAAGCTGTTTGAATTCTTTGGTCATTTCTTATCAGACATTGGACACCCTGCTGGTAAGAAAATAATTGAGGAGATGGAAGAAAAGAGTAGTCACTAACCACTGACCTGTGATATAACTGTAGCTTTCCGGGTGGCTTTTAGTCACCCTTTTTCGTCTTTTTAAGGAGCATATAATACAATGGACAACACAACGACAGTCACACCTTTCTCAAGTGTAGGCTATCTTACTTACAAACGTACTTATTCTCGTAGGTTAAACGAGGCTGATCCTAACAGCCCCACTGAGGAATTCCCTCAGACTGTAGATAGGATTGTTAAGGCTGCTAACGAGCAGCTTGGATGTGGATTTGATGAAGTGGAGCAAGAGAAGCTTCGCAAGTATCTGCTTGAATTGAAGGGCACTGTTGCTGGACGATTCCTGTGGCAGATGGGAACTAAGACTGTTGACAAGCTAGGCTTGTCGAGCCTACAAAACTGTGCGTTCACTGTTGTCGATAGCCCTGTGCGTCCATTCACATGGGCTATGGATTTGCTTATGCTGGGGAGTGGAGTTGGATACAATATTCAAAGGAAAAATATTGACAAGTTGCCTGTCGTTAACGTACATTTTACTTGCCCTGAGCGCCTTGATACTTCCGACGCTGATTTTATCGTGCCTGATAGCCGTGAAGGTTGGGTCAAGTTACTTGGTAAGACTCTTAAAGCAGCGTTTCTTTCGGATAAGCCCGGAAGCTTCACTTACTCCACTATTAATGTCAGAGGTAAAGGCGCTCCCATCAAAGGCTTTGGCGGCACTGCGTCAGGTCCAGAGGACTTGTGTTGGGGCATTGAGAAGATCTCTGAGGTACTATGTAAAAGAGCTGGCAAAAAGATTAGACCTGTAGATGCACTAGACATCATGAATATTATTGGTGCTATTGTGGTGGCAGGTAACGTGCGCCGGTCAGCACAGATTGCCATTGGCGATCCGGATGATGTTGAATATCTGCTGGCTAAACGGTGGGACATGGGTAACATTCCTAGCTGGCGAGCTATGTCTAACAACAGCGTAGTGTGTAACAACATCAATGACTTGCATGAATACTTTTGGGATGGCTATGAAGGTAAAGGTGAACCTTATGGTTTGATTAACCTGTCCCTGTCACGCAAGGAAGGTCGCTTAGGTGACACACGTTATCCTGATCCTGAAGTACAAGGATACAATCCCTGCGCTGAGCAGTCGCTGGCATCCTTTGAGACATGCTGCTTGGCTGAGATTTTCTTACCCAACATCACATCGTTTGATGAGTTCGTTGACGTAGCCACCATGCTGTATCGCATCAACAAGCACAGCTTGAATCTACCCTGCCACCTTCCTGAGACAGAGCACATCGTTCACAAGAACATGCGTATGGGTATCGGTGTTACTGGTGTGCTGCAAGCTTCTGAAGAACAGAAGAGCTGGCTGGAAGAGGCTTACAAAAAGCTTCGCACCTACGATGAGTGGTACAGTGCCAAGCATGAGTTCAACAAGTCCATCAAGCTGACCACTGTTAAACCCAGCGGTACGCTGTCGCTGCTGCCGGGTGTGACACCGGGCGCTCATCCGGGCTATGCACAGCATATGCTGCGCCGTATCCGTATCTCTTCTAACCATCCGTTGGTTGAGGTGTGTCGGCAGCATGGCTATGACGTAGAGTACCAGCGCAACTTCGATGGCACTGAGGATCATGGCACTGTGGTAGTGGCATTCCCCTTTGCTTTCCCTGAAGGGACTAAGCTGGCTGCTGACATGAGTGCCATTGATCAGCTCGAAACTGTCAAGTGGCTACAGAAAGTGTGGAGTGATAACAGTGTTTCTTGTACTGTTTATTACCGCCCTGAAGAGCTGGATGACATCAAAAAATATCTGAAAAAGAATTACAAAAATAACCACAAAAGCCTATCTTTTCTGTTACACTCTAATCATGGCTTTGACCAAGCACCTTATGAAGAAATTTCTAAAGAGGAATATGAGGCATACGTTGCTAGGACTAAGCTTATCACGCATGTCGCTGAAGCTAACATCGGTCTAGATGACGCAGACTGTGAGTCAGGTGCATGTCCAATCAGATAGAAGGAGCCTTTATGGTACTATTTAGATTCCGAAATGGTTTCGGTTTTGACATTGAATACAACAGCGAACTATGTTACATAGGCGTCAATCAAGAAACCGAAGATGAGTATCTCCTTGCCTTTGAGGGGATAGTTATTAAGCTTCCACTAATTCAAATCCATATTGGTAGTATGGAAGAACAGTGTAAATTGCCATGATCGAAATCAACATAGATGACCAGATGCTTCTGGAAGCCAGAGATAAGGCTGCTGAAATGGGTAGACTGAGAAACTCAATACTCAATGGAGGGGGCAGTATCGCTGGCTTTCTAGGCGAAGCAATAGCTCAGAAAGTATTAGGTGGTAAGCTGGACAACACTTACGAATATGACCTAGTACTTGACTCAGGTATTAAGGTGGATGTTAAGACGAAGCAAACATCTGTCGCTCCTTTGGATACATATGATTGTTCGATTGCATCCTTTAATACCAAGCAAGACTGTGACTACTATTGCTTTGTCAGGGTAAAGAAAGACTTTACTGTCGGATGGTATCTAGGTGTTTACGGCAAGCACCAGTATATGGAAGACGCCGTGTTTATGAAGAAGGGTGATGTTGATCCAAGCAATGGTTATACTGTCCGTAGCGACTGCTATAATCTAAAGATCAAACAATTGAAGGAGAAGCCATGACAAAAGACCGAAGCTCTTTGTTGCCTTTTCAATTCAAGGAAGGCTACTATGCTTTCAGCAGAGGCTGGATTAAGAATAATTACAAGGAAGGAACTGACAAAGCCAAAGAATGGCAGCGTGGTTTCGACACTGCTTACTTCCATAATCTAGACAAGATTGAAGCTGCCCGTAGCACAACCGGATAGTGCAACAGCCTTCTAAGCTGTAGGTTAGAGGTTCGAGTCCTCTCGGGTGGACCATGCTCTGCTAGTTAAACGGTATAACAGTTGATTTGTAATCATCAGTTGGCAGTTCGATTCTGTCGCGGAGCACCAAAAAAAGAGCCAGCTTAGTGCTGGCTTTTTTATTTATCTTCTTGAGGCTAACCCACCCTGTCGAAGCTTTGGTGTTATCTGCCTGACTTTCTGTGCAGCGTTCTTGTTTACCTTCACACCTTTACTTTGGTCACTGGTGAGTGCTAGGTAGCGTCTGAGATTTCTAAGGTTCTTACTTTTTTGAGTAGATCCTCTTTGCTTCATCAACTCCGCTACTCTATCTAACGTGTTGAAGAATTTGTTAGATGAGTCTGCAACCCATCTTTCTTTCTCTCCATCAGTCCAACTGTTAAAAGTTCCTAGTTCACCTTTACCAGATTTTTTCATGTCCGGTGTTATTTTTGCGCCTATATACTCTTCTCCTTTTTCACCAAGTTCCGCAGTGGTTTTACCTAAATATTTTTCATAGTTAGAACCAAAACCTTTACCGGGTGAAGCCAGCTTTGCTTGATCTAAAAAGTTATTCAAATACTTCTTTACATTTCTGTAGTATTCTTCTTGCTCTTTCGGTGTAAAGTCTGTCTTATAGTTCTTATCTTTAAAGTATTTTACTAAGCCGATTCTTTCTTCTTCCATCTTTCCCGCAACAGAAAACTTTTCACCTGCCATCCTCTTGCTTTTAATCAATACAAGTTTATCAGCTTCAGGAAAAGCATCTTCTTGTTCATGATATCTTTTTGTTCGTGGGATACCCACAGGTCTTGCCACGGTTTCAGAGCCTGTAAGAGATCTCATAACTTGATTAATGTCTCTACTGGTCTGATAAACATTCTGAGGTATATTAACTCTCAAAAATTCATAGTCTTCTCTAGGCATCAATGTACGAAGAAAATTTTCTGCTCCTCTACCACCAACATCTTGAGCAAAAAACGGAAGGGAGAAATCTGTCTGAAAAGAAATAGCTCCTGTATTCAACTCAGAATGCCATGAGCCTGAATATTGAGAAGGCACTCCAAAACCTTTTTCTACAAGGTCATCAACAGCTCTTTCACCTTCTTTGCTCCCATGATTTAGGACAACAGGCGGGGTATTCTTGTACTTCTCAGCTAGATTGTTATAGTCTTTCTGCTCTTTATTAACCAGAGCTTTAAATTTCTTCATAGACTGAGCATTAGCAGGATCTGCTTCAGCTTGATATTTAAATCTGTACTCTCCCTGTGCCTTAGCTAAGACAATCTCATCGTTGTCTGGGAACATCTTAACTATATTAGGAAAACTATTAATACGAACAGCTTTAACTTGGTCAATCAATTCGTTTCTGTCATCTTTAAATTCAGGTTTGTTGGGCATCTCTACAACACCACGACGAGCCTCTGGCTTTCCAACATAAACATTTTTCTTTTGTTCGTGTTTTTGAGCGTAGTAGTCTACAGTTTCATTGTAGTAATCTTCAGCGTAAGACTCACCCGGAACTTGTCCCTCAGCTTTAGCAAGCTGAGCTTCTTGGTCAGCATCAAGACCAGTGGTTTTACTAACTGCAAAGGGGCTTTCTACTTTCTCAACTTCAGAAGGTTTGTAAGGATTAGGAAATTCTTTTTTTAGTTTAAGCTTATCCATGAAACTAAGCCCACTAAACTTAGAATCAAAAGCGTTTGAGTGTAGCAAGTTAGCGAACTGTTTAGGCTGTGTAGCCTTCAGCTCATTAACCTTATCTGCACCTAAATCCCCAATCATTTTAGCTTCAGCAGCTTGATAGTCAGCGTCATCAAAAACTTTACTAGGAAAGTTATAGGTTGATGCTGGTGCTGGCGCTGCTGGAGTCTCCAACATCTTAGCTGTCTGTTCTGCTTCGGGTTTAGATTTCATTGACCTAAGCAGATCAATTTGTTTAGACAAGCCAGACGTAGCTTCTCCAGTAGCTTTTTTAGCTAAAGCTTTACCTAAAGCAGCACCACCAATAGCAAACTTTGAAGCTGCTTCTAACTCTCCTTCAATAACTTTTAGGTAGTTATCTAGACTCTCATAGTCTTTGGCTTGCTCTAAAGTCTCACCTTTATCTGCCTTATAAGCTTTATTTACAGCAAGTCTTTCTAATGTAGATAGTTTATTAAATCTAATTTTGTTTAATCTATTGAGATCTTTTGTAAACAATTTATTTACAAACTCTCTAGCTTCAGCAGTATGCTTTTGAATATTCTTCTTCAACATTAATGCTTTAGTAGTATCATCTGACCTTTGATATAGCTTTGAAGTAAATAATCCGGGGGTTCTTTGAAGTATTCTTTTGTTAGCTTCTTTGATAAAAGCATTATCATATGTTTTATCGCCGGTGCTGCTACCAAATAAACGATAAGGATCAAGTCGAAGTCTAGCCACTTCAATTTCAACTGGACTCCTAACAGGTACAGGTCTAAAACCAACTAACCTGTTAAAGAATTCTCCTTCTCTAGTAACTGGACCGGCTTTCAATCTAACAGTTGCTTCTGGAAGACCTTCTTTAAGTACTGGTATTTTAGATTGTACTCTTTGACCAGCTGCTGCTAAAAAATCTCCTTGTTCATATACATTTGGATCTCTTGCGATTGATCCATCTTCTCTAAACAAGTTTGCATAATCATAGAAATTTTTAACTACAAAAGGCTGTGTAAATCTACCTCCAAAATCTCCTGTAATTTTGCCAATAGTTTCTGACATTCTGTCTATTGCCTTACCTTCCCAGTCCTGCTGTAGCCCTTCTTGGATGGCTTTAAACATTGCATATTGTGTCCCGGCGGGAAGTTTCAAACCACTGACTACCTGTACGGCTCCTAAAATATCAGGTTCTACTCCTTGTTGTATCCTTACTAATAAATCAGCAACAGCAAAATAAGGAGCAATAGGAAATATATTTGTAATATTAATGGTTGATCCATCTTCTCTCTTTATATTGTACCACTCAGTGTCTTTATTATTTTTCCTATAATAATATGCCCCTACCAAAGCACCTAAACCCACAGTGCCTTGAGCTAATTTGTGCTTACCTGCCTCTAATAGCTCTCCAGCAGCTGCCTTGTTACCCTTATTGAGTTGTGATAGTCCAGCTAGTATATCTTGACCAGCACCTATATATCCAGCAGGACTATATCTATACTGGAAAGCCATAGCATTAGCCATGAAACGAGGAAAAGGTATTGCTACACCAAATGGATAAAATTCTTCTATTAAATTAACAACCCTGTTAGCTTGTTTTTCAAAAAATCCTTCTGTACCTGACCCTTCTCTTCTAGCTTTAGGCATATAACTGTAGGTGGCTTTTAATGAGTCATCAATTGCTTTAACAAGAATTTCTCTTGGTACAGCAGTATTAGTGTCTATGAAATCTTTGTACAGATCTTTACCTTGTCTTTTAAGCTGCTGATCAACAGAAGCACTAAATACTGCCCTTCTTATGAAAGCATCTTGAGCAGCATTTAAACTGTTAAAAAATCTGGTAATCTTACCTACATCTCTAGCGTCTGCTTCTTGATATGTATTGTCAATCCTAGCCCTTAAAGAAGGAGCTTCTGATAACAACCTGTCCATGACATCTTTTGATAGACCTTGTTTTCTTAGGTAGACATAGACCCCAAAAGCATCTTTCATTTCATCGGCAAAGTCTTTACCTACACGTTTGAGTGTCCTGTCTTTACTAAAAGGAGTCATAGCAGTTCTACCCACTAGGTATACACTAGACTCAAGTATTTGTGCAGCTGTTTTAAAAGTTAAGCCTATGCCAGTTCCAGCTACGTTTCTCATTGTTGTATCTATGCCTGTAGTAATCCATATTTTACTTTTACGCATTAGATCTCTAAAAAACAAATTAGCTCTACTTAAACCCGGAATGTCTCTTTTTACGTTGTATAGTTCATTAATTCTTCTTTCAAAGTCCCTATCAACTTTAAATCTAGACTTCCATAGTCTGCTAACTACAGAGTAGTCTTGCATAATTCTGGCAGCTTCTCTGACGGTAACTTTGTTTGCGGCAGAAAACTGCTCTGGAGTTAGACCAGCAGCAGTGATGGCGTCTGCCAATACATCGTCATTGATTTCACCTGTGTCTATTTTAGAGAAAACTCTTTCAATAGCATCGCTTACTTTTTCAGTGTCTTTTAGTTTAAAAGCTGGGTCAGTATCTATGACATGCAAGGCAACCCTTACAGCTCTCTTACTTATCTCATGCCTTATAACTGGATTTACAAGACCACTTGCTTCAGATACTTGTCCTTCTAAAACTTCTCTACCATACTGGTCAACGTATTGTCTAACTACGTTGTCCATGTTTTCTTCTAACTTGTCAGAAAGCTTTACTTCTACTTTAGATGGTTTTGAATCAGGAGCTGCCGGTAACATTCCTTTAGCTCTACGTTGTTCAAGCTCATCTTTCAAACCAAATAAAGGTCGTTCTCCTCCTTTAATAGCAGCAGCGCCTTCAGTTAAACCTAAAACACCAGAGAGTACACCTGCTACAGCTATCTCTGTTTTGTTTAGGTCTGTGGGTTCAATACCAAAAGCTCTTTCTGTTTCTTGTCTTATTCTTTGATCTACAATATTTGAAGCTGATCCAACAATTCCTTCAGTAGCTCCTGCTGTAGTCATTGTTATTAGTCTTTGGGTTGCTCTACTTAAACCGGCTCTAGCAGCCTGACCAAGAGCAAACTTACCAGCACCAAGACCAATATATGTTGCTGGATCTGAAAGAACATAACCTAAAAAATCTACAACAGGCGTAAAACCTTTTTGACCGCCTTCATCATAAAATCCAGCAGTTTCATTAAACAATAAATGGGCATTAGCAACAGCTTCTGCCTTTTTCATGTTCTCAGTTTTTTGATCTTCTGGAATATCAGCGTAACTTTTATAGCCTAGATTCGATAGAATATTTTCAGCATCTTGCTCTGCTGCAAGAGTTAAGTTACGCATAAAAGTTAACTCTGGAGCACCCTCTAAAGTTACATTTAATTGCTTACTCCGCATGGCTGACATCCATCTGTCAACAAACTCTTGCTTGCTTTCTTTAGATGGGTCAAAGCTTTCGTTATATCTAACGGTTGCATATTTATTAATGATGTTAAAGTAATCATCATTTGTTGTAAGGTCATTATAAGAAATCGCTGGTGGAGCTGGACCAACCACTGGCTCTGCCCCAGCAAATTCTGATGTAGGGTCAATAGGCATCCAACCCGAAACAAGTTCAGGAGTAGTTGAGACTTCTTCAACTTTTGGAGCAGCAAAACGCTCTGTTGTAGGTGTCTCTACTTTCTTTTCTTCTTGTACAGGTGTGCCTAAAATTCTAGATAAAATATTTTCATCAGCAGTAGACTCTACTACTGGTTCTGTTTTAGGTGCAAGCATAGAATCAACAGCCTTTACCTGTTCTTCTTCTTTGTTACCTAGAATCTTTGATAATATATTTTCATCTATAGGCATTGATTATCTTCCAGTAATAGAGATCATTCTGCCGCTGTCTACCAACTGTTGCGTTGCTTCTTCTGTGGATATATTTGTACCTTTTTCAGAGTTATATGTTTTTCTGTATTCTTCTACTTGTTGTGGTGTAAGAAATTGCACACCTACAATGTTCTCTAAAAAATTCTGCAATTCTAAATTAATTGGTTTACCATTAGTGATATATTGTCTTAAAGAACTCAAAGCAATCATTTTCATTTCTTTTTGAGTTCTTTCTTTAATCTTAGGATCATCCCCAACCCAGTCATATTTTCCGTCTGGAGTTTGTAGAATGTTCTTTTTAAGAAACTCTGAACCGTAATTACTAGCAAAATAAGTATTAGCCGCTTTTGACCACTGTGAATAATATTGGCTATACGTCAAAGGTTTAACAATTGGATTGTCAGTTTTCTGCGACAACTCATTAATACTAACCCATTCTTTAATTTGTGCTTGAAGACTTGCTCTTTTAGCTGGATCTTTTTCGCCAAGTAATTTTAAATTCAAACTATCTAATCTTGCAGTCCAAGATTGTTCTTTAGGATCAGTAAATTTGTCTTTAACACCTTTTAATTTATTTACAGTAATAGAAGCTTCTTTTACTTCGTCACTATCTTTACCAAATTCTAAGGTTAACTCACCTACTCTACCTACAGCATCTTGTAGTTGTTGAGAGAGTGAAGGAACATTTCTTAGTTTATCAATAGTTTCTTTAGTAAACCCACCATAACTACTAAGCGATGGCAAGTCTGGTGTGGTCTTAAATCTAGCTAGCTGCTGTGCATCTGCACCCAAAGCAGAAGACATCTCTGCAACCATACGCTGTTGAGCAGTAGCAGACGGTGCAAAGAAACTGTCTTTCTTATCAACAACAAAGCCAGTCGTGTCAGAGGCTTTCTCAAGCTGACCTAAGTTAGAAACCCAAGTGTTAAAGTTACCGCCTTTGGCTCTTTCACCAACTGTGATTAAGTCGCCTAGTCTAACATTTGTCCCTTTATTCAAAAGATTTTGGTAAACATTAAGCAAGTCAGGCATTGTTGCAGCTGCAATTCTTTGTTCTTCTGTCAAAGATGGATCAAACTGCAACAGTCTTTGGTCCCTTTCCATGATGTCTTTCTTCATTGCAGCAACTGATTCGTTGTACTTCTGCATGTTCTCATAAGAACTTTTCATTTGAAAGGCAAGATTCTTTCTGGTGCTCTCTCTTTCTTCTTGAAGATTAGAAGCGACACCTTTTGCCAAACCAGTAACAAAACCTTTTAGAGCAAAACTACTCATCTTTTTTACCTCTTGACATCAATCCAGTTTTTTGTTCTTCTTCTTTAACTTCTTTAGCAGACGCTTTTACTTCTCTGATCGCTTCAGTTGCCAAAGCCTTGCTAACAGTTGTCGTTGATTCAGTATCTTCCTGTGTTAATACATAACCAACATCATTAAGATCAGCGACAGCTTTTATCATTTCAGTGATGACAGGAGAAACAATCATCCCAGTATCCACTGTATGCTTACCGTTCATAACAGACACCTTAGTCATAGAAAGTGCAATGTCATGAATGGGAATGCCTTTCTTTACAGCATCAAGAATTGAATACATAAGATCGGGATTGCTTAGTCTTTCAGAATAGAAGTTAACAACCTCAGAAACTTTAGTCATCTGTGGAGGACTTTCCCACGGTCTAGACTTTGGCTCAGTGGTCAAAGACATGCCGGGAACAGGAGCCACAAAGTTATGCTTATTTACTTCCACGAATCAGCTCCTCTTTCTGTTGCCGTATAGCCATAATGTATTCTGCTATTTCTTCTGTTACAGAACCAGCAGCACGGATGGGTCCGGTAGGCATTTCACTTCTAGCTAACAGACCACTACCAACGTAGTCTGCGCTTTTAGTTTGCTTACCCTTACTGTCGATCTCTTGCTCGACTTGTTTCATCATTTTGTAATAGCTCATAATTATCCAGCTTATAAATTCTTAAACAATTCAATACCTAATTGAGCAACAGCTCCCCATAAATCACCGTCAGCTTGTGCTTCAGCTGCTTTTAAACTGCCAGTGGATGTGACTTGAGTATTAATAATACTTGTTGCTCTATCTTCCATCTTTTCAAAGCTGCTCCAAGCCATCTCAATCTGGTCACGATAGAGTTGAATCTCATTATTATACTCTTGCAAAGTCATCTGACTTAGCAGCTGAGCATTCAAATAGTTGGTGGCATTCTGAGCAGCAGTGTTTGCTGTAGAAACATCTCTCAACCACTGAGCATTGGCTTGATCAATAACAAGCCTCTGAGCACTGTTAAACTTATCTCTTTCATTCTGCGCTTCAGTATTAAACTTTCTGATGGAGTTTATCTGGTCAGTGTTGAATTGGTTGATGGCATTCTTCTGAGCCACGTTGAACTGATTAACCTGAGCTGTCAGGTTAGCCATGAACTGATCAGTTTGATTCTGTGAGGTGGCATTGAATTGATTAGCAGCATTTTCAGCAGCGGCATCAGACAGCAGTGTGTTTGTTATTTGCTGAGCCTTAAACAAAGTAGTTTGTTGCTCATTGGCAAGGTTCTGCATGTCCATTTGCAAGAAAGCCTGAGCATTAACAACAGCAGCCTGTTGTCTGTTGTTTAGGTTTGTTGTTTCCAACGAGGCAATCTGTGCTGCCTTAGCCATAACAACAGCTTGGTCATTCGACAAGTTAGCAAGGTCAACAGACTGAGCCAGTCTTGCATTCTCTAAAGCAACTTGCTGTTCAGCTGAAAAGTTAAGGTTAGCAATCTCGCTGATTCTTGCAGCGTTGGTAACTCTTGTTTGGAATGTCTGATCAAACTCTTGCTGCAAGAAAGCCGCCCGTTGTTGAGCAGCCAGCACAGCCATTTGCTGTTTGTTGCTGAGATTTTGCAGACCCATCTGCTGAAATACTTGAGCATCTTGAGAAGCAATAGGCAAAGCAGATTCAATAGCTGCTTGAATCACAGCCTGTCCAGCTAAGCTTGATGCACCCAAACCTCTAGAGGCAAGGACAGCTGTGGCGTTACGCATCGCACCAGCAGCCCATGCTGGCGGGTTACCTGCGTCAAAGTTAGCTAAGATTTTATTTAGCTGACCCTGTGTTGTCATGTCTTCTGTGACAACACCTTGAGCAGCTTCAGCTTGACTTTGTTCTAATGCTTGTTGCACTCTTTGCTGACTAACAGCAGTGCCTTCAACAAGCTCACCTTCTTGAATAGCTCTAGCTGCTGGAGATATTACTTGCTGTGCTGCACCTAGTTGAGCAGCTTCAATTGTTTGTAATGCTGTTTCGTTAGGATCTTGAGCTGCTGCTTGAACTTGAGCTTTCTCCGACACAGCTCCTTCAACAGCTTCAACACCAGACAATGCCTGTTCTACAACACCTTGAGCTTTTACAGTGCCTACTGTTGCAGCTGTAAGCTGTGCAGGTTGCTCCACTTGCATTGCTGCTGTTGCCTGTGCTGCTTCAGCTGTTGTAGCTTGGTCTGGAGCAACTGATTCTGTACCAATCATTTGATCTTCTGTCGGCTCAATCAACGCTGTCTCAGCTTGTGCAGCACCTCCAGACTGAGGAACTCCACCTACATCCGTAAATGTTGTTCCCATAGGACGTTCTGTTCCTTTTGTTGTTTCTTCTGGAACATCTCCGGGTTGTGTTTGAGTAGCACCACCCTCAGCATACTTTTTAACCATCCCACCCTTAGCCATACGCTGCACGAACTTGTCCGTGATCATGTTGTATTTTCTTTGCAAAGCAGGAGAAGAAGCAACAAACGTATCAAAGCCTTGCATAGGACCTTCATATCCTAATCGCCTAGCAATTATTTCTTTTTGCTTTGATGTAAATTGAGTATTCATACTATTCTCTTATTAAGTAAAGCTTGAGCCAAGTATTGTAACATAGAAGGATTATCTTTCAATAGTGCAATTAATCCTACAGTAGTACAATAAACTTGTCTTTCTGTCAAGTTTAATTGGAATCTTTCATCAATAACATGAATGCATTCATGAAGAAAAGTGTCTGCTCCCGTCTGAGCCTGTTGACCCTTCTGTAGCTTAATCAAACAATCTTCTACATGACACTCACCTAACTTGTCCTGTAGGTCTTCTACCAATTCAATATTGACATCTCTGCCAATAATGTTTAACTTAGTCGGAATTAAATCCTCGATGACTTCTTTATGAAACATGCGGCGTTCAGTCCACTCTTTTTATCTTCATTAATTAGAACAACTTCCCTAATACATTCTTCCATAGTCTTTACCTCCTTATCTGCCATCATTTGCATGACGCCATTAGGAAACAAACCAAAGACAATTATAACAAAAGTGTACATGTTAGTCAATCAATTCAAAGTGTGGACCATCCAAAAATGGTCTTCTACCTTCTTGTCTACGCTCATCAATATAAAAGTTCATTAACTCTTCCATTGAACCATTCCAGTCTCTGATGTCTGGAACATTCCAAGCGCACCCCCATCGGATAGCAACGCCTACTTCCTTAGCTGCTGTCCTCATGGCATCAGCAATCTCATCATAAACTGTAAGCTCCCAGCAAGGTTTGCCGTAGAGATAAGCCATCAGATCCACAGCTTTGCCATCAAGGTGCTTAGACTTCATTGTCTGGCTTTTACCAGCAGCAACATATCTCTCTTGTGTTTCTAAAGAACGTAGCCCTTCTGTTACACCAAAGTCAATGGTGGTAACTTCAATTGCTCTTTTAACTACAGCAACAAGATTTTCATCTACACCTTCTAGACGAGACAGACTTCTTTCTGATAGTGAGTAGCTCATTTAGTTAATCCTGATTTCTTTTCGTATGTGCGTAGACCGCCCAAGCCCAACATACCTAATAGCACAGTCATTAAACTATCCATGTCAAATGCGGGTAATGTAGGTAGTTGCACCGCAAAATATGCTGAGATAAAAACAATAAGAGGCTGAAGTACAAAGTGCCATGCTAAAGCAACTCCACATGTCCAGCCTACAAAAGGACGCCATCCAGCAACAAACATGGAACGATGACTTGCTTCTGCTTTGTTAACTTCAATCTGACCCTGAGCTAGCTCATGAGCATGCTTCTCCGACATGGTGGCAATCTCATGAGCAAGCTTAGCTTTCTGATCTTTGTCTTCAATGAACTTGTCCAACAAGCCGGTCACTGGACCAATTAAAGCACTAAGCATTTTTCTTCTCCATTGGTGATGCTGGTTTGCTATTCACATACAAACCAAACCAAGCCGCGCCAGCCCCTACGATTACAGAAACAAAACCAGCCTGTGCATTGTTGGGGTCAGACAATGACATAAACCATTGACATGTTTGATAGAACACAACCATGTATGAGATAATTAACATGCGAGGTATAACTCGCCACTGGTCTAGTTGATAAGCTGTCATTTATAATCAATAATTAGTACAATCATCCACCACAGAACACCAACAAGTGTAGATATTAAACCGACATACAGGCTGTTCCATAGGAAGTTCTTTCTCCGTTGTGCTTGCCTATATATTGTTCGTTCCCTCTGTTCCCTGATTTGCCTTCTCATCTGCATCATCTCTTTGTATGCCTCCACCCCGTATCTAAGGGTGATGAGTTGACGCAGTTCACTCTCCATCTGTTGTATCTTCTTCTTATGAATCAGGGCGTTCATTGCCTCTTCTTCAACAGAACCTGCACTGAGCAGCTTTCTAAACAGCGGTGGGTTTTGTGCCTCTTCTGCCGCCTTGTTGACATCGCTGACCCC
>Ga0070749_10001749_pt1 | contig 14667 bp, 20 predicted proteins | sample VirMetDEL_Nov_18_FD_75180 | JGI IMG/M metagenome (GOLD analysis project Ga0070749, IMG submission 75180) | Aqueous microbial communities from the Delaware River and Bay under freshwater to marine salinity gradient to study organic matter... | ecosystem: Environmental > Aquatic > Marine >...
AGTGCGGGATGAAGAGTGGCTTGAGGTTGGTGCATTCGTCTACAAGTATTTTGACGAAATGTCTGGTGTGTCTTTCTTGCCACACTCAGATCATACCTACCAACAGGCCCCCTACCAAGAGTGCAGCCAAGAAGAGTACGAAGAACTTGCAGAAAAGATGCCAAAGTCTATTGACTGGGCCAACCTAGCGCTGTATGAAGCAGAGGATAATACTTCTGGAATGCAGACTATGGCTTGTTCAGCAGATAGCTGCGAGATTGTGGACATTACATGACATACGAATCTTGTGAGACTTGTGAACACTATAGACCAAGCCCCCTCCATGAACATCCTCATGGGCATTGCCATCGTTATCCTCCCTTAGAGGATTGGAAATGGCCCCAAGTTTATGAAAGCAATTTCTGTGGGGAGTATGAGGAAAAAGAGGTTTATGGCTATGATTAACGTAGTTCTAAAGCATCACTGTGGTAGCGACCTCACTACGGTAAACTCGGCTCGGGTCTCCTTCGCTAAGGAGTCCGATGCCCTTTCTTCCAAAGACGAAAAGCTGATCCACTACCTAGCAGAGCATGAGCATACCTCCCCCTTCGGTCATGCCTTCGTGACCTTCAAGGTGGATGCTCCTGTCTTTGTAGCCCGACAACTGGTGAAGCACAAGTTCCTACGCTGGAACGAGGTTAGCCGTAGGTATGTTGATGAAGAGCCTGACATCTACAGTCCTGACTTCTGGCGTGCTCGACCGGACAATAAGAAGCAGGGTTCTGGTCAGGCTTTCGGGAGGGACTACCAACAGTTCCTACAGCAGCAGTATGTAGAAATCATGGACCGTGTGCTGCATATGTACGAATACATGACCGACTGCGGTGTAGCACCAGAGCAAGCTCGTATGATGCTGCCTCAGTCCATGATGACCTCTTGGTGGTGGTCTGGTAGCCTTGATGCCTTTGCCGATATGTGTAAGCTCCGCTTGGGGCCTGACAGTCAAGCAGAGACCCGAGAGGTAGCAATACAGATCGCAGAGTATATGACTGACCTATTCCCCGTATCTTGGAAAGCACTTATGGAGAAGACTTAATGCCCTACACCATCATCACTCAGCCCAACTGTCCCGCCTGTCAGCAGGCGAAGAAGGAGCTTGGGGCCTCGCATAGAACTTACGTCGAGGTTGATATTACTCGCTACGAGAACCAGTATATTAAAAGCCTGATGAAGTGGTCAGGGCTTGACACAGTGCCTCAGATATGGAACCATGAGGGAGAGTACATCGGCGGCTATAAGGAGCTAGAAGAGCATGACAAAGAACTACGCTAAATTCGACAAGGAACGTTACGACAAGTTTGATGGCAAAGCTAAGGATGCTCTCGTTAGCTACCTTGAGCAACAAGGGCATCATATCAAGCGGGTGAAGGAAGACTACCTTGCTGATGTAGTATCAACTAAAGATGGGGAGACTTTCTACAGTGAAGCAGAGGTCAAAACAGCTTGGAAAGAGGGTTGGCCAGAGGACTGGAAAGACCTCCGCATTCCGGGGCGGAAGGCACGGCTCCTACAAAAGCACGCAACGATTACGTTCTTCGTATTTCGTAGTGACCTCCAAGAGTGCTGGATCGTCCGAGGGAAGCAACTGACCCTAGACCAACTCAAAGAAGCCTATGGCCCTAAGATTAGTAAGGGCGAAATGTTCTTTCATATACCTGTTAAAGAAGCGAAACTAATTCGACATGACGAAAACGGTTGGACGGAAGTCATCCAAGAAGAACCATCAGCCCCAACTACCAAAAAGACCACCGCTGGAACCAAAGACGGAACGGCAAAGGCTGTACCTAAACGCACTAAAGACCAGCCCACAGACGATAGTGCTGGGACCAGCGGGGACGGGTAAGACCTACATAGCGGCTAGTTATGCCTCTCAGATGTACCTAGACAAGACCATCGAAAAGATTGTCATCACTAGGCCGCATGTCTCTGTAGGCAAAGAGATAGGGTTCCTCCCCGGTAACGTGCTAGAGAAGGCTACCCCTTGGGCTATGCCAACTCTAGACGTTCTGGAACAGTGGATGGGGAAGGGTGTTGTCGAAACCTCGTTAAAGAACGGGAATATCGAGATAGCCCCCCTAGCCCTGATGAGGGGTCGTAGCTTCGAGAACAGCTTTATCATTGTAGATGAGGCTCAAAACATCACCACCCATGAGATAAAGATGTTGTTGACACGGGTGGCAGAAGGGTCTAAGATTGTCCTCAATGGTGACGTTCAGCAGTCTGATCTGAAGGATGCCAACGGTCTAGCAAAGATCGTTGAGCTAAGTCAGAGATACGCTGTGAACGTGCCAGTTATTGAGTTTACAATTGACGACGTAGTTAGGAGTGAAGTATGCAAACAGTGGATTTCGATCTTTATGCAGGAGAAGATTTAAGGGAGGCCACTATGGCTAAAGAGATAGAGGATGATGGTCTGTATACCGCTCACCCAAAGCTAGACGATACAGATAATATCGTGGTTAAGCCTAGTCACTACACACAGTACAACATAGAGCCTGTTACATTTATCATGGAGAACAGGTTATCCTTTGAGATTGGCAACATAGTAAAGTATGCCTGTCGAGCAGGGCATAAGATGTACCCGGATCAGGACTACAAGCAGTCTCGCATCACAGACCTACGCAAGGTCATGCGGTATGCCGAGATGGAAATTAACAGGTTAGAGGGTAAGGAAGTCTTATGAGGATCGTAGCCACACTTATTGGGTTGTTGTTCAGCGCTGTTGCTGTAGCAGACCCCACGGGAAAAGCTGTTGCTGATATTCGTGACATAGCTTCTCTGATTGCAGCAGACTACAATGAGTGTGGTGTGGTCCAGATGGAAAAGGCCATCGACTACCTAGAGGCCATGAGTGCTATTGTAGCCACTGAGATGCCAGAGATAGCTGTCAGAGACCTTGAGGCGGGGCAGCTTATGAACTTTGAGGAAGCCTTTGTGTTTGCTGATGCCTTTGTTCGAGCGAATGGTTGCGACACCATGAACAACGTCATCGAGCTTCATCGATATGAGATGAACTACACCAAAGACGTGTACTACTTCTACACAGAGTTAGGGGTATTATGAAGGCATACAACCTAAAGAAGTTCAAGAAGCTCGTAGAAGATGCTGATATGGTGTACGGTACAGTTAGCCTTAACGCTGCTGTGAGAGTGCCTGTCAGGGTCCGTAAGAAAACCCTTCTCAAGTACCTGTCAGAGATTACCCCCGGCACTTGGGCTGATGAGCTTGTGATATACGCAGAAACAGGGACCACCCCCAAGGGACATAAGACCTTGAAGCTGGTCTAGTAGTTGGCCGTTGATTTGTAGAAGACAGTATGCAGGACTCGGGGGCAGTACCCGACACCTCCACCATTCCTATGGGGGTGAACTAGGATCGACTGGTGCTTGATGCTACAATGAGGCAACCGAGTGGTTCCGTAAGAACCAACCTTGATAAGTGCTAACAACTATGTTGCACCTTCCCTCGCTGTAGCAGCGTAAGGGACGGGCCTCTGGGGGGCCTTGGAACAGAAGGGAGCTTCGGCTCCCACCCATTCTCCAATAAGAATAATAAGAGGAATATATGAAGAATCTCCTGATTGCCGTCTCTGTTATGGTTGCTGGTGTAGCAACTGCACAAGAGGCCCCAACGCCTGTAGGGAATACCTACGTTGAGTTGGGGACTACCTTTGAGGACCAGACTACCTTGTCTGTTGGTACAGGAGTAGGCTCTGGTGCTTTGTCAGCCTATGGGGAGCTTTCTGGCTCTACTGATGGCAACTTTCAAGTGCGAGCCTACACCGACGTAGAGTTTGGCAAGTTTGTCATCACTCCCGGTATCAACTACGGTTGGGGAGAAGACGGTGGAGACCTTGTTGGCTTTGGTGATAACAACGAATGGGGTGACGTTACAGGCGACCTTGAAGTCGCACTACAGCCGGGTATCATCGGTGGTGAGTATGTCTTTGCCAACACTGGTGTAGGGGCTGATGGCTGGTCCCTTGAGTGGGATGGTGGCGAAGTAGGGGCTGGCTACAAGCTAGACCTTGCTGAGAATGTCTACCTAGATGGTCGTGTAAGCTGGGGCTATGATGACCAGTTTGAAAGCACTGATCGTCGTATCACTGCTGGCTTTGGCCTAAAGTTCTAGATACTCCAAAATCTAGGCATAAAAGAACCCCCGTAGGAACCAACCTGCGGGGGTTTTAGTTTGTCTGGACTAATCTTATTTCTTGATTAGGAGTGTTTTGATTAGCCATCCGATAGGGTTAAAGATGGTCCTTAGTATCTCACCGGGAGATGGAAGTATCCAACCCAAGATCAACAGGCCAAGCATAACCCAATTTGTGTTAGTTATGTTTACGATACCAGCTAGGGGTACTGCGTCTCCTGCTACTTCTGTGAGTATCTCTGTAGCCTGTTCAATCTGAGCATTACCAGTAGACTCAGCCAAGAGCGTAGCGCCCTTTGTGGCTAGACTTAGGCCGGTACAGGCGGTCAGAGTGAACAGGACTACGAACAGGGCTGCAAGGATTCTAGTGGTTATCATAAGGGCGTCTCCGAAGAAGCTCTTCAAGGTGCAAGATCGTTGTCTTTGCTTCAGCTAAGGCTTCACGGAGTTCGCCAATCTCTCGGAGTAGTGATTCTTTTTGGTAGTTCAACTTCCCTACTTGTTCGGATAGGGTATCAATCTGGTCCTGCAATGTCCTACGGAACTCCGATCTACGCTCATGCTCTTGTTCTGTCCTCGCTTGAAAGAAGCGCCAGATACCCGCAGAAGATAGAAGTGCCACAACAATCGGCACCCCTACCATGCTCAGAAACTCAATGACCATCAGGTCTCTCCTTTAACTCGAAATGGGGGTAGTCCTTGAAGGTACGCCAGTCACCTCCCCAGACTATCGGAACGTCGAGTATGTCGGATGCTTTCTTCATAGCCTCTGCAATCGGCAGGAAGGCTTCTTTATCCCATGTTACAGGGGTTGGTACTACATCAACTGCATGGCCTGTCAGATGCTTAGAGTTCATCGTCTGGCTCTTGCCTGTCTCGTAGTAGTGTCTTTGTTCTTCTATTGTTCTCTTTCCATCAGTGATCTCAAATGGAACCTCTGATAGAAGTCTAGCAAGGAAAACAACTTCATACAAATCTATATGAATTTCTGCTAAATGCTGCTCAGACCGCTTTGAGAAACCCCCCTCGTGGGAAACAGACCCCCCATCGTGGGAAAATGAGTTGGTAGCCCAGAAGAGGCCAAACAGTGCTACCCAGAATATCCCGGTAAAGATTAAGAGGGTGGCTCTGGCCATACTACATTCCTTGGGTCTGTGGTGTTAGCTGGTAGGTCTCGGAGTTGTTGGCGGTAGGTAGCCCAAGCTGCACTGTCAACTGGTGCGTCTGGTACTTGGGTCCAGTCACACTCGCTAAGAAGGTAGTTACGCTCTTTTCTTAGGTTATGCCAAGACCTACTTATCTTTTTTTGTTCTATCACTTCAGAAGGAAGGCTTGTTAGAACGCCATCAACAACAATTTTATTTTCTACATCTTCCTCTGAGATTATGTAGTCATGGCCTTCTGGAACATTTAGGCTAAGGTTTCTTTCAGCCCCTTTAAAGCAGCTTCTGATGTTGCCCGAAGATACCTCATAAATAACAGCTCTAATCATTTTTTAAGTTCCGTGACCTGAATAGAAGCCTTTTCTTTGGTTATAGTATTCGTAAAGTCCTGACCTCTTGCGGCGCTAATTTTGTAGGTAGTCGAGCCTGTACCAGTAGTTTCATCCAAATAACTGCCGGAGACTGCTTCTCGGTCTAAGATAGCCATTGCATTAGCGCCATTATTGTAGTTGCTGTGATCCTGCCCTGTTTCCCAAAGCTCAGTATTGCCTTTTAACAAGGCAAGAAATACTTTTTTAAAGCTATCGGCGGGACACTCCAAAACTAAGTCCCAACTGATAAGGACTGGCACGCCAGTTCGGTTGATAGTCACTTCCGCAAGGTCTTGCCAAGTAGCACTACTGCCGGAGGAGGTTTTCTCTATAACCCATACAGCAGAATTTTGTTTTTGAATGTCTGTGCCTTCACTAGATTCTGTTATGGCATTATCAGAGACTTTATCAGTAACAACCGCATTGTCTACAAGATCGTCAGTCTCAGCTCGCAAAGTAGTAGCTCCTACACCAGTAGAGCCACCACTAGCCCCTATAGGAGTAGAAGAACCTAGTGCAGTGCCACTAGCATCACTGATAGCTTTTACCCAATAGTAGTGCGTGGAAGCAGGTTGTAAGCCAGTATGAACATAAGACTCTCCCGTCACTGTGACCAACTTAGGCGTCCCAAAAGAAGGAGGCTCGTAAAACCAAGTGCTGTCGTAGTTACCAGAAACTTGTCCGTTAAAGGTAGGGTTTCCTCCAGAGTTGAGGTAGATTCTTTCGCCGTCTCCATTACTATCTCGGTTCATGCCCAAATAAAGGTGATTAATAGTCACGCCAGTAGCAGTGGGGTCAGCAGCAGGAAAAGTAGTTGTTGATGTAGAGCTTCCTGTCCTCCACTCTACAGCCCCCTGATCGGGAGCAAAGCCAAACCAGATATTCCCGTTATCTTCATCCCAAGCAATACAAAGTATCCCAGAACCGGTAGAAGAGCTGCTAGTAAAAACAATCCCTTCTCCGGTTGTACTTCCAAGATAAATATCACTTCTTGCAGTTGCAAGGTTCCAAAACCCACCTACTTCTCCTGTTTGACTCCCGTTTACTCCTGAAGTGTAGACGTTAGCACCTAGACCAAAACTTACAACTGGAAAAGAAGAAGAGGTGTTTTGGTCTACGTGTACTTCAAAATAGTATTTGCCCGTAGTTAAAGAGGAGATGTCTTCTCTTATCCTGTAGACAATAGAGCCGTCATGCTCAAAATAAGTTGAGGTTGCAGTGACATTTGTGGGTATATATTCAAAATCTGTGGGCGTAATAACAGTACCGGGAGAGTAAGATGCTGCACTAGCCAACGGAGTATAGGTACTAGAAGTGTCGTGGTAGACTTCTGTAGCGTGCCAGTTGTCATTGATTGGGTTGGTCCAGCTAATCTTATTCTGTCGCAACCCTCCACCAGCAGTTAAGCCAACAGGGTTAAGGGTAGGACTAACGCCACCAACTACAACTTCGCCCAAAGCCCCCGGTAGATTGGTATTATTAGATTCAAAATCGGTGTGGGCATACTCATCGTAAGTACCAGTGGCAGTTTCACGAAGCACTAGGTTGACATTTAGCTGGTAGTCTTCTGCACTAAGGCTCCATGCTACAACCTCAAACAGCTTGTTAGTCCAGCCAAAGCGAGTGTTTGTGATGTTTACGTTATCGCCTACTTGCAAAGAAAAGGCATTAAGACCGAAGCTACCAGTAATCGTAATTTGTTCTCGGTTCTTCTCTAGGGCAATGTTGGCCAGCCTCTGAGCCTCTTCAGGAGTATCAGTAAAAGGCAGTGCCAAGTCCATCGTACTTTCTAAACCACCATCATCGATAACTAAGTTAGCAGCAGTGACCGTAGGGTAGTCCGTAAACTGATAGTTACTTTTAGGCCCCCGGAAGGTTCCTCGTACAGCGTTAAAGTTGTCTCGGCGAGAGTGTCGTGTTGCTACGGAGATAGGAGAGCGTAGGTCGTCCTCAGTTAGTGTCACAGTAGGTGCTACATACTTACCAGCCTTCATGCGCCACTTGCCCTGTGCATACCACAGGTATCCAGCACAAGAGGTCATAAGCTGTGCAATAACGTCTACAGGAGCCTGAGAGGTTGTCCAAGCACCGTTACAGGTGTACTTGTCTACATTAGCCTCAATCTTACCAGCAGTACCAGTGCCAGTTCCAGCTCCCGTGGCTGTAAACACAGTACCAACATTGTTGTCAGCCGCACCAATAGCAGTAAAGTCAGTGGTCCCTACCGTATGGATTTTGTAGTCAGTGCCAGACACAATGTCTACAGCGTCTGTCAGGAACGGGTAGATTGTTTCCTCACAGATATTAGCCGCAGTAGAAACAAGCGTGTCATCAATGTTAGCATCATCTTCGCCAAGGCCATAGACACTGTTAGTCAGGAAGTCTCGGACGATGAGTGCAGGGTTATTAGACCACTCCCAAGTAGTAGGGTCAGCTACATCATGACCAGCTTCTCTGGGGTCGTAGACTTTCTTGCCTTTGATAAGGGCAGTGACCTCTGGTAGTCCTTCGTTCCATACGTCATCAACATACTCAAACAAGATAGCCAAGTGAGCAATGCCAAGGAGCTTGTGGTCGGCTGTCCAGTCGTCACTAAAATGAGTAAAGGTCTGTCCACCAAGGCTTGCAGTGTGGTCGCCCAGTACCTCACGAATACTAAGATACCCATTAAAGGGATTATTGGCCCCTGTTAGCTGGCTACCTACATCTTCACCATTTTGATCGACAGCAAAGACGCCAGTGACTGCACCAGTGCTGCTGTTGATAGTCCCTACTCTGTAGCCACCACCAATGTAAATCTTCTCAAAAGACTCAATCTCATGTCCAGCGTAAGCAATAATGCGGCTAAGATATTTGTTATTGTCTGTGTTGGCTTCCCCATCATCTCCATGCGCATCATCAAATACTACAACACCACCAGTCTTAGTCTGCCCATAGATTACTTGGTGGTGTAGTGCTGCACCTCTACGATTGACGTTATAGCCACCGAACTTAGGCTCACCACCGTTCATAGCACTGGACAAGGCATCTGCTGTGGCTTGCTTGGCCATATAGCTACTGGCAAACCCACCAACAAAGCCTATGCCACCAAGAGCCAAGGCTGCCGGGATGTTGCCAGTCAGAAGATGGGGTATGGCACCAGAAGCACCACCAATGAGACCTCCTACAAGGCTCTGACCCATATCAGTCTCCTATATATTTAGAGTAGATGCGCTCAACTAAGTTAAACTTTAGGAACTGCATCAGATTATCGAAAGGCTTATGAACCTTCGTATTAATAGCCAAGACTGAGACGCCATCTTCTTTGAGACACTTCTCTGCGAACTGGATCAACTTAATGCCAGTGCGACCTTTCCTGTAGTCGGGGTGTAGGAAAACGATGTCATTGGAAGCAAAGAGGTGGTCCTTGTAGTGTAGGTTCCGTTGAACAACTACAACAAAGTAACCCACCAACTTATCACCTTCTCTGGCTGTAAAAGCCTTGAGCATTCCCTTTTGCTCTAGGTCGTGGTAGGCATCCCAGTCTGGGTTTAGTTTAATCTTGTCTTTGTTAAGGGCTATGTCTTCCCAATGCTTTTGTATCAGTGGTCGGATGTCGTCCTTAACTGTAGCTAAGAACTCTTGTTGATACTTCATTCAGGGATAGCCCCCCATATGATCTTCTTGGTCTGTAGTCCTGCTACAAAATCTAAGCCCTTGTCCCCGGTGTGTGCCTCTTTCTGATAAGCAGAAGTGTAGCGAGTGCCAGCAGGACGCTCTAAGGCTACCAGCTTGTTCTCCACAGTCAGAGTGATAGTGCTGGTGTCTGGGCCTTCGTCAATGTTCATCTGGTCCATATAGCCAGAGAATATCTGGATGTAGTCGGTAGGGTCGTCCATCACACCAAAGTAAATCTTACACTCTCGCCCTTGGTATGGTGTAGCAAGAGCCTTAACGAACAAAGACCCACTGGCATTATCAATACCACTGAGGGAAATAGTAGCCCCCCTAGCGGAAATATCCCCGGTCTCTTCGATAGGCTCGATCTGTAAGAACTCCCCTGCACCAGCATAAGCCTTACTGTCAATGGTCCGAGTGCCGATACCATTCCAGAGATACACTTCGTTAGGAGAATCAAACAGAAGATCAATAGCAAAGAACGGCTGAATAACATCAGCCGCCAATGCCGTAGTGATTGTCGAGTTTAGTGATCTGCTCATTTGAGGGCAGTCTTAGCCGTTACTCGACCGTAGACAGCCATTGCACCACCACCCAAGGTAATACCCTGCATGATAAGCTCTACAATCGTACCCTGAATCTCAGGGGTTAGCGGGATACCAGTGGTCGTCAAAGCTGAAGATAGGAGCATAACAACTACACCCCATACAGTCTTCGACATCCACCATTGTTTTTGGTCTAACATAATAGTTCTCCTTATAACCAAGTTCTGTGAGGGGTAGCAGGTTCTACACCAAAGTCAGTGTTGATAGCTTCAGCCTCTGCCCTCATGTAATCACCAAGTATCCGCAGGTTGACATGCCAGCCGGGAACTGGGGCTATCTCGGGGTACTCCATGCCTTCGTCGTCTGTCAGCATGACACCTGTGGCCTCGTGGATCACCCCGATGATGTCGATGGAGTGACCCTTGCTGTGCTTGACAAGGTAGGGGTCGCCGTCAGGTGTCTCGACGGTTTCCCCAGTCTCTTCGTCAACAGACGTGATGACGGGCTGGTGGTAGAAGGGCTGGAGTGCCGTAGCTGCTGCCGATTCGTCGGTGAAGGCGTAGTAGAAGTCATTCTTCTTAACGTACTCGGTCATTAGCTAGATGCCTCCTCGATGCCGGTTTCGCCGATGTCTTCGTCCCACTGGCGGAACTGCCTAATCGTGCCCATGTATTTGACGCCAAATTCGAGGCTTTCGTTCGAGAGATCCGCAAGAGTAACTTTGTCTGTCGGTGTTGCAGTAAACGAGTTGGCAGTGCCTTCATTGGCACCCTGTACGCCTGCGGTGCTATGCCGGGCAGACACGTTGTATGGCACGAGTACGCCGGGGGCAAAATCTTGGCCCCCCCCTAAAGAGCTTATCCGAACGCCACTGACCCCATTCTGAGCGCTTGAGCGCTGCTCGGCGATAGGCTGACCAGTTCTGGAAGCGGTCGTAGAGATACCGTGTAGAATGTAGTTGGTGAGACTCTGACTTATACTAAAGAATTGATGGTCTCCACTGTTGATGTTTGCTCCTGTGCCGTTGTCAGTATAAGTCATCCGACCTTCCATGGCGAAGGACATACCAGAGCTGTTCCACCCGAACTCCGCAGGTGGCACGTCGAGTGTCTGGGCGGCACGAGAGCCTTGAGTTGTTGCGTTCGACGGCATGTAACTGGACGGGGTGGAGCCAACTTCGAGTTGTGCGTTGCTTACAGTGCCAGAGACTGTCAGCGTTAGCGTGCCTGCCGTCGGTGTAAAGGTGAGGTTGACACGGTTGTTCTCACCCGTCCCCGTACCGACCAATGGCCCGTCAGTGGATACACCTGAAAGCGTCACCGTGCCTGTGCCGGTGAAACTCAGCGTGTGTGGCACAGCCGTCACTGTTGCGGACTGCGTTGAAAGTGTTGCGGTGCTAAGGAGTAGGTTCGTCCGAGCCTCACTCTCCAAGAGCAGCCCCTCGTTCACCCAAGCGGAAGTGGTCGTATCGTACACGTGATGACCCACCCGAGGCAGGTACTCAGCCGAGCCGTTGGTGGGGACGTAGGTTTCGAAGCCGGTTGCAGCACCGGGTACAGGAGCCATGCCGCCAAGGTCGGAGCGGTAGACGTGTGCGCCCCATACGGACACAACGTCGGCACTGTTTGACCGGTTAATGATACGAACCCGGCCCGTCGTTGGATTGTCGTTCGATATTGTTTCGAGCTGCCAACTGCCTGTAAACGTGATTTCGTTTTCTGCCGCACCGTTGGTGTCTAGCTCCAGTTCGATTGTTTCTCCCGCAGTACCCTTTAGCCAGATGGCAAAAGTACACTTGAAATTCCTAGCCGCTATGAAAACCTCAGAGAGACGACTGTTTGTGCCGACCGAGAACCCCGAATAAGTGGAGGCGGTGAACCCGCCTAATGGGTCTGTCGCCGTTGAGCTGTCTAGTGTAACACCAACGTTGCCAGACCACTGCTCGAAATCCTCGCTGTAATCCACCAAATTATGCGGCGCCCAGACGAGGTTGCCCGAGGAGTCGACCATCGTGCTGTTGCTGGTGGTCGCATAGGTGAGCTTGGGGCTGGCCCCCACAAACGCAGCATCATACGAGCTGGCGGTATCGGCTAGACGGTAGGAGTTCGACGCAAAGTCCAGATCAAGATAGGCATCAGGCAAAGGTGTAAGAGACGATGTAGCCATTAGCAACATCTGCATCATGGTCATTAGGAGATACCCCCACCCGAGACAACGAACTCATCTGCACCAGCAGAGTCTACAACACAAAGAATTGTGCATATACCGTACTGTGCCAGAGTAATGTTTCCTGTTGTGGCGGTGCCTGCTGTACGCAATGTCGCACCAGTACCCTGAGTAATAGTCTGGTCGGAGCCAGAGTTATTGTAGATACTTACTGCGTCACCTACTTCAAACACGTCAGTGTCTACGGTAACACCTCCTGTGGTGATTGAGATATGTTTACCAGAATCTGCTGCCACCAAGGTATGAGCACTGGTATGTGCAGAAGGCAGAATCTTAGTGAGAGCAAGGGTGCCGGAGTCAGATGGCAGAGTTGCAGTCACGTTTGTAGAGAAGTCTGCGTGAGCAGGGGCCTGAAGTGCAGCATAGTGTGCGTTAGCAGACTCGCAGTATAGCCTTACTTCCGACTGAGAGCCATCGTTCTTTAGGTCAATAACGCCAGTAGAGAGTTGGATACGGTCGTTGCCACCAAAGGCAATATCAATCTGATCATCTGTGGCAGCAGTAATAGTAGTATCTGCATCTGCGTCAAGGGTCAGAGCAGCACCATTAAGGTCTACTGCGGCTGTAACAGTACCAAAAGATACGTTGTCTGTTGTTCCCACAGCCTGACCGATAGCAACTTGACCGCTAGTGACACTAACACCAGTGCCACCTGTTACCAGAGCTTGTACATCTGCATCGGTTCTCTCAGTAAAGCTAAAGGCGCCTGTAGTGCTGTTGTAGCTCAAATCACCAGTGGCAGACAAGTGCGCTCTTACTTCAGTAGCCGAAGGCCCGGTATAGGTAAAGAAGCCAGTGCTACTATCGTAGGAAAATGAGCCATCGCCGCCAGCATCAGTAGCATTCACTCGGCTACGAACTTCAGAGTTAAGATCGCTAATAACAGTTTCATTGCTGTCGTTACCAATAAAGATCTCACCGTCATCAAGGTTAGGAGTGGCGTTAGTACGACCAGCACCACCAACCTTAATGGTCATATTGGTAGTAGGGGTCGCTCGCTCAATCTTACCTATGTTTTGTATCAGGTTAGTTGAACCAGTAGGGGCTACATTCGTCAGCTTACCAGCTTCACTAGAGCTTACATACACGGTATCCCCGAGTGAGAAAGTGATCCCAGTCTCACCATAGTCTGCTACATCAAGCCCAGTTAGGCTACCAAAGGTGGTTACTGTGCCATCCGCAGTATTTTCAATATCGGCTTCTACAAGACCAAAGGCTGGCATTGTGCTACTGCTATTAGCCCTAGCAAGGCTGACTTCTGGGGTGTTTCCGTTAATACCACTTACATAAACTACGGAACCTTTCTCAAGGGTAGAGCCTGTGCTATTCTTAGCTGTAAAAGTCAGGGTGTCCGCACTACCAGTCACGTCTCCAACAAGGTTTGCAGTGACAGTGCCAGCAGAGAAGTCTCCATTAGCGTCCCGTACTACAGCCTTACTAGCATCGGAGGTTGAAAAGATAGTCGTGTCCGATAGGTCTACATCAAAGTCAGTGCCAGTCAGAGTGAGACCATCGCCAGCCGTATAGACAGACCCGGCACCGTCTACATAATCAATAACCGCTGCTGTCGTGGGTATGCTGGTGTCATTGTCACTGGAGCTAAGACCTTCAGACTCAGTGACGATTGCCGACCCTGCAAAGTCGGACACAGCAAGGTCAGGGAGCCTAGCAGAAGCCAGAGTGCCAGAGGTAATCTGGGTAGCACCAAGTTGCAGAGCATCCTGATGGGCAGTAACATCACCTTCCGTAACCGTATAGTCGGTTATGTAACCAGCACCGTTAGTGAGCTGATTGTTGTTAGTGGGTACAGTGGGAATATCGGAGGTAAGGGCTAAAGTGCCAGTACCACTAGGAATGGTGTGAGTGTTCAGGCCACCAACAGAAATGCTGTTAGTTGTGGTATTGCCTCGCCCCGTAACACTGTCAAGGGTCTCAGACGCACCGCTAATAGTTGTAAAGCTAAAAGTGCCATCTCCATCGGAGATAAGAGCCTGACCTAGGGTCGAAGTGCTGTCTACATCTCCAAGGTCAGCTAGGTTGTTAGCCCCGCTACCTGCGGTTCCTTGAGGGCCTTGTGGTCCAATCTCCCCTTGAGGGCCTTGGTCGCCTTTAGCAAGAATAGATACCTGCGAGTTGGTATCGGTGATTATCAGTTCATATTTAGCCATCGTTACCTCGTCACGTCCCGAACAATTTCGATATTGAATGTCTCAGAAGAAGTGGTGTCACCATCAGCCTCTACAAACTGTACGTCACAAACAGCTACACGAAGAGGCCAATCGGAAGTTTCAGTCGCTGTGGCAGTGATCTTAAACACACCATTTGTCGGGTCAGTCTTAGTAATGGTAAAGCTACCATTGAAGTTGCTGTCAGTAATGAGGGTGTCGGTAGAGTCCCTAAGCTGACTTGTAATCGTAAAACTCGTAATATCTATGGCAACAGCATCTTTAACAAGCCTGCACTCAAGCTCTAGTGTGTCACCCTTCTTATGAGTGATGGTTGTCATTTATTTAT
>Ga0070749_10001755_pt1 | contig 14626 bp, 10 predicted proteins | sample VirMetDEL_Nov_18_FD_75180 | JGI IMG/M metagenome (GOLD analysis project Ga0070749, IMG submission 75180) | Aqueous microbial communities from the Delaware River and Bay under freshwater to marine salinity gradient to study organic matter... | ecosystem: Environmental > Aquatic > Marine >...
CGTTTGGTATTTCGGCAAACCAGTTCGTAGAAACCCTTTTAGAACAAATGACTTTCCTGCTAATGACGGATTTGACCCACAAGAACCGGTTTATTTAGTTCCTGTTTATTACAAACTACCTGCCGACATAAAACCAGAAACAATAGACGAGTTGTCCCTTCGTGTTTATTACGACAACTCAAAATGGAAACCTCTTATTGAGAACAACGGAAATGCTACACCAGCGATTATTTTTGAGGAAGGTGTTGCTGCTTCTTTATTTTACGGAACCGCCAACGCCACACAAATAAGAGTTTTAGACCAAGCAAACGCCCCTGACCCTGACGGCATAAAAATAGATTTAGACTGGAATAGAGCACTTATTCCTGCTCTAAACACTACATTTGGCGCTTCTAATGGTTTTACATTTCAGCGTTTCCAAAAGAACCTAATGTTTTGGTTGCCTATGAAACGCCGCTACACAGACGACCAAGGAGGCGTTCTTTCTGGTTTTGACGACCAAGACACCTTCTCTATTGGTTGGAAACTTGATTATGATGACCCAACAAATAACCAAGTTGCTCTAACAGACAGCAGGGCAACACCTCTTACAGCAGAAAACACAGCGTTCTTCTATTACTCCTCAAACGAAATGCCTGAAACACGACGTAGCAACAGGATTACAACAGGACTAAACACACAAGAACTAAACCCAAAACAACCCGTAGATTGGGTTGTAAGCGGTGAAAACATAGGAATAGACGGCATAGGTAAAACAGGAACGATTGTTCTAAAAGCAAGAGGACTTTATTTACAACTTATTTCTACTGGTATTGGTTCTTCTACTTACTCGCTTATGTCTATTTTGTTAGGAAGCGACTGGAAACTTTGGTCTTCACAAATAGTAGATTACCTTGGACCAGAACAAAACAACGAAGGCAAAAACATTTCTATTGATTTTGAGACTAACGGACTTTTGAGAAAGCGTTTCCAACCTTCTCTTACAGGCGACATTACTGAAAGAACATTTAGAAGCGGCGCTCAAACAGGAGACACCGCTGCTACTTACGACAACTCACCAGCGCAGGTAGGCAACTACCTTACTGACGAAAGAGAGTTAGACACTATTGCTGTAAGCGACAGCGTAAAAGGTGAGAACTTACATTATGTTCTTTACGGACACGCTTACGACAAAGCAACAGAACTACAAATGAAATCAGCAAAAGCAGTAGTCAAAGTAGCGTCCCAAGGACGCAGACGCAAAGGAAGAGGCATTCAGTAATGGCGAGACAAATAATCATAAATAAAGATGAAAACGACCTTTATGACGCCAACATTACAGACAGCGACACCGCTGCCCTTTCTTCTTTGGGTGCTTATGGTAGTAGAGACAAACTAAACCCGCCAAAACTACAAAATAACACTTTGCCGCTTTCAGGTGGAAACTTTACAATAAATAAAGTTGATAAGAAAAACACAGATTACAAAGGTTTAGGAAACACAGCAAGTAGAAAAAACCTTTCTATTCAGGCAGATAGTCGTTATTTTGGAATGACTTTTGCTGAAACAATAACTATTACAGCAGGAACTACTGCTATTTTTACAAACTGCTTTTTTGAGAAAGCAGCAATCAACATAACAGCAGGAGCGTTCGTTCATTTCATAGGTGTAGTTTTTGACGAAAACACAACTTATTCACACGCAGGACCGGCAGCAAACGTTTATGCTATTGGTGTTTCTAATAAAACTGGTGCTGTTCTTGCCAACACCACTATTGTAGCGGAGACGACATAATGACGACAAGAGAAATAACTAAACAGCAGTTTAGCGACGGAACCACTATCGACAGCGACCGCCTTGATAAAATGAATAGCGAGGTTGCTGATTATGTAAATAATGTTCCCCAGAGAGGCATTACTAATAAGTGGGTTCCAACTCGTTATGTTTGGGGTTATGCTCCTTGGGACACAAGCGGACAAGGACCCGGTGTTGGTAATAGTGCTGGTAAAGGCGTTGTTACACCTAACTTTTTTGGACCTAACTATTATGTCCCTTTTATTCCTTGGTTGCCGGTTGTAAATAATAACAAAACAACACAACCACGCAAGTCTTCTTCTGCGTTAGACACACCCACTACATTTACAAACCCAGAACGCTACAAAGGTTATTTAGCGCAGGACGCAGATTTGGGGAATAGCGCTGACTTTTCGCCTATTGACGGAACAAGAAACCAATACTCTTGGGAGGTTGGTTGGGCGACAAATAACCCAACAATAATCAAAGAAATAAGTGTAGTTTTCGATAAAACTTTGGAGTTCCCAGATAAAACCTTGTCTGGTTTGCTTGGTTGGAGCAGAGATAGAAACTGGGAAACAGGACCACAAGCACCAACACAGATGAACTTGGTAGAATACACCCCGCTTTCTTCTGTTGTTATTGAGGTTCTTGTTGTTTCACCAACTAACCCAGCAGAAAGAAAAGACGGATTTGTAGTTTGGAGCAGAAGCAGAATGCGTTTGGAAGGCGAAAAGTTATGCGCCCCCGACCCTAACGCTGCTCTTCCAGTAACAGATTATTTGCCTATTCTAAACCCAAACGACCAAAGAGCAGATGGTTTATGGTTTAGAAATGAAGACATAAACATTTCTATTCCAGCAGGAGCGCAAGTGTTTTGCTCTGTTATGTTGCCTGATTACCAGTTTGACAATGACTTTTACCCAAACGCCATCACAAACATTAGTGCCTACTGGTCGCCTATGACGGACACAAACCAGTCCTACACTATTAGTGTTACTTGTTTAGAGGAAACGGAGAACTATGAGTAAAATAAAAAAGCAAGACATTCCAAGAGGCGTAAGGTTAGACCCAGCACACACTCACGGCACTATTGCCGCAGCAGGAACTCAAATAGGAAACGCTATTTTAGAGCGGGAGCAGTTTGAGAAAGGACAAGGTGTCTTTCGTTGTATGTGGAACACACCTAACTTGTCTGCTGACTACTTTGGTGTTAGTAATAACCTTTTCACCATTCCTTTTCATTTCCCTCCACTAAACGAGTTCTTTTCTCGGCAAGGGATTACAGACACAGACACACCCTCTATTCACCTACGAGAGATTGGTTTTTATTGGGACAGCAGAGGTGAAGCATCTGCCGTAAATGAAATGGCACCAGACAACAGAGGTTTCCTAACAAATCAAGCAGAAAGAATAGGTCTAAAAATAAAACTTTATGAGAAACCAGTTTCTATCTTTGGAGGCATAGGACCTATTCCAAGTAAGCAAGTTTATTCACAAGAGTTCCCAGAAGGTTCTTTTAGCAGCGAACTACTACTACCGGTTCTACCTACTTTCCAAGATGGACTAAACATAGAAATAAAACCTTACCACTCTTACCTTTGGACTATTGAGGCAAGTGGTTTGGTTAGTGATGACCCTGCTACACACGACCACCTTTGCTTACCTTCACTAACTATTACTGGTAAGTTTATTTCACCTCTTATTCCAAGAACAGAAAACACAGGATTACCAGTCCCTATTACAAACATCCCCGCCAGACACGACGGCAACAAAAGAACACAAGGTTTAGGAATAAACTTTCCTACTGGTGGAGACATAGTTTCAGCAGACGACGACACAACTTACTCCTACGCTCTACAAAAACAAATAGAGAAGATTGACGACCGAGTAAGAGAAGGACTTACAGGTGGTTATGACGAGTTTTCTGCGAGAGCAAATGTAGAAAGCATAGACGACGATAGTTGTTATGAGGTTATTTGTCTAAACCTTATGGGTGGTTGGAAAGACATTAGAGGCGCAGACGCTGATAAGTGGGAAAACTTACCACAAATGAATAGCGGTGGAACAGGTTATTTCTTTGATAGAAGACAAGTTCCAATAAACTACCCGCTGGAAATCCACAAGGTTTATTTTTGGAAAGGAAACCAAAGTCCTAATGACCCAAATAACTTACAACAAACAAACTTTTCACCAGCACTGGTAAATAGAGACCACGGGCTCATAACACCAAGATTAGCGGACACAACTACTTATGAGTTGGGTGTTGGTCTTGGAACACACCAAAAAGGAACAAATGTAGCGTTTTCACAGGTCGCTTATCTAAATGCTACTCCCGCTTTTACAGCAACACAAATAGACGCATTACAACCTTACAATAACACTCAACTTGGACCAACGCCTCTTTGGTCTTTGTTTCAGGTTCCTATGGTTAGAGACGCAAGCATCAACCCAACACCAACAGCAGGTTCTTACAACACACAAGATTACTACCCCACGGGTCCTATTTATTATGTTGGTAAGTCAGCAATAACAACAAACAGCGCCCCCGGTTTGTCCCTTTTGACGGACAGAAGAAACAATGTTTTTGACGTGACCGGTGGTTCTATTACTCCACCAACAGAAGGACAAGAAAACTTTTTAGAGATTACACTAAAAGTTTCAGGGGCGAACCTTGCGACAGCGCCAAACAACGCTGACGTAATAGTCCCTTATGGTGGTTTTTGGGTCTATCTTATCTGTAAAAAGACCACCATTTCGTAAGTAAAACAGGCAAATAAGGAGACGTTTATTATGGCGAACGGACCAAAGTTAGGACTACAAAAAATAGACACAACGCCAGCAAAGGCAACTGACCCAACAAAGGTTCAGGCAGCAAAGAGTTTGGCAAATAAATACGGCATAGATTTTGACCCAGAAGATTATTCTTCTACACAAGCAGCAACCGACGCTGGTTTAGCAGCACTTTACAGCAAGTATTCTGGTTTAGAACAAGAGTTCGCTGACTTTACCCAAGCACAGCAGGCAGCGCTTGGAGATTTACAACGTGAAAGCGCCAGAGCAACTGCTCTACGGACGAGACGTGGTGGTTCCCTTGCTGGTTTGAGAGGTTCAGCATTAGAGACTGGACGTAAAGTCGGTGCTATGCGTGAAGGACAAGAAGCAGCAAGAGGCGAAAAACGCAGAGGTCTCCTTGACGTTGGCGCTGCTACTGCTGGTGAAATAAAACAAGTCCAAGAAGCACAAGGCAACAGACAAGCAAGAGTAAATGATGCCCTTTCCCGCTCAAGCGACATAATCAACGCAGAGTTGGGAAAGTTTTATTCTACACCCAAACAACGCCGAGCAGCAAGAGACCGCATTTTGAAAGAGGTTTTGGCGATGGAGCAAGACCCCCTTGTTATTGAGGCAGTTTTATCCCGTGTAGATAAAATGATGGGTGGAGACACAGCAGGGCGCATTGACTTTTAGTTGGAGAAATAATAATGGCGAGAGTTATTGGTTCATTTGAGCGTGTAAAACTACTATCACCTCAAAGAAAAGAGTATGGTGATAAAGTAGTAAGCACACGGGGCGACTTGACCTTTGAGAAAGTAGCAGAAAAGTTTGGCGTTGATAGTTTGCCTAACGCAATCAAAACGTTAGACAGCATCGCAACCTCAAAAGGCGTTGGAATGATTGCCGGTGCTGCTACAAGAGAAGACCAAAAAGAAGCAGACACTCGTTACAAAAAAGAACAAGACAAACTACTCAAAAAAGAAACTGCCGAAGCAAGAAGCGCAGTTGAGAAACAAAAAAAACTTATTGAGAAACTAAAAACAAAACCAAAAGACGAAAGAGTTTCAGTTGTTCGCAAACTACAAAAAGATTTTGACGCAGCAACTAACCCAGAAACAAAAGCGCAGATTAGAAGAGACCAACGTTTTATTCTCCAATCACTTATCGACCAAGACGAAATAGACCCAGCGGTTCTAAATAAGTTCCCCCAGTTTGGCGCAGGAACGCCGCAAAAGGTCTCACCCACACCCACACCCGTCGAGCAAAGAAAAGTCGCTCCTGCGCCAACACAGGCGGCGGGAGAGGGCACTTTTGGTCCAACAGGTTTGTCCCTACGAGGAGCACAAGAACCTATGGGACAAGCACGTTTAGACCCTGACGCTATTGACCGAGCAAGAAGAACACTTGGACTAAAAATAACCGACCTTGCCCGACAGGGTAATAAAGAAGGTTTAGACACTGCTATTAGTCGTGTTCCTCCTGCCCTTCGCCTACCTATTTTACAAGACACTATGGATAGACTTGTAAAAGGAACAGGCACAGATAAAGCAAAAAGGATTGTAGCAGACGCAGCGGACAAAGTAATCAAAGTCCAACTAACAGACCAGCAGCGTCCTACACCAACACCCCCAAAAGATTACACTATTAGACCAAAAAGTAATAAACCAGAAGACATTACTGCTGCTATTTTTGATGTCGCAGTAGATTACACCGCTGGAATAGAAGATGTTACACCTGAAAGCATTAGGAAAAACCTAACTATCAAAAACAAGATTATTGACTTTATTAGAACTCTACCACCAGACCAACAACTACCAACTATCGAGCGACTACGCCAAGAATACGAAGCGTTGGATAAGAAAAACCCTATTTTCCGCAACATAAAAGACCAGTTTAGAATGGAAAGAGGCACTGAACTACCCGAGCAGGAAATAAAAGCAGGTGGTCCAGCAGAGGCAGGAGCACCACAACCACCACCTCCCCCAGTAGCACCAGAAACACCTACACCAGTAGCACCAGAAGCACCTTCACCAGCAACCGAAATGGACGCTCTTGCCGCAGCAAGCGCAGAAGACCCACTTGGTTTCTATGAAAGAATGAAAGCGCTTGATAGACAAGCAGAAATGATGGACGCAGAGGAACAACTCAAAATCAAGCAAGCAACTCTACAAGCACAAGAAGCAGCATTTAGAGCGAGCGCACCACAACTACAACAATACCTTACAGGTAAAATAGGCATTAGAGAACTGAATAGCAGAGGCAAAGTCCCACTAACGTCTTCACAACTTATGGCATTAGCAAGAAGCGCTACAACACCAGAAGCACAAGCAAAGGTTATGGGACTAATGAGTAATGTTGTAGATAGACCCTCAACAACTCTTTACGGGATGGCGACAGGACAAGACGAGTTCAACTACGCTATGAAAGTAGCAAAGTTATTCCCCAGAATAGCGCCAATCAAACCTGAAAGACCAAAAACAAAAGAAGAACTTGACGCTCAAAGGGCACTTGCCGAACAGCGCAGAGCATCAGCACGTTTGAGTGGTGAAAGAGCAAAAGACATTGCTGAAATGCGCCCAGCAAAGAAAGAAAAAATGAGGGCAGAAGCAGAAAGAGCAAGAACTACTACTGAAAAGATTGACGAACAAATCAGAGACATTCGACAGGGGCGCAAACCTATTACTTGGAAACCCAAGTTTGGACCAGACGCAAACAAAGAAATAAAATGGGACAAGTTCCAAGTAGAACTTTACAGAAAACTCGTTATGGCAGAAAGGGTAAGCAAGAGTAGAGGTAGTGGCGCTTCTTACAGACAGAAACGTAAGCAAATCGCAGATGATTTGGAGAAGCGCTACAACCAAGTAGGCACCTTGGGTAGAGATGGCGCTGCCGCACTAAAAGAAAAGGAAGCAGAACAAAGGAAAAAACGTGATGCTGCCGAAGCAACGTTGAGACAGACTGGCGGTGTTCCTCCAAACCCAGGAGAAGATAAAGAGACAACCGCCGACGGACTAATGAGAACGCCAGACCAACAAAAAGAATGGCAAAAAGCGAAGGATAAATACCGCAAAGCAAAAAAAGCAGAACAAGACAAAAAAGACGCAGAAGGAGAACTTGCCAAGATTAGACAACAGGCAAGCGACTTACGACGTGAGGTTCGTAAAGCACAAGCAGACATTAGAAACACAAAAGAAAAGTTTATTCGTCGCAAAGGTAAAGGTGCCACCCCTGAAAGCGTAAAAACGTTTATTACAAAAAGAACAGAACCAAAGAAGGAATAAAAATAAATGGCAGAACCAAAAGGCATCCCAGACCTAACGCAACTTGACCCTTCTACAATCCCCACAGACCCAGACAAAAGAGACCTGTGGTTCGCAAACCTCGCAAAAACTACCGGTTGGGGTCCAGCACTAAAACTACGACAACAAATAGAAAGCGGAACACCAGTAGAAGAAGGTGAGGGTGCTTATTCAGCAGAAGAAGCATTAGAACGTGGTAGGTCAAAAGTCCAAGGTGGCGTTCGTGTGCCTATTGTAGAAGAGTTTGCCGAAGGTGTTACTCGTTTATTCAGCACTCCAAAAGAAAGTAGAGCAATAGACGAGTTCAAAAAGCGAGAACGAGAAGAAGCAGAAAAGTCAGGCAAAGTTACACTTGACGTAGGACCTTCTATTGTAAAACTTGCTGGTGTAGTCAAAGGTTTCTTTCCCAGCGATAAAGACGAACAAGAACCCTATTTGGACCTTTTACCCGGTATGGAGGTAAGGGACAGAGGGCAAGTTATTTCTAAAAGAAGATTACCACCAAAAGGAACAAAACCTTTTGTGCCTACAAAAGAACAAGTAGAACAAGCAAAAAAAGAAATAAAAAGAGATGCCTTCTTCCCCGACCTTGATGTGGTGGGTGAAGCGGTGGGTGCTGCTGCCCGAGCACAACTGGAAGAACTAAAACAAAAACCAGCATTAGACATAGCAAAAGAGGTTGTTACACTCGCTCCTGTTCGTAGAGCAGTTAGAGAAGCAGCAGAGGAAACACCTGCTACAAGACGTTTTGTAGAAGAACAACAAAGAGACATAGACGCCCGACAAATAAAAACAATAGACGACAGCAAGGCAGAGTGGGTTACAGGTTTCCTAAAAAACACAGGCACCGACCTAAAAGACCTTGTTGTAGGCGTTTCACACATAGCAAATGAACTTGTTGGTGTTTCAGCAAGACAAAGTGGAATAACCCGTGAAGAAGCAGGCGAAGCGTTAGGTGAAGCGTTAGGCGTTGGAATGCTTGGTGGTGCCGCTGCTTTCCTTGACCCAGACAGAGCAAAGGAGAACTGGTCCGCACGACCAGTAATGACTTTCCTAAATTATGTAATGTTACTTGACGCTGCGAACGCTATGGGTGTTCGTGTCCCTGCGTCAGTTAGAGGACGAGTAGCAAAGGTAGGTGAAAAACTTGGCGAAGCAATCCCGCCAAAAATAAGAACAAAAGCAGAACTCCTTGTAGAACAAGCAAAGGACAAAGCGAAAACAGAAATAGACCCAACCGCTATTCCCGGTGTAAGTCGTGTTGGTGAAATGGTGGAAACAATGTTTCCAAGAGTAGCAGAGGCACTTACAAAACAAAGGTCAATAAACATCCTTGATTACGCACCAATAAAAAGGTTGAGACAAAGATTTAGTGATGCCTACACAGGTAGAACTGCTGCTGAAACAGCAAGAACAGAAAAAATAGCAAGAGGCGCAGAAGAAGGAGCACCGGCAGTCCGCACAGCAGGCGAAGCAGTAAATACAGCAGTAAAACAAACCGACCCACCTGACTTGGTTTTTGACGCTGATTTACCCGACACTCAAAACACTCTTACACAAACACAAAGAGAACTTTTGACTGCTGACCTTCGGAGTTTAGGCGTTCGTCCTACAAGTAAAGGTTTGTTAGATTACTTTGGAACGTTCGAGCAAACCTATGGACCTAATGCTGTAAAGGCACTTGCTTCTAAAATAGGAGAAGAAAACGCCAGTAAAGTCCAAAAGTTATTTAGACAACGAAGAGATTTCGCAGAAAAAGCAGCATTAGAAGCAAGCGAAATAGAAAGCAAAGGGGGAATAGTCCCAAACGTTCCTTCTAATGTCGTGTTTGAACTATTAGATAATGGAGCGCCCGAAGGACGAATAGTTGATTATTTTGCCCGTGATTTCCAGTCAAAGACCGGCAGAGCGCCTGAACCCGCAGAACTCTCCTACATAGAAAGCAAAGTAAAAGAAACAGCACTACAAAATGAACTTTTAGAACCTTATGTTAGAGAGATTACAGGCAATAAACCCACCCGTGAGGTAGAAATAACACCCGACGAGGCAGGCGGCATTAGCATTGACGCTCGCAGACAAGCAAAAGTTACAAGCATCAGTGAGCGTTTTGAGACCGGACCCGGTAAAGCAAGAGAAGCAACTTTTACAGGAACCAAAGCAGCGGGCACCATTTATGAAGATTTTATCGCACAACCTCAAAGAACAAAAAAAGTCAAGTTGAGCGACAAAACACCTGCCGCAGTAAATAAGGCAATAGACGGACTTGCTGAAAAACTGGGTAGGGTTTATGGTGAAGCACAACCAGAACAAGTAGCAGCAATAAGAGAAAAGATTATTCAGGCGACTTTTGAACCCACTTACCTTGTTAGGAATAACACTTTTAGAAGAATAGTCAGGCGACAACTAAAAGAAACATTAGAAAAGGAAGGTTTTAGTTCCAAACAAACAATAGAAACTTTGCGTGCTTTTGACAAGTTTGTAAAAAACTCACCCAAAGACGGAGCAGCAAATAACTTTGTCGTAAGAGACGGCACCGGACGAGTTATTTTTGATAGACAAAATGTTTTAGACGCTTTTACTAACTTACCAGAACAACAACAGAAAGGCATTTTACAAACGTCTATTGTTGAGGTTGCTAATAAAGCAGCACAGGATTACAAAGCAGCAAAAGTAGTTGAAGGATTATTAGAAGAAGCAAGTTGGGTAAATAGGTCTGATGCGAACGCAGGCGTTGCTGTTATTGCGAAAGACCCAATGAGTATGGCAGAAGGCATTTTGCGTGCCTCTATGGACGCAGGCAGAGAACCTATGGTTGCCTATGGCGACCGCACTGCTATGGTAAGACACTTACGTTCTCTTACAGACGCACAACTACTAAAAATCGCAGAAGAAACCGGACCAAGAGTAGGTAGTAAGTTTGAGTTAGGAGACGCTAAACTCGCAAGACTAAAAGTTATTAGACAACTGGAAAGAATGGAAGACGCTGGACCTTTGCGTCCTTATTTCCGAGACAAAGGTGGAGAACTAACCCCTCCTTTGAAAGAAGAACTTGCGCCAGCAGCAAGCGTTCCTGTGTCGGTTACACCATTTCTAAAAAGGTCTTTGAGTTATGACCTTGCGCCGCAGTCAGTAGGCGCAAGCATCGTTGGTGAGTTCCTTACAGCATTACAGGGTTCTCTAAAAAGAAACATTGTAGCAGCGAACTTACCTTCACTATTCAACGACGCTTTATCAAACATTTATTTACAAACTTTTTTGAGAGGCAACCCTTCTTTTATTGCTGACCTTATTAGTTTCAACTCAACACAACTCACACCCTCATTAGAGATTTTACAAGGCAAACGCCCCTTGTCTGCTAAACCGGTAGATTTTCAGTTCATCAAAAACCTTTACGACCACACCGACATTATGGAGAGTAATGTTTTCAAAAGAGACATTATGAGGCAAGGTGGTGTTCGCATTCCCCTCGTAGAAAGCGCTAATGAGTGGTTTGCTGAAATGTATTCTCGTTACAGCGACACACTAAACAAGGTAGAACACGGCGTTACTAAACAGAAAGAAGCACAAGGTTATTTAGATGCTTTACCAGAGGGTTCTGCTGATGGTGTCCCTTACTTTGTAGAACTACCAATAGACAAAACAAGAGTTATTCGTGTTGTTAGAAAAGACGGAGAACTCTATGGAACTGAACTTATGAAAGGTTCCCGCCTCACTCCAAGGAAAAAACAAATCCTTGGACCAGAGAGAAAGTTGAGTGATGACGGCGCACTAAACACCGAAGGTGAGCGTTTATTAGGCAGACACGGCAACCACGCAGCAGAGGTATTATTCTTTGACTACGGAAGGATTGGAACTTGGTTCAAGGACTTGCGTTCTTTACCAGCACTCGGTCTTGTTTCACCTTTCGCAACTTGGTTTGTAAAAGCAACACCATTACTCGGTGGTTTAGGATTAGGTTTGCGTGTCCCACTCTCAACCTTCTTACAAGGATACAGGACAAATGTTCCCGCATTACAGGCACTAAACACACAAGCAGCAGCAGGTTTAGCAATAAGGCAGGCAGCACAAGCAAACGCTCAATACGCCGCTATGAGTGAAACCCTACCAGCAAAAGAGGTTATTGGCGAAAGTCTAACTTACAACCCAGACAGCATTTTTGCGGGAAACATTATTCCTATTGCCGGTGGTGCTGTTGGTTATGAAAGTTTAGGTTCAGTAGATTTCACAGAACCCACGCAGTTATTCTTACGAATGGGAGGACAACTTGGCGAAAGTTTGTTCGGTAAAAGCAAAGACGAAATGAAAGAAGAGTTGTTCGGTAAGAACCCTATGAAGAACCCAGACGGAACACTCAAATCACCCGAAGAAAGAAGAAAAATAAATGAAAAAATGCGTGCCTTTGTCTCACTCTACGACGGAAAACGTCTAAAAAAACTAAACTATGCCCTAAAACTTGCCGGAATGGAAGGCGACTTTCTCTTTGACTTGCTTGTAAAAATCCAAGAAGCAAAGCGTCAAGGCAAAACATTTGACCTCCGTGAGTGGATGGGTAGTCAAGGTTGGCGAATGTTTTTAGGTGGAACAATAGGTAGAACCCTACAAACAGCAGACGCTTTTATCGAAAAAGACCTTGTTGGCGACTACGAAAAGCGTAAAAACCCCGGTGCTTACAGGTCAGGCGCTCTTACAAAAGAAGATGAAGAACCTTTTGTTTATGCCCTCCGCACTTTTATTGGTAAGTCTTTCAACAGAGTAGAGTTTGTAAGCGGTGGTAAAACACCGACAGGCAAGTCCTACCAGTCAAAGATTACCAAGTATGCTGCCGACCTCAAAAGAGAGATGAAGGCAAACCTTACAAGCAAAATAAAAAAACAAGAAGACACGCTTTTTGCTGGAATAAATAATGCGGTAAAAGCAAGAGACACACAGAAAGCGAGCGTAATGAAAGAAGAACTCAAAAAACTCACACAGACAAGAGTTATGTTGGAGAACACCATAGACATTGAGGTAGAGCAACGAAAGATGAAAATGCTTCGTGCTTTCAGAGACCTTTACGCAAAAGAACGCCGCATAAAGAGAAGGAGACAAAAATAATGGAGTTTCAGGTTGTAGTGAGTGTAGTGGTAGGACTTGTAACCATAGGTGGTCTGGGTTGGAAACTAAACGCAGAACTCTCCAAAATAAGGTCTATGTTAGAGGTCTTTATGGCAAAGTCAGAAGCAAAGTGGGAACAAGTCGATAAGATTGAGCGACGAGTTGAGAACTTGGAAAAGAAACTGCTAATGAAAACAACAGGTTCTTTTTAGTTTTAGTGACTATTTATGTTGTCAGGTTTTACTTGACTTTTCACATAAGGAGTGCTAAAATGGATAAGCAAAAAATAAAAAAGTTCTATGAGGAACTACTAAACTACTCACAAAAAATAAAACCAGAGAAGATGGGCGAAAATGTAAATGACGCCGACTGGAAAATAAAAGAAATGATTACCACCTACGAACAAGCAGAAACAAAAATAGTTGGAAACTTTTTTTCTGATGCTATTGAGAGTAAAAAGAACCCAGACAAACGAGGCATAGACCTTATTTGTAAAACAAAAGACACTGGTGTTGATTTTCTTTTAGAGGTAAAGAGCGACTTTTACCCCTCACAAAACTTATTTTTAGAGACAACCAGTAGAGGTTATGAGAACAAGTTGAGTAGAGACGCCAAACAGACCGACAAACCCGTCTGGGTTGCGTTCCTACGCCCCGATTACAAACTCTACCTACTGGACTACAAAAAACTCAAAAAGACAGCAGAGAAGGAAAACTGGAATGAGTTTTCTTCCAAGCACAACACAACGGGTTATTTACTCAACGAAGAGTTCCTAACCAAAACAAGACCACCTTTCTTTTGTGGTGTTTTCTCCCTAAAATAGTTTTTATTCATAAACTATTTCTCCCTTTTGCCCCTGCCCTTGTGGTGGGGGCATTTTTTTTTACCTGAATAGAAGATTTATTACTTGACTTATGACTTTTTCTCTGGTAAGTTACTACTTACAATAGTGAAGAGGTAAAACTTTTTACTAAACAACAGGGAGAACTGAAATGAAAGAAAACATAAAGACACTATTAGAACATAAAGAAATGGAACTAACTGACTGGGAAAGAAGGTTTTTAGAAAGTATTTATGATAGAACTGAAAGAAATAGAGCACTAACTTACAAGCAGGTTTCAGTAGTAAATAAGTTGCTTGTAAAGAATAACTTATTACCAGTAAAAAAAGATGAGACATTAGGACTTACAGATGATTTAGTTATTAGAAAACTGGAAGACATAGTTATTAGAACAAACAAACATAAAGATAGTAGGTTTCAGTTTTTTAGTAGTCTGCTTGACTTTTATTACTCAAAAGGTTATTTGTCCCAGAAACAAAAGAACGCAGTAATAAACTTTGACATAAACTACGCAGGAAAAAGATGGACTGCTAAACCAAAAGGAAGAAGGTAAAATAGATTTCAGGTTTTACTTGACTGGAAGGTTTTTCTTTGCTACACTACTACTTACTAATAGTGAAGAGGTAAAACTTTTTTACTGACAACAAAGAATAAACAAAAAGTTAGAACTATTTATTTAGAAGGAGAAAACAAAATGAAAAAGAAAACTTATGATGTAAAACCAAAAACTAATAATAAAAACTACAATAAAAAAATAGAAAGTTATGAAGATTGGTTGATTAGTAGAATAGATAGAAAGGGAAGATTATGGAACAAGTAGCAATACCAGTAGAGATAGTAG
>Ga0070749_10001759_pt1 | contig 14616 bp, 15 predicted proteins | sample VirMetDEL_Nov_18_FD_75180 | JGI IMG/M metagenome (GOLD analysis project Ga0070749, IMG submission 75180) | Aqueous microbial communities from the Delaware River and Bay under freshwater to marine salinity gradient to study organic matter... | ecosystem: Environmental > Aquatic > Marine >...
GAAACCAAACAAGGCACAGCTAACCCCGCGTATCGCGGAGGCTTCACGGTCACCTACAAGAACGGCAACACCTGTCACGTTACCGATATGACCATGAGAGAATGGTGCGCTTCAAAAGGTTTTAATCATCGCTGTATTTCCAATCTTCGCCGTGGTAAACAAGGTATCCATAGAGGCATCATAAAGGTGGAGTACGACGATGAGCGAGAAGAAGATTGATACGCTTGTAGATGACATCTATGAGCTAGTCACCAAGGGTACTAAGAAACCCAATCAAGAATTCCTTTTTGGCATGGCTGCGTCGATCATGGACGCGGTGCGTAAACAACTCTGGGTCTCCTCCGCACAGCGGAACCCAGCGTTGCGTATGTCGAACATCGGCAAGCCATGTTCCAGGTCGCTTTGGTTTGAGATCAAGAGCGACGAGCAGCCTGAACCGCTTTCGCCTCAGACCAAGCTGAAGTTTATGATGGGCGACATTGTCGAAGCCTTCATTCTCTACTTGGCCAAGGAAGCTGGCCACGCTGTCACAGACCAGCAGAAAGAAATCGAAATCGACGGCATCAAGGGCCACCTCGACGCTGTCATCGACGGCGAACTTGTCGATGTTAAGTCTGCCAGTTCGTTTGGTATGAAGAAGTTCAAGGATGGTTCGCTGAAGGACGATGACCCGTTTGGTTACATCAGCCAGATCAGCGGCTATGCCAACGCCCTTGGCAAGGAGCGCGGCACGTTTCTGGCCTTCGACAAGAGCAGCGGCGAACTCTGCACCTACACGCACGAAGAAATCGAGAACAGTTCTGATCGCATCGCTAAGCTCAAGGATGTGATGTCTAAAGACCATCCTCCGGAGCGTCCGTTTGAGCCTGTGCTTGACAAGCAGAGCGGCCGTAAGAAACTGGGCATTAACTGTTCATACTGTTCGTTCAAAGATGCTTGCTGGTCTGATAAGGGTCTGGACCTCAAGTTCAAATCCGGTAGGCCCGTGTTCTTTGTTAAGGGAGAGGAAGTTAAACATGAGTTTTAAGTCCAACGAGAACCCAATGTTCCGGTCCAAGTTCAGCGAGGACATCTTCAAGCATAAGTATGCTCACGAAGACTGCTACACTTGGGCAGCTTTGTCGAAGACGCTGGTCAAGGATGTTTGCGGTGGTGTGCTGACTGATGATGAAGTTAGCGAACTGACCAACATGATCACAGAGTTGAAGTTTATTCCCGGTGGTCGATACCTGTACTACGCTGGCCGTCCTAACAAGTTCTTCAACAACTGCTACCTGTTGAAGGCAGAAGAGGACAGTCGTGAGGACTGGGCTAACCTGTCGTGGAAGTCTGAAAGCTGCTTGATGACCGGCGGTGGCATCGGTGTGGACTATAGTATCTATAGACCAGAAGGCGCTGTTGTGGCTCGCACAGGCGGCAGGGCAAGCGGGCCTCTGCCGAAGATGGAGATGATCAACGAAATCGGCCGCAGGGTTATGCAGGGCGGGTCTAGACGCTCGGCTATCTACGCCAGCCTCAATTGGAAGCACCAAGACATCTTCGCGTTTCTCTCGGCCAAGAACTGGTACGAGATGCCTTTGGGCAAGACAGGCTACAGCATTGGCCAGCTTAAAGAGCAGGACTTCAATTTTGCTGCACCGTTGGACATGACGAACATCAGCGTCAACTACGATACCGAATGGCTGCTGAAGTACTGGCAGACCGGAGACACCGGCATCGTGTTTCGCAAGAATGTCGAACAGGCTCTCAAGACTGCTGAACCTGGTTTTAGCTTTAATTTCTTCGACAAGGAAAACGAAACGCTGCGTAATGCTTGCACCGAAGTTACCTCGGCCGACGATTCGGACGTATGTAACCTTGGTAGCTTGAACATGGGGCGTATTGATACCTTGGAAGAACTGCGTGACGTTGTGGAGCTTGCCACAAAGTTTCTCATCTGCGGCACTCTGAAGGCCCAGCTTCCTTATGAGAAGGTCTATAAGACCCGCGAGAAGAACCGCCGATTGGGCCTTGGCTTGATGGGTATGCACGAATGGCTGATCAAGCGCGGCTATCGTTACGAGGTTACACCAGAGCTACACAAGTGGCTTGGTGTTTACAAAGGTGTCTCTGATGCTGTTAGCCGTTCTTATTCTGGCGCTCTGTCTGTATCTACTCCAGTGGCTAATCGAGCCATTGCTCCGACTGGCTCTATTGGCATTTTGGCGGGTACGTCTACAGGTGTCGAACCTATTTTCGCGGTGGCGTACAAGCGGCGATACCTGAAGGGTAACACCCGCTGGCACTATCAGTATGTGGTTGACAGTGCGGCGCAGGAACTGATCGACATCTACGGAGCAGACCCTGCCAAGATCGAGTCCTCGCTTGATTTGGCTCAGGACTATCGTCGTCGCATGGCGTTTCAGGCCGACGTTCAGGACTATGTCGATATGTCCATCTCGTCTACCATCAACCTTCCAGAGTGGGGGAGCAAGCTGAACAATGAAGACACTGTTGGCGATTTTTGTAACGCTCTCGCTTCTTATGCTCACCGGCTGCGCGGATTCACGGTGTACCCCAACGGTTGTCGAGGGGGACAACCCCTTTCTTCTGTGCCGTATTCTGAAGCTGTAGAAAAGCTGGGAGAGGAATTTGAAGAAGGTGTTGAGACCCACGACATCTGCGAAATCACCGGACACGGTGGCTCCTGCGGCATCTAAAGTTTGTGTGAAACGGTGCGGCCTAGACGAACAGAAGAAGGTTTGTCTGGGCTGCAACCGGACCATCGAGGAGATAATCCAACGTGGACTGGCCAATTAAACAAGTTTGGTACTCCGGTGGTGACAGTTCTGTAGCGGACTTCACACCGGAGTTTTGCTCTGCTGTGATTAAGTTTACCGAAGCTGTCCCTGAGCAGAAGGGCGCGGTGGACAATAACGAAATCAGACAACAGGTGCGGAACAACACCATATTCCCTGTGACAAGGGACTATGCAGAGTTTTGCCAATTGGTATTCGGAGTGGCAACAGTGGCCAATCGTGAAGCCGGTTGGAATTTTGACCTCACAGACATCGAGCCTTTGCAAATCTCAAGGTACGGTGTCGGGGAGCAGTACGGTTGGCACATGGACCTTAGACCCGCAGAAGTGGGCCAGCCGGTGCGTAAGCTGACGTTCAACGTAGTATTGAACGAAGATTACGAAGGGGGAGACTTCCAGTTTAGTTGGGGGTCTCCCTCCGCTCCTTATCGAAAGCGTGTCATAGACCAGCCGCAGCTAAAAGAAAGGGGAAGAATCTGTGTCTTCCCCTCATTGTGTTGGCACCGTGTTAAGCCGGTCATGGCGGGTGTTCGCTATAGTCTGACCGGGTGGATTACTGGTCCTTCTTTTAGATAAGACCAATTACCTCGCATTCTTAACCATCGAGGCTCCGAAGTAGAGACCAACGATGGCACTGACCAAGTGTGTATCCAAGGGTGTCAGGATCAGCCCCTTCATGGCTTGCCACTTGACGATTTCCTTACCCTCGGTAAAGAACCAGAAACCAGGGTTCCAGCTAGTGTAGCCCACGGTGACAGAGATTTCTGGCCAGAAGACCGGAACAATCTTGGGCCATAGGATGATGGCGAAGATTGCCGCCAAGGCGATTACACGGCGCGTGATCTGAAAGCCGGTGTTCTCGTAGCGGCGAGCCTCGTCTGTGGCCTTAGACTGCGCTGCCAAGCCATCTATGGCCCGCTGGAAAGCATCCTGCTTGGCCTTCTGGCTTGCGCTCCACATTGTCATCACGCCTGAGAGCAAGCCTGATCCAAGCATGGTCACAAGTTCAAGGGGGATGTTAGCGAGAGCCATATTGCCCCATCCTTTTTATAGCGGCCGCAGCAGCTTCCATTCTTGGTCGAATACCTTCCCTACCTCTTTTCTTGGCGTTCCGGTATTCGTCGTTATTAAGAAACTCTTTTGATGCTTCCAGATATTTACCTTGCTTTATAAGTTTTTGAGTTTTTTTGCTTTGGACCAAACTTCCCCTGTACCATTCTCCAAACAACGCAGCCTTGATGTCTTGTGGGTAGGAATCAAAGTCTGGAATAGCCTTTCTTATTTCTGGCAACCTCTGGTTAATATCTTTCATCAAGAGGGTCATAGCTTTTGGTTCGTCTATAGTCATTCCTGGCTTTACATCAGGTCCAGTATGGCCATACCCAATTGTCAAAACATCTCCCTTAGTAGGGATTCTAGCTTCGTTAATCATTCCTTCTAGAGGAACAAGATATCGTGCCATGTAAACCGCATCCGGAATTTCTTCAGGAGGAAGTAAACCAGATTGCGGAGCCTGACTAAGCAACCCCATACCAGCAAGGACTGTATCAAGTTCATTAGCCATGATTGCGCTCTCAGAACCTAAAATTATACTTAGCAGAAAGGAAAATCTGATCCAGCGACGGGAACCTGTTGGTCTCGCTCTGCGCCTGTGCTTCAAACTGCCCACCCATGCCAAAGGGGTTGTTTACCATGAGACCAACCTGCGGCTTCATAAGCCCATAGGTTGGGCTGACGGTGGTCCCAGCCTTTATAGTCGTGTCGGGTGTCGGCTTGGTCATATAAGTAACATTGGCCGTGGGCTGCGGCATCTGACCAGACAAAAGTCCCATAGGGCGAATGTTTGGCTTAAACTGAATATCTAGACCCGGAACATTGACCGCACCTGTCACAGTTTGATTAAGAGGCTCCAAGGCAGCTTTGACATTCTGTTCGTAGAGTTGTTTCCCTACATCGGCAATGTTCTGCCCAGCCTGAATAGTCGCGCCAATCGTACCCGGAGCGGCAGCTTCTATGCCCATAGCTGCCAAGCCAGCGGCTCCTTCTAGCGCCTTTTTCTTGACATAGTCTACGGCAGGTCCAGCTTCAGGCTTTTTTGCAAGGGCTTCTTCAAACTGATCGAAAACATTAGGCATTATTTATCTCCCACGGCTGCTGGCAAGTGGCCGGGAGGCCGCAGCCATATACTGTCGTGCAAGTTTTTGCCCCTCTTTCAAAGATTGGGCAACACTAGGCGGTTTCAAAGCTGCGACCCCAGCGACAGGTCCAGCTTGCTGCGCCGCCTGTAGCAGGTTCTGCATCGCTGCGCCTAGCTGCTGCTGCTGCATAGCAATGTCAGGCTGCTGGGGTTGCTGAGCCGCCTGTTTCTGGGCAGCATACTTCTCTTCGTTAAAACGGGTCTGAACAGGAACCGTGGGAAGCTCTGTCACGCTAGGAGTGCTAAGTTCTGCGTTGTCCATAGCAGAGGCAATGCCAGCAGCAACTAAGCCAGCCCTGCCGCTCTCGTACAGTTCTGCCGTCCTCTGAGCAGACGCCATAATCATCTTTGTCCTAGGCGCAAAGTTTTTCAGAATGTCCTCAGGAGACTGGCCGGTACGGATTGCTTTAGACAAAGCATTCCAAGCGGGCTGGCCAGGAACAAACTGTTTCATGGTGTACATATAGACCAGCGGTTTGACTGCCCCGGAGAAAGCACCCTGTAGGATTTTAGTTACCAAGGATGCCGTCTGCATCTGAGCAGCAATAATGCCAGAGGTCTTGTCTACTTCAAGCATACCTTGAATGACATATGCATATTCTTTCATAGGCTGGTAGTAGTTGCCCATCAGTGTACGCAGTGCTGCATCATTCTGCGGATTACGCAACGCAGCACTGAGGTCAGTGGCCCAATTCTTTACAGCAAGCAGTCGCTGAGCATCGTCAGCAATGGACATGGCTGAAATCAGCTTTGAATGGACTTCTGATGTGAACATATCAGAGTAAAGCTGAGAAAGCTGCGGAGACACATTTTGTGCTTGCTGCTTAGCTGCTGCTAGTCTTGCAATACTGCCAATGTCAAATCGACTGGCTGCTGCGTCAATCTGTTTAAGCATTGCGTTGGCATCGGTGGTTCCAATGATGTTTTTAAGCTGACCGATACCACTGTTGTACCTAGCCGGAACACCAGAGGCAATATCTCGGACGCTCTTAACAAACTCCTGTACGTTAGGAGTGTTCAAGACATCGTCCATAATCTTCTGACCTTCAGGCTCGCCACGAACCCTGCGCTTCACAGTGTCGCGCATGGAGACAATCTTTTTAAGGTACTTCTTACCTACCTTGGCAGCTTCCTGAGCAGTCGTTACCTGAGCCAACTCCTGCGTCATTTTGTTGTGCAGGTCTCGGACAAACATATAGCCAATTTTGCCCGTAAGCTCTTTGGCAGTCGGCATACCAGAAGCGGCCGCAGCGGCCTTTCCGGCGTCGGTTTCAGGAAACAACTTGTTGAGGTTACGGACAACGTCGATCAGAGGGCCACCGATTTTGCCTTGGACAATGGACTTCACATATTCCTCAATGTCCGTTGACTTAACCGGGCTGGTCAGCAAATCAAAGATGCCCTTACGGTCTCTGGTCCCAAAGAACGGGTCTGCGTAGTCCTTTTTATAAGCCGCTTTAGAGATATTAAGCTGTTCCTTAGCCGCCGCACCTTCAGGAACAATCTTGTCAAGCTCTTTGACAAGCGCATCGGACGTAAGAAGGCTTTCCCTTACAAGAGGACGGTTTCCGGATTTCCACGCTGAGTTCCGAATGGCTTTTTCTGCTTCCAAAAGGTCATAGGCGTTTAGCGGAGGAGGCCCCTTAATTTCCTTTCCGACGTACTCTGCCGCTTCTTGGGCCAGCTTGGTTCCGGCAAGTTCTGGAGGCAGTTTGAAAGCAGGTTCTTCTTTGGATACAACGGCAACACCGTTCTTGAGTTCAATGCGGCCGTCTACCATTTTGCCGTAGTTGTTCTGAAGCAGCCTATAGACGTTTTCAACAGGCATATTGTATTTTGAAGCAACGCTGTTAATGACATCAGCAACAGCATCGTCAGAAACACCAACAAGCCTAAGTTCTTTCAGAATAGGACTTCCGTAGTATTCAGGACCAGCCAGGCGTTCTCTGATCTTGGTAGCTGTGCGCTTCAGGATGTCGTTGCTGTAGTCAGCCCATTTGACAATGTTGTCCGTATTAGCCGCATCCTGAATAAACGGGCTTTTGTTCAGGTTTTTAACTTCAGCGTATGCCTTGGTGATCAGTTTCTTTTCTGCATCAGAAAGTTCTTTAGCAGCTTTAACAACTGCCTGTTCCACCGACAGTCCAGTGGCTATTTCTCGATCAGCCAGAGTTACAATCTTGTTGAGAACGTCTGACTGCCTAGAGACATAAGATTTAGTATCACTGCGAATCGCCAGACCTTCCACACGCGGGATCATGTTGCGAGCAACAAGACCTGCGTTTTCGGCCTTTGCCAAGGTGTACAGACTTACCAGATTGGCATTATCTGCTCCGATCCTTGGAGCCAAGGCCGCTTCAGCATCGAGAACTTCTTTAAGGTAAGTTCCACTGGTAAGGGCAGGAACCTTGCCAAGTTCGTCGGCGTTATCTTTAAGAATCTTGGCAGTCTTGCCAAGTCCAGCCAACGGAGCGCCTAGCAGAAAGTTAGCACCAGCGGCCAGAGAGCCTTGAAGACCAGCAGAGCCAAGAACGTCCTTCAGGCTGTCTTCATTATAGCCCTGAAGTTCCTGAATGCCCTCCAAGCCGATATACGCAGCAGCATCGCCAACACCAGCACGGATAGAAGACGCCACCAAACCGCGAGTAAGCAGAGACCCAAGAATACCCAAGCCAGCCACCTGACCACCAGGTGTGGCGGTTAGAGCAGTGGCGGCAATAGCGGCAACACCTTGGGCAATCTCAGGGGCAATGTCAGCGGTAACGTCGGCAAGTTCAAAACCGCCGCTGTCCACCATGCGCTTACGACCCTGCGGATCAGCTTCCTGACCAGCGTTAACCTGACCCTTTGGAGTCAGATAAATTTCACCGTTGTCTATGCCCCAGTTACCTTTGCCAACAGCCTCGTTAAGCACATTGGCAATCTCTGCTGGGTTACCACGGGTCATTGCCAGCTTAGTTCTCAAGCCAATGTCGGGAACACCTGTGTCAAAATCAAATTCTTTTTCGGCCTGATAAACAACCCCGTATCTAAGAGCAGTTGTCGGATCAATCTTGGCAATAAGGTTTTCAGCCTGATCAGGCGTAGTGCCTTCAGGAAACTGATACTGTTTTCCGTTAGGAGCGGTGTAGATTTCGTATGTAGGCATCTATGGTCCCTACTATGGTTTCGTAACCGTCTGTCGATTCAACTGCATCCCCCTCTGAGGAGGAGCAAACAGGCTTTCTACAGGTTTGTATCCAAACTCAATACCAAGTCTGGTTGATGCAGCTTCATACTGAGAAACAGAACGATTAAGAATATCCTCAAGATTTTTTCTTAGCTGTTTATCAGTTGTAAAGAGGCCGGGGTTTAGGATAAGTTTTTCGATTACATCATAATCGGCTTGACTTACTTGAGCGCCAAATACCCGCTGTTCATTTAGTGCAGCAATAATCTCGGCCCTTTTCTTTTCAAATTCCTGCCTATTAGTTGGGTCCACGTTTGCCACCGTTGCAACTAAATTCCGTATACCCAAGGCGGCAGTTCCGAAAGCGCCTCCGACAGGAGCGCCGGGAGAACGCAGAAGAGTAAGCATCTCTTGTATGTTTTGAATTCCCCTAGGAGCGTTCTGAACAATAATAGAATCTTTAGCAATTTGTTCAGGAGAATAAATTTTCTGGCGTTCTCCGGGTTTTGCAGCCTTGGCACCAGCCTTGACCTGCTCCAAAAGAAGTTTCTGCTGAAATGCCTGATTCTGAGCCTGAGCGGCAAGCTCAGACTGCCGCGTACCATAGGCACCACGGGACAACTGGGAGATAAACGTATCACCGGGACCAGTCGGCTGCGCTTCGGGGCGCATGGAGTATTCCAGCAAACGATCAACAGCACGGCCGATTGCAGGGTTGTCGAAGATGTTGCTGACTAGGTTCCCAAACAGGCCAAGCTGTTCACTCTGCTGACCAGCTTGCATACCTGCGTTTACCGCATCTTGCCCAAGACCTGGATACGGCGTTCTCGGTGCAGCAGCGGGCGCAGCAGCGGGTGCAGCAGCGGGTGCAGCCTGAGACAAAAGTCCAAGCTGATAGCGAGGGTCACGATCAGATTGCATAAGCTCATTTTGAACTCTTGCGGCGGCATCCTGCTGAGCCAAGGCAATACTGGGCATATCGGCCCAAGACGCTTCTGCTGCTTGCTTATCTCTCTCTGCGCGTTCCATTGCCCGCTGGATGGCTATTTCTTGGCCAGACATAAACGTAGTTGGCGTGTAAGGCATAGTTTTCTCCTAACCCAAAAGTCCGCGAATTCTCGGAGCAGACATACTAGTAACCCTAGCCCTAGCCTGTGCCTTTAGAGAATCCAAAAGCAGCTTTGTCAAATCCTGCGTACCAAGACCACGCTCCACAATCTCATACGGAGACTTGATGGCCCCGTAGCTGGGCTGACGAGTAGGCATAGAAATTAGACCTGGGCCAGTTCCGCCAGAAATGCCCGGAACGGGTTTTCCTAGATCAAGTTTCTCTGCTGCACGTTGGGGCTTGGGCAGCGCAGCGTCAGCTTCTTCCGCCTCGCTTTTTCGCATCTCCCATCCTTCTAAAGCATCTTCATAGTCCGCAGCAGTTTCGTAATCATCAAATTTTGGTTCTGGATTTTCATCTAAGAACTTAAACATATTTGGGCCAGAGGTGTACTTTCCAATTGTGTCTGTAACAGACGAGTATGCGTCGGAAATCCCACTTCCGATACTTCCTAAAAGATTTGAAGCACCTTGTCTAATATCTCCCATCAGTTGTCTCCCCGCAGCGCAGCTTCTTCCAAGACCTTGCCGTAGTTGACCAGCAGGTACCCGTCAGAGCCTTTCGTGACAGCTTCCGGAAGAACTTCCAGAACTTCCTGAGCAATGACGCCCATCGTCGGCTGATCTTTGGCCACTCGTTTGCCTTCCTCGTTCCATTCCCAAGTATAGACATTAAGACCATTAGGCAACTTGCCAACGCGCTTGATGTCTGTCTTGAGGCGGATGTCGGATGGCTTCGCAAACATACTTCCAATAGTGCCAGCAGCTTGTGCCATCTGCATAAACGGACTTGGCCCACCGCCAAACGCCTGAGAGCCGTAGCCAGAACTGGTCTGCTGCATCTGCGTAGAACTGCCCAGACCAGCCAAGCCGCCAAAGAGGTTGGCCAGAGTGACCAACTGCGCCCTCTCGGCTTCCTGCTGCTGCTGAGCCAAACGGGCAGCATCGCTAAGCTCTGCCGCTTGCTGAGCTTGCTGCTGCGCCCCAACAGCTTCATAGAGGCTGGCAGGAGTGACAGCAGCGGCCATGACATTCTGAGCATAGCCGGGAATGCTTGAAAGAGCAGACATACGCTGAGCTTCAGCAGCCTGATAAGCCTTGCTGAGAGCATCCTGAGCAGCAACCTGACGCTCGCGCTGCTGGAGAGCTTCCATTTCGCCCAGAGCCGTCGAACCAAGACCATACTGGCCAGCCTGAATGGCCTGTTGCTGCGCCATCTGCTTGTCGCGCTCGGTCATCTGACGGGCCTGTTGGGCAATGGTGCCAACCTGCGTCTGGTAAAGCTGGCTCTGCTCGGCTGGCGTCAGAGCGGTCTGGAGCAGCCCGCCAAAGCCAGCCTGAGTGGCAGCAGTAAGCTGCGGGGCAAGGTTCTGAGCAACATCAAGATACTGCTGCTGAGCCTGTGCCGTGGACGGCATTACGCCGGGAACCAGCGAGCCGGTGTAAAGCTCAGGCGTCTGAGTAAAGGTCTGCTGAATCTGAGGCAGCAGAGACTCAATATACGGGACAACCGGAGCATAGGGTTTAATCTCCGTATTTCCAGACGTTGTAGACTGGAACGGAGTGGAGACAACCACCGGAGGAGGAGGACTAAAAATACCGCCCATGTTCAAATCCTTTTGTATGTAGAAACGTAGTTTAGTTTATAACCCATAGGGGCTAGTTCTCTTTCCCACCCCTTACGACCAACAACTTCCACAAACGAGAAACCCAGAGACTTATAAAACTGTTCCACCATTGGAAACATATCTGTAAAAACAAACGTGCCACCGCACGACTCAGAATAGATACCTGTGGCTGTTGGGTAGCTGACTGAACCTATGATGAAGCTACCTACTATTTTGCCTTCTTCGTCTACTGAGACCCAGAAGTCTGTCTGCTTGCCTAAAGCCCTTTTGATTAAATCTTCCGTACGAAAAAGCTCCTCGTTTCCCTTTCGCACAGCGGCTTCAATATAGTCCCAACATTGTGCCAGTTTTGCCTTGAAGTCTGGATGATCAGGATTGCAGAGCTTATAACTTAACCCATGAGCCACCGGAGTCGTAAAAGTAAATTCCTTCTCCGGACCCTGGGTTCCAGCTTGTGCCATCAGCATACCGAATATCACCCTGACTTGGTTTCGTAGGTGCAGCGTAGACCACATCCAAGTGTCCATCGCGCAGCAGATCAAGAACAGCCTTAACCTGCAAAAAAGTGTCCGTCAGGTACTTCGGCATATCGGCCGCATCCGACGGGACAATAGTTGGCTGAAATCTGAGAAACTCTCGGCTCATCGGTCAGACACCACTTCGGTCTCGATGGCGTAGCCAGAAATCCTAAAGATTGTATCAGCGTTGGTTTCAAACTTGACAGCAATGTACCTGCCACGAATTCTGCAATCTACTTTATAATCTTCGCCAATGACAAACGTCACCGGGTCAGAATAGGTCACACCCTCAAACGGGTCCATTTCGTAACCCACGCTGATCTGCAAGCTGCCGGTGCCTTCGATACGCGGGATCAATTTGGTGACCTTCTTGACCTTGTTGGTCTTACCAGCATGGAGACCAAACCGTTCCAAGCGGCTGCTGAAAGTCGTACCGTCAAATGTCAAGCTGCTATCAGCCAAGTACAGCTTAGTATCATTGGTGCCGCACATCAGGAGCGAATCAACCGCAGGGTTGTACTGCTGAGTGGCCCATACAACCGTGTCACCTTCCCAAGTATCAGCAGAAGCTGCCCATGTGTTTGCCAGCGCAGGGTTCACAAGACCCTTGGCAATGAAGTTGACACTGGGCAGTTCGCGCAAGGCCCATGTGTTGTCAATGTAGTTCCAAATGAGCGCACGATTGGGGAACCCGTTTGTCGCATTGGTCTGGGGGTAGCAAATCCAGACTTCGTTCTTAATCTTGTTGTGAGCAAGAAAAGTCTTGTAGTAGTAAGTGGAGTCAATATCGCCAAACAGGAAGGTCTTCATCCTGTCGTCAATAACGCTCTTCAGGCTGTTCCCGTTATGTGCCACAACGTCGTTGGTGGACATCATAACATGGGTACCATTGCCAAGATCGACTACGGCTTGCTGCGAGAACAGGCCGGTATCCTTGAACTTCTCTTGAATGTTAAATGTAAACGAACCGCCGACATAAGTCAAACTATATACGCTATCTTCCTTATAGATAATCAGTTCGTTGCCAAGCTGGAGGGCGTTTAGGATATGCCCCGGAGTACCGCCCAGAGTGGTCTGACCAGATTCAGACGCGGTGCTGCCGGTGTTCCAGGTGTCGCTGCCATTGTCCACAGCGCCTTCAGGAATGGCATCGCTCCAGCGTAGGCTGAAAGGCAGAGCCGTGCCGCTGTCGGTCAGATTAAGAGCCACAAGGTGGTTTTTGAACGGTACAATGGTCTTGCAGCGCAAAGCAGCGGGCCACTGGGGCAAATCGGTAAACTCGGTGCCAGACTGGACAAAGCTCTGCGGCACATCGAGGCCATTGGTCAGGACCAAGCAGCCACCCAGCACACCACCGATCCAGTTGTTCTCAGTTCCGGCAAGGGTGGTGTAGGCACCAGACAAACGGGTTACGTCGGAATGCGTAGTTCCGTTGATCTTGTAAAGGTTCGTCAGTCCACCGTAAATCCACAGGTCCGTAGACCCCTGAAGCCAACTGATGGCCCAATAGGGGGCAGCGGAGGGCGTACCCAAGACCTGCGTATGGCCGAGGATAGTGCCACCCTTCTTGTTCACAAAGCGGACATTCTGGCCATCGGTGAACATTGTGGGAGGCATATCGTAAGGAGACAAATCCCTGTTAAGGGAGAAGTTTCCAAACTGGGCCGGGTTAATGTCAAACAATTCCTTCGGCATCAGCCAGCACCCGTGCTAGTGTCCTTGGTCCAGACGGTGTCATTATATTCCTGAAGGGCCATAATCTGGCCTTCTTCGAAGAGAATATTTCCACCCTCTTCCTGAATTACGCAGAAGTTATCGACAACCCAATTGGTGTCAGCCATCACGCACCTCTACGGACCAAGCCGCCGGGGTCACCCTGTACCGTCATTGTCAGAACAGTGCCGCTGTAGCGAGCAGCATCTTCGGCCGCTTTGACATCGCTCAGAGCCTGACCATAGAGGGTGGCGAACCGCTGCACCTGGTCGTTGTCGTCCAAGTAGATAGCCCCTTCCATACAAGACCCGTAGAGGTACAAGGAGGGGAACTCGGTGAGAATATTGTTGGTCAGGTTGGAGTCAGAAAGCGGAGTCAGCTTCTGGAAGTAGTCGATATGGATGGTGTACGCAGCGTCAGGCGTAGGAGCCAGTTTGATGTTCTTGCCAAGGTTCGTGTAGGCCCTAGGAAAGCCGTTGGAGTAGGTGCCGTATTCGCGGCTGAGAGACTCCGGTGACAGGTAGCTCAGGGCATAGCTGTTGCTCGTAGCGTCATAGGTTACGTTACGAAGCTCGATCATATCGCTGGGCAGATTGTAGTACGCCTGACCACCAGTTGTCGTGGTTGTCGCACGGACCATGTTCACCCTTGCCCGAATGTCGCGGTTCAAGCGGTTCTCGACAAGCGTGATGAAGTCCGGAATGACCGAAGTCAGGTCATTACGGTTCAGATAGTTGGCTACGCTGGCCTTCAGTTCTGTGTAGTTTGCAAGACCCATTAGAGCTTACTTTCGTGAGTGCGGAGCCACGCCCAGTCGGGGTCATTAAGAAGTCTCTTGACCTTGGGCATATGATCCTTGTTGAAAACGTCAACTCCCAAGTCCCGCTTCCACATTTCGATAACAATAAGCGGAATGCTGGCAACCTTACGCATACCGTTACGCTCAACACCACCGTAGGGCGAGTCGCCCCTAAGCTCTTTACGATTGAGTTCCAATAGTGGAGCAACGTCCTGCTGGCTGTTCAGAATAACTTTGTCAGCAGAATGATCGTACTTGAAATTCGTTTTAATCGGAGAATCAGACATCTGTTTCCTCTAAGGCTATGTAGGGAGGGAGCAGCACTGGCCACCCCCTCCCCTTATAGCTGGGACTACGACAGGTCGTAGACAGCACCGAGCGCCTTCTCGTTCTTAACGACGAGAGTGTACTCGGCAATCATCGCACGCTGTTCGCCATCGGAGGTCGAAGCGACTTCACGCTGGAAGAACGGACGCAGATACGCCACGCCATAGTATTCCGGATCGAGCAGCCAAACGTCGCGGGAACGCTGGAAGCGATTCGGCACCACAGCCATTTCACCAAAGTCGGAGACATAGACATCCATGCCGCCGATGATGCGCTGATCCGCCGCTTCGATGCGGTTCGAAGAACCACCCGAAGCACCGACACCAACGAAGGACGAGAAGGTCTGCTTCTGCGACGGAGC
>Ga0070749_10001760_pt1 | contig 14614 bp, 25 predicted proteins | sample VirMetDEL_Nov_18_FD_75180 | JGI IMG/M metagenome (GOLD analysis project Ga0070749, IMG submission 75180) | Aqueous microbial communities from the Delaware River and Bay under freshwater to marine salinity gradient to study organic matter... | ecosystem: Environmental > Aquatic > Marine >...
CCATGCGCTGGTGGCGGACGCCTGCGCATTCATGCGTGGTGACCTGAACCGCCGACACGTTGAAACTCTCGTTGCATATGTCATCGCTCATTCACATTCCAGCCAAGCAGCAACCGGTGATCAATCGGCTGCATGAGACCATGACCCAAGCAATGGCGTATGCCGCGGCCATTGCCGATAACGCCATTGATGACGGCGTGCCCCTGCCCATGGAGCTGGTCGACAGCTTCGCCGCTGATTACGAACGCATCATCACCAGCCTCGTCACTGCCGCCACCGCCAAATGAAAGCCGTCACTTGTCAAGCCGATCTGGATCACGCGTTGCGCACCATTGCGCCTGCTGTTGGCCATCGCAGCAGTCACGCGATTCTTGATTGCTGCCTGATCCAAGCCGCTGGTGGTGTCATGACCATCACTGGCTTCAACCTTGACCTCGGCATCACCGTCACCATTCCCGCTGCAGTGGAGACCGATGGCGCTGTAGCGCTGCCGTATCGACTGCTGGCTGGCCTTGTAAGCCGCTTTGACGGCGATGAGGCGGTAACGCTCGCAGATGGCGCTCTGACGGCTTCTGGGGCCTCCTACGGGCTTGCTGCGGCTGATGCGGCGGATTACCCCGCGCTGCCGGTTGTAGACGCCGCTACGAGCGAGCTGCACCTATCCGCTGGTATCCGCGCCTGCATGGCAGCTGCCAGCACCGACGCCAGCAAGCAGATGCTTCAAGGCATCCACCTCGGCAGTGGCCACATGGAGGCCACAGATGGCCATCGCCTCATGCGTTACGCCATTGACCTACCAGACGGCCTAGATCTCGTGCTACCAGCCAGCACCATGCGCCTGCTGCAGGATCGCGTGGTCACCATTGCCGTTGCCAAAGGGCAAGCTGTAATTGACGCAGGCGATGGCATCACCATCTACAGCCGCATCATTGATGGCACCTACCCAGACGTGGCCAAACTGGTACCTAGCGAGTTCAAGCACACCATCACCGCCGACCGCCGCCGACTGACGCGTGCCCTAGAGCGTGTCGCCATCATTGCCGATGCGCACAACTCCGTCGTCAAGCTCACGGCTGGCAGTGGTGGCCTTGAGATCAGCGCAGAAGCCGATGCCAACAACGGCCGCGAGCTGCTACCCGTGAAAGGTATCGCCAGCGGCGCATGGGCATTCAACGTTCACTACCTGCTAGACGGCATCAAGGCATTCAAGCCTGCAGAAGCCATTACACTGCACGCCAATACGGCAACCACTCCCGTAGTATTGACACCTGATGCCGTGGACGGTGTAACGTATCTTGTAATGCCTGTGCAAATCAAGGGCTAATAGGTGGCAAAGAAATGCACCAACTCCGAATCAGATCAGCGGGTAAACACCGTTTACGATCTGCTTTTGCGTGCACACAGTAGAACGCAAATTATACGATTTGCGTCGGAAACATGGGATGTAGGTGAGCGCCAGGCAGAGATTTATATGTCTCGCGCTCGCCAACTCATGGCATTGGATGCAGAACTTGAGCGGCCGCAGTGGTTAGCTGCTGCTGTCGCTCGCCTGCAGGATTACGAACGCGAAGCACGCGCTAAAGGTAATCTCAGCATTGCAATTAAAGCCCTAGAGGATCAGGCCAAGCTGTTGCGGTTTGAGATCTCGTAGACTGGCGCATAAGCCAATATGGCCATGGCACGTCGTTACGCACGCGATAACCGAGGCAGGTTTTCATCTGCTGGCGCTACTGCCCGTGGCGGTCGACTAGCAACTGCGAGTGGCGGCAAACGTGCAACACAGACAAAAAGAATCACTGGCGGTGGAAAGGGCGTGATCAGCGCAAAGCCCAAGTCCTCAGCAAAACCCACTGCGGCAGATCCTTCAATTGGAGCAAACAACATTCGCCGACTTGGCAAAAGCAAGGCTGGCCATCCGCGTGCATTACGCGCAAATGCTGTGCGCTCATATAAACCACAAACGATTGAAGGGCAAGCAGCTAAAACTGTGCGGCGCATTGCTAATCCTGTCAAAGGGCTCAAAAAGGCGGTGGAAAACTCGAAAAAAGTACTAGGAGAGCATGACAAGCTAACGCATAAAATAAACAACCGCCATGCACGTGACATAGCAGACCGCACAAGAACGGACGTGCGCGGACGCATCGCTGGCATTCATGGACGCAACTCTTGGGGGTCTATGAACCGTGGAGCGCGTGACATCATTCAGGCTCGCGCTGCACGTGCAGCAGCTGCAGCAGCACGTGGCAGCAAACCAGCGGCTCGTGCTCAAGAGATCTACGCCAACCAGCTGGCATTTACCGGTTCGGGTAAGGCTGCAAAAGGAAGCAATAATATTCAGCCAGGCCGTGGCAACACCCGGCCACCAAAACCTCGCCGCCGTCGTCGCGCATGATCAAGCCTGAAGTCACCGCCGTGGGTCGCCTGCTCAAGCCCAAGGGCAATGAGCCACGCATTTACAAGGTGATTGTCGTCAAGCCTGATGGCACTGCCAAAACTGTCGTTAGCGAGCCCGCATGAGCCTGCTAGCCGGCATCTGCCAGCCCGGCAGCCTGCTTGGGTTTATGGATGTCGCAACGCAAGAGGACACGGGCGATTTGCTGCAACGCATCCGCGCTGATTTGCATCCTGGCCAGCTTGCTTTTGTCGATGACAACGACACGCAGATCATTGGCATCAGCGCTGGTTACGGCGCCGGCAAGACACGTGCGCTATGCGCTAAGGCGGTGATGCTGGCCGCGGCCAATCAAGGCTTTATCGGTGCTGTGATGGAGCCGACTGGCCCATTGATCCGTGATATCTGGCAGAACGACTTTGAGCAGTTTCTCGAGGCGTATGAGATCCCATACACCTTCAGGGCATCGCCGCTGCCTGAATACATGCTGCATCTGCCAGGCGGTGACACCAAGATCCTGTGTCGCAGCTTCGAGAACTGGAGCCGCATCATCGGCCTAAACCTTGCATGGGTGCTTGCCGATGAGATCGACACGGTGACGCCATCCATTGCCAACAAGGCATTCCCTAAGATCCTTGGTCGTTTACGGTCTGGCAATGTGCGCCAGTTTGGTGCCGCATCCACACCAGAGGGCTTCCGATGGATGTGGAACACATTCGGCAGTGAGGGTGCCAAGGGTCGCGCTGATCGCAAGCTGATCAAGATGCGGTCAGTCGACAATCCGCATCTGCCGCCGGATTTCATCGAACGCCTGCAGGCCAACTACGACCCCAACCTGCTGCGGGCCTATCTAGACGGCGAGTTCGTCAACCTGACTACTGGCACCATCTACGACCGGTTCAGCCGTGAGAAGCACGTGGTAGCTGAGCTGCCGGATCTAGACCGCGAGCCATTGCGCATTGGCGTTGACTTCAACGTTGGCAACATGTCTGCCGTGATCGGCGTCCGCAGCGGCAGCAGCCTGCTAGTGATTGATGAGATCAGCGGCGCGCATGACACCGACGCACTGGCGCAAGAGATCCAAGCGCGTTACCCGCATCTTCGTATCTACATCTATCCAGATGCCAGCGGCGGCAACCGCAGCACCAACGCAAGCCAAACCGATATCCAGATCCTGGAGTCCTATGGCATGTCAAACCAGTCACCACGCGCAAATCCTCCCGTTCGTGATCGCGTAGCTGCTGTTCAGGCTTTGCTGGAAAACGGCAAGGGTCAAGTCAGGCTGAGCATTCACCAGCGTTGCAAGCGGCTGATCGAATGCCTAGAGCTGCAGTGCTACACCGACAAGGGCGACCCTGATAAGGACGCTGGCCATGACCACATGAACGACGCGCTCGGCTACTTGATATGGCGTGAATTCAACCCGCTGCACGCAGGCGCTGGCCGCAGCACAGGCATCAGACTATATTGATTCCGCCAACTATTACATCTACCCATGCTTAAGGGTGCTGAACTACTCGCCAAGGTCAAAGAACTGGGCGACATGCCAAAGTCTGAATTGGTACGCGCTTGCGGCTATGTCGTCAAGGATCGCGTCGCATTCACGCAGTTCTACGAGGCATTGCTGGAAGCCAAGGGGCTTGACCTCAACGGCAAGACTGCCAAGCGCGGCCGCGGCCTGACCTACAAAGCCAAGGTGCAATTCAACGGCAAGCTGCAAATCGGTGATGGCTACCTGCGTGAAATGGGATACGAACCCGGCGCTGAGTTTGACATCAAGATTGGTCGCAACAGCATCACGCTGACTGCTGCTTAAACTGCACCTATGACTGCGGCGCTGTAATGTACACCGGCTATAACGCATACGACCGGCCTATTGCGCAGCGCCGCGTTACTCGCGTGCAAGATGCCAACACGGCATGGTACGCGCAAGAGCCGCATTGGATCCTGATTGAAGATCTGTTGCAAGGTACCTATGGGATGCGCCGCAAGCATCGCAGGTATCTGCCGCAGGAGCCGCGCGAGCTAGATGAGTCATACGACAACCGCCTAGCACGCAGCGTATGCCCGCCGTTCTATCAACGCCTAGAGCGGATGCTGGCTGGCATGTTGACGCGTAAGCCCGTACGGCTTGATGACACGGCTGACATCATCCGCGAGCAGTTGTTTGATGTTGACCTACAAGGCAATGATCTCAACGTCTGGACTTATGAAACCACGCGCAAGATGGTCCGTTATGGCCACGTTGGTGTACTGGTGGATGCACCTGCTGATGGCGGCAGGCCCTATTGGGTGAGTTACACGCCGCGGCAAATCCTTGGCTGGCGTGCTGAGCAACAGGAAGGCCGGCAGGTATTGACGCAGTTGCGGTTGGCAGAGATGGTCACCGTGCCTGACGGTGATTTCGGCGAAAAAACAGTCGAGCAGATCCGCGTACTGATGCCAGGTGAATTCCAGCTGCATCAGAAGCAAGACAACGGCGACTTTGAAATCATCGACGAAGGCCGCACCAGCCTCAGCGAGATTCCATTTTCAGTTGCCTATGCGCAGCGCCATGGCTTCATGGAGTCACGCCCGCCACTGGAAGACATCGCTGAGCTAAACCTCAAGGCATATCAGGTCCAGAGCGATCTAGACAATCAGCTTCATATCAGCGCTGTGCCGATGCTGGCGTTTTACGGCTTCCCGTCTGCTGCGGAAGAAGTCAGCGCCGGACCAGGTGAAGCAATCGCATTCCCTGTTGATGGCCGCGCAGAATATATCGAGCCTGCTGGCCGCAGCTTTGATTATCAGTTTCGCAGGCTTGAACAGCTTGCATTGCAGATCAATGAGCTAGGTCTATCGGCTGTGCTTGGCCAGAAGCTATCGGCGGAAACTGCAGAAGCAAAGCGCATTGATCGCAGTCAAGGCGACAGCACCATGATGGTGATTGCGCAGAATGTGCAGGACATGATCGACAACTGCCTGCAGTTTCATGCGCAGTACATCGGCAACAACACATCTGCTGGCAGCAGCTACGTCAACCGCGACTTCCTTGGCACACGCCTTGAGCCACAGGAGATCCAATCACTGCTGCAGCTTTACACCGCAGGCACAATCACGCAAGAAACATTACTGCGTGAGCTTGCCGAAGGCGATGTGCTAGGCGACGACTTTAACGTAGATGAGGAGCTTGAGGCTACGGCTAATGCGGGTCTTGATCTACAACCTGCTGGACTGGGTAACCGACCGCTTAGTGGACCTGATGATCTGGATGGAACCGAGGAAACCCAGGAGGCAAGAGCTTGATTATCACGTCAGTGCTTTACCGGAAGAGGTTCTAGCTATCGTGCGCATTAGTTGGTACAAGGAAGGTAGGCCAGATGAAGTGGATGAAACCATCTTGTACGAAGATGGTCAAAACGGTTATGACGCATTCGCAGCTCTAATCACCACTGCGTTAAACCGCGGCGCTAATGTCAGCATCCGCAGCGGATATCAACCGGAAGATCTTGGCATTGAACGATGAGCACTCCAGAAGCGCTATATCGCAATGCGATTGATCTAAACCGCTACAGTAATAGCGTTGCGCGGCGTGTCATCAATGCCTACAACGATATCATCGTTGATGCCGCTAACCAGCTGCGCACCATTGATGATCTAGCAGCACCAGTCAAAGCAGCACGACTGCGTGCAATTCTTGCACAGCTCAAAGACAGCTTGGCAACATGGGCAGGTGATGCAACGGAGCTGACCGCATTAGAACTGCAGGGCATTGCAGAGCTGCAATCTGAGTTTGTGACCGATCAACTGCGGCGTGCGTTGCCAGCAGGTGCACGTGATGCAGTGCGCACCGTTGAGATCAGTCCGCAATTTGCGCAGTCAGTGGTAACCACTGATCCGACGCAGATCAATGTGGTGACCTTGAGCGATGATTTGTTCGCCGCAGCGTACGGCTCACCGCAGACCTACAGCCTCACCGCAGCTCAAGGTGCCACGATCACATTGCCCAATGGTGAAGTCGTCATCAAGGCGTTTCGCGGCATTGCCGTTGACCAGGCTGAGCGGTTTTCGCAGGTTGTGCGGCAAGGATTGCTGACAGGTGAGCCAACACCAGCCATCGCTAAGCGATTGGTTGGCAATCTTGAATTTGGCGAAGAAGCCAAGACTGTGAAGCAACTGGTCGCAGCAGGCGGCCAGGCGACAGCAGTTGCAGATAATCAAATTGTTACTCTTGTCCGCACAAGTATCAATCAAGTTGCCAATGCAGCCAGTCAGCAGGTGTATGAAGCTAATCAAGACATCACTAAGAAGTATCGCTATGTGGCAACACTGGATACCCGCACCAGCAGCATTTGCCGTGCATTGGATGGCCGTGAGTTTGAATACGGCAAAGGCCCGACTCCGCCGCAGCACTTCAACTGCCGCAGCACAACGGTGCCTGTGATTGACTACAAAGAGCTGGGTTTCACGCCACCACCACCGGCAAAGCGTGCATCAGCAGGTGGCCAGGTGCCGGCAGATGTCTCATACGGCGACTGGCTAGCAAACAAGCAAAAAGGTGAATCTGATGCCGACCTTTTGGCTAGACAAGCACAAGCACTAGGAGCGGAGAAAGCAAAATACTTTAGAAGGCTTGCAGACAACCGCGGACCGGATCAGGCCATCGCCAAGTTAGTCCGCGATGATGGCTCAGAGTTAACCTTAGATCAGCTCCGCGCACGATATGGACCTGCCTAGCCTGCGGCATTTTCAGAATGTTGGTATCTACTGCATCTCAAGTGATCCCGTAGAGGCACTGCATGGCAAGGCATGGGTGCCGGCCATTTATACCGACAAGGGTTGGGCAACAGCTGATGGCTCTACACTATTGACAGGTATTGAGGCATGGCGTTATGGCGAAGAAGAAGGACAAGATCGCCAAGGTGATGGGCGAGTACAAGCGCGGGACACTGCAAAGCGGCAAGCCCGGACCAGGCAAGGGTCCAAAGGTAAAAAGCCGCAAGCAGGCAATAGCAATTGCCCTATCTGAAGCTGGCAAAGCTCGCAAGGGTAAGAAGTGATGGCCAAAAAGCCCGGCCTCTACGCCAACATCGCCGCCAAACGAAAGCGCATTGCGGCCGGCGGCAAGGAACGCATGGCACGCAAGGGTGAAGCCGGTAGGCCCAGTGCTGCTGCATTCAAGGCAGCCGCCAAGACTGCAAAGAAAAAGAAATGATCAGCAAGGCTAGAATGCAATTATGAATCCATAAGAGCCGATGGCCCGTACTTACAAACGTGACTCCAATGGCCGCTTTGCCAGTGGCGGTGGCGGTGGCGGTGGCGGCAAATCTAAAGCCGGCTCTACGCGTTCCGCCAACACTGCTCGCTCTAAAGAATTAAAAGCCAAAGGCACAACTGCCATCGGCGGTCGAGTGAAGGCCAAAGGGTTTGCCGGCGGCAAAGGAGCCCAACAGCGTGCCGGCGGTCTTCGTGCCACCAATGTCAAGGGCTTGAAAACCAAAGCCACCGGTGCCGGTGCTGGCACTCGTGCTGGCATGAAAGCCAGTGCCGCCCAAGTCGGCAAGGCACGATCCAAGGCCGCATCCAAAAAGGCAAAGAAAATGAGCAAAGCTCCGGCTAGTGCCGCCAAAGCTCGCTATAAGGAGCTGAGCGGTCGCGCTCGCCAGTCCTCGCCGTTTCGTTCTGCAGCCGAAAACCGCAAAGCAGCCGGCGCTAAGCGCAGCCTTGCGGCAATGATCAAAAAGCGTGGCGCTTAATCTGCTCCCATAAATTCGCCCAACGTGCCCAGGTTTTCCATGATCTCCTGGGCAAAATCAGTGATGAATACCAAATCGCCATCTGCATCGCGAGCAATGGCGACAATACTTGATAAATGAAGATTGCCAACAGCGGCAAATGCCATTGCCTCATTGCCATCTTCGTCGATATCAATAATGCGCTTGAGCGCATTACGAATGGCGCGCGACCCAAGGCCGTCAGGATCCGATGCGATAATTTCCATGCGGCTAGCCTAGTCCAGCGACGGCCGAGAGCGTCATGATCACCTACCGCGGCGAGCAGTTTGATGGCTACAACAAGCCGAAGCGCACGCCAAAGCATCCGAACAAGTCACACGCCGTGCTTGCCAAGGAAGGCGACAAGGTGAAGCTTATTCGTTTTGGTCAGCAGGGCGTATCTGGCTCAGCGCCACAAAAAGGAGAATCAGCAGCGGACAAAGCCAGAAGGGCATCATTCAAAGCTCGACATGCCAAGAACATAGCCAAAGGAAAAATGTCTGCCGCGTATTGGGCTGACAAGGAGAAGTGGTAACGTAGAAGTGTAATTAAGCCTGCGGCTTATCCATGTCTGATGAACAACAAACCCAAGAGCCTGCGGCTACTGGGGCTAATGCCGATGCACTGCAGCGCAGTGTTGAAGCGTTAGAACGCAAAAATCAAGAACTGATCGCTGAATTACGGCAAGCGAAGAAGGCGCCAAAGCTCCCTGATGGTGTAAACGTCGATGAGCTGCTCGAGTTCAAGCGCAACTACGAGCAGCAGCAGCTTGAATCCCAAGGCAAATACCAAGAGGCACGGCAGGCTTTGGAGCAGCAGTTCCGTGAGGCGACGGCGGAGAAGGACAAGCGCATCTCAGAACTTGAGTCACGCGTCCGCGAACTGGAGCTTGTCACACCAGCAGTGACCGCACTGGCTGAGATCGTGCACGATCCTGATCTTGTGCTTAAGACCAAGCTGTCGCCTGACGCAATCCAGCGTGAAGCGGACGGCACCGTCGTGGTGGTGGATGGCTACCAGCGCACGCCCGTTAGCGAATGGGCCAAGACGTTGCCTGCATGGATGCAGAAGCAACCCAAGCCGCAAGGCAGTGGCGCACCAACCGGTGGCAGCAATGGCGCCATCCCATCAGGCATGGCTAATCCATTCAGCCGCGAGACATTCAATCTGACTGAGCAGTCGCGGTTGTTCCGCACAGATCGCGATCTATACGATCGGATGAAAGCAGCAGCCAACCGTTAGTATTTGAGTGTCTGCTCGTGATGGCTGCGCCACATAGAGCCTAGGGCTGCGCCCACATCCGTAAACCCTTTTTGAGGATTAGTCATGGCGACCCTTCGCTCTGACATCATCATCCCCGAGGTATTTACTCCTTACGTCATTGAGCAAACCACTCAGCGCGATGCCTTCTTGGCTAGCGGTGTGGTGCAGCCCATGGCGGAGCTAAATGCCACCGAGGGCGGTGATTTCATCAACGTTCCCTTCTGGAAAGCAAACCTTTCCGGTGATTTCGAGGTTCTGACTGATAGCAGCAGCCTCACTCCTGGCAAAATCACTGCTGACAAGCAAGTCGGCGTGATCCTGCACCGTGGCCGCGCCTTCGAGGCTCGCGATCTGGCTGCCCTTGCTGCCGGTTCGGACCCTATGGCTGCCATCGGCGCCAAGATCGCTGATTACATCGCTAACCAACGCCAAAAGGATCTGCTGTCTGCCCTTGCTGGCGTGTTCGGCAGCCTTGGTTCCACCTCTAGCTCGGCTGCATTCTTCCCGCTGACCATTGACGGCGAATCGGGCGATACCCCGACTGTGCTGTCCCCGCGTCACGTGGCAGAAGCCAAGTCGCTGCTGGGCGACCAAGGCGACAAGCTGACCGCTATCGCTATGCACTCCAAGGTCTACTACGACCTGGTTGAGCGCAAGGCTATCGACTATGTGTCGACTGCTGAAGCTCGCGGCACCTCTACCACTCAATCCGGCGGCTCGCTGGTTGCTGCTTACGGCGGCAACGTTGAAGTTCCAGTGTATTGCGGGCTTCAAGTGATCGTTAGTGATGATGTTCAGACCGAAGGTAGTGGCTCCACCACTGAGTACGCCACATATTTCTTCACCCAAGGCGCAATTGCCAGCGGTGAGCAAATGGCGATGCAGACTGAAACCGACCGTGACATCCTCGCCAAGAGCGATGCCATGTCGATCGACCTGCACTACGTGTACCACCCAGTTGGCGCTAAGTGGGCGGTGACTACCGTCAACCCTACTCGTGCTCAACTGGAGACCGTGGGCAACTGGTCGAAAGTGTACGAAACCAAGAACCTTGGCATCGTGCGCGCGACCAACACCTCTAACTTCGATTGAGGTAACTGACCATGCCTTCTTCTATTTTTGAGCTGACTTCTGACCTTTCGGTTCAGGAGATCGCAATCAGCAAGCGTCCTGTCAAGGCCGCTAGTGATGCTGCTACCACGTTGACCGCTGCCGAGTCCGTTAACGGCGTGGTGACCATGACCCCTTCTACCGGTCGTGCTCTGACCACTCCCACCGGCGCTGACCTGAAGAGCTACATCGATGGCCCTTTGGAAGTTGGCACCAGCTTTGAGCTGACCGTGGTCAATGCTGCAGCTGCTACCCACGCCATTACCCTGACCGCTGCCGCTTCGGGCATCACCCTTGGCGGCGCATCTGCAATGGCAACCGTGGCTGCCGCAACCAGCGCTACCTACGTGTTCGTTTGCACCGCAGTGGGCACTCCTGCCTTCACTGCTTATCGCAAGAACGGTTGATTGTGGGACTGTTCGCCTTCAGGCGACGCCAGGAACGCGAGGCTGCTTCTAAGGAGGCAGCCTCTTTTCCTATTGCTGAGCCTGCGCTTAAACTTGAAATGACGGAGCCACCGGCTGATGGCAATAACAATCGTGGCCACGCCCGGCGCGGCAAACGCAAACTCTTACCTGACGCTGGCAGCAGCGGAGCTGATCATTGAAGGCTTCGTGCAGGATGATGACGTCGTAGCTTGGGCATCAGCCACGACTGATCAAAAAAACCGTGCGCTGTTTTCAGCAACGCAGCGCATTGATCGTGAGCGATTTCTTGGCGCTCGTGCCACTGATACGCAAGCATTGCAGTGGCCGCGTACTGGCGTGCGCAAGCCTGACACCTACATCAATACGTACGCTGTTGGCTTTCCGTTTCGCATCACGACTGACTACTACACCGACACTGAAATTCCAGATCGCATTCAGTTCGCTCAGTGCGTCCTTGCCGTTTACCTGAACAACAACAAGGACGGCATGGCTCTGAGCGGACTGGAGGATTACAAGTCCGTCAGCATCGGCAGCCTTAGCGTTACAACATCAGGCGCAAGCGCAAGCGCTACCGGCGCTGATCGCGTGCCACCGCTTTATGAGCGGTACTTGACCGGACTTAGAATCAGTGGACCAGGTAACTTTTCTATCCGCAGGAGCTGATCGTGGAAGACATCTACAACATTGGCTTTGAGTACATCAGCGACACCGCGGCTCATGTTGGCAGGTTCGGCAAGCTTTACGCATTGGCCGATGCCGTGATTGCATCCGCAGTGATCCAAAACGCCAGTGGCAATGCATTCACATCCGTGCCGCTTGCTGCTGGCGATGAGATCTATGGAGTCTTCACCAGCGTGACGCTGGCATCCGGCAAAGTCGTTGCGTACAGGATCTGATCATGAGCGACACGAACTACCTTGGCATCAATTACTCAATAGGTGCAACATTTATTGATGGCACTGATACATTCACTGGCAGGTGGGGGGCAATTCACTTCACGACCAATACCATTGTTGACACCATCATTGCCCAGAACTACGACGGCAGTACCTTGTCTGGCCAGTCTTTTGATGGCGCAACAACCCTTTACGGCGTATTCACAAGCATCAAGCTGCAAAACGGGCACTGCGTTGCCTACAAGCTCTGATGGCACTTGCTACCTCGCTGCGTAAAGTTGCCAGCAAGCTGATGAGCAAGTTTGGCGGCATTGCGACGATCCGCCGTGTTACGCCAGGCGCTTACAACACAACAACAGGCACCGTCAGCGAAACCACGACGGACACTGCGGTACGTGGTGTGCTTGAAGACGTCAACCTGCGTGAGGTAAACGATCTGATCCAGGCAACGGATAAGCGCTTGCTGATCGCCGCTGCAGATATCAGCTCAGCACCAACAACTGCGGATGAAGTGCTAATCGGTGGCATCACCTATCAGGTGATTCGCATAATTACGATTGAGCAGGACAACACGCCGATTACTTACGAGCTAATCCTTAGGGCATAATGGCACGCGAAATCAAGGTTGGTGATATTGGCAACTACGCTGAGCAGCAGTTTGAGAAGCTGTTGCGTGTTGCTGTACTAGAGACTGACAGCAGACTCAAGCAGGCAAGCCCAGTTGATACCGGGCGTTTTCGTGTTAGCTGGCAGGTAGGCGAGAATGCAGCGCCTGGCGGTGAAAAGCCAGAAGGCTCATACACCGATATCACCGCAATTGAGCGCATCGGTTACCAGCAAGAAAAGCTAGGCAACGTTTACAGCGTGCACAACAACCTACCGTATGCCGAGCCATTGGCCAATGGCAGCAGCAAGCAGGCGCCTGCGGGATGGGTGCAAGGCATCGCCAAAGACATCCAAGCGTTTGTGCGTGTCAATGCAGACCGCATCGGGAGGGAATCATGAGCAGCACCTACAACGACGTTCGCGCCGCGATTGAAGGGCGCATTGGCACGGAGATGGCGTTGTCGCCCGTTTACCCTGTCAGCTATCAAAACGTACCGTTTACGCCGCCCAACAACACGCCATGGGTGCAAGTATTCATCCGCTTTGGCGATAACAGCTATGCCACGCTGCTACCGACTGGCGGCGTTGGATTTAACCGCCAGACCGGTACGCTAGTGGTCAATGTCTTTACGCCACAAGGGCAAGGCACCGCAGCGAACTTCACCATTGCAGAGCGCATCAAAGACAAGTTTGACCGCGCCAAGTTCAGCAGCATCATCTTTGACGCGGCATCCGGGCCATCTCAAGTAACACCAGCAGCGCCTGAGCCTTACTTTCAGACTCAGCTAACTGCTACGTTTGAAGCGTATCTAGACTGACGGTAGCCAATACCGTTCATAACATGGCTGTCACTGTTTTGTCCGGTACATCCGGCGCCCTTTACTACAAGCCCGCTGGCACCACCGGAACATTCGGCGAGGCTGGTGTCAATACATCCACTGAAACCATCACAGTCGAGCCTTACCTCAATTTCAAGGTTGGCGATCCTGTTAAGTTCCGCGTGGTCAACAGCCAATCTGGCGAGTCCGGCACTGGCACGCTGCCTGCTGGCCTTTCCGCTGGCACCACGTATTACGTGATTGCCTACACCGCCAGCACCGGCGCCCTGCAGGTTTCCGCTTCCGCTGGTGGTGCTGCTGTCAACATCACCGACGACGGCACTGCCGCAGCACCTAACGAGTTTGAGGTCTACTACGCGGATTATGCCGCCGTCGGGCAGGTGCAATCCTGGTCGTTTGAGATCAGCCGCGCTGAGATTGATGTCACCACTATCGGTCAGACCGCTGGTCAATATGCGCCCTTCCGCGCTTATATCCCTGGCTTCGCCGATGGCAATGGCACTGCCAGCATCTATGTGACCAATGAGGACAGCGCCCTGTCCAATCGCATGGTTGAAGACGTGCTGCAGCGTCAGCAGGTTGGCTGTGCTTTCAAGCTGTACACCGACAAGCAAAGCTCTGAAGCGCTGAGCCGCTCCATTGCTATGGATGCCGTGCTGCTGACCGCCAGCCTGAATATCAACCCTGATGATGCTCAGATGGTGGAGATCACCTTCCGCCCTGCCGGTGCTCCTAGCTTCGATTTCAGCACCTCTGCTTGATCACTGATTGCCCCTAGTTGCACTAGGGGCTTTTTTGTGTTTAAAGTATCAATGAACTGAATAATTTTGCATGGCATCTGCCAATTCATCCATGCGCGCGCTTGATCGCCTCAAGAAAGCGGCCAACTTGACGCCGATCAAAAAGCAGGTTGAGCTGAGCGATGGCGACGTGTTTGAGTTTTACTGCAAGCCGCTGACCATGGCCGAACGCGAGCGGGCACAGAAGGATGCTGGCTCAGATGAGGCAACGGCATTCGCTCTGCAGCTTTTGGTGTCCAAAGCCTTGGATGAAACCGGCCGCCCGCTGTTTCGCGCTGGTGAAATCGCAGAGCTGAAAAACGAAGTACGTGATTCGGATCTGCAGGAACTGATGCTTGCAGTGCTCACCGACAAGCATGACGCGGAAGAGGTCGACGCAAAAAACTGATCAAGCTGGTTAAACAGGATCATCTGCTGCGGCTGATGATGCGCTTAGCCAGAGATCTTGGATACACGCTGTTGGAGCTATCAGAGCGACTCACCTACGAGGAGCTGCAGCTCTGGGGTTTGATGTATCAAGTCGA